>Ga0163155_10003434_pt1 | contig 17052 bp, 20 predicted proteins | sample OliLakLV19SP4G1_FD_148611 | JGI IMG/M metagenome (GOLD analysis project Ga0163155, IMG submission 148611) | Freshwater microbial mat bacterial communities from Lake Vanda, McMurdo Dry Valleys, Antarctica - Oligotrophic Lake LV.19.SP4.G1 | ecosystem: Environmental > Aquatic > Freshwater > Lake >... | reverse complement strand
CACCGCGGCCCTCCCCGAGCGCGACCCCCACGGCTAGCCCGACCCCTTTGCCGAGCTTGCCAGCGAGTGACCCGTGGGCGGTCGCGTTCGGCACCCGCCCCTCGAGCGGCGCCATCAGCCTCCGCGCCCCGTGCAACGACGTGGTCATCGAGGGCAAGACGTTCCGCGACCTCGGCGCTGGCGTCATCGCCATCCGCCTGGAGGGCTGCAACCGGGTCACGATCCGGGCGAACGACTTCATCAACGTCGCCGAGGGCGTCTACGCGCTCAGCTCGACGGCCATCACGATCGTCGATAACCGCTACAGCAACATCACGGGGCCGGCCCAGCCCCGGACCGGCGCGAACGTCGCCAACTTCGTCCAGTTGAACAAGGTCACGACGGCCCTGATCGACCACAACAAGGGCAAGGGCGGCGATACCGAGGACATCATCTCCGTCTACCAGTCCACCGGCGTCGTCGTCGAGGACAACCATTTCGAGGGGACCAACTGGACCTCCGGCTCGGGCTCAGGCATCGCCCTCTCTGACGGGGGCGGGTCGGGCAACATCGCCCGCCGCAACATCCTCGTCAACCCCGGACAGGTCGGCGCGTTCATCGCGGGCGGCACGAACAGCGTCATCTCTGACAACATCATCATCGGCCAGCAGCGGGCCAAGTCCAACGTCGGCATCTACGTCTGGAACCAGTCGACCTCGCCGTGCTCCGGGCACACCGTGAGCGGCAACCGGGTCCGATGGCTGGCCGCGACCGGCGCGAATAACCCCTACTGGAACGCGGGCAACTGCGGCACGGTCGCGGGATCCGGCAACGTCTGGAACGACACGACGCTGGACATCGAGTCATATCGAGTCGGGTTGTGACCTACGCGCCCGCGACCCTCCAGACCCTCGCCAAGCTGTGGGTCAGCCAAGGCGGCGTCAACCTGGGCGTGGTCGGCGATACCGCGCACGCCGCGAAGGGCTACAGCTACCACCTGGGCAAGGACGCGCTCGCCCCGACCGCGTACAGCATCCAGACCGCCCGCGACAAGGCGGGTCTGACCAACGCCGCGAGCGCGATCGACCTTGGGCGGCTCGACGGGACGCTGATGAACCTCCGCAAGTTCAGCGTGTGGCTCGTCATCCAGGCCCGCGCGAACAAGCCCGGAACCGGCGACATCCGCGAGATCATCTACAGCCCGGACGGCAAGTCCGTCCTGCGCTGGGACCGCGAGCGTGGCTCCGCGAGCGCGCCCCGGACCGGCGAGGCCGACAGCTCGCACCTGACCCACACGCACATCAGTTGGTATCGCGACTCCGAGCGGAGCGACCACACGACCGCGTTCCGGGCGTTCTTCGCCCCGCTGCCCGACACGAGCACAGGAGACGACATGCGCAACTTCACGATCCTGACCGACGCCGCTGGGCGCATCGTCCCGGCGTCGCTCACGTTCCCGGACGCCTCAGCGAGCGTCCTCATCCTCGCCACCGGGGACCTCGTCAAGGTCAACGCCACGTGGGCCAAGCAGGGCATCAGGGTCAGGCTCAAGGACCCCATCGTGGCGGGCAAGCCGAGGACCGACGACTGGATGCTGGGCTGGCTCATCGGCGACGACGCCGCCTTCGCCCTCGCGCGGAACGTCATCGCGACCCCGTACACGGATGCGGCGTTCAACGCGGGCGTCGCTGCCGCTGCCAAGGCCGCCGCTGCCGCCAAGCGAGCGGTGTAGCGATGGACACCAGAACGTACGTCTGCTCTGATGACATGGACGACCCGCCCATCGACGACCCGATGCTGCCCCGCACTGTGGCAGGACGTGCGCTTGACGAGGCGTGGTATCCCGGCGGGGGCGATGGCCTCGACATCGCGGAGCACGCGGAGTTCACGGCGGCCATCCGCGCCATCGAAGCCGAGGCCGCTGCCGACTGCCTGCGCCGAGCCACCCGCTGGCCGGATCGCGCGTGGCTCATCTCGCATTGGGTCGGGCATCGCTGCGAGTACGTGGGCTGCCGCATCACGGAGCAGCACGACCACTCCGCGAACGAGGCGATGCGGGAGATGGCACCCGGCGAGGACGACCCCACGGTCGCCGCCGAACCACCCGTGGAGGACTAGATGCTCGACTTCATCAAGGGCCTGCTCCAGCGTGAGCCGACCCGCGTCGTCGCCTACGGTGCCGCGGGCGCGGTCTGGCTCGTCACCCGCCTGGGCACGCAGCTTGGCGTGGAAGTGCCTGACGAGATCACCCTGGCTATCGCGACCGTGGTGACGTTCGCGCTCACCGAGGTCATCCGCCGGTTGGTCTACTCCCCGAGCGCCGTAGCCGAGATCGTGGCCCAGACGCCACCGGGCGCCCAAGCCGAAGCGGCAGCGGCCATCGAAGAGGGAGCCCCGCCCGCGGTCAAGCCCGAAGACCTGCCGGGTGGTGGGGGATGAGCCGCCTGTCTGAGACGCCCTACGCCTACCAGCACGCCAAGTCGCAGCGCGCGAAGATGGCGCGGCCCAAGGACTTGCTGGCGTGGTTCCTCGCTGGCTACCGGGAAGAGGTGCCGGGCCAAGGTGGGCCATACGACAAGCTGCACTCCCGCGGGGTATGGCGCGACGCTCACCACCGCGGCGACCCCGAAGGGTACGAACCGGTGGGCGGATCGCACCTGGGCTCACCGCGCATGGCCGATGGCTTCCGCGCCTACGTCGAAGATGACGCGTTCGGGACGGAGGTCGCCGAGTACGAAGGGCACAAGAGCATCGCCACCCACTACCGCACACCGATGCGCGCGGCGCTGGCGAGGCTCTCTGGCAGGGGCAAGGACACCGATGACAGCCCGTTCATGGCCCGCACCCTGCACCGCGCCGCCCTCCGCGATGGCGACTGGGACGGAGCCTGTGCCAGCATGGGCATCATCGAACCCGTGAGACGGCCGTACCTGGAAGCCGCATTGCACAAGCTGTGGGATCGCTACCGGGAAGCGCCGGACGTCGATAACTACCGAGCCGTGGCATGAGCGCACCTTATCGCTTGTGGCGCGAGGGGCCGCCGTTGTCTATGAGAATGGGTTTAGGGTCACTTGCCTGTGTGGCGATCGGTCATCACGCGCCAGTCCTAGCCACCCATCACTGGAACGAAGAGTGCCGCGAATGGCAGCTCAACGCCGATAGCGCCCATGCCTACGTCTGCGAGCGATGCGGACGAACTACGAGCTACCGCTTCGGATCACTGCATTTCCGCCGAGACGGCCTAGACACGTAGCGTATAATCCGCCCAATCCCGCACCGGGCACCGGACTCCCGGAGGCAATCGCCCAGCCACAGGGCCATCGGTAGGTTTGTCATGCCCGAACACCGCCGATACACCAAGCGCACCAAGCTCGCTGCGGTCATGGCTGCCGAGATGGGCGGCCTGACCCAGACCGCCGAGCAGACGGGTATCCCGAAGTCCACCGTGAAGTACTGGATGGACTCCCCGGAGTTCGCCCACGTCCGCACTAAGACCCGCGAAGACCTCGCCGAAGAGATCAGCACCGTGGCGCACCTTGCCTGGCAGCGCGTCGCCCGCGCCCTCGCTTCGGGTGAGATGGAACCGCGCGACGCCATCTTCGCCGCTGAGAAGGCGACCAGCCTCCAGCTCCTCATGTCGGGTGAGGCCACGGCACGCACAGAGAACGTGAGCATCACCGATGGCCTTGACGACCACGAGAAACAAGCGCTCGGAGATGCCATCCGGGATGAGCTTGCGCGACGTGCCGACGCACAAGCTGCTGTCCCTGCCGTGGGAGATCCTGTCCCGGCCTGACCAACGCGCACCCGAAGGCGACTGGCTCACCTGGCTCATCCTCGCTGGCCGTGGGTGGGGCAAGACGCGCACCGGAGCCGAGTGGGTCCACGCCAACGCGAACCGCTACGGACGATGGGTCATCGCTGGCCGCACCTCCGCCGACCTTCGCGACATTATGATCGAGGGCGAGTCCGGGATACTGCGGACCGCACCCACCGGCAATCGACCCATCTACCAGCCGTCGCGCATGAGGTTGGCATGGCCCAGTGGTGCCGTTGCTGTCTTACGTTCCGCCGACGAGCCCGAGGGCTTCCGCGGACTCCAGGCCGAGGCTATCTGGGCGGACGAGCTGGCCGCATGGAAGTACCCGGACGCATGGGACCAACTACAGCTAGGGCTACGCCTTGGGCCGCGGCCACGGCAGGTGGTCACGACGACACCCAAGCCGACGCGCCTCGTGCGGGACTTGCTGAAGGCCAGCCAGACGGTCGCCACCCGCGGTAGCACGTATGACAACCGGGCCAACCTCGCACCGGCCTTCTTCGCCCAGGTCATCACGAAGTACGAAGGCACCCGGATGGGTCGGCAGGAGCTCCACGCGGAGATCCTGGATGATGTGCCGGGCGCGCTCTGGACCCGCGAACTCATCCACACGTTCATGCCGCCGCGCATCGAGCGACACGGCCTCGTGGAATACGACCTGGCCCGCGTGGTGGTCGCCATCGACCCTGCTGTCACCGCTGGCGAAGAGTCAGACGAGACGGGGATCGTGGTCGCTGGCATCGACGTGATGGGCCGCGGCCACGTCCTGGCCGATCGTTCGTGCCGCCTCTCCCCTGATGGCTGGGCACGGCGGGCCATCGAAGCCTACCGGGAGTTCGGTGCCGATCGCATCGTGGCCGAGGTCAACAATGGCGGCGACCTCGTGGAAGCCGTCCTGCGGACCGTGGACCAGAACATCCCCTATACCGCCGTCCATGCCAGTCGGGGCAAGTACCTGCGAGCCCAGCCAGCGGCGGCACTCTACGAACAGGGCAAGGTCACCCACGCTGACGAGTTCGTGGTCCTGGAAGACCAGATGTGCACCTACAGCCCGGACTCCGGGGCCAGTAGCCCGGACCGTCTCGATGCGCTGGTCTGGGCGCTCGCCTACCTATTCGGTGGGACTACGAGCGGCGAGTTCTCAACGGTCGCCTAGCCTGCCAAGCCTTGCGGTACCTGGCCGCGACATGCCACACCCAACCCTGCCATACCTGCCACGCCAAGCCGCGCCAGACCTCGCCCGGCCACACCCGGCCACACCTTGCCTGCCATGCCTTGCCAAGCCGCGCCCAGCCCGGCCGAGCCAAACCGCGCCTGCCACGCCTGCCATGCCCAACCTCGCCACGCCCGACCGAGCCCGGCCTAGCCTTGCCGCGCCGCACCTGCCATGCCCTACCTTGCCTAGCCCTACCTTGCCAGCCTCGCCACGCCGAGCCCTGCCGAGCCATGCCTTGCCGTGCCCTACCTAGCCTGCCTCGCCATGCCTAGCCCCGCCAAGCCCCGCCACGCCAAACCGTGCCTGCCAAGCCGCGCCTTGCCCTGCCGCGCCACGCCGCGCCACGCCTTGCCGGGCCGCGCCCGGCCGTGCCTCGCCTGCCTAGGCTGCCCGGATCACCTTCGCTACCTTGTCGATGGCCGCGAAGATGCGGGCGAACTCCTGGATGTCCTGATACTTCCGACGCAAGGCTAGGAGGTCACCGAGGCCACGCTCCAACACCTGTCGCCGGTAGTCGTCGTCGGACATCGCGGTGTAGATGGGCAGGTATCGACCCTCCTCCGCATCCCGGACCGTGACCGGGAAGAATGCGCGGACCTCACGTTCCTCGTCGCGGGCCTCGTCGCGATAGACGATGGTCACGCTGCGGATCAGATACGCCGCCTGCTCTAGGCGACGCTCCGCTGCTGCCTGAGCATCGTCCCACGTGAACGCGGGATGCAGGGGCGATGCCTCGCTGACGGCATCCGCTAGCACGGACTCGGGCGTGAACCCGACGCCTTCGCTCTCCCGGATGGATGCCAGCCGTTCGCCAACATCCTGCGGGCGCAACCCTTTTGGCAGGTGGGCAGCGTCCTTGAAACGATAGACCATCATGCCGACGCCTCCACGTGAAACCGACCGAATTGGCCGTCCTTCTCGGGTCGCCATTCACCGATGCCGGTGCCGAAGCCGCCAGCATCCAGCATCGCAACGATCTGCTCGGCTGAGACGGTTCGCGCGTTGTACGTGATCGGGAGCGCGATGCTCCATGTCGGGTACTCAGCCCGGTAGCGGATGTCAGCGGTACCCATGCCGACGCGCACCATGTCCTCGCGCATACGGGGGGTGCCGTCGATGACGATCAGGTCGCCTTCGATGTGGAATGCAGACCGCGCATCCGTCATAACCATGCCGAGAGCCTTGGCCCCACGAATAGCAGCGGCCTTGACGCCGACTGCGGGGAACCCGTCGCGGCCATCCTCCAGCCGATAGCGGCTCTCCTCGTAGTCGCGCTCCGGGTCCTTGGCTTCCTTGGCCTGTGTGCCCTTCTTCATCTGCTTGTCGAGCATCATCTGCTTGGCCTTGGGCGACCAGGCGTGGACGATGAGCGGGCTGTCGCCCACGATCCGAACACTGATGCGCCGAACGTCGATGCGCTCGGGCGCGACCGTCTCTGCTGCCATGCCATCTCTCCATTACCTATTAGTCGCGTCTGCGACCTACTGCGCATTGTGCCATGTGCCATGTGCAGATAGCAATGCCGACTATGCGGTCTGACTCGATGACCTCCTCCGGTGGGCACCCCGGCACCATCACTAACCGGAGTACCACCCGTGCCCTACATCCAAGATGGCGAAACGGGTCTCATGGTCCCGGATGCTCGTGCTCGCTCTCGCTCTGCGCTCAAGGCCGTCGTGACCGGCAATGGTGGCACCGGAGCGGGTGTCCTTGCCTATTCCAACGGGACGCCCCTATGGTCGGCCAGTCGCAACCCGCGACGGCTGATGCGTCAGGCGCAGGAGCTGTACCACACGGACCTCGTCATCCGCGCTGTCGAGCGCCGGGTATCGGGTGCCGCGGCCGGCCTGCCCTGGACGCTCACGGATGAGAACGGCGACGAGGTAGACGACAAGGCAACCCCCGAGGTCAAGGCCATCCACGACTGGGTGGAGAAGCCGCAGGGCGCGCTGGAAGGTCGGGTGCAGATGACCCGCCGCCAGTTGATGTTCCTGACCTCCCGTCACGTCGGGCTGTGCGGGAACGCCTTCTGGTACCTGGACCAGCGCACCTACGGCTCAGGGGCACCGCTGACCACGCTCTACATCAACCCGGCTCGGATGACACCCGCTCACGATCAGGACGGGGTACTGCGCGGCTGGAAGCTGGATGCCGACGACTCCGGTGAAGGTGGCGTGCCGCTGGAGCTGGAGGAGGTCAGGCACTTCGTCATGGAACCGCCCGACATGGGCTTCTATGGCATCGGCCTCGTGGAGTCGGCGGGCATGGCCTCGCAACTGACCAGCACCATCGAGCGTCACTCGGCCGCCGTCATCGGTGGCGGTGCGCGTCTGGCGGGCCTCATCTCGCCCAAGGTCGGGGTCACGATCAGCGATGACCAGTGGGCCGCGGCTACCCGTGACTGGCGCAACATCCAGGGCGACCTGGACAGCGCGAAGCGACTGCACATCCTGCGCGGGCCGGTGGACTACACCCGCACCGCCGCCACGATGCAGGAGCTGTCCATCGTTGACCTCGCCCACATGTCCCGCGAAGACAAGCTCGCGCTGTGGGGCGTCCCTGCCTCGCAGGTGCCGTTCCCGGCGTCGGCTGGCCTCAACTCGGGCGAGACGAAGGGCTATGACGAGGCCGTGCTGATGCAGGGCGCGGTCCATGACCGGGTGACCATCTTGCGCGAGGTCATCCAGTTCCAGATCCTCGACCCCATCGCCGCGGCGGGTGGGCCGAAGCTCGACCTCAACATCAAGGAACCGGAGTTCGATGACGAGACGCCCCTGTTCGATCGCGCACAGAAGGCGCGTGACCTACCCCTGACCGCCAACGAACGCCGCGCGCAGGTGGGCCTCGACCCGCTGCCCGACGTGGATGGCGTGGGCGAACCGCTGGGTCTCGCCATCTGGCTCCCGGTCGGCCTCACGATGGTCGGTGCCGGCGCGGATGAGAACGGCAAACTCCCCACACTACCGGAGCCGCCACCCCCTCCGGTTCCGGTAGTGCCCCCTCCCGACGAAGAAGAGCCGCCGATGCCGCCCATGAAGGCGACCTTGCGGCAGACCGTCGATACCAAGTTCGTCGCCAGCACCAAGCGCGACGTGCAACGGGCATTGGCTGACCAGGCCAAGGCCATCGCCGGGCGCATCCGTGAGAAGGGTGCCCACCTCGCCAAGCGACCGACCGATACGAGCGTGTGGTGGACCTCCGCCGAAGACAAGCGGCTGTCGTCCGTCCTGGAGACGCATAACCTGCGGATCGCCACCGCCGTGACCGAACAACTCGGTGAGAAGCTGGGAGCCAAGAAGGCCGAGGACGTGTGGGTCGATAGCGTGCTGGCCTACATCCGCAAGCGAACCGGCGAGCGCATCGTAGCCATCAACGAGACGACCCGCGAGGCCGTGTCCAAGCTCATCGCCGACGGGTTCGCCGGCGGCCTCGGCCCTGCCCAGGTAGCGGACACCATCCAATCGGCCACCGCGTTCAACGAGGCGCGCGCGGAGATGGTGGCCCGTACCGAGTCGATGCTCGCGTACAACGATGCCGCCCTGTCCAGTTACCGCGAGTTCGACGTCACCCATGTCGAGGCCATCGACGGTGACGACGACCTGGAATGCCAGACGCGCAACGGGAACCAGTGGCCCATTGATGAGGCCATGAGCATCCAGGACCACCCGAACGGGACGCTCGACTGGGCGCCGGTCATCAAGGCACGACCACCGATAGCGACGAACTAGCCCTGCTCCTCCTCGCAGCGTGAGATGACCAATGCGATCCCAAGCGCTCAAAGCGACACCGCTCGACGATGACGCCTTCCGCCTGCTGGCCCTGCCCTTCGGCGGCCCCATCCCCTACCCCGGCGCGCCGCGTGGGGCCGACCTGGACCGCCAGTGGTTCAGCGAGCGCACCGACTTCAAGCTCGACTGGTTCCCGTTCCGCCTCGTGGACTGGCACCACCGCCAGGACACCACGTCCAAGGCCGACATCCTGGGCAAGGCCATCGACCCCGAAGTCGAAGACGATGGCGTGTGGGTCACGGTCTGGCTGAAGCACGGCGAACGACGCGTCAACCTCATCCGCAAGCTCGCCGAGCAAGGGCAGGTCTTCGGATCCTCCGAGAGCGTGCCCAACCTCGTCCGCAAGGCGACGACCGGCGAGATCCTGGTCTGGCCCTACGTGCGGCAGGCGCTCTCCACCTCACCACAGAACACCCTCTCCGTCATCCGCCCGCTCAAGGCGACGCTGGATGACATGGCGGCCACGGGCGACGCCCCCACCGCCACCTTCTTTGACGACCTCACGACCTTCCTCGACACCCTCGGTACTTCCTCGGAAACGGGCAAGGCCGGGCGCATCGTGGCGGCTCGTAACGAGGCTCGACTTCGCGAGGCACGCGAGGCGATGGACGAAAGCTACTTCGACCCGAAACGGCGTCGAGCAGCGATCGCCGCGCTGGATGCGGTCCTCCTGGAGATCAACCAGTTCATCCACGACTCGTAAGGCACCCGGCGGGTCCCCTGTCCGAAAGGGACTCACATGCCAGAGAACATCGAGCGGCCCAGCGACGACATCGCTGCGCTGCTTGGCCGAGCCGGCGAGCTCAAGGCGCAGCTTGAAGAGAACAAGCTGGACCGCGAAGGCTTGCAGGAAGTCCGCAACCAGTTCGACGCCATCCGCACCGACATCAGCGACCTCCAGAAGGTCGAGAACGATCGTCAGGCGGACAGCGAGCGCAAGGCCATCCTCACCTCCCTCGAAAACCTGACCGCCACGGTCGGCCAGATGCGCACCCCGTCCAAGGCCGACCTGATCCTGTCCATGCGTGGACCGGCCAAGGCCGACGACAACTTCTTCGCCGCGCTGGCGCAGGCTCGCTCGCGTGACAGCGAGACCCAGGCCGTCGGCAAGGCGCGTCTGGACGACATGGGCTCGGCATTCGCCGATGTCCCGTCCGCGTCCAAGGCGACCGTCGGCGGCACCGATGCCGCGGGCGGGTTCCTCGTCCCGAACAACGTCGTCACCGATATCAACATCCAGGCGATGCCGGGGCGCTCGGTCGTCGACCTGTTCACCGTCATCGACGGCGTGCGCGGCTCTGCCGTGGACATCCCGTGGGAAGACACCGCGGACACCCGTGCCGTGATCGCCGCGGCCGGTGCGACCAAGGAAAACAGCAACTTCATCACCAACAACTACACCGCCACCCTGTACACGCTGGCCCGCATCTTCGATGTCGGCAATCAGCTTCTCCGTCAGTCGGAGGGCGCAGCCGAGAAGCTGGTCCGCAGCAAGCTCGCACGGGCGTTCGCGCTCGGCGAGGACTACTACGCCATCCAGGGCTCGGGCACCTCGGAGCCGTTCGGCCTCCTGACCGCCCTTGGCACGTCGGGCACCTACGTCACCTCACACACCCCGTCGGCTTCCACCGTGGCCGGCAACTGGGCGACCGCTCTCGCCAAGATGGCCGGTGTCGTCGCCCAGCGTGGAGCGATCCCCGACGCTGTCGTGATGAACTCGGGCGACTACTGGACGAGCCTGACCGCAGGCGATCCGGCAGGCCCCGGCTTCTTCGTCGACTCGATGGGCGGCGGGTTCAACGTCAACGCGGCGGCAGCGGGTCAGACCGGTGCCGGACCGTGGGGTCTGCGCCTCCGCCATTCCCCGAACATGCCAACCGACTCGGCCGTCGTGGGCGAGTTCTCGGCAGCCGTGTTCTTCCGCGGCGAGGGCTACCGCGTCGATGTCTCTTCGGAGGCCGGCGACCGGTGGGACAAGAACCTGACCGGGTTCCGCGGTGAGGAGGAGATCGCGTTCGACGCTCGGCCGTCGGTCTACACGGGCCGCTTCCAGCGCGCTACGAACATGCTCCCGTAAGCCAGCGATAACGCGGGCCGGGCTCGCGGGACTCTCCTTCCCCTTGCCGTGGGACATCAGGCAGGCCTGGGGCACCTAAGCCCCATTACCCATTCCCAACGGAGGCCGATATGGCGACCAAGAAGACCGACGCGGTGGAGACGCCACCCCAGGACCGACAGCGATCCGATGCGGTCGCCGATGCCGAGACGCTGGCTCCCCTTCAGGGCGACATCGACTCGCGCATGGCGGCGCTGCTCAAGGACCACCAGGAGATGGGCGCTCGCCCGAAGTAAGCACTTCCCCCTTCATGGCGGCCGGTACGGGTGCCCTCGGCCGGCCGCCACCTACCAACCAGGGCACGCAGACGAGGGCATCGACACATGGACCGTAGCATCGGCTGTTCTTTGTTCACCGCAGTGGTGGGCATCGTTGTCAACATCGCGTTCTGGTTCTGGCTCTATCCGACCATCCTCCGTTGGATGGGTTGGGCCATCTGATGTACCAACCTACGCAACGGGCGTTCACGACTCCCGGCGGCCATCGCGTGACGATGCACTACCGGCAGGATACGAACGACTACAACACGCTCAACGCGAGCCTGAACGGCGACGAATACCAAGTCCCACGCGGGCTATCCGGGACCGCCATCGACGTGGGCGGCTACCTCGGCTCGGTCGGCATCGCGCTCGCGGTGGACAACCCCGGATTGCGCGTGGTCATCATCGAGCCGGTTCCGGGCAACGCCGAGCTGATCCGCCAGAACATCGACGCCAACTCGCTCGCCGACCGCATCACGCTGGTCGTCGGCGCGGCAGGCAAGGGCGGCGAGACGGTGGACGTGTGGTACGGCTACACGGGCTCCGAGTCGCTGGAGCATCACGCCTTCGTCGGCAACTCCACGCTGGCCTATGACTCGGCCCCGCAGGACCACCAGACCTCGACATACAAGGCCATCAGCCTCGCCTCGCTGGTCAAGGCGCACGGCCCCATCACCCTGCTGAAGATCGACACCGAAGGCGCGGAATGGGCGTTCCTCGACTCCCCAGCCGTCAAGGACGTGGACATCTTCCTGGGCGAGTGGCACCCGGTCAGAGGGCACACCTCGGCTGACCTGATCGCCCTGTTGGACGCCACCCACGAAGTGACCATCAACGGTCCCGAAGGCGGCCCCGGCGGGTTCCGGGCGGTGCGCCGTGGCTAACGACTATGCGTTTGAAGCGGACCGCAAGAAGTGGACAGCTTGCCGCGTCCCTGACGGACCGCACAGTGGAGACCTAAGCGAAGACGGTTGGTGCGCCGGTCATCTGTACCCATCCGACCGATGCAACGTCGTTCGCAATGGGGACCAATACATCTGCCGATACCACCACCGCCACTGGGCGACCGGCATCTGCCCTGGTCTTCAGTCGTGAACATCCTCCTGCTACTCGCCCATTCCATCGAAGAGCACGATCAGCAAGGCGGCCCCGGCGGGTTCCGGGCGGTGCGCCGTGGCTAACTGGCCGATGCTGAAGTACGGGCCTGTCGGCAATCCGGAGTCCACCGACCCCTTCGAGCGAGCGCAGGCGCAAGCACCCAAGGGCTGGCACGTAGAAGGCGAGATTTTCGGGGTCGCCCCGCGCTACATGATGAGGGCGTCCGGCCCGGCCTCCGCGACCTCCAAGGCGTGGGTCCGTGCCGAAGGGCGAGATTATCTGGGGACCGCCGACGCGCTGGTTGCCGCCATGCGTCGGGAGGCGGACTGCAAGGATACGTCGTCACCGGAGAACCGCGGGACCCTGTCGTTACTCTCGGACGGCGTCGTCGTCCTCGGGTTCCCAGCGAACTATCTCGTAACGGAGGAGATGGTTGACAACGCCAAGGCCATGCTGGGGCAATGGCGTGCAGACGGCTTGAGGAAGCCGCTGGCGTTCCCCTTCCCGCTGGATGTCGTTGACCTGCGAGCCAAGCCATGAACATCCTCCTCCTACTCGCCCACAGTATCGAAGAGCACGATCAGCTAAAGCTGCTGTCGGGCCTCGGCTATGACGTGTTCAGCATCGGCGGCTACATCGACCCCGCCCATCCGCACGACCCCAAGCGCGAGGCGCTGCCGGACGTGCCGTATCACGCGGACCTCCACGCAGTGGTGGATGCGCTGGGCACGCCGGACAACCTGACCGCGGCCAAGCTGCACATCCCGGACGCCATCCTCGACTGGTGCGACACGATCATCGTCCATCACATGGAGCACACCTGGCTCTACCCGCAGTGGGACCGCATCAAGCACAAGCGCGTCATCTGGCGCACGGTCGGGCAGTCCGTCGAAGGCAACGAACGGATGATGGCTCCGCTGCACAAGGCGGGGATGCAGATCGTCCGCTACTCGCCCAAGGAACGGAACATCCCAGGCTACGCCGGTGAGGACGTGCTCATCCGGTTCTACAAAGACCCCGACGAGTGGACGGGCTGGACGGGCCAGCACCCGACCGTCATCAACTTCACCCAGCACCTGCGGCAGCGCGAGCCGTACACCAACTGGGGTTTCTGGGATCAGGCCACGGAAGGGCTGTCGCGCATCCCGATGGGGCCGGGCTCCGAAGTCATCGGCGGGACCGGCGAGATGTCCTTGGAGCTGATGCAGGAGGCGCTGCGCGTCCACCGCGCCTACCTCTACACCGGCACCCAGCCGGCGAGCTACACCCTCGGCCTTATCGAAGCGATGATGACCGGCATCCCCGTGGTCTCCATCGGGCCGTCGTGGATGGGCATCTTCCCCTACGGGCCGGACCTGTTCGAAGGCGCTGACCTCGCGGTTCTCACTGCCGACTCGACGGACATCGCCGCGGCCCACATCCGGAACCTGCTGGACGACCACGCACTCGCCGCCAGCGTCGGAGCCTTCGGTCGCATCAAGGCGATCGAGCTATTCGGCAAGGACGCCATCGGCGCGCAGTGGAAGGCGTTCCTCGGATGAGAGTCGATGAACGCCAACTTCCCCAATGGCAGCCGTTCTGCGAGTGGTGCGGCGTGAACGTCGGAGCCTGGTACACCAGCCGGCGCTTCGTGGTCCGCACCCTCGCTCGCCACCGAAAGCTGCACCGCGAGCAGGGGCGCATGGGCCTCAGCATCCGAGCGGTGGACTGGCCGTGAACGTCCTCATCGATCGCCACCACCACGACCTGTACCACAGCCTCCAAGTCCTGTTCGAGGATCGTCTCGGCCATCGCGTCTACACGCCGGTCGGGAACGAATGGTGGGACGAGGGTTACTGGCGCTTCGGCGAGGGCTACGGCGATGACCGCCTCGCCCGCCAGTTCCTCAACCGGGCAGGCTGGGCCAGCCTTGGCGATGGCACCTACCTATCCTCCGACCCGCATCGACCCGAACGCGCCATCTACGGCGTGGACGTGGACGGTGCCAAGGCTCGCGACTGGGCCTACGTCGTCGCCACCGTGCAGGACAATCAGCGCGGGTTCCACCGCCTCGCCAATGACCTCGGCGCGCGCTACGTCCTCCAGGTCGGCAACACGAACCAGTCCGTAGATTGGGGCCTCGACCCGCTGGCGCTGGTCAGTTCAGAGGTCCCCATCCGTGGACGGGGCATCCTCTATCACCAGGAGTTCGACGCCGAAGGGGCCTTCGGTCAGACGGACCCGCCAGCGCCGACCGCTCCGATCCGTTCCTTCGTCAACTGTTTCGGCTCGACCCCCTGCCAGCGCGTCTTTGACGAGGTACGGGGGATGCTGCCGGACCGGGAGTTCACCAGTCACGGCATCGACGGCCCCGATGGGAACGTCGAGACGGTCGCCGATATCGCCCGACTCATGCGCGAGAGCGCGTGGGGCTGGCACGACAAGGTGCAGGGCGACGGGTTCGGGCACGTCATCCACGACTGGGCGGCCATCGGGCGGCCCCTTATCGGGCACGCGGCGCACTACCGCGACCTCATGGCGGAACCGTTCTGGGTGGACGGCGTGACGTGCATAGACCTCGACAAGCATTCGACTACGGAAGTCGCCGAGCGTTTGCGAACGATCACGGCTGACGAGCACGCGGCGATGTGCCGGGCCATCCGCGCCGTCTTCGATGAACACGTTGACTTCGCCGCCGAAGCCGAGCGCATCCGGGAGTTCCTGTCGTGATCTGCACCGACTGCGGCAAGGTGATTGTTCACTGCTCGCCACAAGAACAGGAGGACTTCTCCTTCGGGGTGTCCCTGCGAAACCTCGGGCCGCGCCCGGTGCGGCGTGTCCGCGCCAAGGCTACCCCAGCCGTGTCCCTCCATCGACCACAGCTACTCAATCTCATCGCAGGACCGGCGACCAGTCCACCGCGAGGCGTTCGATGAGGATCTTATTTATCGGCGATGCTGCCGCCACGGGCTTCGGGACGGTCACGGCTGACCTTGGGCGGGCGCTGCTCGACCTGGGCGAGGATGTGCGGTTCCTGTCGCAGAACGCGGCAGGCTTCGTCATCCCCGAGCCGCTGGGCAGTCGCACCTACCGCCTTCGCGACGATGCACGACCCGAGATGGTGCTGGCGGCCCTGACCGGCGAGGGGATGCCTGACAAGTGGGCACCCGAGGCCATCATCATCCTTGGCGACTACTTCGCCGCTCGCTGGATCGTGGTCGATGCCCGCATCCAGGCGGCACTCCGCGCGGTCCCATCTTTCCACTACTGCCCAGTCGAGGGCGTCGGCCTTCCCATCGGGTGGAAGGGCCTGTGGGACATCGTCAAACCGATCGCCATGACGCGCTTCGGGGCGGGCGAGATCGCCCAGGTGGTCGGATACGAGCCGCCGATGGTCTATCACGGCGTGGACCAGAGCGTGTTCTACCCCCTGGCTTCCAACCGGCCATCGGCGCACGTCAACGATGACGGCTCGCGCAGCACGTCGAAGCGCTCGGCCAAGCTGAGTTTTGGCATGGACCCCGACCGGATCGTCCTGTTGCGGACGGATCGACACATGCCGCGCAAGCAATACAACCTCATGCTCCGGGCGCTGGTGCCGGTCATGGAGCGCAACCCGCTGGTCGATGTGGTCATCCATTGCCGGGTCCACGACGAGGGCGGGTTCCTGATGGACACCCTCTCCAAGTTCAGCAACGACTTCCGGAGTCGGGTGATGCTGACCCTCGCCCACGACTCGTGGCAGGGGCTGTCGCGGGAGGAGCTGAACCAGCTCTACAACGCCGCCGATATCTACATCCAGAACAGCGCCGAAGGCTTCGGGCTCACGGTCGCCGAAGCGATCGCGTGCGGCGTCCCCGCGGTGGGCATCGACTACTCCGCGGTCCCCGAAGTCATCGGCGCGTCACCCCAACCGCTGTCGTTCGGCCCGAACGGGATGAACCTGGACGAGACACCGAGCCGCATCGGAGTAGCGGGGATCGTCGCCAGAAGCCACCACATCTATGACAACGAGTACGACCATTCGTGGAGTCAGGTGGACGAAATCGCGTGGGGAAATGCCGTAGAATACCTAGTACGGCACCAGTCTAAGAGACGTGCACTTGGCGCGGCGGGACCGGGCCACGTGAGGGCGCACTTCTCATGGACACAGGCAGCAGCACAGATCCAGTCGCTCGTCCATCAAGCCGCACGGGGCCAAAGCCTAAGGCGCTTGGAAGCCGCCTCTGGGGCCGCGTAGCGTTCGGTGACGGCACGGGGTGCTGGGAGTGGACCGGCTCGTTCGGAAGTCGTGGCTACGGCCAGATATCCGGGGACGTGCGAAGCCACCCGATCGGCACCCACCGAGCCGCGTGGATCGTCATCCACGGCTACGTCCCGACAGGGCAGATGGTCTGCCACCGCTGCGACAACCGGGCGTGCGTTCGCCCCGACCACCTATTCCTCGGGACCGCGAAGGACAACAGCCAGGACATGGCTGCCAAGGGTCGCGCACGGTCCCGAACCGTCAGGACGCCAGGCCTCGCCGCGGATGTCATCGCGCGTCACCAGAACGGCGAAACGACCAACGGCATCTCCCGTGCGCTTGGCATCGGGCGCGCCACCGTGTATCGGATCCTCAATGAGGAGTGACCTTGAGTCAGTTCGCCACCGCGCAGGAGCTGCGTGACTTCCTCGACATCGCGTCCACCACCGGGCGTGCCAGCACGACGAACCTGGACCTGCTGCTGACGGCCGCCTCCGACTTCCTGGAGCGGGCCACCGGGCGGATCATCACGTCCAGCGCGTCGAACCCC
>Ga0163155_10003432_pt1 | contig 17053 bp, 20 predicted proteins | sample OliLakLV19SP4G1_FD_148611 | JGI IMG/M metagenome (GOLD analysis project Ga0163155, IMG submission 148611) | Freshwater microbial mat bacterial communities from Lake Vanda, McMurdo Dry Valleys, Antarctica - Oligotrophic Lake LV.19.SP4.G1 | ecosystem: Environmental > Aquatic > Freshwater > Lake >... | reverse complement strand
AAAGGAACAACATGGATAACGTTCAGCTCCGAACGTACGAATTGACTTTCGTTCTCCCTGGTTCTCTCACTGATAGTGAGGCAACCACCGTGAAAGATGAAGTCGAGAAAATCCTCAAAAAATACAAGGCCAAAGTGGTCAACAATGAAGACTGGGGTCGTCGACCTTTAGCCTACATTATTAGCCATGAAGGTAAGAAGCAATCAGAAGGCTACTATACTCATTTAGTTCTTGAGTTGGTCCCAACTGAAGCGCAAAATCTAGAGCGAGATATTTACTTATCTAGTAAGATTATGCGTCACTTGTTACTGGTGGCTGATGAAAAGCAGTTAAATCAAGCTCCTGCTCCAACCGAAGCAAAATAAATTAAGGGAGGTTTATGTCAGTTCGTTCACTCAACAAGGTTATGCTCATTGGTAACCTAACCCGAGACCCAAACATGCGATTTACTCCTACCGGAGCCGCTGTTTGTAGTTTTAGTATTGCAACGAACCGTACCTGGACCCCAGCTGATGGTGGAGAGAAACAAGAACGAGCTGATTATCACAACATCGTTGCCTGGTCCAAACTGGCTGAGATTTGTGGCCAATTTCTGCACAAAGGCGATAAGGTCTATGTGGAAGGAAGATTACAAACTCGTGAGTGGCAGAACAAAGAGGGCCAAGACCAACGAACCACCGAAGTAATCATTGATAACATGATCATTCTGACTGCACGAGGCGGAAGTAGTGGTTACTCCCAAGACAACTCAAGTACCGATGTCAGTAGCTCTGAAGAGGGTAGTCAAGCAGTTCCTGCCAGCGCACCAGCTAAGTCACCTCGAAAGAAAGCTGTCAAAAATGAGTCAGCCGAAGAAAACGCAACGGCAAGTGATGAAGTTTCAGCAGTAGAAGATATCTCAGAAGAAGTAGATATCCCATTTTAAATAAACATTGAGAAAAAAATAAAAGGAAAACATGCAATCAAGTTCAAGAAATTTTCAAAAGCCCCCAAAGGCTGATAAAAATCTCGTCTTTACCTACAAGGATGTGAAGTCATTGCGTCGCTTTATGAGCGAGCAGGGCTACATTATTCCAAGAGTAAAAACTGGTCTAAGTCAAAAACAACAGAAACGCCTTACTAAAGAAGTAAAGTATTCTCGTCACTTGGCTTTGTTACCATTTACCCAGACATTAGATTAATTTATCAATAGTGGATTTCGGTTGCCGAAGTTACTACAATAGAACCTTATGGAAAAATCCCGTGAGACTTTTCGTCAGATCATTATTGGACTTTTACTGGTTCTAGTTGGTGGAGTCGTTGGCTACAAAATTGGTGGTAAAGAAAATATTCCCCTGGTCAGTACTGCTATAGAAAAGGTCAGTAATATTCGGGTCACCAAGACTGAGCAACCGGATGACTTCAAGACGATTGAGTTTGATACTTTTTGGCAAGTCTGGAGTACTTTAGAAAAAAGCTACCTCGATCCAGAGAAGCTTAAAAAAGATGAAATGGTCTATGGAGCTATCAAGGGCATGACTGCTGCGTTGGGAGATCCATACACAGTTTTTCTGCCTCCAGAAGATCAAAAACGTAACGAAGAAGATCTGCACGGTTCTTTCTTTGGCGTAGGGATTCAGCTTGGCTACATTGATAATGTTTTAGCGGTGACCACACCATTGAAGGGGATGCCTGCTGAGAAGGCTGGGGTCAAAGCCAAAGACTTAATTCTTCACGTTAAAGATGATCGCAAAGGTTTAGATTCTGATACACAAGGCTGGTCCTTATCTGAAGGAGTTGATCATATTCGGGGAGAACGGGGCACATCCATTACTTTAACTTTACTGCGCAGGGAAGAAAAGGCAGAGCCATTTCAAGTCACCTTAGCTCGTGATGAAATTATTGTTCCTTCTGTTGAGCACAGCTTCATAGAGCACAATGGGAAAAAAGCTGCGCTAATCACTCTCTCCAGGTTTGGCGAGCGGACTGATGCCGAACTTAACTTAGCCATTCAAGATATCTTGACTCAAACACCAAAAGTGGATGCTGTGATCTTAGACCTCAGAAATAACCCAGGTGGTTTCTTAGATGGTGCGATTACCGTTGCCAGTGAGTTTATTAAAAGTGGCTTGGTTGTTACCCAACAGGGAAAGTCTACGAAACGTGACTACAGCGTAGTTGGGACGAGTCGCTTGGCTGATTACCCAGTAGTAGTAGTGGTTAATGGGGGCAGCGCGTCTGCAGCAGAGATTGTGGCTGGGGCATTACGAGATCGTCGTGATGCAAAGTTGATTGGTGAAAAAACTTTTGGTAAGGGAACTGTCCAAGATGCATTGCGACTAGATAATGGCGCGGGTCTCCACGTTACTATCGCCCGCTGGCTACTGCCAAAAGGGGACTGGATTCATGAGGCAGGAATTCCAGTAGCCATTGAAGTCAAGGATGATCCCGATACAGAGTTAGATGAAGTAATTGAGAAAGCAAAAGAAGAAGCACTCAAGTAATAGTTGCTTCTTCTTTCTTTGACTCGGCCACTTCGCCTACAAGTAATGCCTGATTTACTTTAACCAGCACGTCTTCCAGATCCCCCTCCATAATTGCTTCGAGGTTATACCAAGACTCATTGATCCGGTGGTCGGTGACGCGATTTTGAGGATAGTTGTAGGTGCGAATCTTCTCAGCTCGCTGCGCTCGCCCGATCGCGCTTCGCGCTTCACCAAGCTCCAGAAGTCGTTTTTCTTCTTGCATCTCCCAGAGTTGGCCGCGGAGCAAATCTAAGGCGATTTCGCGATTTTGCGACTGACTCCGTTCCTGGCGCGAGCTGACACTGATGCCAGAAGGCACGTGAGTTAAACGAACTGCCGAGTTGACCTTATTCACATTTTGGCCGCCAGCGCCGCCAGCGCGCATAAACTGCCACTCCAGCTCATCATCTTTAATTTCCACCGCATTTTTCTTAACTTCAGGAATAACCACCACAGAAGCAGTAGAGGTGTGAATTCTGCCTTGGGACTCGGTCGCAGGGACACGTTGGACCCGGTGAACACCAGATTCAAAACGCAGCAGCTCGTAGGCAGTACTCTGTTGCTCGTTAATCGTCATCCGACCTTTTATCTTTACTACGAGTTCATCAAGAAACTCCATTTTTAGAGACGTATTTTCGATGAATCTGGTATACATGCGCAGCAGGTCATTTGCCCAAATTTTGGCTTCATCACCGCCAGCCCCTTGACGAATTTCGATCATACAGTTAGTGATGATTTGCTGTTCACCAGTTGCACCACCTGCTCCGCCATCAAGTTGAGATACAGCAGCTTCTAGTTGGGTCTTTTCTTGTTCCAACTGCGCTAGCTCCATTCGGGCTAACTCACCTAGCTCGGGGTCGTTGACCAAGGCAGCATTTTCTGCGATCCGTTGCTGAACTTGATCGAGTTGATATTGATATGGGTTAAAGTCTGGCATAGTGCCGTACATCTATTCTACAGGAAGCCTGAGTCCTGCTTCTTAATGATTTCTCAACAAAAAACCAGTAGACAAAGCTGCCTACTGGTTTGATTAAAGTTCGTATCTAGGCGGCTTTCACTTGCTCTGGAACACGGTTTTTTGCCATGTTCTTGAGCTTGTTTTGCTCTTTTTGCAGAATTTGCTTGTAGGACAGTGTTTCACCACTGGCCAACTCTTCAGCAATTTCTGGATCTACTGGAGGAGCGGCCTTTTTGGCACTCGATTTTGCAGCCTGTTTCTGTTGAGCCACATTCATCTTCTGCATGAAGCGATCCACGCGACCTTGTCGGTCGACGAAGCGCATCTCACCAGTGAAGAAAGGGTGACACTTGTTACAGATATCTACAGTAAATGAATCCTGTTGAGAGCCGGTAGTAAAGGTATTTCCACAGCTGCAAGTGACCACTGCTGCATGATTCCACTGGGGATGGAGATTTTGTTTCATATCTTTGTTTGAAAAGTGTAACCAGGTTCGGAATGGAACTGGCGCTTTTCAAGTCCTTGTGACTCGCTTGAATACGAGCCAATATTTGAAGGGTCATTATAGCATGAAAAGGGGAGTGGATCTTTATTCTTGCCAGTACTTACCCGTATAATAATAAAGTAATGACAGCTTTTATCTTTTTTGCTTCAGTACTCTACTTTATTGCAACGCTTTGGTATGCCAGGGTTGATCGTCGTAATAAAAAGCGTGTCATCCTTATCCCTAGCGAATTTTTATTTATCCTCCTTGGAGTAGGAGCGATTGTGTGCTTTTTCTTGTTTATTGCTCCAGACTTTCAAATTATGCCTGGATTTCGAATCAGCAGAGAGCGAAAGCTCTTTATTTTCAGTCTGATCTTGAGCGTAATTATGAGTACGGTTCATGGGATAGCAAAGTACTTAGAAGATCGGCGGGGGATAGGGCATTGGAAAGATCGCCGTCAGAAGGTGGTGCGGGCGCTGCATTTACGCATTTCTCATAAGTTACTTTACCTCTCAGTCAGTTTAACTTTGTACTCTGCGGCGCTCAGTGAGATTAAAGATTTAGTTATTTACCCTCAAATTACCTCACTAAAGCTCATTGGCTTATCTGCAGTACTGATGAGCTGGAGTTTTTACAAGACCATTATTTATGGAAATACCTGGAGGTTAGAGCGATTCTATTTACCAATTTTTTCGCTCATTATCTTAAAGTCGTTAATAGAAAATCGCTTAACTATTTCTGAAGCTCCCCTTGCTTGGTTTGCTACGGTCATCTTGTTACTCACGCCGTTGGCAATCTGGTTTGATAAAAGATTCTCGTCTCGTTTGAAAGGCAAAATTTTAGTCAGGCTTGGATTGGCCGGCTGAGACGAGTCTGCTCGCTTCTTCAATAGTGATAATTTGTTGTTCGCCAGTCTTCATGTTTTTGAGTGCTACTTTACCTTGAACTACTTCTGTTTCGCCGATCGTGACCACAAACGGAATCTGTTTCTGATCGGCTAACTTGAACTGTTTGGCCAACTTATCCACTGCAGGGTAGACCTCGGTGGTAATTCCTAACTTTCTGAGCTCCCGAGCAACTTTGAGAGAATCTGTCACGTACTTTTCTTCAAAGATAGTAACTAGCACTCGAGTACTGCTTTCTTCTAGGGGAATCAGGTTGAGTTGCTCTGCAGCTTCAACGGTCCGGTCAAAACCAATTCCAAACCCCACGGCTGGCATCTCCAGACCGGCTAAGCTGTTAATCAAGTTATCATAACGGCCACCGCCACCCACAGATCCCACTGTATACTCGGGGACCCTGCCCTCAAAAATCATGCCGGTGTAGTAGTCAAGTCCTCGGGCAATTCTGGGGGTAAAGCGGAGCGCGTCAGGGTGAACGCCGAGCGCAGTTGCATTACTAATAATTTGCTTTAGATTCTCAGACATTTGCGCAGTCTCGATGGAGGCTACGGCTGCCTGAGCAGCACTGAGCTCGAGTCCTTTGCTCACCAGTTCCTGAGCAACTTCTTCAGGACTGACTTTATCGAGCTTGTCAATTGATTGAACAATCGAGTGGACGTCCACGTGATCGGTAACAAAAGGTGAGAGAGTTGCGAGCAAGGTTTGGCGGTCATTTATCTCGATTACAATTGAGCTCAAGCCAACTTCCTGGAAGACTTCATAGTACACGGACAGGATCTCAGCGTCAGCCACTGCAGAAGTGCTGCCAAAAATATCGCAGTCGCATTGGCTAAACTCACGATAACGACCTTTTTGGGGTTTATCTGCCCGGAATACATTCTGCATCTGATAGCGGCGAAAGTAGCGCGGTAACTCGTTCTGGTACTGAGACAGTACCCGGGCGGTGGGGACGGTTTGGTCATAGCGCAAACCCACTTGGCGGTCACCTCGGTCATCAAAGGTATAGACAAGCTTGTCGGCTTCAGTGCCGTACTTACCAAGTAACAGGGAAGCGTACTCGAGCGTAGGAGTTTCCAGAGGAGCAAAGCCATGTCTCTCAAAAACGTTCTTTACCTTCTGAGCGACGTAGTCGCGATTCCGTTTTTCTCTGGGCAAGAAGTCGCGAAATCCTTTGAGCGTTTGAGGAACTTGGTTAGACATAGAACTCACCCTTTTCTAGAATTACTTTGCCATCAATCTCAACTCGAGGATACAACACCACACCATCCAGGTGAATTGGCACATTAATCTCGCCTCCAATCGCACTGCTATTCCCAAAGGCAATGTGTACGGTGCCATAGGCTTTCTCGGCCTCAATCAAATCTCCAGTTGGACTAGTATCACGGTTGGTGCCAATTCCGATCTCGGCAGCACGCAAGCCATCTTCGCCATATGCGCGGAGCTTTTTTTCTAAGTTGCTGGCTGCCAATCCACCACTGAAGTTGGTGGCCAGGCCATTTTCTACGGTAATTTTAATTGGCGTATCTAGCTGATCATCTGCAATCGAGCCATCAACGACCAGGGTGCCATTCATAGAGCCAAGTAGGGGAGCAAAAAAGACCTCACCGGCAGGCAAGTTACCCAGCTCACCAGCTGTAAAAATACCACCATCGTTGTAGATGGCTGGCCGGCGAATTTTAGCCGATAGGTCAGTGCCGTTTTGAGTAGTAATGTGCATGGTTTGGGCGTTTTCTAGACGATTTTTGATTTTCTCGCCTAAACTCTTGATCGGGGAGTAGTCAGCATTAAGAGTCCGAAACATCAGCTCATAACTGACCCCTGGTAAACTAGCACCGCGCCGGCCAGATTTCACGATCGCCTTGCCGGCTTGAGTGTGGGTCAGCGAGTAAAAAGTGTGGAGAAGTGAGATATCAGCTTGGGTGCACTGCTGGACGACCTCATCAGGTGGTTCCTCGCCACTGTGGGTCATGCCCTCGACGACGAAGAGTTGAACATCGTGGGTGAGCGTTTTTGCCGCTTCAAACCAAATTGCAGCTTCTTTTTCTAGCATTTCAGGGCTGGCGGTAATGAAGATACTGTCGCCAGGTTGCCAGGCTAGGTTCGTCTTCAGTATTTGATACCCCAGTTGGACCTCAGTTGGAGTCAACGAGCGGATGGAGTCTTGGGTGGTCAGGCGCTGAACAATATGTACCATAGCGCAAGTGTATCAGATCTACAGAGTTTTTCGAGATAGAAAATGTTGTTGTGTTAGCACGATGATATATAATCTTTTTCAGTAGTGCATCATGTGCATAAAGTAGGCTTTAATTATACTTGAAAAGTACTTATTTTAGCCTTGTACTGATCACATGTACACAGCTCAAATTCGGGTAACATTGCCCGTTCAGCTTCAAGGTTTTTTACAGACTAAGGCCAGTAAGAATGGCTTGAGTTTGTCAGCGTATATTCGCAATCTAGTGATCAATGACGTTCAAGATGTAGAGTATCCACTTTTTGAAATGTCAAGCCAAGCAAAATCTGACCTGAGAGCGGCAAAAGAAGCAGAGAAAAAGGGCAACTTAGTGACGGATAAGAATGTGATTTAAGTGCTTCAAGATCTCTAAAACTATGCAGACTTCATTTGCACCAAATTGTCTGAAAAAACTGCAGAAGATCAAGAAAACTAATACTAAAACTTTTCAAAAAATTCATAAACAGCTCTTGGTTTTTCAAAAGACCCCAAATCACCCATCTTTACGACTCCATAAGTTGAGTGGTGATCAGCAAGAGTGTTGGAGTATTTCGATTGACACATCTCACAGCATCCTCTTTTACTATGCGCAAATTCAAGGTGAAACGACGGTCATTTTTTTCAGTCTCGGAACACACGATTAAGTGTACAAAAGTTAGTTGGATTTTCCTTGAGGAAAAAGTTGCTTCAAAACGGTCTGATACCCATTCAGACCCTGCTTAAATAACCAGTCCGCCACTCGAGTTACGGTAGTGGTGCTGGTCTTCACTTCACTGGCAATTTGGAGGTACGGTTTATCGGTCATCCACAGCTGCTTGGCAATCTGGAAGCGCTTGGCAAACTCCTTGATCTCACCGATTGTCATCAAGTCGCGCAAAAAATGCTGAATTTCTTTCTCATTCTTTAGGGTAGAGAAGGCTTTGATGAGCTCGCGGTCGTGTTGGTCTGGGTAGGAAATGCCTGGCATAGATTGTCTGATAGAAAAAGTTTTAATGATTATAACAGAATCTACTCGAGATGGAGAAAACAGGGAGGGAAGTGATTAAAGGCCTATAATAATTAACATATCCAATACATATTGATTTAATGTCCCGTACCGCTTGACCAATGGTTGTTTACAGCCAAACGGTCAGCTGAGCGGTTTAAAAAAAAGGGTTAAGAAGATTGTGCGATCAGTTTTTCCAGGGCCTCTATAAGGCCCTGGAGTTTTACCTTCTGATGTGGACCCGATCGGGCTCGAACCGACCACCTTTGCAATGCGAATGCAACGCTCTACCAGATGAGCTACGGGCCCTTTTAAGCTACTTGTGGAATAGAAGAACCTCCAGAGTAGCGTTCAGGCAAATTTCCCAGCTCTCCACTTGAATCTCCACCACCTCCGGATCAGTATTTTACAACACTTTCACCATTTCCACTTCGTCGTCATAGACGCCTTGCCACTTGATGGTCTTGGCGCGAATGCTGAAGCGGCGAAAGCCCATTTTTTTATAGAAGTTGCAGGCCGGCACGTTCGTCGCTGCGCAGGTAAGATAGACGCGCTCAATTTGCTCAGAAGCTGCTACCAAGTTCAGGACGTACTGGAAAAGCTTGGTGGCAACTCCTTGGCGTCGGTACTGGGGAGCAATGTAAAAATTGTAGGCGAAAACTATATGATTTTGTTTTTCCAAGTAGCCTTTGCCAATTTGTAAGTATCCCGCGAGTTCTTTTCCCATGAAGATTCCAAAGTACCCATGGTGTGGTGGGTGGTACGCCCAGTCCAACTGATTTGCAAAGCTCTTTTCCTGAAGATTTTTCTCAGCGTCGTAGGTAGAGAGAAAAGCCTGAGGGCTTTCTTGCAATGACTGCAGCCGCAGTGCTTGATAGGCAGGTCCGTCTGTTGCAGTTAATAGGCGGATAACCGGAGCTTGAATTTCATCCATAGGGTCATTGTCTAAGGTAAAAAGCCGACTCGCAAGGGCCGACTAGAGTGAGTTCAGTTAGAGCGTCAGTTCCAGCGGGCCAGTAGGAGTGAGCAGGACAGTGTTCTCATGGCGGTAGCCAAACAGATCGGGTAGGTAAATGCCTGGCTCAATCGTTATTGCCATCCCAGCTGCTAATGCGAACTCATTATGCCAGTTCAGCGAAGGCGGCTCATGGATATCCAGGCCCACTCCATGTCCGGTGGTGTGAATGAAGAACTCACCTTGGTCAGCCTGCTCGATGACGCCGCGCGCTGCTGCGTCAAGGTCTTTGGCTTGTAGCGTTGAGTTACCTGGAGCCTGAGAGCCAAAAAATTGACCTAACTTTCCTAACGCAGCCTGGTAGGCATCTTTTACAATTTGCTCAATTTCTTGAAACTTTGCTTCTGGTTGGTTGCCAAACCAGAATGTGCGGGTCATGTCACTACAATACCTCTCGAATTTGGCGCCCATATCGATCAATACCGGCATATTGTCCTGTAACTGAACATCTCCAGGTTGGTAATGGGGTAAGGTGCTATTCGCGCCAAAAGCCACAATGGTCGGGAAGGCTGGTTTTTTAGTTCCTTGTGAGCGGAACTCCGCCTCAATCATTTCGCAGACCTGTTTTTCGGTCATCCCAACTTGGAGCTGTGACCGTACTTTTTTGAAGCTCTGAGCAGCAATGTGCGCTGATTTTTTGAGTAATCCAATCTCAAGCTCATCTTTAACCCTGCGGAGCGACCAGATTTTTTCTCGATCGAGAGTAGCCAGCTTGATTCCTAGAGACATGCCTTTTAGTGCTTGCTCAATCGCTTGATACTCTTCTAGGAATAAAGTGGAAGCATCAACAAAAATTTCGCGCAGTGCTGGTTGTGCAGTAAGAATCTGGATCAGATGTTTACAGACCTGATTAGGGTAGGTGCCGGGATACTTTTGGTACGGTATTGTATCTGGAAGTGGGGAGAAGGAAGAGTGAATTACGTGCAGTCCAGAGCTTGTGACCAGCAAAAGAGCTTCTCGTTCTTCTGGGGTCAAAAATTCAAATCCGATCAAGTACTCAAGATCTGTGGGTTTAGAAAGAAGAATCCCATGAGCAGGGGAGAGCGTCGCTTGGAGCTGAGCTACTCGTCGCTGAAACGAGGCGGAGTCCTCACTCATTGTTTCCTTGGATGGGGGCCATAGACCGAACTACGGTAGCGATCTTGTTCGCATCTTGCTCACGGCTGATCACTAGAATTTGAGTTTCTGAGCCGAGCGCTTCGCGCTTAATCACATTTCCCTCACTATCTTGAAATTGGGTCGTGGTGTTTAAGATGTACTTTATTTCTTGGCGGTCGAGACCTAAAAAAGTCAGTTGGGTGCGAGTACTCTCTTTTAGGTTCCCAATCCCAGTTTCGAACCGAGCTGGGGTAAGTGGCGTACTAGAAATAATAATTCGTTTGGGTTCAAATGTTTCATTTTCTAGGTATCCCATCACAATTAGCCAGTCTCCAACCGCAATATCGTCTACGGTGGCTTTGCCATTATTTTTGACGATAATGAGTCCAGAATCCAGAGTAAGTGTCTCATTCCCTTTTCGGTTTCGCAGGGTCAAGGTTTTTTCAGTGACACGCTGAACTTCGCCTATAAAGCCGCGTTGCTTGACACCAACTCTGTCTGTAGTTCCCTGTACTTTGCCTCTGGTTTCCTCAATAACTCGATCAATGCGTTCTTTGAGGTTTTCAGTTGTTTGTTTAGCACTGGGACTAGGTTGCAGCGATGATGAGGGTGTGGGTGAGGGACTCGTCTTGGGTTGGACTGTAGGGCTAGCAGCTTGGGTCGAGGAAAGTGCGAACGGGAATAAAAGAGGAGAAAAAAGTGAGTAACCACTAAAAACAAGGAAGAAGCTAAGGGTCATCCAGATTTTTCTCATAAATTTTTACCCATTTCTTGATCTTTACGGTGCTTTTGGACTTGGTGACGGACTGACTCTTGGTCTGACTGAAGCAGCAGGCTTGGCAGAAGGGCTGGCGCTGGCAGAGGCGGTAGGAGCTTCTTCTAAACTAGTGGTACTGTAAACAACAACTCGTTCTTCCTCAGCAGTATTTCCTTCACCATCGATGGTGCGTACGAGAATAATATTTGCACCCTGTTGTACTGTGCCTTGGATAGAGAAATTCCCTGATTTATCAGCTTTTATAATATTCGGCTGATTATTTAAGAAAATAATCGTCATTGCCTCTGGATCAGTTGTTCCAGAGATGCGCACTTCTTTTACTGACTGGATACTCTCATCTTCCGGTGAAAAAATCACCAGGGAGTTACGAACTTGAGCTGATTCTGTCGAAGTTGCTTGATTATTAGAACGGAGAAAAGAGGTAGGAGAGCTCAAGGAGCGCCTGGCAGTATAGACACCATACGTGACGATCAGCCCGAGACTGAGTCCAAGAAAAATGGCAAAAAAGACTTCTTTTTTCATATTAAGAAAGATCATTATATCTAAATATACCCTCAGTGACAAACCCGTTAACCTTTGTTATCCTAGGCCTAGTTGCGGAGGATACAACATGGAAATTACATATTACGGTCATTCAACCTTTAAACTGAAGGGGAAATCGGGCACAGTAGTGACTGATCCCTTCCTTCCTGAAGTCGGCTGGAGCCTACCTACTTTGAGTGCAGACTTGGTGACGGTCTCTCACGATCACTTTGATCACAATGCGGCTCAAAAAGTGAACGGCACCGCCAGACGACCTCAGCCGTTTATTGTTTCTCAGCCGGGTGAGTATGAAGTGGGAGGAATCTCAGTATTTGGTACCCTGAGCTATCATGACAACGTAAGGGGCGCTGAGCGTGGTGTAAATACTATTCAGACGATTATTATTGATGACGTCCGGATTTGTCACTTAGGCGATTTAGGCCATGAGCTGACCAGTCAGCAACTGGATGAAATTGGCGTGGTAGATGTGCTGCTGTGTCCAGTCGGTGGCACCTTCACGATTGACCCGAAGTTGGCCATTAAGACCATTCAACAAATTGAACCCTCCTATGCGATCCCCATGCACTATAAAACAGCTCAGCACAGTGAAAAGTTGAGTCAACTCTTGACCTTAGAAGAGTTCTTAAAAGAATATGGTGTTACTCCGGCCAGCCAACCAAAAGTTATCATTGAGAAGAACCGCATGCCAGAGGAAACTGAGTTGATTGTGCTAGATATTCAGAAATAAAGCATATATTATGCAGCCAAAAATTCCGCCAAATAGTTTAGATGCGGAGAAGTCAGTTCTCGCATCTATCCTGATCGATAAAGATGCCATCATTAACGTGGCAGATATCTTGCGGATTGAGTACTTTTACGACGAGCACCACTCCCAGATCTACGAAGCAATGCAGACCTTATATGAGAAGCGCCAGCCCATCGATGTGGTGACTCTGACTGACCAGCTCAAAAAAAATAAAAAACTTAGTGCAGTGGGTGGAGCATCGGCCATTGTGGAGCTTTCTAATGCGGTTTCCACTGCTGCCAATATTGTCCACTATGCACAAATTATTAAAGACTTGGCAATTAAGCGGGCAGTCATCTCTCTGTCGAGTGAGTTGACGACCAATGCCTTTGACGAGAGCAAAGAGGTCAAGGAGTTGATCAACGATGCAGAGCAGCGAATCTTCGAGCTTTCCCAAGACAATACCACCAAATCATTTACTCCCATCAAACAAGCGCTGGCAGAGAGTTTTGAGCGATTAGATGAACTCCAACGAAACGCGGGGGAGCTGCGAGGAGTTGCTTCAGGTTTTGCTGATTTAGACAATTTATTGGCTGGCTTTCAGCGCTCGAACTTAATTATTTTGGCCGCACGACCGGGAATTGGTAAAACTGCCTTCTCAATGAACATGGCGCAGTATGCTGCGGTGGTGGCGAAGAAAAAAATTGGCTTCTTCTCCCTGGAAATGAGTCGGGAAGAGCTGGTAGATCGTTTACTCGTGTCCCAAGCTGATATTGATGCTTGGCGCTTAAAAACCGGTCGTTTAGATCAGCAAGATTACTTGAAGCTTTCAGATGCGATGGGAGTTTTGGCTGATGCGCAGATTTTTATTGATGATAGCCCTGGATTGTCTATCTTTGAGATGCGGACCAAGGCTCGCCGCTTAATGGCCGAGCAGGGTATTGATATGTTAATTGTTGACTATCTTCAGTTGGCTCATGGCAGAACTTTTGATAATCGCGTCCAAGAAGTTGCAGAAATTTCTCAAGGACTGAAGAACATTGCGAGAGAGTTAAAAATTCCAGTCCTGGCTTTGTCGCAGCTATCGCGGGCGATTGAGAGCCGAGGGGAGAAGACGCCGCAACTCTCTGACTTGAGGGAATCAGGTTGTATTACTGGCGACTCATTAATTACTTTGGTCAAGAATGGTCAACAAGTATCGATTTCGCAACTCAAGGGAAAGAAAGACTTTGCTGTCTGGAGCTTGAACCCAGAGACATACAAACTAGAATCAGCGCTGGTCAGCAATGCCTTTTCCACGGGCGTGAAACCTGTTTTTCAGCTTACCACTCGCTTAGGTCGAGCAATTAAGGCTACTGCGAATCATAAGTTCTTAACGATCAATGGTTGGAAGCGTTTAGATGAGTTAGTAGAAAAAGAGTGTCTGGCCCTGCCCCGATCTATCCCAGTGACAACCAGTGTTCAAACCATGAGTGATGCTGAGTTGGGTTTGTTGGGACATTTAATTGGGGACGGCTGCACCTTACCTCGTCACGCCATTCAATACACGACTAGAGAGCTGGATCTAGCTGATGTGGTATCTACTCTGGCTTTACAGGTGTTTGGCTCAGAGGTAAAGCCTAGAATTAATAAAGAGAGACAGTGTTATCAGGTCTATTTAGCTTCAACGAGAAAACACGGACGTGGAGTACATAGTCCTATAAGTGATTGGTTGCGAGAACTAGAGGTTTGGGGATTACGTTCATACGAAAAATTTGTGCCTAAAAAAGTATTCGAGCAATCCACTTCTGCAGTTGCTGTTTTTTTGAAACATTTATGGGCAACAGATGGTTGTATCAAGATGCAACAAAGCAAAAAACCATACCCAGCAATTTACTATGCTAGTAGTAGTCTACGACTTGCAAGTGATGTGCAGTCGCTACTTTTAAAATTAGGTATTAACGCTTCACTTAGAAAAGTTCCTCAACCTGGAAAGGGGAGAGATCAACATCATGTAATTCTCTCGGGAGTAGAAAATTTGAGTCTTTTTGTTCATTTAATAGGAGCAGTGGGCAGCTATAAGAGCAATGATTTGAATCTAGTTCAAAAGTACCTATCTGGAATACATGGGAATACAAACTTCGATATTATACCCAGTGATGTCTGGACCTTGTCTATTAAGCCAAGTATGCGTCACGATAGCATTACCTATCGTCAACTTTGTGATTTGACACATACTGCCAGATCTGGAGCAATGTTTGGGCAAAACCTAGGGCGTGGGAGAGCAATGTTGATTTCGAAGGTTGTGCAGTCAGCCTCGTTATTAAGTTTAGCAAGCAGTGATGTGTATTGGGATAGTGTTCGTGAGATCAAGTATCTTGGGGAAGAAGAAGTTTTTGACTTAACAGTCCCAGGTCATGAAAATTTTGTCGCAAATAATATCGTAGTTCATAATAGTATTGAACAAGACGCAGACGTCGTCATGTTCCTGTATCGGAAAGATGATGATATTCGCGAATCAGTCAACTTAAAAATTGCCAAGCACCGAAATGGTCCACTCGGCGAAATAGATCTCTACTTCAAGGGTGACAGAATTAAGTTCTTTGGGATGGAAGCGCGCCGTTAATAATGGGCCAGGCAAGTCGAGCTTTTAAGGAATCTCTGTGTAGGCAGAAACAGATGGGGCAGAGCTAAAGCCAAAGAGCAAGTAAATTAATCCACCCGATAGCACCAAGAAAAACACAAAAAATCCCAAATTTCTTTTCAGACTTAAGTTGGCTTTTTGCGGATTCGCCATGTCCGTACTCACCAGAATCACAATTGAGATGGCAAACCAGACACCACCGCGCAGAACGACAGACCAAATACTATCGACAACGAAAAATGACGCAATAAGTCCACGAATATTTTCAATATCCATGTAAATACTATGCATAAATTTGGGTGAAAAAGCAAGTCTAGATAGGATCTTGGCCTGAAGAACTGAGGTTTTTTATTGTATAATTGAAAATCTTCTTTGATATTTTGACAGTGCCGAGGTGCTGAAATGGTAGACAGTTCAGTCTCAAAAACTGATGGACCTCAAGTCCGTGAGGGTTCGAGTCCCTCTCTCGGCACATACTTTACCTCAACAACCAAATCACCCCAATTACCACCACCTGAGGCATTAAGCCAAACAGCACATTTGGAGTCGAGTGGTGAAAAAGTCCATGCAGGTTATTCAAAGGTTTAAAAAAAGATGGTTCCCACTTGAGGAAATTTCGCGGCGCCTCTAAAAAGTCTGGTACTAGTCCAATAAATGCCCCGCTCCAGGCATGAACTTGTAGTTCGGACTGGGTGCTTTGGAAAAACCAATAAACCAGCACAATAGAAAAGGCTAACTCGCCAAGCTCCAAAATAATTGCCGTTCGTCGTTTTCGCTTCCCACTGCTCAATCCAGTCCCAACGTCCCAATGAGGAATCCAGTCTTCCAAGTAGTGAGAGGCAAGAATAAGGGGAATATACAAAAGAGGGTGTGGGAGCTTCGTAGCAATAAAGGCACCAGTCAGAGTGTGAGAAATAGAAAGCATACAAAATTTATTATATATCAGATGAGTTATACTAGCAGATATGCTTCCTGTCATTTTTTCAGTTGGTCGTTTCACCCTCTACACGTTTAGCATTTTTTTAATCGTTGCGTTTTTTGCCGCTGCGTACGTTTTTTGGCGAAAAAGCCGGGAAGAGCACTATCCTGAGCATGACTTATTTGATGGTTACCTAATTTCGATAATGATGGGTGTGGTGGCGAGTAGAGGAGCATTTGTGGCTCTGCACTCAGGTGTTTTTGGCTTGAATCCTTTAAAGTGGGTTGATATTTTTTCTTTGCCTGGATTTGCCATTTTACCGGGAATATTAGTAGGTCTGGGCGTCTTGTATCGGTATACGCTCAGGGAGCGCTGGGACAGTTTTGAGGTACTCGACTTCGCCACCCTAAGCCTTGCACTTAGTCATGCCCTGTTATGGTTGGGCAGCTTTTTTGCCGGCACCAACTTCGGTAATCCAACCAAGTTACCTTGGGGGATGGTTTTTCCGACTGTTTTTGACCAGCGCCACCCGAGTCAACTCTATGGCTTCTTGCTCTATTTAGCCCTCTTTATCTTTCTCTTTTGGGTCGAATCAAAGTACCGCACTTTTGAGTGGTATCGCGATAAACGTCACAGTGCCCAAACTGGGTTTTTGTTTAGTATGTTCTGTATATTTTATGGTTTTTTTGGCCTGCTGATGGCGATGGTGACCCCAAGTCAGTTGGTTGTTTTTGAGTTTGCGCTAGATATCCCGATTAGGGTGGTGATTATGTTCTTTGGCATCTTTTTTCTTTTTCATCGGGCTGGTCGGACGTTGGCTTTGCGTCGGCCCCGACTGCCCAAGTTTGGAAGAGCTTCCGAAGTCTAAAAATGATTCAAATTACTACTTTAGCTAGGTCGCAGTTGCAACGGTTTTTGAGCCTGTTTTTTTTAGTGCTGATTCTTGATCAAGTGACTAAGAACTGGGCAGTTCAAAGAGGGGATTTTAGTTTGAATTCTGGGGTATCGCTGGGTATTCTGGCAGGTGTACCAAGTTGGTTGCTTACGGTGCTATTGGTGGCTTTTATTGGTTTCTCCGCCTGGTGCTGGCAGTCTTTTTGGCGAGCACGGCCAGTTTTGGCAGGAGCTTTTTTTGGTGCAGCCTCGAGCAATATTTTTGATCGAGTCAGATCTGGGGCAGTAGTTGATTGGATACATGTACCTGGACTGAAGATCCAGAATAATATAGCGGACTGGGTAATAGTAGGGGTATTGGTTACAGTACTACTAACTCAAGTACAACATGAT
>Ga0163155_10003431_pt1 | contig 17055 bp, 29 predicted proteins | sample OliLakLV19SP4G1_FD_148611 | JGI IMG/M metagenome (GOLD analysis project Ga0163155, IMG submission 148611) | Freshwater microbial mat bacterial communities from Lake Vanda, McMurdo Dry Valleys, Antarctica - Oligotrophic Lake LV.19.SP4.G1 | ecosystem: Environmental > Aquatic > Freshwater > Lake >... | reverse complement strand
CTTATAGAGTGTACACCAAAGCGTACACCAAGCGTACACCGCCGTACACTCTTTTCAATACTTGAACACTCTCAACAACTTTTATATAAAAAAAAAGCTACAATCATCGTCTTTGTTATGAAGTGGATTGTAGATTTTTGTTTATAAATTGTTTTTAGTTTAATAGATATTGTTACGTTCTAACTTTCGTGAGAATGTAAGGTATATACTTTGTAATCAGGTAACTACAAACCTAGAATGGAGAAACCATGCAAAACCATGAAGCTGCATACAATGTAGCGGTAAGCCAACACGCTGAAGCTGAAGCTGCATACGATTCTATAAACAAGCTAGTTCAGCGTTCGCCTCAATCAACTGAACTAACATTGAGATGGCGAGAAGCTTTGAAAGCTGTCAATAGAGCTGAAGGTTACATGAAATTAGAGGAGGCATTTTATATAGCTTCGTCAAGACTACAAGCCTTCTTAGATGCTGAACAAATAGAGCGAGGAGCGACTACCCCTGATGGAGCAACCATAGATGATGTTAACAATTCAAGAACTGAAGACGGTCAACCTTAATGCCTATGAACGGCTTATGGAGGCATGGCCAGCTGAAACTGATTATATGCAAAGAACCAACTTGTTTGATGCTTGGCTAGATGTAAAGGCTTCTTTGTTTGAAGCTTGCAATTTTAAGCAAAACAGGGATGGCTTCTATTACATAAGAGGTGGAGACAAAGACCACTATTGCTACGATATGAAAGGCGTAAGGGCTTGGGCTTATCTATACAACAACACACGTGAACTAGTGGCCAAGGTAAAGTATGAACCTCAACCTCATGTTGACTCTAATAATATATACAACTTGTTTAATGCTTGTGAACTCACAGGCCGTATAGAGGATAGCGAAGTAGGCCATGAGCTACAGCAAAGCCTATTGGTGCATCATGTTGACTTAGACCAAGCAATAACAAGCCTCATTACCACCATGGAAGATTCTTGTGAAGAACAAGCTAACGCATTCTACACAGTAGAGTGCTATTTTGAGGAGGCCTACGAACACCTAAGGTTTAACAGTGAAGGTATTGTAATAAAGGATACACTCGATGAAGTTATGTAAAGTTACAGTACAAATTGAACGCAACGGTTATAGGCAACAGCATTCTGAAAAGTTTGATGTAAAAAATTCAACGCCGATGTATAGATGGCTTCTTGCTTGGTATGATATGACGCTTGAGCAATACAATAAGAAGTACCACCTACCTGGTGTTAAACCACTAGGCAGTGAGAATATTACACGCCGTGATGCGGATATGCAAGCTGTTAACCTGCTCAATGTGTTACGAAGCAATGAAGATATTACAGTGTCAGTAGTTATCTTACCTTAGAGGTAGTACATCCAAAGACGCAACATCCAAAGGATTAAATACAATGGAAACTCAAGCAATAGTCACGATATTAATACCACTGGTAGCGAAAGCTATGGTGTTATTGGATTTGATAAGAAATATGGTAATTCTCTACCTAGTTACAGGTTTACTAGCTTTAGTATGTAGCATCTACATTGGCATCTATACCCTTAGAGGCTTTAGATAATGTTAGAATACTTTACAACACTTTTCACCCATACATTTTATGCAGTCGTTACGGTGTTAACCGTGTTTTTCGCCTGCGTGTTTGTTGGCAATGTAATATTTGCGACCTTCACGTGGTCACAAAAGCTTGGCGTTGACCTATTGAAAAAGTCAGGTTTCTAAAGATACAACACCCAAAGACACAACATCCAAAGGATAAACCAATGAACAAAGTTTACTATGTTGACGGCGAGTTCTACGATAAAGAAGCCAACGCCATAAGGGCGTGCAAAGCCAACTACCTAAGCCAATCAGTAAGCGTATACTACACGCCTAAGGGCGTCAAGGCAGGCAGGCTCAACCAACGCTTGGCCAAGGATAAGTGCATGGCCTCCGCCTTGTGGGATTGTAAACAAACCCTATCAATACATAAGAGAAGATAATACAAAGACACAACACCCAAAGACACAACATCCAAAGGATAAACCAATGAACGAAGACACTACGAATATCATACGGGTAGCTTATCATGAGCCACCAAGCCCGTCCTCATATGAGGTATACAACTACACCAATGAGGATGATGCTTGGGCTGCCTTTGAGGGCTTTAAAGAAGATTGTAATGTAGAGAGGGCTGGTATCTATGTAGTAGGTGTGGTTGTTACCAATACGGCTACAAACAGTACCAGTTGTGTACCAGCAAAACCTCAAAACATGATTACCTTACTTGACTCCTACGAAAGCTAAACTATGACCACTTACACAATTGATGTCTCAGTAGTCTATGAATTGCCAGCTGAGTCTACCTTTGCAGTGACTGGTATATTCAATGCCATGCCACCCTTATTGTTGACCACTGGTGAGCATTGTATCGTACTCCAACAGGAGATAGGTACTATTGACCCTACGGATGATGATATTGACGGAGTCTATTGGTTGCGTACCTACATCGGACTGAGTGTTACAGCACCCACCTTTGCCCAAGCTACGCAGATAGTAGACGCCTTGTTTGTTCCCGATAACTTTGCCAAGCAAAGCGAAGGTACTGCGGTGGAGTACTGCGGTATCCTTGAGTTTACTAAACTAATCTATGAGGATTAACCCATGCCTAAGATAGTCGATGACTTAAAAGAATTAATTGCCAGTAAAAAAGAACCTATAGCACTTGACCATTTACGTAACGTCATTGTTCATCTGCAAGTAGGTGGACCTAGTGAATACATCGTGTTCATTATACGTGATGACGAAGTTGTAGATGGTAGGTATGTTAACACTACCAACTCCACCAGCCACGGTGGCTCGGGTGTTGATGAAATAAACCTTGAGCCTGATGAACTAGAAAAGTTAGCCAAGATATACGATGTACTAGGAGATAATTAATGTCAGACTTTACTCTTTATGGCCTTACTGAATGGCCAACTGTTAACACCTACTACTACACACCCTTTAATGGGAGGCCTATAGCCTACACCGTAGATGACACGTTACAGACACACTCATTGGTAGGCCAGCCAACGCTGTACACCGTAGGCGTAACCAAGCTTAACACTGGCGAGTTGATAACCCTGCCTTACTTCCCGCTTAAGGCTCACGGCCAAGGCTTTACCTCATATGAGTACAAGCATCTATTGTTCAACAACCACTACTACGCCTTTGATAATCTTGACCAGGCTTTGAAGTTCGCAAGGGCATTGATGCAACAACCTAACCTAGGTGTTCTCAATGCTGATGGCACAACAGAGATACTATCGTTACCAGTTTTAAATAATCTATAGGGAAAAACTCCATGAACATACAATTTATAGTAGGCAATACCTACACCACTCGCTCAATGTGTGACGATGAGTGTATCTTTTCTATGACTGTTGTTAAGCGTACTGCATCCACTGTAACGATTAACTTTCAGGGCAAGGTTATGAGGCTTAAGATTAGATGTTTCGGGGACGGGCATGAGTACCTACGGACTGCCTCTTATAGTTTCGCCCCACTATTCTCAGCTGAAAGGACGGCCGCATGAGCCTCGCCAATGAATCAACATTGCAGTCAATTCTTGACCATCTTAAACAGTTAGACAAGTGTTTGGATAAGCTACAACGTGAGGTTAAAAAGCTAAAACATGATGCCCTTCCCGAGAGGTATCGTCGCCACCAAGATAACCCTAGCTCTAAGAGAGTAGAGTATATCCCTACCCCAAACAGAGAGATTAGCTACGTGCCAGATACGTCACACCCACCTACCTAAGATAGAGGATAGCACTATGACAGACACACTACCCATGACGCCTGAAGAAAAGAAGCAGGCCTTACTTATCCAGCTTATTAAGTTACAGAAGCAACGCCGTACGGTGGAGTTTCCCTCCACTAGGTATTGGGTGATAGAGCAAATGATTAAGGCCACTGAAAAAGTACTAGTTGATTTAGAAAACCCAAAGGTAACACCCGATGCATGAAGCTGAACCTCACCCCTTAGTAATAATAGGGTTAGCCCTATTGTTAATAGTAATATTCCCAGGATTAGTAGAGGGATGCTTTTAATGACAACACAATTAACTCCCGAAGTACTCGCCTTTATTGAGCAGACTGAGGCTGAGATTAAACAATTAAATATAGAGATAGTGGCCAAGGATGGCGAGGATGTTTCAGAATTACGGATGATGGTTATGGGATTGAGAACGCAGATTGCTATGCTCAAGAGGGATGGCTTAACGGTTGACCCTGAGGTGGAGGACTAGCACTTTGAAAGATAACAACACCCCATTCATAAAGGGCTTAGCTCTTAGGCTTGAAAGGTTTAAAAGATTATTGGCAGAGGCAACACCCGACACCCGTAAGCATACGGTACTTCTCGGTATAGTGGCTGGCCAAGAAAAGCAACTCGATGATATCATGAACATAAAGGATTAACAACATGAGCTATGTAATCGCTAGTAAAGAAACGATGGAGTACTACTCTCGTCACGACGACTACCCCACTGATGCCTTTGAAAAAGCAAAGCTATACTATCAGAGAGAAGTGGAGAACTACCAACGCTTTAATAGAGAAAACCCTGATGACTTGTGGGCTACGCTGGCTGTATCCTCCCAGAAAATGTATGACACTATGGAAGTCATACCTGAAGCTGAGTGGATTGCCCTTGATGCCCAAGCTATTGCAAGCCAAGCATCCCTCAAGCTGATTACAGAGGAGCGGTACAATGAGATGCTCAATATACTACCACCTCTCCTCTATGAGAGTGGCTGCTTCTTCATGTCTGAGTTTGAGATAGGCTCATGGACAACCATGTTCGTTAAGTATTATAACGACTACTTTGAACGTGTCGTTGACTATTGCAATGAAGACACATGGGTAACCCCCGACCAATGCTATGCCCTACTTACTGAGATGGAGAAACTCAATGGCAATATTCCTACACAACCACAAGACACCCTACCCCAATGAGGATAATTACCGCAGGCCAATCGACTTGCCATGGTACTGTGGTATGCCTCACTATAGCTATGACGTGAACGGCGGGCGGGAAGCCTACGAACTAGCTTTGAAAGAATGGCTAGATGGTTGCGCTATTATAGAGAAGGCTAGCCCTTATGTATGGGAGGCTTACCACAAAGCAGTAGAGCTAGGGTTAAACAAACTCACTAGCCATGCTGTATTCAAGCTAGCCTTCCCCCTTCTTGATAGGCCGCAGATTAAAAACATCAGGTTGATTATGACTACATCAGCATCAAGCCCTACCGCCTGCATCCTGCCAGGATGGAAGCAACCCTATCACACCACAGCAAGGGAACACGCCGATACGATTGAGCCACTCGACCCAGCAGAGTTGCCTAAGTGTAGGATAGATGCAACCGTTTGCAACTACACAACACTACCCCCTTATAATTTCAGAACAGGAGAGAGGGTATCCGTACCCAAGGTGACTGGCTCACGTACTACTTTAGAAAGCCAAGCTGATTGGGCTGCCAGCGTGGAGGCTTTCCATTCCAGTAGTGCTACTGATATCTTAGCTAGGTGGGCTGCCCCCAACAAAGGAGATAGGTAATGGAATCAGGAGAACTCGCCTTTATTGTTATGGTTATATGTGCAACTTTGATACTAGGGTTTCGCATGAAAATAAACGCCGACGAATACAAGCGAGATAGTAAACAAAACAATGAACGTTTGAAGTTGTTTGACCGCAACAGAAAGGATGAATAATGCCAACGTACCCAGCCGACTCACCCGATAACCCAAGCTTATCCTTGCAGGATATCGTAGCTACTGGCCCGCTTTCAGTGTGGGTATATGACCCCCTCAGGCCAGAGTTTGAACCTTATGAGCTTACCTTCGATTTAGTCATTGCAGTGTATGATATGAATGCACTACTCACTTATCAGGCCAACGGCTTTGGGTTCTATGAACACCAACCGCTTACATCCACAACCCCAGAGCCACCACCTGAGCCACCAGCACCACTACTCCCTAGTGACCAAGACGTGTATAGGAATAGTAGCACCCCCACCAAGCTTGCCATGGGGACGGCTGCCACTGTATCGGACGGACGAGGTACTATCTTTATAGTAGGGCGTATCTACCGCACACGTATCAGTACCTCAGGTATCTATAAGTCTCTCAGTGTACGAGAACTCAAAGGAGACACTCTTAAGTATGGGTACTATGGCAAATTAATCAGTCGTAATATACAGCGGGATGACCAAGGTAACGAATACTTTATTGATGGAGACCTACCCACCGACCCAACCTATCGTTCCAATAACCCCACAGCAGAGGATTAAATAACATGGCCACTTTTGATTTAACTTTCGCAGTCACACTACAGATAGATGCTGTTGATGAAGCCGATGCGGAAGCCCAGTTCAATAGCATGGGTGACCTACTCAATCATGACAATCTAAACAAAGCAGATTTTAAAGTTACCCAGTGTGACCTAGAAAACATTTCAGACTCAGACGCTATATAACTAACACCAAAGGATTACACTATGACTACTTACCACTACGAAAGCAAAGTACTACGCAAAGTTCTCAAAGCGTTGAAGCCTTACATAGGCACTGTTACTCGTTCCCCTATCTTAGCTAACGTGGCTATACAAGGCAAAGTCTTTATTGCCTCAGACCTTGACGTAACGTGTGCCATCCACCATGACAGCTTCGAGGAGGGAATAGCAACCACGCTTAACCTTAAGCAGTTACAGGCTGCGGTAGAGGCTGGCAAGAAGGCTACCACGGTAGCCCTTAACATAATCAGTGAGACACAACACGCCCTCACCACGACGCTCACGACGCCACTACCTGCCCTACCTATCAGGGAGTTCCCAGAGTTTTTACTACCGCCCAACACTCAAACCCGTATCACTATTGATTATAAGAAGCTGATGGGCTTGGCTAAGTTTGCATCTGATGACTCTTCTATGTCCACCCTCCAGCAAATCCATGTATCAAAAGAAACAGGTGAGCTAGTTGCCACTGATGGTGGCAGGCTGCATCGAGCCTTAACGGGTGTATCCCTGCCAGCGGGTGAGGTGTTCGAGGGTATGTTGATTAAGGCCTCAGTGGTAGCCAAGCTAGGTGTGGCAATGAAAGCCTTGGGTATTGAACCACAGACTGTACAGGCCTACCAGCTTGGCGAGTTTAAAAAGACTTTTCTTGTTGTAAAGTGTGACGGATACACTATACACATTATAGCCACCGACACCTACTGCGGCCAATACCCTAGGTATAACCAACTCATCCCCACCGACCCAACCTATAGCATCACCTTTAGTGTAGCTGATATGCTCCTTGCCTTGGCTGAAGTGAAACCTTTCCTCCCTCCCCGTACAAATATAGTTACCTTTAACTTTCATAAAGAAGTGACTGGCCTCACCCTCTCTACGAAAAACCTAGAGGCTGTTACAGTAGGCTCGCTACTGCCAGTCACCTATAACACTAAGGATGTAAAGCAGGAGGATGGTGAAGTTATAACCAAGCATTGGGATATAGCTCGCATAGGTTTCAACCATACCTATTGGGTTGATTGCCTCAATTCCTATAAATCTTGGGGTGTTACAGAGGTAACGCTTTCTACTAACAGTAGCCTTTCCCCCGCCTTAATAACACCTGTTGACCATAGAAACGACACCCACTTAATTATGCCCATAGACCTCAAGTAACCCACTGCCTGTAAAGGATTACCCCATATGTTTTCATTACTCAACGAACTATCTAAAGAAGATATAGATAACTGTTATGAGTTTTGCTACGGTGAAAGTTTAGCTGAAGCTGGCCATGATTATGAAGAGGATAAAGATTATATCTTTGGTAGACTCAATGACCATGCCGCCGACAATCTAAGTACTTGCCTGTACTTTCATACCATGTATATAAAAAATAATGTATTGACCTAACACCCTTATTGTTATAACCTACTAACTAGGAGAAAGAATATAAATGCCAGCTAAAGGTACACTGATGAAGTATAGGAATACACTACTACGCCGACTGCGTGAAACCGCTCAGCTTACCCAAGAAAGTTTGGCTGAGAAGGTTGGCTGCCAACCAGCTACGATATCTAGATTGGAACGTCGTGAACTTAAAGGGACGAACACTCGCACCGTGCTAGCCCTATCTACCTTCTTTGGTGTATCGTCGTCTCAGTTGCTTGTGGAAGAATAATCTATGGAAAGTAAACCCCCTCTCCCTAAGACTATAGTAGCTAGGTTAAAGCTGCGCAATGATGTTGATAAGCTGATAGCTGCTGCCCAGCTACAGTCAGGCAATGCCTTTGATGAGGTGGGCTTGCAACAGTTGTGGGTAGACTTTAATAGAATATTGCAGGTTAAGTAATGACAACAGTAACAGTACCCGTAGCCTTAATACTTGATAACATAACCCCTCTTACGGATGACGTTATCCTTAGCCACGCCCATAGGATGGTTAACATGTTAGATGAATACATACATCACAATAAAAAGAAAGTTTCAGCACTGGCTGAGAACTCGGAGAACAATTAAATGGAACCAATTTACGTATCAATGTTATTTACAGAGGACAAAATTACTGAATTAAAGGTACGCCCTTACGCTCAGGGCCTTGTCTCAGAGATGAATAGGTTAATAGAACTTTACACGCTTGACCAACTTCTTCCACCTATGAAACAATGGGCATTACAGTTACAACAAACCCACCCGTATCATATCAATCATAAAGCCCAAGTGGGTACGACTAACCCTAAGCTTGTCGGTGGCGACCCCGTCAAGAAATATAGAGCTTATCGTGCTATTGCCAAGAAGAGTGGCATTACCCACCATGTATATAACTGCTACCTCCTTCACTTGGTGTTAGCTGAACCTGTAGCCCCTGTTCAAGAAACGGATTAACTCATGACTTACGACCTAGCCCTAACTCAATCTGCCCAGATGGTAACCTCAGACACACTGGCTTCACACTTCCCAATTCTCCACCGCTTTGCCCCAGAGAAGCAAGTTGAGATTACCCGTGCTTTTGTACAGCAAGCCTTATCAACACCCATCCCTATCTATGTTTATAAGATGAAGCAAGGCTCCGTACAGGATGACTCAGAAGGTACGCTTTACAGGGGTAACAAATCTACACCAGACCACTCTATCAGTATAGCTACCCTCAAGAAAGAGAACCATCTCTTATACATTAACGCCGTGCAAAGTGCTTTTATTAGAGCAGGGTGGCAAGAAGCTAAGCCGTTTGACGCTAACAACGCTAAGCCCTTAACTCACTTTGTAAAACCTATGGCTGCCAACAACTTCATGGGTGGAGAAGCTACCTCTTGGGATTGGGTACCTGAGCTTGACGACCAAGAAAATCAAACCCTTAATCTTTGGTCCGCCAATGCCCCCTATGACACCACCATTGCCCAGAAACTAAGCAAGGCCATTGAGAAATCCACTACGGTTTATATCTTGGTTGCCCCCAAGCAGGACTCCCCCAGCGTTGACATGTACATCATGGGCTTAAAGCTTACCGTAGCTGCTCAAATGAGCGAAGTGGTGAAGGCTGCTCATGAGCCTTTGATTGGTACTAGAAAGACTCAGCCCTTTAAACTAGACAAACAAAGTTTTCTAAATAGCATCACGCATCTCTACAACAGTACTCCCAGCCTGGAGACTGAGAAGCCCTTAGTTAGCATCAGTTCAGGTGAAGGCTTTGGTAAGGCAGGTAGCTTGGTTACAGTGAACGGTTTGTTCATTCCTAAAACTGCGCAAATGGCCAGCGATTCCTACAGTGTCTACGCTAAGCTAGTACCTGAAACCATGGGGGAGAACGATGCCTTAATGGTGTTACCTTTCCAAGTCATGGCCATGGTACAAGCTAAAGCTTTGATGGTTCGCATTGAGCTTGAACTGAACGACTCCATTGTTCGTGAAAGCAAATCAGTTAAAAGCCGTGGTGCAAAGACAGGTGAGCTTGTTGTTCCTAAAGGTACTGCTTTCGCCTTTGCTCCACTACAAGTTGGACCGCCTCCCGTTACTTTCCCAGAGCCGCTAACCATTACCGTGCCAGCACCCTTACCCGTGGCGGTAGCTCCTCAGCCTGTGTATGTACCAGCCCCAGTAGCTCCTCAGCCTGTGTATGTACCAGCCCCAGTAGCTCCTCAGCCTGTGTATGTACCAGCCCCAGTACCAATGGCTCCACCGCTACTACTGGCTCCACCAATGATGACTGCACCCCAGCCTGTATATGCACCACCCCAGCTGGTAGCCCCACTACCGTTGGCTCCACCCGTTCCCGTAGTCTTGCCCGTTCCCGTGGCTCCTCCTTTGGTAGCCCCCGTGGCTCAACCAGTGGTTTACCCACCATCACTGCAACACTTTTCGCCTCCAACCGAACAGAAGCAACCAAGCGGTTTAATTGTCGAAGACTTTTAAACGGTTAGTTTGTCGTAATCCTTGGGAGAGAGATTTACCCCTCTCTCCTTTTTCTTTACCTTGTTCGTCTATGGAGTGACTATGTTCGTTTTAAAATTGGAAGCTACGATGCTTCACCTAAGCTATAAGGATGCCTCAGGCAATGAAGCCCCCTTACCCGATATGGTTAACCGTGACCTAGCTGAGCAGTTTAGGTATGAAACAAAAGAGTTTCGCCCAGGGAGTAAGTACTCAGGTAAGGCTGGTAGTTTTCAAAAAGTTATATCTCCCGTCTATAATGCAGAGAGGCACTGTATCCCTTGGGGACTAACGCCTGATATCATTGATTTTCTTGAAGGCTATAGCATCTTTGGCAACATAGAGTTGCACGATACTGGCCACGTCAACACGGGTGGCAGAGTGCGCCCGCTTAACTACAATCGATTCCATGGGGAACTTTCGCTTGCTCATACAAGAGAACCCTTCTACTACCAATCTGAAGCGGTGAAGGCTGCTATCGCTGGCAGGTATGGCTACGTCACACTACCCACCGCTGCGGGTAAGACAGAGTGTATGGCCATGCTCATTGAGAAACTAAAGCCCAGAGTCACCCTAGTGGCTGTGGACGGCTCACACTTGCTTGAGCAAACCTATAAGACTTTTTCCAATCGATTCCCCAGAGCCACTATCAAACAATGGAACTCCACCGCATCGACTCGCCAACAAAAAGAAGCTGCTATTTGGTACCCCGATGAAATGACCATCATCATTGCATCTTACCGCTCCTTTGATAAGTTCACTGGCTCACCCATTGCCGCTGCCATTGACTTAGTTTTGATGGATGAAATACAAAAGATTACCTGTGAAGACTACGCCCCTGTAGTGGATAAAACGCCCTATGCCTACGCACGTATAGGCTTTAGTGCTACTCCGTTCAGGGATGACAACTCTACGATGCTTGTCAAAGGCCACTGCGGTCCCGAGCTTTACGTTAAGGAGTTGAAGGACTTAGTAGTGGAGGGCTTTGTAGCTAAGCCTGTTATAAAGGTAGCCAATCTGTTTTGTACTAGGGGCGTATGGTGGTTGATTAACCGTGCCAGAACCAATAAGGTTGTCTGCTTCCATGAGCAAACAAAGAAGGGCATCGCCACTTCTGAAATGATTATACGTAACGTCATTGAGACTTGGCCGCCTGAATACAAAGTTCATGGTGAGCATTTCCTAAACACCTCTTGGTTTATTCACTCTCAAAAGAAAGGCTCCGTAACTGAGCTGGCTGCTTTTGCTAACTCCGCCACGGGTTGCGTCTTCACCACTCCTTTGATGGATGTGGGCGTGGATATTCCCGATATAGATACGGTAATTCTCATGCAGGTTAGAGGCCAGCGTTCAGGTGCGGTTGTTCAAAACATCCAACGTATCGGCAGAGCCATGAGAGTTCCCCCTCACCAGCGAGGTACAGGTAAGGAGGCTTTAGTTGTAATACAACAAGACCCAGAGGAGTATGTAGATGAAGCGGGCCACGTTACCATCGACTATGACCTCCAGCCTGAAACAACAGGCACGCTTTATCGAAGCCTTACTGTACCCAATCGTAAAAAAGTAGAGTCAGGTTACTATAGGGACTTTGTATTAGAAGACCCATTTTTGTCAGTAGATTAACGGTGTTTTGGTTGGGGACTAGATAGATGATACCGACACTTCACGAAGTGCTTGAACTACTTAATGTCTCCACTGTTTCAGGGAGGTTTGCTCATTGCTCCACTGATATTGCTGCGGCTACCTATGAGGGTGGCGAGAGGTACTACTGCTTTAAGTGTGGTGCTGGCGGTAACAGTGAGGGCTACCTAGAGAGTTTGGGTTGGTCCGTAGAACAGTCTAGGGATTTCTTAAGCCTCCACTTCCCAGACTATATACCCTATAACCTAGCTGAGGACGTCGACCCCTTACGTAAGAACCTAACGCCATTCGTTCAGGCTTGCCACCACTTGCTTGCCTACAACGAAGACCCCCGCATCGGGGAGATAAGAGGCTTTGCTTTAGAGAAGTGGGGACTCACCATCGATGATATCCTAGAGCATAATATAGGCGTGGCCATTACCCCCATGCTGGCAGACCTTACCACCGCCACAAAGGATGCGCTCAATGAGGTGAACGCTTTCCAATCAGGTAGCTTTAAACTCAACAGGCATCTAGTTTTTCCACAATACCGCAACGGATACGTTGACTACTTCCAAACAAGGTATGCCAGCCATACCCCACCCAAGGGTGATAAGCATTGGAAGCCCCTCATACTGGTGCCTAAGCCCTTTGGCTACTACAAAACCAAAGCCATGCTTAAGGCTCGCCCAAGCGATAAGCCACTCATTATTGTTGAGGGCATCTGCGATTACATAAACATGACTAAGATGGGTTACCCCTGTGTAGCCACCCTTACGGCTCGCATAAAATCCCCTCACATGATTAGCCGTATCTTGGAACTACACAAGTCGTGCAAGGGTACGTTGGTTGAGTTTGATAATGACGCCGTATCCAACACGGGGCAAAAAGCTGCTGAAGCATTATGTAAGATTCTTTGCGAGAACGGCGTAGATGCTGCTCCCTCCACCGTGGGTATGTTTATTGCCAGCCTCCCCCCAGCCCTAGCTGGTGTTGATGGTTTGGATATATCCGATATAGTGACGGCCTTGGGTGTGGCGGATTCCACGTTACGCTTTGAGGAGAAGTTCAACTCATTGCTTGGTAAGGATACGGACGGTACACCATCGAGAGACCCACAAACTTACCTGCGCAAGATGATTCACCACGCTGATAGCTTGGCTCAAATTGATGAAGTCTATCGGTTACTGGCGTGCCAGCCTGCTCTCTACCAACCACGCTATTTCAAAGCAATCACTCAAAAGTTTACTCATAGGGAGAAGGACATCCTTAAAAATATAAAGAGATTTAAAACAGAATCAGCCAACGAAGAAGACCTTACCGTTCAAGAGGAGGAGGCTGTGGTGTACTACCACAACCCTTCCCAGTCGTTTAAGTTCAACCTTGAATTGGGTGAGGTGTACTCCACAAAATCAGGTTTCATTAAGGCCAGTCGTTTAACAGAAGGTGACTCAGGTGAGCGGGAACCCGTCAACCTACTGTGCATCCTTACCTCCAAGCAAACGTACCTCCCCGACGGTAGCTCCACCCTTTCCTTATTCTCTCAGGAAATGCTGTCGCCAGAGGTTATCCAGCTACGAGGCAACAACTTTCCCACCATGGATATACGGGAAGGGCAAAACGTACAACCGTATTGGTCCTCCGCCGTCGAGAAACCTTTGGTTGATAAGTTTTGCATTACCTACCTTAAGAATAACTTCAGTTCAGTAGTGGCTGAACTTAATATAGCTGAGGTATACATTCAGATAGTTACCTTCCTCAACCAAAGGATAGTATTTAACGACCCTAGATATCCTCAGATATTTGCTTTGTATATTTTAATGACCTACGTTTTTGAAATGTTCGATGCTATCCCGTATATGCATATCCAAGGCCCAACAGGCTCGGGTAAAACTGAAATGCTGAAGTGCCTAGATTACATGTGCTTTAACCCCCTCACCGTGGTGGCTACAAAAAGTGCTGGTATCTTTCGTTCCATCACTCAATCCCAGCCCACCCTCTTGCAGGATGAGGAGGAGTTTAAGAACAAGATGAGCGAGAATATGGACAAGGATTTATACCAGCTCAACAACGTGGGTTACAAGAAGGGAACTCCTATCATCAGGGTAGATAGGGATGCCAACGGTATCTTTAAAGCCCAGCCTTTTCAAACCTATGGCCCCAAGGTATTTGCGGGTATCAGTAACATTTACGCCACTCTTAAAGCTAGGTGTGTGCCTATCTCCACCCGACTGGCTCGCCCTGAGGATAGGGTAGGCATGGTAAAGACTCGGGAAATCAACGACCGCCCCCACTGCCAAGCTATACAAAACAAACTCATGGTGTGGAGTCTCAGCTGCGGTTACCAACTCTACGCCCATAGCCAGCACATAGCGTATGACCCAGGCTTTGATAAGCTAGCAGGCAATAGACTTACCGAACTCTACACCCCACTGCTTACGATACTGAGAACAATAGGTGACCCCCTACAATTTGAATCCACTTTGCTTGGTTTCATTTCTGAACAGAAAACTGAACAAGGCCTAACCACTTCACAATCCCTTAATCATGAATTGCTTCGTGCTGTACTTCTTATCCACAAGGGTTCACTTCCTCCCCAATCGCACGTTATACGGGGCGTGGTGGAGTGGACGCCTCAGCATATGATATGCCTACGCAAACCTTTTGTTGAAGCCGTCAGGGCTGCCTGCGACCCCGTAAACTTTGTAGACCAACAAGACCTCACCTCCCGTAGAATCATCCGCTCCTTTGAGGCTAACAACATTGCCAAGCGTAGCAACCTACGCAATGAAGCACGGGTGGCTTCTTTCAGCGGGATGCATAAGCCCACGGTAGGCACGAGTGGTCCGTACTACGAAACCATTAAAATAGATATCACTGAAGTTAAGAATCAACTAAGCCAGAATGAGGAGACCTTTCTGCATGGAGTATAAAGTTCAAAGGCTCGACAGAATGTCATTATTGGCCATGTTAGGTTACGACAAGGGGCATCACGACCGCTACAAAGCTAACGGTGGCACCAACATCTACCCAGATGAACCCAGTATGCCGCCTCACCCCTCCTTAAAGTTTATTGTGTATGACACTGAGACCTTAGGTTTCAAACAAAAAGAGTTCTTTAGCTGGCTCAATAACTACCTGCCAAAGGATATGCCAAGAACACCAGACTCCTTATTGGCCGTGTGCCAGCCTGATGAAGTTCAGTGTATAAAGCTGCTTAAGAGTGGTGTATCTAAGCCTTACATAGAGAAGCGGGCAAAGCCCTTCATCCAAAGTGTGGTAGACCATTGTAATGAAGTAGCTGGTAATCAGGATAAGCCCTGCGTAAAGCCAGGCATCGGCCTCTTTAAAAAAGCTTGGGGTACGTTTGGCATGGAAGCACTCGACCCCGTGTTTGCCAGAGTTCACAACGTACAGATAGGCCTAGTGTTTATTGAGAACAACACAGCCACCGTAAAGTATTATTGTGAATCAGCAGAAAATCCGCACACCCTCCAAGACCTAGTGCTGGCTATGTATACCACTGGCCTCCCTATTCTTTGCCAGAACATAGACTTTGATTTGAGGATGACTGAAGCCACCTTTGGCTTATACCCTAAGCCTACCGCTAGGCTATATGACACAATGATTATTCAATGCCTGCTCAATGCTGATGGTGACCGCAATGAAGACGTATCGCTTAAGGCCTTATGCCAAACCTACGATGTACCTTTGGACTATCGTAAGACAGGCGTTGCCCCTCAGTACGTGGATTGGAGAAACCCAGGTGCAGAGGCTCTAACCTACGCCCTTAATGATATCCTCTCCTGCGCTTACATCTTCTTATGCCAAAGGACTCACCCTGATTTTGAGACCATAAAGCCTACCGTATTTTTAGAAGCTACGGTGAGGGATAACCTAGCCTATGCTTCCCTGAGGGGCGTGCCTGTTAGCAACCGTATTGTTAGGTTGCTGCATGAAAAGTCATTACTACAAACTGAGGAATACATTGTAACTCTAAAGGAGAAAGCGGCGGCTTTAGGCTTGGTAGGTTATGAGTCATGGACTTCCATGTACCTTGGCTCCGCTGAGTTTGGTATTCAAATACTAACCATCCTAAACAACATCATTAGTTGTGCAGGGCTAACCACCTTTAGCGGTGGCAGGGTTAGGCCTCTCTCAGGGCTAAGCAAAAAAGAAGTTTATACACACGTTGGCTACCAGATACTATCGGCACCTGTTAAAGAGTTCTTGGCTGCCTTGTTTAAAGTAACTTCGTGCAAAAAGAGAGTGAACGGCCTCACCAAGATTCGCAAGATAGTTTCCCCAGATAAGGTTACATGGCTCCACCCCACCTATGGCACGGTACCCAAGCCTATGGCCGCCAAGCCTACCAAGTGGGGTTCTGATGCTGGTGCTGGTGGCGGTACTAAGAGTGGCCGCATGTCTACACGTGGTGAGCTTTCCCCCCTTACCATGAGTGAGGTGGATAAGCAGATTGTGGTTGCACCTAAACACCAGTTCATCCTATCGTGCGACCTCTCAGGGATTGAGCTTCGTGTAGCGGCGTCGCTCTCTCACGATAAGACGTTGATTGATATTGTTAACAGCGGTAAAGACCCTTACAAACTGGTTGCCAGCAAAGCCTTTGGTATTCCCTATGACTCTATAGGCAAGAAGTCTATGGAACGTAACCTAGGTAAGGAGGCGGTGCTAGCCTTTATCTTTGAAGCCAAGCCCTTCACTATGATTAACCAAATCCTACTTAGGACTAAGGGGGCTATGGTTGTAGAAAACCATGTAGCCAAAGCTTTGTACGATGCTTGGTGGGAACTGGCTCCCGACTTAAAGAGATGGAGTCATGACAATTGGGTGAAGGGTTGCATCACTGGCCACTACGCTACTGCCAAGGGGCGCATCCGCAGGTTTAATCTTGAGGATTTTCAGGAGGACTTGGCTAAGGCTGAACGCTACGGTAAGTCACTCTACCACCCTAAAGAGTTAA
>Ga0163155_10003430_pt1 | contig 17055 bp, 18 predicted proteins | sample OliLakLV19SP4G1_FD_148611 | JGI IMG/M metagenome (GOLD analysis project Ga0163155, IMG submission 148611) | Freshwater microbial mat bacterial communities from Lake Vanda, McMurdo Dry Valleys, Antarctica - Oligotrophic Lake LV.19.SP4.G1 | ecosystem: Environmental > Aquatic > Freshwater > Lake >... | reverse complement strand
CTTGATGACCCCATGCGGATGTATCACATTGAACATAGCTCCGGCTGGACTCCAGAAACTGAACGGACTCAAATTCTCAACAAACGTTTGGCATCGTTAAAGGTTCCTCAACTCAGCGGCGAACAGCTTGACGCGGTGGTACAACTGATGCACCAATTAAACAAACCGCTGATTTTTAATGATGAAAGTTGGGGCATGGTAGCGGAATCTCTACCAGAAACGACTATTGCAAGCGAAAGCGATCTGAACACAGCGATCGCTGCTTCCACAAATGCAAGCTGAGCATTGCAAGCACTGGCTACTCAAATTTCGTTCATCGCTCTGTACTTTTGCGGTCTTTACTAACACTACCTGAATTGACCTCTGTGAAGTCAAATCGGTAAATCTGATAAGTTACCCCTGTCTTCAAACCAGGATCGATCACCTTTTCTAGAGAGAAATGTGAATCTGTAAAAGGATCTGTTAGGCTTTCTGGACGCATTTTTTTGTAGTAATCAACGTATTGTCCTGGAAAGGAATTAGTTGAAATCACAATGTAGCCTTTCTTTACTTGAATCAGGGGTTCTTTATCTCCAAACCAAATGACTGCTTGATCCGATTTCTTAATTCCCTTTGGGATTTTTACTCCATTCCTCTGCATCCAATCAAAAATTGTCTCTTCATTAATTGGTTCGCAACAGGTGTGAAACACATTATCGCTGGCTTGTGTATGCTTATCCAGCCACGTATCCATTTCAGGAAGTAAAACAGTTTTCTCCTGAAAGTGCCCTCGAACAATTTGAAGAGAGTTTGCCTGTACATGGTAGGTAGTAGCAAAGATAATAGCAACGGTAGCTAGACTAAACAGGCGATAAATCTGCTTTTTATTATTGGATATTGCCTCACACTTTTTATATAGCAATGCCACAGGGAGAGCCATAATCATTAAGAAATAGGGGAGCCATGCGATCAAATGACGGGTTGTTTGTAGTTTCCCGTACTGGCACAAAACTCCCAAAATCGCTCCAATTAAGATGGGGTAAAACAACCGATTTCGAGTCTTCAAAATAGTGACTAGCCCAGCCACTAGAAGAAATGCATGGAGATAGGTATAAATAACTCCTATTTCTGTCGACTGTAGAACGGCATCTCTTTTCCACCATCCTCCCAGTCCAAACAGAAAAAAGTTAATAACATCGAATAGGTTGTTAATAAAGTACTGACCTAGCTTATTTCTGATTGAGAAAGCTTCCACCGATGCTAGGAAGTAATTACCACTCCAAAGAATGGTTGGCACACCCAGAAGTATACCAATCACAAAACCGGAACAAACAGTTATGAATGAGGAGTAAATAAACTTTTGTATGAGCAGGCGGGTTATTGGCAGCACAGCTAATAGGGTGACTAATGCTGCGACCAAAAACAGAAGCATCCATAGACTTTGAATTGTACTGGTTGCCTTAGGATAAATTCCATCTGCTGTCAATAAAAGCGTGTCAGTAATAATACTTCGACCCAACAACTTAAATCTAAAGAGTAGCGATATTGACCCGGCGGACAAGAGTAAGAAAATAATAGCGATACTGAATAACTTATTTAATGCTCGTTGCTTCTTGAGCGGAAAAACCTGGGGAAAAATAGCACAGTAAGCGAACAGTACGGGTAGAATTGCCATGACAGATGGAAACCGCGCTGCCATTGTCAGTCCTGCAAAAGTGCCGCTAAGAAAATAGGCTTTATACGAATGAGAATCTAAGGCAGTGAGTATCAACCAGAGAGATAAAAGCACTAGAGCAAGGCTGATAGACTCAATCCGAAGATAGAGCATAGATAGACCATAAATTGGCGATAGAGAGAGTAAACTAGCAGCGACCAAACCACCCACTGCATTGGTTAGTCGGCGAGTAATTAAAAAGGTTAGAACAATTGAGAGAATATAAAAGCAGTAAGACAATATCCGCATCAAGAGATAAAGAGACTGCATATGTTCAAACGAAAAATATCGAATCCCTTCTGATGGGTTAGCATAGCCAATCAATACAGAGAACCAGTAATAAATCGACCAAAAGAATGTCCCTAAGAACATTAATGGAGTGCCTGGTATATCAAAAAATTGTTGACGAAAATCTAACTCTACAAAGCGTAGTATCTCTTGAATATAAGGAAATTCTTCAGTGTTGAGATACCAAGGAAATGTAATCGCTGGATAACCAGTCAGTACTAATGAATAAGCAATGATTGCTGAAAGTAGGCACGCTGTGAAAATAGTATTGCGACGGTCGATCGCAAAGAAACTACGAAATAACTGCATTGGTTGGTGCAAAAACTGGGTTAACAAGGGCATAGCGAGCTTCCGGGCTTTAGTGGTGACACTTACATTTAAATCTTTCTAAAGTGCGCCTTAACGAGCGAACATTCTAATCGATCGATTGGTAACAAAGTCGCGAGAAATTCGATTATGTGGTGCATACATTGACGTGTTGAATCGTTGGGGCAATAAGTCATCAGGAAACTCCTCAAGGAGTGAGATCTTGCCGTCGGGTTCGTAGCGTAAGGCGATAATTTGACTATAGGAAACCTGGTCTATTTTCTGCGCCATTCCTTTTTTTTGCCAACTCATTCCCTCTGCCGTAAAGTTCCAGGGGTTATCGGTAGAGTGTGCTCCATTCTCGTCAAGAAAATACCCAACAACATTTCTATCAGGATATAAAAGTTGAATTGGAAAGTCGAACCATAACGTAGCACCAAAGGGGTCACGTTCATATGCTTTTGGCAAGTTGGTTAATAGAATCAATGTAGGGTTTTCGACGTTAGGGATTAAATGTGAAATCTGAGACATCAGATTTCGATGAATTTGCCAGCGGTATTCATGAAATCCTTGAAAGAACACGCCTGCCCGGACTCCATTGAATACAATCATGGAACAAAGAGCAACGGCTAAAATAGCGCGATATTTGCGCTTGGGCATTACTTGAGTCAGCAGCAAAATCCCTGAACTCAACACGATCGCGCTGCCAAAGCCAGACAGCATTTGAGTTCGCCAAAACATCGTGTTGCCCGCTAAAAGCAAGTAGACCGGAAAACTGAGGATCAAGATCATCAGTCCAATGGCAAAGCTCATGAGTAGGTGAATTTTGGGAGGAGTTTTTGCTCCAATCAGTCCGGGCGGCGACAGTAAGTGGGCACCAATGATAAAAGCGATGGTACATAACCCGGCGATCGCCGGCGCCAAAACTGCTACGCCATAGGGAGAAAGCGTTGCAGCCCAGCGCCAAAACTGCAAGCTCTGCTGTAGGTGCAGATGTAAATCATGCAGGATGGCGGCGGCATTCATATCGGGTCGCAAAATGGAAGTTTGATAGGTACTTGCCTTGGCAATCAGATATTTTTCAACCTGAAAGTAGCCATAAATGGCTGGAAGGATATACCAAACAGCCGTTGTTGCCAAAAAACGACGGTTAATTTGGGGTTGCAGGGCAAATAGAATCACGGGCGCACTCAAGATAAGAACGTAGGGGCTTTCATAAGTCCAGAGACAAATGTAAAGAGGGAGGAGTGATGCCACTAGAAAAAAGATTGCAAGACTCGGTTTGGGTGCCAGCCAGCTTTCTAGCAGCAGGTAGATTGCCAGCACCAGGCAAAACATGAAGCCAAACTGGTGCAGTTGTCCGATCCAGTTGAGTGCACCGTCGGAAGCATGAACAATGACCAGCGCACCGATTAAAAATGCAAAGAGGGGATAGGTAGACCAGATCCGACGGATGATAAGAAACGTCAGTACGCCTCTACCCCACCAGAGCAACCCATAGAGAAGTTGATAGGTGGCATAACTCCCGTTGCCTTTGCCAAGCACATGTCCTAAGCCTAAAAACAAGCTATTGTATGGACGCAGGGTATCGCCATAGACTAAACAATCGTGTAAACTCTTCTGGCATGCAACGGGGAAGCCCGTTTCATACGTTAGCCCTCGATCGAACGCAAACATTCCCCACATCCCCATGACCAGTACCCAATAAGTGAGTAAGGTAACGAGGATCGATCGCCATTCAGTATTGTTATGGGCAGGAGAAGTATTGGTTAAATCGTTCATGAACCGCCTTGTTCAAAGCAATCGCAATGATACACTACTGCGCCATATTTCGGCAGCAAGTGAGTCATTTTGGGTGACGATCGCCGTTTTTGCGATCGCTACCGGGATGTTGCTATGGCAAGTTCTGGGTCAGTTTGGCATATCACTGATTGGGCAGGATAGCAGCTTTACACTCTGGTCTCTTTGGTTGCCGCGCCGCGCCCTTTGGCTGAATCAAGACATCATGGTGACAGACTACGCGGTTTTTCCGTTCAAGCAAAATCTGCTGCTGGTACTATCGCTCTTAGGAAGCATTTTGTATGCCCTCTTCAGCAGTCTGAGGCTGAGTCCGCCTCTGGCGTTTAACCTACTTTACGGAATCAGTATAATCTTCACAGGCTGGGCAATGGCTGCTTATCTGCTGCACTTACGTGTCCCCAGAATACTAGCGCTTTTTGCAGGGCTGCTGCTCATTTTTAGCCCGATCATGTACTACCGCTTAAGCCAAGGATATCCCACCTTGATGGCGCTCGGCTGGATTCCGCTGGGGTGTTTGGTGTGGGAGCAGGTGCGATGGGTGAAACGATCCCTAGGGGAATCGCGGCGACGGCATGGCGTTTGGTTAACAGTGGTCTGGGTGGGTACAGTGTTAACCAGTTTACCGCTAACTTTCTTGGCACTGGTGGTTTGGGTTCCTTATATTGCAGTGGGCATCCTCCAGACTAAACGGGATGAGCGGCGAAAATTGATTGATCATCTGCTCGTGCAGGCACTCGTTCTGCTGGCTGTTTTCATGACCTATCCATTGCCGGGTCTGCTAAAAACCTGGGCAGGCTTAGCGCCGCCAGCCCAAGCTATATCTTTGCAGTCTTTCTGGCAGCCTACGGCAGGAATGATGGTAATTGGCTGCCTGTGGATCGGGTTAGTGGCGCTATCAATCGTGTCTTTGTTCCAAGTAAACCGTTTAGAGGCGATAACAAATCGGACTACTCAATTGATCTGGCTGGGGATTGGACTGCTGAGTCTCGTTTTTGCAATGGCACCCGGAACAGGCTGGTTTTCTAGTCATCAGCCATGGCTGTCACCTGTTGATTGGATCTCACTTGCCAGCATTGCGTTTTGTATCTTTATTGCTTTGAGTCTGACTTCGTTCTGGCGACAATGGCAACAGCGCGATCGCCGCATAATTGGGCTAACTACAATTCCGGTGGCTGTGTTAGTGCTGGCGATTGCCTTGCAAGCGGCACCGCCAACCATTGCCTGGAATGCCTCGCCTGCCTACGCCGCAATTGGTAAGGAAGCCGGTGACTACGCAGTGTTGGAAGTTCCATTTGGCATTCGTTCGCTCACCAGTGGGCAGCAGTTTGGCAGCGGATTTGATTTGCAGCAGTATGCAGTCATTCATCGCAAGCGTACCTTAAATGGTAGTGTCGCTGGATCGGGAACGGAGGCATTCACTACCTACTCCAATTCGCCACTCTTCCGATATCTAGCGGGCGAGGATGGTATGTCAAAAACGCTTGTGGCGGAACTCCAAACACTCGTTAAAAGTCAACAAATTGGTTATGTCATCGTGCAGTTAACCCGGTTGCGACCAGAGCACCAGGCAGAATTCTTAAATCTTTTTGATGAAAAAACTTCAAGCTTGTGTAGAGTGTTTAAGGACTCAAGTATGGTTATATATCGAACGACATGGCATCCGTTCAATTGTAATCAGCCTTTAATATGAGGATGGATTGTGGGTGAGGAGATCTAACTGTTAGCTATGCAAGACGTTTCTCTCTATCAATTTAAAGGCGATCGCTTTTCATCCCATACGAAAATTGCGGCAAAGTTATGGGAGTTGGCATCAATCTCGCCAGTCCGCCCATTTGTCGTTTTGGATGTGGGCTGTGCATCCGGCTTTCTCAGGCAATTTCTGCCAAGTCCAGATTTTTACTTGATTGGCATTGAGCGTGACCCCTCACTGGTCGCTCAAGCTCGCCAAACCTACGATGAGGTGCATCAAGCAGACGTTTCTCCGGACTTAATGCTTTCGTTCACTCCTCCTCATGTTGTGGTGCTAGCTGATATTCTTGAACACTTGCCCTATCCAGAGCCAGCATTGACGAGCTTGCTGAAGCGCCACATAATACCAGAGACACCGATCATTATTTCGCTGCCAAATGTTGCTCACTTATATGTGCGGTTGAGTTTGCTGTTGGGGCAGTTTAACTATAGCGATCGCGGCATTCTTGATCGCACTCATCTCCGCTTTTTTACCCTGCGGACGGCTCAGCAGCTTTGTGTTAACTGTAATATTCAACTGCGATCGCTTGCCGTAACTCCAGTGCCACTCCCTATGGTTCATCCCCTTTTCAAAGACGGGCAGTTGCTTTCTCCAGTCCATACCCTCAGTGCTTTTCTAGCCTCGCTCTTCAAAAGTCTACTCGCCTATCAGTTTATTCTCAGTGGAGCTTATGAACCCTAATTCTTCTCTTAAACCGCATCGAGTGCTTGTGGTGATGCCTGCTTACAATGCGGCAAAAACCCTTAAAAAAACCTACGATGACCTGCCTCATCATGCGGTTGATCATGTCATTTTGGTAGATGATGGTAGCCGCGATGAAACGATTCGGATTGCTCAAGAATTAGGCATCAATGTATTTGCTCACAAGGGTAACTTTGGCTATGGTGCCAACCAGAAAACTTGTTATTTGGAAGCATTGAAAGAGGGCGCATCCATTATTGTGATGGTGCATCCTGATTATCAGTATGATCCGACCTTACTGCCTCAGATCATTCGCCCAATCGAAGACGGTCAGTATGATGTCGTCTTTGGTTCCCGCATGAAGGGCGTTTCAGCCTATAAGCAGGGAATGCCTTGGTGGAAGTACATTGCCAATATTGCCCTGACCTGGCTTGAGAACAAAACCTTTGGACTCAATTTGTCTGAATACCATACAGGCTATCGTGCCTATCGGCGGGAAGTGCTGGAAACAGTCAATTTTCTGTCCAACTCAGATAGTTTCATTTTTGATCAAGAAATTGTGGCTCAGTTTGTAGCAGGGGATTTTCGGATCGGTGATATTCATGTGCCAACCCGCTACTTTCCAGAAGCCTCTAGCGCCAGTTTTCTTGCCAGCACAATCTATGGGTTAGGCATTCTGCGCTTGTTGGCTCGGTATCACTTGCATCAGTTAGGGCTGTGGCGGAGCGCTCAATTTGTTTGCCATCCGTTGCGTTATGCGCCAAGCGTTGAAGCAAAGCCAATCGTGAATCATTCCTGAACGGCGCGATCGCTAAGGATCGCGAATTGAATAACATCGGCAACTCTAATCGTAAGGGCTTAGCATTTGGCAGGTATGCTTTCGGTCATAGCAAAGGTTTTCGCCCGAATGCTACGCCCCTACAGGTTATCGGTTTTATTTTGTTCTCGTTCCTAAGAACACGCAGCGAAAGTTTTTTGCTTAACGCTCGTTTCTTAGTTTTGCCAGTCGAGCAGATGTTTAAGGTTCAAGCTGCCAAATAATTGATGACTGCTTGAATCACTTGGTTTACGTCGTTGTCTGTCATGCCAAACCATAAGGGAAGTCTGACTAGGCATTGATTGAGCGTTTCAGTGTGAACTAAATCGCCAGCGGGTCGCCCATATTTTTTACCTGCTGGCGAAGAGTGCAGTGGCACGTAATGAAAGACGGTGTAAATGCCTTGCTGTTTCAATGCTTCGATAAAGGCAGTTCGGATTGCCAAACTAGGCAGGAGTAAATAATACATGTGAGCATTATGCTGACAATACTGGGGCACAATCGGACGGCGAAGCTTGCTTTCAGTTTCTAAATCGGCAAATCTGATGATACTGATGCCATATCTCTAGTCGGCGTTGGGTAATGCGATCGCACGATTCTAGCTGTGCCCACAAAGTGGCAGCATTTATATCACTGGGCAAGTAAGAAGAACCCACATCGACCCAAGTATATTTATCGACTTGACCCCGAATAAACTGGCTACGATTTGTGCCCTTCTCCCATAAAATTTCCGCCCGTTCTGCCCAATTCGGGTAGTTCACCAGTAATGCACCGCCTTCACCCGATGTGAGATTCTTTGTCTCATGAAAGCTAAATGTTGCCAAATGCCCAAAACTGCCAAGCGGCTTGCCTTTATAAGTGGCTGAGATTGCCTGAGCAGCATCTTCAACCACCCAAAGTTGATGCTGTTGAGCGGATCTCCCGCCAAAATAGCATCCATCTCGCAGCCCACCCCGGCATAATGCACCGGCGCGATCGCCTTTGTTTTGGGGGTAATTGCCGCCTCAATTTTAGACTCATCCAAATTCAACGTATCTGGACGAATATCCACAAATACTGGAATTGCTCCCCGCAGCACAAATGCATTGGCTGTAGAAACAAAGGTATAGGAAGGCATAATCACTTCATCCCCTGGCTGCAATTCCATCAAAATTGCTGACATCTCCAGTGCTGCCGTGCAGGAAGTGGTTAAAAACGCCTTTTTGCAATCAGTGTTCGCTTCTAACCAGGTTTGACACTGCTTTGTAAATTTTCCATTACCGCAAAGATGCCCACTCTCAAGCACTTGCTGGATGAATAGAATTTCATTACCCGCGATCGCTGGGCGGTTAAAGGGAATTACTTTGTGCATTCTAAAATGATGTGGGTGTAGGGAATCCGTAGCAAGTCATGGCGGATACTAACAGCAACATTTTTCGTGAATACTTGAGAAACAAGTTTTGTGTAGCCCTCTTGATCACGAACATTTTGTCCGCGATCGCGGGTTAGCAAGTAGTGAGCAATGGGGGATTGTCCTGGGAGATAGCAGCCATCAAAGGTAATCAACCGACCACCAGGTTTCAACGCTGCTTCAGCCAAATGACAAAGCTGTAAGGTTTCTGCATCATCCAGATGATGCAAAACTCCCACTGCTAAAACTAGGTCAAACTGAGACTGCTCGGAGATAGTTTCTGCACTCACCTGCTGGCAATAAAACGTTGCGCGATCGCCATATTGCGCTTGAGCCGCTTGAATGTATTCCTCGCTGGCATCAAAACCCACATACTCGACCGCTGGCAAATAGGGTATCAATACGCCGGGTCCACAGCCAATATCCAAAATGCGATCGCCTTGCTGAGGACGAATATGATCGGAGACACATCTTTTGCGTCCAGAGTGCCCGCCAATTAGTTGTCCAAATAAGTAATAGACAGCGGGAATAGATAAAACGGAACGGATTCCTTGGGTAACTTGAGACATTGCAGTGTTCTATAACTTTTCAGCGATTAAGAGTAAATAACCTCCAGCGGGAAAGCCATTGCTGCGTTGAATCACTCTCTGCTCTAACATGAGAATTTCTTCCAGCACAGCGTCCACCCAGCGACTCACTTTAGCAAGCTGACAAGCCTTCATTCCTGACTACCAATAATAATTCCAGCCATAATCAATCCCATACCAATAATCCTAGGTAGCGTAAGTGCCTCTTTAAAGAAAATCGAGCTTAACAGCACAACTAACACAAAAGTAGAACTGATAAAAACCGGGTAGGCATAGGTCAGAGGTAATTTAGTCAGGGCTGCCATCCAGGCTAAACCCCCAAAAAAAGCACTCGCAAACGCGCTTATTACCCACGGGTTGAGCAGCAACCGAAAGAGAAACCAAAGTTTGTCAACGGGATTAGTTGGAAATGCTCCTGCGGCGTTAACCTGCCATTTATTGACAATCTGACCATATACCGTGAGTGCAACAGTCAAAAATACGTAAGAATAACTCGAAAACTTATCCAGCAGCATGTTCAATAAATCCACCAAGCTAAAACTATTTTTAAATACCAGAGATTGCGATCGCGCACCTCTCAAGATAAGCTGATAATCGCCAAATTAAGCAATTAAAGTGCGATTAGTAGCAACGTAGTACCAACAGCGTATGCTTTGCTTGCCATGAACCAGTTCAAAGTATTCAATGTCCGTCAGCACCCTGGTTTATTCCATGTTCTTGAACTCACTACTCGCTCCATCACCTCAATTTTCCTGATTCTTGAATTTGGAATTGCTGTAATTTTTATGTGTCTCAAAGTTACCCAGCCGATTTTACTAGCCCCCTTACGTTTTGCTTGATAACAACATGACTAACATCCCAGTAATACTGGTTCATTGAGCAACCCATCATTCGCTGTCTTGCGATTACTTTAACCCCCTAATTCGCTAACGAACTCTATGTATCAGACGTACATACAAGCAGATCGCTCAATGAAGAAAGTTGCCATTGTCCAGTCCAACTATATTCCGTGGAAGGGCTATTTCGATCTAATTGCTGCTGTAGACGAGTTCATTCTCTTCGACGATATGCAATATACCCGGCGCGATTGGCGTAACCGCAACCAAATCAAGACACCACATGGTGCACAATGGCTGACTGTTCCGGTCAAGGTGAAGGGAAAATACTATCAAACTATTGCTGAAACGGAAATAAACGATACCAATTGGACAGAAACTCACTGGAGGGCGATCGCCCAAAATTACTGCCGCACCCCACATTTTGAAGAAATTGCAGCTTTATTCGAGCCGCTCTACCAACATCAGTACACTCATTTATCGGTACTCAACCGCAAGTTCATTGAGACTGTATGCGTCTATCTTGGCATCACTACCACAATCAGCAATTCTTGGGATTACACCCTAATTGATGGCAAGACTGAGCGGTTAGTCAATCTCTGCACACAGGCAAGCAGCACTGAATACATTTCTGGTCCCACCGCCAAAGGCTACATTGATGAAAGCCTTTTTGCCCAATGCGGTATCAAGCTCACCTGGTTTGACTACTCTGACTATCCAGAATATCCGCAGCTTTGGGGGGAGTTTACCCACAACGTTACTATTCTCGATTTACTGTTCAACTGTGGTCAGACTGCACCAGATTATATGAAGTATGCCCCGTCATGAAACTCTCGATCGTTGCTACGCTTTATCAATCTGCTCCATACATTAAGGAGTTTTATCATCGCGCCAGTGCCGCCGCCACTCAGCTTGTTGGCAATGAGTATGAGATCACCTTGGTGAATGACGGTTCACCGGACAATAGTCTTGATTTAGCAATCCGGCTCAGTCAGGCTGACCCACATGTGATTGTGATTGATCTTTCACGTAACTTTGGTCACCATAAAGCCATGATGACAGGGCTATCCTATGCACAAGGAACTCATATCTTCTTAATTGATAGCGATCTTGAAGAAGAGCCAGAATGGTTGCCAACTTTTTTTCAGCAGATGGAGCAGGAGCAATGTGATGTGGTGTATGGTGTGCAAGCACAACGGAAAGGTAACCGACTTGAGCAATGGAGTGGACACTGGTTCTACTATTTGTTTCGGGTACTTACGGGTTTGTCGCTTGCGGAAAACATCGTGACCGCCAGATTGATGACACGTCGCTACGTAGATGCCCTGCTTCGCCATCAAGAGAGGGAGTTAATGATTGCGGGTCTTTGGTTCATCACTGGTTTTGACCAAAGACCTCAGACTATTAAAAAGCTAAGCACAAGCGAAACCACATATACTTTCCGTTCCAAAATTTCACTTTTTGTCAATTCCATTACTTCATTTAGCGTTGCACCGTTGATCGGAATTTTTTATACTGGTATATTGATCTCGCTGCTTGCTACTGGATACGCTGCTTATCTGATCGTCTCCTGGTTATTTTTTGTGCAACCACTCAGTGGTTGGACTTCAGTCATTGCATCCATTTGGCTGTTAGGGGGTCTCATTATTTTATTTATTGGCATCATTGGTATCTATCTTTCTAAGATTTTCTTGGAAACCAAGCAACGCCCCTACACAATTGTGCGGCAGATTTATGGAAAACAAGATTGCTGATCTACTATCAAACGTATCTCAATACTATTCAGCTAAGCTATCCGAACATGGGGAAACTCCACGGGGTGTCGATTGGAATGGTGAAGAAAGTCAAATGCTGCGCTTCAAGCAGCTAAGTAAGGTCATTAATCCACTCGAAGGCTTTTCGCTCAACGATCTGGGGTGTGGCTATGGAGCTTTATGCGACTATTTGAGTAGGTCTTACCAAAGCTTTATTTACAATGGCTATGACATATCTGACGAGATGATAAGTGTTGCGCGAGTTCGCTATGCCGATAGTTCCAATGCTCATTTCATTGTTGCTTCTGAACCGCAAGAAATCGCAGATTACGGACTCGCTAGCGGTATTTTCAATGTCCGCCTTGGATATAGCAATAGTGAGTGGAGTGACTATCTGGAGACTACACTCGACATTCTAAATCACACCAGTCGTCATGGCTTCGCTTTTAACTGTCTGACATCCTATTCAGATGCAGACAAAATGAAAAATCACCTCTATTATGCTGATCCTTGCGCTTTGTTTGCTCTTTGTAAGCAGCGATATTCGCGCAATGTAGCCTTACTGCATGATTATGGTCTTTATGAATTTACAATTCTGGTAAGAAAATATTCATGAAACAGCCCCTCGTCATCTTTGGTTTAGGCGACATTGCTCAACTAGCGCACTATTATTTCTCTACAGACTCGAACTATGAAGTGGTTGCGTTTACAGCCGATGCAGATTACATCACCGGAACTGAGTTTTGCGGGTTGCCCGTTGTACCGTTTGAAGAGGTGACAACTACTTACTCTCCTACGACGCATGAGATTTTTGTAGCCTTAAGCTACTCTAAGCTCAATCAGCCTCGTAAAGAGAAATATCTTGCCGCAAAAGCATTGGGCTACCCACTTGCTAGCTATGTTAGCTCCTCTGCAACAGTACTCAATGATGGCAAGATTGGCGACAACTGCTTCATTTTTGAGGACAATACGATCCAACCTTTTGTCACAATTGGCAACAATGTGACGTTGTGGAGCGGGAATCATATTGGACATCATTCAACGATTCATGACCACTGCTTCGTTGCCTCACACGTTGTCGTGTCAGGCGGTGTAGAAATTCATGAATCTTGCTTCATTGGTGTCAATGCAACCCTGCGTGACCACATCAAAGTTGGTGAAAAATGTGTGATTGGTGCCGGAGCGCTGCTTTTGTCTGATGCTGAGCCGGAAGGGGTTTATATCGGTCAGGCAACTGAGCGATCGCGGGTGCCCAGTACTCGACTGAAAAAGATCTAGGGAGTTCATTGATGCACTGGCAAAAGCTCGGTCAACTCTATTCTCCTGAGCCTATTCATCCCAAGCTAGAAAGTCATGCTGCTAATCCTCTCGCCATATTGTTGGAAGGAGATATTTATCGTGTTTTTTTTAGCGGTCGCGATGTTCAGAACCGTTCATCGATCGGATTTGTTGATATTGATATTCTCAAGCGTAAAGTCGTTTTTGTTTGTGAAAAACCTGTATTTGAGCATGGATCAGAAAATAGTTTTTACTCTCATGGTGTCAGTATTGGCAACTGCTATGAGGTAGAGGGTCAACGCTATATCTTATTCATGGGCTGGCAATGTTCTCCTAATGAACATTGGCGGGGCGACATAGGGCGTTTGCGCTTAAATGGTGACTTTTCTATCCAGTTAGATAGTGCTGAACCATTAATGGGTTCCGACGACACAGACCTAGTTAGTTTGTCTTACCCTTGGGTAATTCGAGAAGACGAGCTTTACCTCATGTGGTACGGTTCCACCCTAAGCTGGGATGCAGGGAACGGTGAAATGCTCCATGTCATCAACTTTGCAACCTCAATGGATGGTCATCAATGGCAGCGGCTTGGTTTGTCCGTTCCTTATGAATTAGGTGTTGCTCAGGCATTTTCGCGCCCCACAGTTATATCTGACCAAACGGGTTACCATATATGGTTTTCTTACCGCAGTGGCAAGCCTGGACAAACGTATAGAATTGGCTATGCTCATAGTGTTTCTGGAAGAAGCTGGAAACTCAAACTTGACGATGCGGGCATTGACGTTTCCCAAAACGGCTGGGATTCTGAGATGATTGAATATCCCTTTGTTTTCGATCACAAAGGTCAGCGCTTTATGCTTTACAACGGTAATGGCTATGGAAAAACAGGATTTGGTCTTGCAGTATTAGAAAATAAGTGATCCATTCACGAGAGCAGAAGTTTCTGGGTTGGCAGTATAGATTCTGCAATATAAATAGGTTGGTATTAGTTGGTATTACACATAACTCATTAATGAAAAGATGCCTCGCTTGTAGTGTAACTTTCCCTTCCAAAAGTTTATGTTGTTCAGCCTGCGGCGCTGAACCTGTTAGCATAGATGGCTTTCCTGCTTATGCACCGGATCTAGCACATAGTGGGGGTGGATTTAAGGCGAGTTATTTTGCTAATCTTGCTCAACTCGAAGCAGGACACTTCTGGTTTCAAGTACGGAATCAATTAATTGTTTGGGCGATAAAAACGTACTGCCCTCAGTTTCGATCTTTTCTTGAAATCGGATGTGGCACTGGATATGTTTTATCGGGCATTGCTAAAGCTTATCCGCATGTGAAACTTCAAGGCAGTGAGATATTTAGTGCTGGATTGGCTTTTGCTGCTGAAAGACAACCGACAATTAATTTTATGCAAATGGACGGGCGCAACATTCCATTTGTTGATGAGTTTGACGCGATCGGTGCCTTTGACGTACTAGAGCATATTGAAGAAGATGAGCAGGTGTTAGTTCAGATGCATAAAGCTCTACAACCACATGGAATGTTGTTGATTACGGTGCCACAGCATCCTTGGCTATGGAGCCAGGCAGATAGTTATGCTCATCATGTCCGTCGGTATACAGCGAAAGAACTGAGAGGGAAAGTAGAGAACGCTGGCTTTCAGATTATTAGAATCACCTCTTTTATGTCCTTACTATTGCCACTCATGTTCATCTCTCGTCTGCGACAGCGACAATCGAAAACTGAGTACGATCCAACAGCAGAGTTGAAAATCAGCGGTTGGTTAAATACTATTTTCAAGGTTATTTTCAATCTAGAGCAAATAATTATACGATTTGGTCTGTCATTACCCTTCGGTGGATCGCTGTTATTGGTCGCTAAAAAGCTATAGAATTTGCCTGGGTCTTAAACCGATCATGTTGCTCGTTCACTCTTATCCGTTCCATCTGTTTACTACCTCTATAAGATCTGTAATGGTGAAATTTTACCTACCTACCCCCAAATTTAATACTTGTTCAGCCTCCTATCTCCTTAATGCACCCATTAAACAATGAAAGCACTTAAACGGCGAATCAAAGCAAATTGGGAAATTTTATTACTTCTCTTGCTCCCTGTACTGTTATTGCTGATCAATCAAATCTGGATATTTAGCCCCAATGGTACTATCGACCCGTGGCTTTATTTTGGGTACTTTATTCGGTTAAAGCAATACTTAATCGCTTTGCCAGAAGCTTACTATGGAACGCGTTTATCATGGATTTTGCCAGGATACTTAGCGTACTCTCTATTCTCGCCGTTAGTCGCAAATTACATTTTGCATCTAGGTTTTTATTACCTTGCTACTCTCTCGCTTTACTTCATTCTTAAACCTAGCGTTGGCAGACGAGCCGCTTTCCAAACCAGCGCATCTATGGGCTGCTATGCTTTCTTCCTCCAGGCAATTGGCTGGGATTATGTGGATGGAGCCGGAATTGCTTATTTCTTAATGACCATACTAATGTTGAGTTGGGCAGCGAGGAAGGAATGCTGGACGATATGGATGGTTTTATCGGGCGTCTTCTTTGGAGCTTTGATCTATACGAACCTCGTTTGGCTAGCATTAGCTCCCTCACTGATAACCTATTATATTTTGACCAATCATCTTCATCGAAAACGAAAATTTTTCATCAGTATTGCTGCTTCTATAGTTGGCATTTTGGCAATCACTCTTCTGTTATGTGTTGTGAACTACGCTACTGCCGGAAAGTTTTTCTTTTTTATGCCCTCGGTAAATGTTGTACTAAATTACGGAGGTAAGCCAAATCCTTTGAGAATTAGTTGGCATCAATGGTTACCAAAGGCGACTTGGTTACTCTTACCATTAATCGTATTATTGAGTAGTACAGCAACCCTAACTCTATCTAAGTTTAGGAAGTCTTTTGAACAGGTAGATGCTGTGCCTCTTCACGCAATTTTTGTTGTAAGTTGTCTGAGCATGATTTTTCTGGAAGTAGGAGGTATTTCTACTTTACAGTTTACTTTTTATGGCAGCTATCTAATCCCCTCCATGTTTTTAGCAATTGGAGCGTCATTGAAACCGCTCGCGACACTTTCAAAAGGTGGCTTTGCTTTTGTTGCCAGTTTCTCGTTAATGCTGCTGATCTTTCCGCTCATAGCCGCTTATCTATCTGATAATCGGCTAATTTTTGTATCTGACGATCAGCTAATCATTTTTTGCTTACTATTTCTGGCAGCCATCTTATTCTCAATTGCCAGTCATTTCAATCAAAAGAGAGTCGGTAGCATTGTGGCAATCCTGCTGCTTACTGTCAGTGCAAGTATTTCTTTTGGTCAGGGGTGGAATGCGAATTCAATTGCGAGGCAGTTTCAAGCAAATGCTTTGACCGCAAAGGCTGCAACTGATAGCCACCTCACCGTTAGCAATGTACAAAAGCTGTTTAGAGATATCGATCCAACATTTAGCGTGTTCTTTTGGTACTCGTTAAAAGAGTTAGAAGTCTATCGGTCTATTTCCTCAGCCTCTCTATGGGGGTTTCGTTTTATCAACGAAGAATTTCCTGGGTTGCAAGCGTATGGAGGCTCTAATAGCACACCTCTACCTGCTCAACGGCTAAGCGAGTTGGAGACTCGGTTTACTACTGTATCTTCAAAGGTTGCTATCTTCTCTCAACAGAAAGACGCGCTGCAACAAGCGATTAATTCGTTGAAGACAGTAGGTTTCACGGCTAAGTCTATAGCGACTTACCCGATCAAGCAGGATACGATCGCTTTCACAATTACTATTATTGAAGTCTCAAAACTAAAAGACGCTCTATAAATGTCATCCACATTGGTATTATTCAACGAGCAGCCGATCGCCAATAGGAAATAACTCTGACCATGGG
>Ga0163155_10003429_pt1 | contig 17063 bp, 6 predicted proteins | sample OliLakLV19SP4G1_FD_148611 | JGI IMG/M metagenome (GOLD analysis project Ga0163155, IMG submission 148611) | Freshwater microbial mat bacterial communities from Lake Vanda, McMurdo Dry Valleys, Antarctica - Oligotrophic Lake LV.19.SP4.G1 | ecosystem: Environmental > Aquatic > Freshwater > Lake >... | reverse complement strand
GCTGAGCCATGGGTCGTCAAATTCGGCTGGAAAGGATTGGTAACCTTCCTTGAGCCAGGTCAAGGTCGATTGAAAATCACCATCTCGCAGATCTAACTCAATCAGCCGTCGCAGACCCTTCGCAGCAGGAGGCGCGCTAATCGGAATCGCGGTGAAGCTTTGCCGCGCCTGACTTAGCTGTCCTAAACGGGCTTGACATTCTCCCAGCAAATACGAGCTCTCGGACTTTGAGGCGGTAGCGGATTCTGCCGCTGCCTTCTCATAGTATGCTAGAGCCGCGGAGTGTATCCCCTGCTCCCGCAAAGATTCCGCTATGACCAACCAAAACTGCGCCCGTAGATCTGATTGCTCCAACTTCCTTGCACCTTCCTCGGAGAAGGCTCGAGCCTGCTCATACTGACCTTCCTGCAACTCGAGCATGGCGCGGGAAAGCAAGAGCCGGGCGCGTTCAGATTTGTCGATTGCCGTATCCGCCAAAACTTCGTCCCAAAGCGTCCGGGCGCGATCGACCAAGCCTAAGGACCAGGCGCTGCGAGCAGCTGCAAGCCGATCTGCGTTGCTAAGCGAATCTGCACTCTTTGCACTAAATGTCAGCAAGGCCTGAAAGTGGTCGCCCCTAGCCGAAAGTGTCGCGGTATTTTCGTAATCAGTGGTCTCATAACCTCCCAGATCTGCCGCCAGAGCCACTTGACTCAGCAATACTGGGGCTAGGATGCCAATGAGAGTTCTCACAGTAATTCTCCTACTCGCCAGTTGCACTTTCAACAAAGTCACTCTGCCGCTCTAGCCCTTTCTTTTTGATCTTCTCAACAAGCGTCGTGCGATTCAAGTTAAGTAGACGAGCTGCTGCCTTCTTATTTCCCTTAGTGCGCTGCAGTGCTTGAAGAATAAGAGTGTTCTCGAAGCGCTCAACTACTGCGTTGAAATCCAAGCCCGAGTCCGGCAGCGAAGTCGTTAAGATTTCGGTTCGCTCTGCCCCGGGAGCATCAAAGATGTGTGGTGGCAAGTCGTCGATGTAAACCGCATCTCCGTCCACTAGTATTGTCAATCGCTCGACAAGATTCTCTAGCTCGCGCACGTTTCCTGGCCAGTAGTAACGGGAAAAAGCATCCAGGGCGTCCTGGCTGAACACTAAAGGTCGGCGATTATTGAGTTCACCAAATTTCTTACTGAAGAAATTAGCTAAGCGCATTACATCACCAAGCCTAGAACGCAGCGCTGGAAGGGTAACTGGGACAACTTGCAGTCGATAGTAAAGATCCTCACGAAACTTACCCAGGCGCACCTGCTCAGCGAGATTGACATTAGTCGCAGCGATTACTCGCACATTGACAGACTGACCTTTTAGGGCGCCAACTGGCTCCACGACGCGCTCTTGGAGAACTCGCAGGAGTTTTACCTGCAGATGAGGACTCATCTCACCAATCTCATCCAGAAAGATGGTGCCGTTGTGAGCCAAAGTAAATCTGCCAACCTTTGAAGTAACAGCGCCTGTAAACGCGCCCTTCTCATAGCCGAAAAGTTCGCTCTCTAAGAGGTTGTCTGGAATAGCGCCGCAATTGACAGGCACAAAATGCCCCCGCACTCCACTCAGCTCGTGAATGGCCCGTGCGACGAGCTCCTTACCGGTACCGCTCTCACCCAAAACAAGCACTGTGCTGTTAGTTGGCGAAACCTTCTCCAGTACGTTGAAGATCTTCTTCATCTCCGGATCGGAGGTCACAATGTCGTCGAACGGCGACGAGGCAGAGGGTAATGCGGCAGCCGCTGCGATGTTGGTGACGGATGCCGTACGCTGAACTGGCGCTAAACCTGATAATTCTTCGAACATGAAAAACCCCCCTAACTCTAAAAACTCGCGAAATGAAATCTCATCCGCTGTGTCAAACAGGTGGCAAACGTCATACCAACTCCTTTATTGATGACTTTAAATTGTCACTCGGGAGCTTGTTTCTGCTTTAAAAGATGTAAAAGTTTCTTCACAGACTGTTAGTAAGTAAGCTAAGACTAGGAAGTTATTGACGTAAAATATACGCAAATATGATGTCAGACAGTTGGCAGAGCGCTTAGAACTGCAGCTTTAGAGCAACACTGGGCTTCGTCCAGTCACTAGAAAACGTCCGAGTTTGAACAGGGGTGACGAAAAACTTGCATAGAGCCATACTGCCAAAGTCGATATTGCAAGTGGCGCTAGTTCGCTAACCCCCCGCACTCCTTAGCAAGATACTGCGTCAATTTTATAACACGCCCCAACCGTGGGGTGTCATAATGTTGTGGGGGAGTTATCTACCTGAATGCACTGTGACAATTGTTTATCAAAGCAAGATAATGCGGTAGAACCACTCGTCAATATTGAAATCTCTGCGACGCATCGTGGAGACTAAACAGAGAACTCGGGAATGACGCATGACACTCTCACAATCCACTCCTAAGGATTCATCTCAGACCGAGGAGAAGCTTAAACAGCTTCGAGATGGGCTGGCGGAAGCCAACGTAAGGATCCAGGCCAAGCAAGTTGGTATGTCGATTGTGGCCATGGCTGATTGCCTATTTAACCGCGCCCCGGTGCAGTTTCTTCAACGCTCCAACATTACCAAGTTGCGAGAGGTAACTCAGGAAGTCACAGAGCAATTTAACAACTTTCTCAGGGATACTGCCCCCTTTTCTGTAACGGTCTCTCAGCCAGCGGCAGAAGCCGAACGTGCTCATTACACTGTACTTACAGCCTTAATCGGCGACAGACCGTTTGTAGTCGACTCGCTTCTCGAGGTCCTACGCCTAAACGACGTGCGTTTTGAGGTGCTTCTTCACCCAATTCTTAAGAATGAGGGAGCGACTAATCGGCCCGAGTTAGTCTCGCTAGTTTATCTGGAGGTGGAGCGGGTTGAGGATATTGAAAAGCTACAGAGCCTTAAGAGTCAATTTGAAAGCACGCTGACCGACCTCATTTTGGTCACAGATGATTTCTCAAAGATGCAGAGTCGGTTGCAGGAACTTGGTGGCGAGCTTTCCCGCGGGGACCATAGCAGCAAATCTGCAGCCGACTTGAGTGAGATTGCCGAGCTTGCTAGCTGGCTCGAAGATGGCGGATTTGTCTTTATCGGTAGCGCAGAGTGGAAGTTTGGAACCCGGGGGGAGGCTCTGCCCGTCGAGGGCAATTCACTCGGCTTGTTTCGGAGCTCAAAGTCGAAGTATCAACAACAACTCTTGGAGTTGGCAGTCGATGCTCTCGCCGTCAAAGACCAAGGACAGCTCTTCAAATTCTCCAAATCGCTAGGCATCAGTCCTGTGCATCGCATCGCTCATATGGATGTGATTTGTTTCGAGCGTAAATCAACGAACACGGTCACCATGTTCGTAGGTTTGCTGACTTCGCGAGCCTTATCGCAAGAAGCCTCGTCAGTTCCCTACATTCGCAAGAAGCTTGAACGGCTACTTGCTCTTGAGGAAGTCTTGCCGAATAGCTACGACTATAAGGAGATCGTCTCGATAGTCGACACGATGCCCAAGTACGAGCTCTTCTCCTCTTCGCTCGACGGATTGAGGCGCGAGATCAACTTAGTGCTTAGCATACAGCAAAAGAGCCACTCGAGGATCTGCGCCTACAAGGATCCATTTCAACGATTCTTGTTATTCATGATCGTCATGCCTCGTGAGAGATTTGCCTCGGGACTGCGAGCACGCATTCAAAATTTTCTTGAAGATTTCTTCACTATCCCTGTTGGACTCACTGAGTACAAGATGGCGGTGAGCACCGATCCCTTGGCTCGAATCTACTACACGCTTCCAGTGCCAGGGCTAATCTCCCGACAAATTGATGAAGCGGAACTTGAGAAGAAAGCCGTCGAACTCACTCTCAACTGGGATGACGATGTTTTAGCCGCGTTCTCCAATGCCAACGATCGAGCTCGCGGACGCCGCTTTAAGCAGTTCTACGCTAAAGCGTTTCCTGCGCAGTATAAAGCAGTAGCTTCTCCAGCAGAAGCGCTGCGAGATGTGGATGTTCTTGAGAAACTTACCGATGAAGACTCCGTTGAGTTCGCCTTACACGACTCGCACCTCAAGATTTATAAGCGCGGCGGTGGACTGACACTCAGTAGCATACTTCCACTTTTAGAAAATTCCGGGCTGGAAATTTTAAATGAAAGTGCCGCTAGTTTAATGGTCGCTAACACCATCTGGGCTACTATCTATGCTTTCGAAGTCCGGTCGCTCTCCGGTAACGTGATCGATCAACGTATCGCCCGCGAAGTATTCCTACCCGGCATTAAGCAGGTTGTGATCGGTAAGGCAGATAACGACCGCCTGAATGCTTTATTAATTGAGCCCGGGGTTTCGCTGGCTGAGATAACAATACTGCGTGTGCTGCAACGTTATCTCTGGCAGATTAAGGCCTTCACCACGTCAACGGCGATCGTCAACGCAATCGTCAGAAACCCAGCAGTTTCCATGCTGATCATTCAATTCTTCCAGACCAAGTTCGATCCTGACGCTTTTGCTAGCACCGTAGATAGTCCGACACTTCCAACGGCGGAACGCCTTAGCGCGTTAGACTTACTCAAGGGACGCTTTATCGCGGAGCTAAAAAATGTCGCTGAACTTGATGACGATCGCGTGCTGCGCGCTCTTTGGAACGTAGTTGATTCCACTGTTCGAACGAATTACTTCCGCCCTGATTCTGATCAGCGGGTAGGAATCAAGATCGATTGTAAGAAGATCACTCAGATGCCCGCTCCCAGACCGTACTTTGAGATCTTCATCAGTGCGCCTGATTTTGAAGGGGTGCACCTGCGTGGTGGAAAGGTCGCACGAGGAGGGTTGCGCTGGAGCGAACGTCCCGATGACTACCGCACTGAAGTGCTGGGCTTGGTCAAAACACAGATGGTCAAGAATTCGATCATCGTTCCCGTAGGAGCTAAAGGGGGCTTTGTAGTTAGAGGTGTAATCTCTCCTGAGAGCGTAAAGACTTGCTATCAGCGCTACATCACCACTCTGCTGGAGATGACCGACAACCGCTCGGCTACTGGCGTAATTAACCCGCCGCGGGTGATGCGTTACGACGAAGACGACCCATATTTAGTCGTGGCGGCTGATAAGGGCACCGCGAGCTTCAGTGATATTGCCAATAAGATCGCCGTAGAAAAGTTTGATTTCTGGCTGAGCGATGCTTTTGCTTCGGGGGGTAGCGCCGGGTACAGTCACAAAGATTTAGCGATAACTGCCCGCGGCGCTTGGGAAGCCACCTGTCAGCACTTTCGCGAGCTCGGCATCGACGTCGAAACTCAGACCTTTACGACAGTCGGAATTGGTGACATGTCGGGAGATGTTTTTGGGAATGGGCTAGTTCTAAGTAAAAACTTTAAGCTGCTTGCCGCGTTTGACCATCGACATGTCTTTTTAGATCCCGACCCGGACCCGCTGCAGTCTTTTGCGGAGCGTGAACGCCTGTTTAATCTTGCTCGCTCGTCGTGGGAAGACTACGACCGAAGTAAGATTAGTAAGGGTGGAGGAGTTTTTAGCCGACGGGAGAAGGAGATTTCACTCAGCCCCGAAACGCAAACCGCACTTGGGCTTAATCAGAGTGAAATTTCTGGGCAGGAGCTAATCCAAGCCATACTTCGCGCCCCAGTTGATCTGCTTTGGAACGGAGGAATTGGCACCTACGTCAAGTCATCCTCAGAAACCCACCTGCAGGTAGGAGACCGGGCGAACGATGACGTCCGCATTGATGCGACGGAACTGCGCGCTAAGGTAGTTGGCGAGGGCGGAAACTTAGGCTTCACTCAGCTCGCGCGCATCGAATACTCCAAATTGGGCGGACGATGTAACACCGATGCTGTCGATAACTCAGCTGGCGTGGATCTTTCGGACCACGAAGTTAACCTCAAGATTCTGCTGCAAGAACCGCTCAAACGGGGAGAAATTACGGAGCAGGAGCGACTGGAGATCCTTCGGGCTAATGCCGAAGAGGTTTGTCGCATGGTGGTGCACAGAAATCGCCAGCAGGCAAAAATTATCAGTCTCGGGGTTTACCGCAGTCGCCGAAACCTGGATTACTACAAAGGGCTCATCCGATCGTTAGAGAGTAAGGGAGCTCTGGATCGAAAAGTCGAATTCTTACCCGACGACGAGCAGTTAACAAAGAGATCGTCTTTGAAGGCGGGATTGACCCGGCCAGAGCTAGCGATCCTCATGGCTTACATGAAGATGCAGCTTTTTGAGACGATCATTAAATCGAACTTACCTGAGCAACCCTTCTTACAGCGTTACCTGGTGAGCTATTTCCCCAAATCAATTGTCGACCGTTTCCCACAATACGCACAGAGCCATCCACTTAAGCGAGAGATAATTGCAACCCAGGTTGCTAATCTGATGGTCGAGCACATGGGTGCGACTTTCGTCTATCGCACGGCGGAAGAGACTGGCGCTGGCATCGGCGACATTATCACTGCTTTCTTGGCCGCAGATAGTATTTTGGTGGCAGATGATATTGTAAGAGACCTGGAAGTCATGAATAAAGCTCACCAGACGCAACCGCATCAGCGGGCACTCCTTAGCGTCGCTCGCTCGTTAGATTCCATGACTCGTTGGATTCTAGAACACCGGACTGACGCCCTGACATGGCATGAGTTAGTCGCCCGGTTTAAGGAGCCATTCCATGTTTTGATTAAGAAAACTGAGAGTTTTCTGAGCGAAATTGAACTCAGCCGCTTTCAAGAATCAAGAAAGAAATTGGTCGAGAGTGGATTCAGCCACGAACACGCGAGCATGGTAGCTGCGCTGGTTTATTCCGCATCATTCTTGGATATTGTCGAGATTTCTCGCCATCAGGGAGAGGAGGTTGTAGAAGTAGCCAAGCTCTACGATGCGCTAGCGTCCGAGTTCCAACTCACCCACCTCTTAGAGAAGATCGTCGGTATTGAGGTTTCCGATCGTTGGGAAGCTTTGGCAGTTAGAACAATGACGGCTCAGCTTAGGGGCAGCGTGGGCCAAATGACCCGGCGTGTGATCTCTGAGCTTGGTGCACCTACCCTAGATTCAATGGGCCAATATTTGGAAAGTCGTTCCGAGATGGTAACCAGATTTAGACTAAGCTTGAGAGAATTTCAGCATAAAAACCTAACAATTCCAGCGCTGATGGTGATCACTAACCAACTGACAGCGCTCTCTCGTGGAGCCAAGTAGCCCTAAAATTTCGCTAGGGCCAGTTGTCTCCCAACTGCAGAAACAAGCTGCTCTTTAGCGAATCCATAATCGGATGGATGCTAGAGAGTAGCTCTGCTGGCTGCTCAGATATTCTTTGAGCCATATCGCTTGCCAGCGTCTCTTGTTGCCGGATTACTAAGCTGTGAAGATAGGCCAACGCTATTAGCGGATCCTTGGGATAGAGCTGATAGAAAGAGCTGAGCAATTCGCTTGCCCGCTCTAAATAACCTTCTTTCTCCAATAGAAATTTGGTGACAAACACGGAGTTGCAAAGTTCCTGTTGGCATTCGGAGCCACGCGGCTCCACAGCGCGAAAGCACTCTGCCGCATATTTAACCAACTGATTGGCGATCTCGGGCAAGGCTTTTTTGCAGAGAGTCGCGGAGGTCAGGTAGGCGACACCTGCTCCCAGATATCGATTGCTACGCGCGCTAATTTTCAACCCCTGCAGCATTTGTGCTAACTGCTTTGCTCTAGCTAGCGCTGAATGTTTGTCGAGCACTGCCTGCCTACCGTTTTGCGCAATTGTAGCCCGCTCTTGCTCATGTTCTAAGAAGTAGCGAATCTTGTCTGCCGCGTCTTGAGCATTGTTGTGTTCGTAGAGACAAAACTCCACGCCATCCTGAAACAGCTGATCAATTCCATTCCCGGTGGACGGAGTTAAGAGCAGTGCTCCGCACATCATCGACTCGAAGACTCTGAAGTTTACGTCGTTTTTTACCGTTTGATTGATAACGATCTTGGAGCGGGAGAAGATATCAATATATCCCCCCATGCCCGTATCGACAGGAACTAGCTCCTTTAACCGTTCAAAGAATACCGCTCGCTCAGGGTGATATTTTGGGTCGAGGTTCCCCCGAAAGCTTACATCACAACTCTTCTCGGCGACGGGGGTAACCGTTAACGGGGCCCAAAGCGGAAACCAACTAGCTGGAGCACCTGTATCAATGAATGGTGGTACATAATCTCGCTGCGCAACAATCGTGGCGTCGAAGACAGCAGAAAAATAGCGGTGCCACTCGACATGATGATGAGAATCGACCGAGTAGAAAAGAGTCGGTACCTCGGAGTGTTCCAGTCCAATAATCGCAATTGGTCCACTATTATCGTAGTAGACGATACGATTCAGCGGAAAATCAGCTGGTATTTTATCGAGGAGCTGATGCAGGGTACAGCCGGTTTTGGGGATTACCACATCTGGAGAGTCTTCCTCCCATCCGACAAACAACGTTTCGTGCCCTAAACTTCGGAGCTCGTCACGAAACCAATCCTGATTCAGGAGTAGGACGTACAACTTATCTGAGGCTCGCCCTGCCTGATTATCGAGATTTGTCACCGGCCTCTCCACTTCGGTTGGTTACTAGTTAAAGCCCGCCCCTGCGTCTGAATCAGTAGAGATCTTAGTATGTAGCTCGTTAGCCAACTTATGCTCTGGATCGAAGAGGCGAATCTTCTCCAGTTGAGATAACGCTTCGCCACGTCTTCCTTGAGCAAAGTAGCATCCCGCCAGCGAGTAAAGTATGTCGAGGTCTGCCGGATGATGCTCCAGATAAACATTCAGAACCTTCTCCACCCCATCCAATTTCTTCAGTGGGTAGCCAGTCTGAATAATTCCCAGCAATGCTCGCTTGTTTTCAGGATTGAGTTGCGTTGCCCTAGCGTAACAATCCCAGGCCTTCTCCATGTCTCCACGCTGACTTGCGCAAATACCCAATCCGGCGATGGCATTGTCGTTACTCGCATCATCCTCCAAGGCCTTAGTAAAGTGCTCTTCTGCCTCAGACCATCGCTCACGCGTCGCTGCTACCGCTCCCCGCCCCGTTAATCCTCGGGAACGATACAATCTACTATCTGCTGCAAGCGTTAGCTCCTTATCCGCAAGCTCTAGCTCCCCGGTGTAGGCTAGTGCCTCTCCTCGAACAACTCTGGCATAGGCCTGCTGCTCACGGGAGGCTTTGCTATTTGCTAGCACCTCCCCCGCGATCTCGATCACAACAAACCAGTCTCTTCCGGAACGCGCTCGGTCTAACTCCGTGACACATAGGTCCAAGTTGCGTAAACTAAGCGCGGGATTACCTTCGGCCACATTATTGCGATTTGCGCGAAGCTTCTCGATTTCCTCTCGTAGCTCAAGGGCGTGAACGTTCTGCGGGTCTTCGCTCAGTAATGACTCTAGGGTTGAAGCAGCAAGCGCCAGTTTACGCTGCTTAAAGAAACAACCAGCTAGGCAATACTTCATCTTCAGGTCGTCGGGCGCTAGCTCAAGGTAAGCCAGCAACGAATCCTCTAGCTCGTCCATCCGATGCAAGGCGTATGCCGCATTCATTAGATGAAATACAAGTGTTGCATCCCCTGGAGCGCGCTTAGCCGAGGCGCAGTATAGATCAAAGGCGCGTTCCTTATCACCCAGCCCCCAGAGACATGACGCCAAACCAGCCAGCGACTTCACATCGTTCAAGTCGTAGCGTAGGGCCTGACGAAAGTGCATCTCCGCTTTCTTGAAATCGTTCTGTATTAGTGATGCCACTCCCGCACTTCGGTGCGGACGGGGAAGGGTCGGAGCGGCTTCGGTCGCCTCGCGATATCGCTCTGCGGCATCACCATAACGGCCCTCCTTCATCAGCCGATCCCCCTCTTCGCAGGTGATAACAGCCCAATCGTTATGCTCCGGCTCAATACTTTCAGCTCGATTTCCTGAGAAGTATACGCTTTCAGCCAACTCTGCCACAGAAGCTGTGGCCTTCTTAGCCTCCTGCGATACGTTGTCAAAGGATTGCTGAATTATCTCGTGTTCGTTCCGAGGAACATCCCACTCCGGCAGCGCATAGCTGCTGCGGGATGGTTCGGCACTGATGCGGAGCGCTTGCTGATAAATGCTCAGCACCTTTTCGGCAGCGCCATGCCAGGTGAACCCGGCGATCCGCGTGGCGAGAATATTTGAACGAGGAGCGTTATAGGCTTCGAGCACTGCGCGCTCGATACTATCGATATCTCCCGGCGAACAATAATACGCCTCTGAACCAAAATAGTCGGCGGCAGTCCCTAGATCGGTGACCACTATATTCGCACCCATCCGGGCGGCTTCGAGGGAAACAATGCCTGGAAGTTCATACCAACTAGGTAGGGCATGCACCCGCGCCGCGGCGTAGGCGCTAGCTAGCTGTGGAGAAGTCAAGCGATTCAAAAAATACGTCTTGCCCCGGCGCACGAATTGTCGGCAAAGAGTCTCATATTCGGGTTGGTAGGTGAAACCGCCTGTCACAAACACTAAGGTTAATTCGCTATCCTCGAGTGCCTTCAAGAGACTGAGCTGATTCTTGCGAGTCTCCAATCGCCCCACACAAAGGACAAAGTCCTTAAAACCAGTTTCGCGAATAAAGAGCTCTGCCGATTGAGGTTGCAGGTCGGTCTCCGATCCTAACGGATAGCTCTCAACCAAGCGCGCTTCTGGATAGTCGCGCATCAGCACGCACTTCTCTCGCTCTCCGCTGGCGATTAGTCCAACGGAGTTCTTGGCGGTCCAGCTATTCTCAAAGCGAGGTGCCGCAGCCACATTCTTGGTGCCGGCCATCAGCGATTCCCACTTGGCCCTGGGTTGGCCAGCCAAAATGTAACTTTCTAATCCACGAAAGTGCGCGAGCATCTGATTAAAGTACGCGGGTCGATCTTCATACATAGTCGTAACAACGTAGGGGACGCCAACTGCGGTGGCAGCTCGGGCATGCTCCTCGGTTAATTCTGGCGTAGCGAAGTTGTGGAGATGCACAAGGTCGAAATTCCGCGGGTCCTGGGTGCCCAATAGATCAATTTCCACGCTCACGCCAAGCTCACGTAAGCCCTGCGCTACTCGCTCCATGACTTCGGTGTCACCACCACGTTGAGTCTGTGCATTGCCACGATTCTTCATTAATACTCGGAGGCTCGGCGCTGCCCCCACAGTTTTAACTTGAGCGACCGGCGCGTAGCGGACCTCCTCGATGGCCAGCGAGCAGTACAGTTTGTTAACTAGACTCGCCACATTACTCCAGCTATTTCGTTCGGCGTAGCGCTGGGCATTCGTCCGTAATGTCGACGAAAGCACCTGATCCGAAAGTACTACATCCAGCGCGAGCGGTAGTGGGAATCCCGTGGTAATGTGGAAGACTGCATCTCCCAGCCGCGCGAATGTCGGTGCTGTCGAGGCAACTACCGCTGCGCTACAACCGAGAGCCGTAGCAATAGCTCCTGATGCCTCGTAATAGTTAGATTGGTAGTTCATCACAACAGCATCGGCTGCCGTCAGATAATCACGGACTAGGCTCTCTTCCACAAAAGAATTAAAGAAAATAACATGCTCTTGCAGTTGAAGCGTCTCTACGAGCTGACGGAGGTTGCGCTCGTATTCCACTGCTTGTCCGTCCTCCTGGTGAGGAACGCCAAGCAGATAAAGCTTGATCTTAGGGTGCTTTAAACGAAGTTGTGTGAGCGCCTGAACTACCTGATCTATTCCTTTGTGAGGCTGGATGAAGCCAAAACAGACTAGAGCTTTCTCCGCGGACGCGATGCCGAGTTTAGCGCGTGCAGCTGCCCTCGAAACATTTAGCGAAGTGCTACAACCAGCTTGCTGAATGACTCCATGTTCGATTACGGTGATCTGCTCGGGAGCAGCACCATTGGCGAGGAGTTCCAAACTGTTCTCGACAGTATGCACAATCACTTTGTCCGCCACAGTAATTAAGCGCTGCAACTCCTGATCTACTGTGAACGGATTATGAACGTGTGCCACGATACGCAATCCAGCGCTGCGTTTCTCCGCCAAATACTTGCAAAAAGCTTGGCAATCAAAAAATCTAGCATGGCAGTTCAAATGTAGTATTTGAATGCAATTTGTAGCCAGAGCCTGATCTAGTTCAGTGAAGTCAGCACTCCCCCGTTTCCAACAGCGGACGACGCTCGGCTCATCTGCAGAGAGTAACTCACTGCCTGAGACTACCTCCGCGAGAACTGTTAGCGGCAATCCTGAACCATTCACCAGGGCAGTGGTGAGGTAGTTAGCATAAGTCGCCAAGCCACAACGCTGATTGAAAGTAGTTAGAAAGCCAATTCGTGGCAAATTAGTACGAGCTTGCTGATTATTCATAACCTTCTCTTCCTGATTAAAAACAGATTGCTTCCTCTGCTCATCTGTCACTCCGAGCTCAAGTATCCTGCGAGCTGTATCAACCCAATTGAATCGACCACGACTTTTGCTTAATGCGTTACGACTGTACTGTTGTAAGAGCTCTGGCTTGCTTACTAGTGGTTCTAGCTGCGCTGCTAACTCCAAACTGCCGCTGGGAGTTACTATTTTCCCTGTTATGCCATCCTCAATTACTTCACGCATGCCACCATGGATGCTTCCCACGGCCGGACATCCTGTTGATAACGCCTCCGCAACACATAGATTAAAGGCATCAAAGTAAATCGAAGGGGCGATTAAAAGTCCCGCCAGCTGATAGGCCTTGGCCAATTCGACCTGCGAGACAGCGCCGTGAAAGGTTAGTCCTGGAACCATTCGCTCAAGTTGTTGCGGATCTAGATAGTTCTCTCTACCCCAGAGAGCCGCCGAACCGTAGACATCTAATCGCAGCGCAGGATAACGGGACCGCAGTGCATGAAAGGCTTCAACCAACAGGTGCAGTCCTTTATCTACAACCAATGCTCCGACAAAGATAAGCTGAGAAAAATTGCGTTTTGAAATATCGCCCGGTTGGAATAGTTCGAGGTCTACTCCATTCGGGATGACCACAATTTTCTCAACCTCACAGCCAGACTCAACCAGCAGGTTGCGCTGGGCATCAGAGATGCAGGTCACATAATCAGCTACTTCCCCAATGAGGCGTGGGCTAGCGCCAAGTCCAGAGGCGCTCGGTTCATGAGAGATAAAAATTCGTTGCTCAATTTCTGGGCGTTGTCGCGATTCGAGTAACGCCTTTGCTTTGGAGGCTACTATTAATGTGTAACGCGCTCCTTCTAGCTGAGCGGCAATTCTTAAGAATGCATCGGTGGTGTCGTAACTAGCTGTAAGATCTAGATAGCGGATACCGTCGCGATAGAATCCCTCAGCATCGAGTAGTGAGTTGAAGTTTTGCTCAAGCTGCGCGGCAATCGTGACGTTGCAACCGATGTTGCGGAGTGCGCGCGCTAGTGCGAGCGTGGCAGTTTCCGCTCCAGCGTTCGGTTGATCTGGTTTGAGCAAATGATCTTTGTGGAAGATCACTACTCTCCGGTGATGATAATAACTCAACGTCATTTAACTCTTGTTATCAATGATTGTGCCACTATCCGGGCGCAGCGCTTGCCGGTATAACTAGTAGTAAGATGAGGAGTAGCTTTAAGGGGTTGCGAAAGGTTGAACGATTCGCGACGACACAACTCGCAAACGATTTCTGCCATCAAACTGCCGGTTTGTGCCAGTAAAGTGACAGGGGAAGTGACAGGGGAGATTTTAGCGGAAGATTGATTTGACTTCTGAGGATAGTAAAACGGCATTCAGAGTTATTTCTGCTGGAGAGGTGGGAAGTTACGTCGTTTGCCCTGAAGCCTGGCGCCTCAAATATATAGCGTCCTCCCAGTATCGTTCTGCCCAGTATCGGATGGGTGCGAACTCCCCAGTCGCGCGAGAGTTAAAGACAGAATGGGTCAAGAACCAAGAGCTCTTTTCGCAACTAAAACGCTACGCAAAAATTACCTTCTTTCTCTTGGTTATTCTGACGATTTTCGTCTTTCTCTGGGAGCTGGCGAGAGAGCACCCGCGTAGCAATTCCCTACCCCAGGCACGCTTAGCGCGATTAATGTTTGAAAGTAAGCAGGCCATCCCAACGGAACTGCTACTGCTCCTGCTAGTGCTGGGGTTAGTGATCTTTCTCTGGGATCTATTTGAAAGAAAACGCTCGTCGCTGCGGAGCGAAACTGGGCTAAGCGACGCCTCGCAGGTGATCGCCATTCGCGGCAGTGATTATCTTCCTGGCAAGCAATACAGTTCGGAATCATTGGGATTATCCAGTAAACCAGATGCACTAATTCTGGAGGATGGTTTCATAATCCCGATCGATCGACGCCCCATGGCGACACAGGTCCGCGATCGACACGTAGTACAGCTCTTGGTCCATCTACGCTTGATTGAGGAGCTAGAGGGACAACGCCCCCCGCACGGAATCCTGCTCTTGGGACGAGATGTGCAGAAAAAGATCATCAAAAATTCTGAGGAGAAGCAGCGCTGGCTGGAGAATCTAATCGATGAAATGCGCTCGATTATTGATGGCGTCCCGACAGTCCCCTCGCCTAAGCCACAAAAATGCAAGAATTGTGACGTAAGAAAACTTTGTCAGTTCTCCGTAGCACGACAAAAAAGTTAGTCTTAACTGAGCCTGTAGAAAAATAGCGCGCAGCGCAATTTTTTGGGCCCTAACCCGGAATCTGCGCCTGGATCCAAGTCGAGCTAACTTGATCGCAGCTTCCTTTTAGACTTTCAAGTTTTGGTTCTAGATCTTGCCTGACCGTCTCGCCCAAGGCCCACCAGGAGTGATACAGCTGCTGCTGGAGGAGCTGTTCGCAGGTTTTGGAGATCTCCTTAATCTGCGCGTGAAACGCAGTGAGCTCGGACTGCCAATCAGTTGGTAGAAGCTGCAAAATTCCCTCATACCAACCTAAAAATGCTCCTAGGTCAGTCGTGGCTTTTGAGAGCTGTCGGTTACCATCCTCAGTCTTTCCAGCCTGGAACGATTCACGGGCGAGAGTGAACTGAGAGACGACGATCTCTACAATACCACTCGCTTGGTCCAATCTATCAGCGATAAAGTTACGCTGTAAGTCGGTGCTAGCTTCAACCACCACAGGACCTTGAACAGTCAGCGGCACTCGCCAGTCGACGTCGGCTAGTGGGCGACCAGCAATGGTCAGGCCGGTAATAATCTTCTCCGGATCGATGTTGGCTTTAATGAACTCTACAAGATCGGGCATCGCGTTAATTCCAGCGATACTTGCCTGCAATGGCTGCCCGTCGATAAGTACTTGTATCATAGCCGTCCCTCTTTCAATTACTAACAGTGCTCTCCAGGGCAACTGTAGACTGTGTCGAAACTCTTGCAGCGTGAATCATCTTCGTTCGATGATGGTGCGCCAGAACCTCATAGCGGAAAAGATGGCTGAACTTCGCCGTCCTATTCTGTAAGGCTTGGTATAACCCCTTGACTTGAGATGCGAGAATCAGTGGATCATTTCCACGAATGTTCTCCTTTTCCATAATATACATGCGAATTAGAGCTCCCAGTGGAGGAACGGAAAGCCCCAACTCTTCGATCTGCCTATCTAAAACGCTAATGAAGGCGTTAAGTTCCCCTAAGAGTCTGGGAGGCGACCCCACATCCCGGATCACCCTGATTAGCTCATCTATCAACGCGATGCCGTGACCAGCCTTGGCTTGCAGCTCGTCAAGACCTGTCAAAATACCTCCATAGACGCCACTTAATACGCTCAATGCGGGGCCGAGTGGCAAGAGTGGCAAATCACGCCGTGGCACCGTTCCCAACTCCTCCTTCCAAACTGCTCGATAAGCAATTCTAGCAGCTTCATAGTAAATCCAGGGATGACCGTTGCGGGTGGACTCTCCGTTCATGGGAACGAACTCCAAGAAGCCATCTCGATCGAAGGCCGTCCTGTAAACGATGGCCTGATTTGGATTCGCCGTTTCTGGAGAAATACGAAGCTCGGATTCCTGACCCAGTGGCGTCTCCAACCTGAGCTTTGCTAAGTCAAACATAAGCTGGGGAGTAATCTGGTCATGACAGTCAGGCCGCGAGCAAGGGAAGTTCGGATTGCAGGGATTGCAAGTGATCTGCGGCTGAATCACAAAATTTCCGGCGCTGTAGGGTCCGGTCTCATAGCAGAGCGCAGATGCTAAAAACCCAGCGACTACAGGAGTTCCGACAGCAACAGCCAGATGCATCGGACCAGTATCGCCAGTGATCAAAACTTCAGCCTGCTCTAGCAGCGCGGCTAGTTGAGCTAGATTGGTTTTACCAACAGCACTTTTTAGGCGGGGATGAGAATAACTCGCCAGCAACGCATCAACAATTCCTTGCTCCGACTTGGCTCCGGTAAGAACGACTCTAGCGTTTAGCTGCTCAATCAGCATGCAGCAGAGCTGAGCAAACTTAGCTGGTGCCCACTGCCGCTTCTGTTGGCTCGCGCCAGCCTGCAAGCAGATTAGCGGGCCGTCATCTCCGAGTTCGAGCTCCTCCAGGAAACCCGGCAAAAATTCTCTGGCGTCTACCGGCACATCGTACATCAACTTAAGTGGGTGCTCAGTCACACCGGCGGAGCAGCGGAAGATATCCACTAGATTTAGGGAATTATAATCCCGGTTCGAGTGATAAACGAAGGCTGCGAACAACATCGACCACGGACTGTGAATCAGTCGATTACCCTCCTCGTCTGCAATCCAACCCGAGCAATCTGGAATCTCTAAGAGCTTCATCAGAATCGCGGTATAACCCGCGGATGCCATATTAAGGCAAAAATCGAAATTACGGGCTTTCAGCTCGTCGACTACCTGCTCCATATACTCAAAGGCGTCGACTACTCCATCCTGATCGCGGTGCAAGCAACGACAGACAAAAGCCAGATCTATTTCGTAGATTTCATCGATACCCGGAATACCTCGACAGATCGGAGCGAACTCTCGATCGACCAAGATCGTAAGCTTGGCTTGAGGGTTCTCACGCTTGAGCCCCGCAATCGTCGGCGAGGCCTGCAGCATATCGCCCATACGGGTGATCGCGAGAAGCAAGATATTCTTCTTCGTTCCTTTTGCTTTCTTGTCGTTAGCGCTGCTCATT
>Ga0163155_10003426_pt1 | contig 17067 bp, 12 predicted proteins | sample OliLakLV19SP4G1_FD_148611 | JGI IMG/M metagenome (GOLD analysis project Ga0163155, IMG submission 148611) | Freshwater microbial mat bacterial communities from Lake Vanda, McMurdo Dry Valleys, Antarctica - Oligotrophic Lake LV.19.SP4.G1 | ecosystem: Environmental > Aquatic > Freshwater > Lake >... | reverse complement strand
ATGCTTGACAAATATTCAAAAGGTGCTAGTGTAGGCGTTCGGTAGTTTTCTTGTTCTTTAACGTTTTACAAAGAGGTAGCAATGAAGATGTTTACCAAGGCTTTTGTTTTAGCCGTACTGCTCATCAGTAGCTCCGTCGCCACAAGTCCGCTTGTGGCTCAGGAAGTTACTGTCAGCGGTGGTGCAACCGGAAGGTTCGTGTCGAACGCCGGCGCTTTCACGAGCGGTTTGGGTTGCACAACCCTTCTTGTTGGCCTGGAGTATTGCGGATCGACGTTCAGCAATATGACTTCCTCTGGGTTCCTTGGGCTTGGTAGCAATGCCAGTCCCGGAGCGAACTTCAACAATTTTGGAAGTTTCGTTCTGAGCAATACCCTAGCTCAGAATTATACAGGTCAGCAATTCGAGTTGATGCTGACCATCAGTTCTCCGACAGGTATTAGTATCGGTCAGAACCAGACGTTCAGCTCAACCATTTTGGGAAGCGTGAGCAGTACAGGCGGCGGCGGCATTTTTATCGATTTCGATAACGCACCGCGAACCTTTTCGTTTACTGGTTCAAGCGACAACCCGAGCTTGGCTGGAAACGGACTTCTCGTTGTAAACGACATGTCCCTCACTGCGAACCAGATGGGTCCTGCAACTGGATACTTTCAGGTTTCAAATATGCGCGTCGTCCCCGAGCCTTCGACCTACGCTCTGATGAGTGCCGGTCTGCTCGGTATCTTCGGTGTCGCACGTCGTCGTCGCAACACCTAAATCTTTCTTTCTCACTTCGCAGTGAGAAAGAAAAAACCCTATCACGTACGTGATAGGGTTTTTTCTTTGTGTGAGGTGATTATAAAGAGAGTGGCTAAAATATTGACAAAAATTTTATGTATGTTAGGGTATCGGTTCACTAGTTCTTTCACGTTTTACAAGGGGTAGCTCATATGAAGTTTCGTTTCGCAAGTTTCGCTCTCAGCACCGCACTCCTGTATGGAGCAGTGGCAGGAGCGCAGACAAATGTTACACCGAATCTCGGCGCAGGGGTCGGCAGTTTCTACACCGACCGATACAACCCGGCATCGTTCGCGGTCAATGCTGGTGTCGTCCAGGGTCGGAGCGACGTCCTGCAGATCGAAATCAATTCGACCACCGACTTGGCCAATCGTCCTGGCCCATTCCAGTCGACGTTTTACAACACGCAGGGCAGGAAGCTCGACGTGAACACTACCGGCTCATGGCTGTTTGAATCTGACCTGTTTGTCGAGTCGAGCTGGCAAACTCCAGGTTCAGGGCTCGTCCGTACTGACTTATGGGCAACTCAGTGTAACGTCGCCTGTACTCCGAATGCAAACCAAATCGGCGTCACTGACTTCCCAATCATTGGATTCACCAACGAAGGGCAGGCAGGAGCTCGGTTTCGTGGCTGGACTTCGGCGGGGTGGACAAACTTTGGGAGCGCGGTAAACTTCGGTGCGTGGAATACGCTCACGATGTCATTTGATGCTGTGGGAAACCAGTTCTCATATGCGGTGAACGGCAGCCCCATATTCTCGTTCGCTGGAAACGGACCTTCCACAGTAGTTTCGAACATCATGTACCAGGCGTACAACTGGAACGATCCGGCTGTGAGTCAAATGGGCAACGCTGCCTACACTGCCAACTGGTCCAACACACCCGGCACCGTCGTCCCCGAGCCGTCGACCTACGCCTTGATGAGCGCTGGTTTGGCACTCAAGAACAAGTCGTCTTCTGTTTCACCTTCTACACTCCTCGCTTCATAAGCGAGGAAGTAGTCCGACCCCATCACGCTTGCGTGATGGGGTCGCTTTTTTATATAAAATAGAATTTCCTTTTTCCTTTTTAGGTGATAATGTGAGGTTTAGTCACGAGTCCTTTTATAACCTTCCAAGGAACGATATGTCAGAGCGAGTTGGTATTTCTGCAAAAGTTATTGCAGACAGCGTTTACGACGGAAGTCGGTTAACAACTTTTGAGGCTACATTTCCGAGATTTATTCTCGCGGAATTTAACACTCATCGGGTGATCAGTCGCAATTCTGCGAGCTCAAGAGCGATACCTGTTTGGAAACGACTCAGCGAAGTCATTCGGTATCCGTTTATTCCACTTCAGTTCGGCAAGAACAAAGCTGGTATGCAGTCTGCAGAAAGTGTTGGAGTGGATGATGAGGATGCAGCCAAGCGCAACTGGCTTGTTGGAAGGGATGCAGCTGTTCTCCAAGCGTTCGCGTTAGTTGGTGGGGAAGAGCAGGTGATGAAAGACTCAAAGGGTAATCCAAACGCATCTGCAGTTTGTTTGCAGATCCGTGAATTAAAGACACGATACCCCAATCTTTCCGCAAACTTTTCCCGACTTTCAGATGGTGTGCACAAGCAGCATGCCAACCGCGTTCTTGAGCCGTATGCTTGGCATACCGTCATCATGACTGCTACTCACTGGCGTAACTTTTATGCACTGCGTGCGTCGCCGATGGCTCAACCTGAGATCCAGGTTCTCGCAATCGCGATGGCACAGGCTCATGCAGCAAGCGCACCAATCGAGCTTGCTCATGATGAGTGGCACCTTCCCTATATCTTTGATGAGGACAGGAAGGAAGTCTCCGACCCCGAGTCCCTTGCTCGAATATCATCGGCACGGTGCGGACGGGTGAGCTATCTGACGCATGATGGAAAGAGAAGTTTGGACGCCGATCTTTCTATGGCGGACAGTCTTCAGAGTAATGGACACACGTCACCGTTCGAACATCCTGCAACTACTCATAATCCAGCTAAGACGAGTGTAAATTATCTCAGCGGCAACTTCGGTGATGCGTGGGTCCAGTATCGAAAGCTCCTTTTGAACGAGCATGATTTTTCAAAGCTCATCACCTCGGAATACCTTTTGGAAGGAATGAAGGGAGATGAATCGCTCTCTGATTTCGTTCTCGGACTATCACAATAACTCTGTATAAAAAGTAAAGGCAGGAACGTTTCGTTCCTGCCTTTTGTTCTGCAAATTATTCTTCTTCCTGAGATGCAGGTTTACGTTCTCGATCAAGATGAAGCTTGGGGAGCATCATGGAAGGATTCCACGATGCTTTGAGCTCATCAATGTTGCCTCCACTTTGATACTTTCCAGACTTTCCATAATCTCCGATAGTTTTTCCTGTACGGAAAAATGGAATTTGTGCGATGCGTTCACCGACAACAAGTGGAATGATGTGATGGCGGGAATTGTTAGTGATTTCCATGGTCCACCTGTTTACAAATCCAACATCACCCCAACCAGCACACTTACATACTTCAATGAAATTACGTCCGTAAGTTGAACGCGCCTTCATCATGGTTGTGTGTTTTTTTAGCCCTCCTACGAATTCTTTTGTGTGAGCCAAGATAGTTTCACCAGGTTCGATCAGAATAATCTGATGACCTTCATTGAAACCAACATACTTAAAGTCGGAATATGCGCCAAGCGTAACTTTTGCAGGAAGCGCAGTTTTGACTTCTCCCCATACTCGCGCAACGTGATCTGGATTCCAAATATTGTATATTCGAGAATCGATTGGGTGTTCGCGGTAGTAGTATGGTCCAAGAGTTACGTCGTAGCTTGAAGTTCCCAGATTATTTCTTTCGAAAGGTTCAATAATGATGGTACCTTTCTTCATCTGCTTGAGGATTTTTTTGTCGCTGAGCGCCATCTGTCTGGTCTCCAAAGAAGGGAAGGAACAACTGGCTACCATACTAGACAATTGTTTTCATAAGTCAAAAAGATTGACCTTGTTGTGTGTTAACGTACTCTTATTCTAGAACCGTTCCATCATGTTTAAAGGAGCATTTTCATGACGAATATCGGCAAGCTTATCGTGCTTGAAGGTGGAGAAGGTGCTGGTAAAACAAGTATTGTCGCAAAACTTAAGGAAGATCTCGACAACAACAAATTCGTCTTCATTCGCGAGCCGGGCGGCACTGAACTTGGGAATAAGGTGCGTTCCATTCTTCTTGATGGAGAGGTAGCTTTGTCTACTGAGTCAGAGCTTCTTTTGTTCATGGCCTCAAGGTTTCAAATTTTTGAACTTGTTGTGTGGCCAGCGCTGCTCTCAGGTAAGCATGTGATAGCTGACCGTATGGATGCATCGACATTCGCTTATCAGATTCACGCCCGTAAAGCGTCGCATCTTGAGAGTTTGTTCTGGTTGCTTCGAAACTTGTATCTTAAGTCTCCAGACAGAGATGCGCTGGTTGAACCGCAGTATCTACTTATGGACATTGATCCTGAACTTGGGATTCATCGTGTTGTGTCGGGCGGAAGGGAAGTTAACCATCTTGATCGTATGAGTTTAAGTTTCCATCAAAAGGTTCAAGAGGGTTATCACGAGTTCATTTCGCGCTCTTCTTCACATGAAATTATTGACGCAAACCGAACATTCGGAGAAGTATACACATCAGTTCTTAAAGTTATTTCATCGTCAACAACCTTTTAGGTTGTTGAGCATTCACTTTCTTTGAAACCTAGCTAACAACTAGGTTTTTTTATGGTTGCATTAAGTGGTATTGGAATATATGGTTAATTCTCATGAAAGACAAAGAAATTCAAAAACTCATTACTGCAGAGCAGAAACGACAGAAATCTGTCATTAACCTTATTGCTTCTGAAAATTATGTTTCAGATGATGTTCTTGCTGCGCTCGGAACAGAGCTAACCAATAAATATGCTGAAGGGTATTCGGGCGCTCGATACTATGGAGGGAACTCTATCGTTGATGACATTGAAAATCTCTGTAAGAAACGAGCTCTCGATCTCTTTAAACTTAGCCCTAAAAAATGGGCAGTTAATGTCCAAGCCTTGTCAGGTTCCCCAGCAAACATGGCAGTCTTGCTTGCTCTCGTGCCAGTCGGCGGCAAGATAATGGGAATGAATCTTCAGGATGGAGGGCACTTAACTCATGGGTTCAAAGCGTCTGCGACAGGAAAGCTTTGGAAACAAATTCCATTTGGCGTTGATGCAAAGTCTGAGACTATTGATTATGTCGCTTTGAAGATTTTGGCACTGCAAGAAAAACCGGACATTATCATCGCCGGTTTCACTGCATATCCTAGGATTGTGAATTTTAAAAAGTTTCGCGCTATTGCAGACGCTTGCGGAGCGCACTTGCTGGTCGATATGTCTCACGTTGCAGGACTTATTGCCGGCGGAGTATATCCGTCGCCGTTTGCCTATGCTGATGTTGTGACGACAACGACGCACAAAACTCTTCGGGGTCCGAGATCAGCCCTCATCTTTTCAAAGATGGATAGTAGAGAGATTGCAAAGAAAATTGATAAAGCTGTTTTTCCGGGACTTCAAGGAGGCCCGCACGTGAATGCAATCGCATCAGTGGCGGTTGCGCTTGCCGAAGCAGCTACGCCTGCATTTAAAAAATACGCACTGCAAGTTTTGAAAAACGCTTCAGCGCTTTCAAGTGAATTGCAAAAACTTGGCTACCGAATTGTTTCAGGTGGCACCGATTCACATTTGATATTGATTGATACCTGGATGAATGGAGTAGGAATCTCTGGTGGGGAAGCAAGCGACAAATTAGAAGAAGCTGGAATCATTGTGAATAAAAATACGATTCCAGGAGAAACACGCTCACCTATGGATCCTTCAGGAATTAGGATTGGTGCTGCTGCAGAAACGACGAGAGGTAAGAGGGAGAAAGATATGATCGCTATCGCAAAGAAGATTGATCAGATTCTTCGCAAAACTCTCCACAACTAACGCCTTTCCAAGGGCAACCCTTGGATGAGATGTGGTGCAATTTTAAGAAATTGCTTAGTGTGATATAATTTCATTAATATGGCTCAAAATAAGGATAAACAAACAATCGAGGAGGTAAAAAGCCCAATTGCTGAAAAAGAAGAAAAGATATTGCAGTTTTGGAAAGACAATGCTGTTTTCCAAAAAAGCCTCGATAAGCATGCTCCAAAAGGGGAGTATGTGTTTTATGACGGACCTCCTTTTGCTACTGGTTTGCCACACTACGGACACATTCTAGGAAGCGCTGTAAAAGATACCGTGGCACGCTATCAAACGATGCGAGGTTTTCGCGTTGAAAGAAAGTGGGGATGGGATTGCCATGGATTGCCGATTGAAAATATTGTTGAAAAAGATTTGAACATTTCGGGAAGAAAAGAAATTGAAAAAATCGGTATTGATACCTTTAATGAATATGCTCGCAGTAAGGTGCTAGATTATGTTTCTCATTGGAAGACGACCGTTGACCGAATGGGACGATGGGTTGATTTTGATGGTTCATATAAAACGATGGACAATACATTCATCGAATCAGTGTGGTGGGCTTTTGGAGAAATACAGAAAAAAGGTTTGGTGTATGAAGGGGTTAGGGTGTTACCCTATTGTCCACGCTGCGAAACTCCGATTGCAAACTCTGAAATTGCGATGGATCATTCGTACAAAAACATTACCGATATATCCGTGTACCTAAAACTTGAATTGGCATCTGAGCCAGGAACTTTCTTACTTGCGTGGACTACAACCCCGTGGACGCTTCCTGGAAATACTGCTGCCGCAGTAAACAAAGAAGTAACATACGTAAAAGTAAAAGAAGTAAAAGAAGAAAAAACTTCTTACTATATTATTGCTAAAGATTTATTTCCAAAACTTGCAGATAAATTTTTAAATCCAGAAATCGTTGAAGAATTACAAGGAGACGCACTTATAGGAAAATCATATGTTCCTCCCTTTGATTACTTTATTAAAAATCCTGACCTTCCGAATCATTCACAAGGGTGGAAAGTGTATGCTGCATCGTATGTGACAACCGAAAGCGGTACTGGAATCGTCCACCTAGCCCCTGCTTATGGAGAAGAAGATATGGATCTTGCCAAGAAAGAAAAAATTCCGTTTGTCCGACATGTAGGTTCAGATGGAAAGTTTATTGGAGAGGTAACAGATTTTGCAGGAGAGAAAGCAAAATCAAAAGAAGATCACCAAGCAGGTGATGTCCTCATTATCAAAAACCTTGCCCCCCGAGGGCTTTTGTTTGCGAAGGAAAAGATTATTCACTCATATCCTCACTGTTTCAGGTGTGAAACACCACTGTACTATTTTGCCTTAGACGCTTGGTTTATTAATATACAAAAAGTAAAGCAAAGGATGCTTGATCTCAACCAAGATGTTGATTGGGTACCAGATCATCTTAAAAATGGTCGCTTTGGTAAAAGTATGGAGGGTGCTCCTGATTGGAATATTTCTCGTAATCGATATTGGGCCTCCCCATTACCTATTTGGAAAAGTGAAAACGGAAAAGAAGTTCTATTTATTGATTCCATTGAAACACTAAAGAAACATACTAAGAAATCTGGCAATACGTATTTTGTGATGCGCCATGGGGGTACAGAGAGTAATAAAAAGGAAATTATCAGTTTTGCCAAGCAAGAATTTGACCACATAACTGAAGACGGAAAAAAAGAGGTGGTACAGGTTGCTAAAGGCTTGGAAGATAAAAAGATAGACATTATCATCGCCTCTCCTTTTGTTCGTACAAAAGAGACTGCGCTTATAGTGGCAGAGACCCTCGGTATTAATGAAGGGAATATTTTTTTCGATAAAAGAATTCAAGAAATTAATCCCGGTGTCTACGATGGGGGGAAATGGCCTGAATACCATGACCGAATGTCTCAGGTTGGAGCGGATTGGTTTAAAGAGCGTCCCGGAAATAGTGAGTCACTCTCCGATTGTCAAAAGAGAGTTGGTGAATTTCTCTATGAAATTGAGAACAAATATAAAGGAAAAAATATCTTGTTTGTCACTCATGGCGGGCCAGCATGGCTATTCTTTGTGAATGCGGGATTGTTTAGCCCAAATGATAAAACTTACAGGTCAGCAGATAGCCATATATTTGTCGATGAGTTTAAGCGCTTTGATAACGCTGAGGTAAGAGAATTGTCGTTTACGCCATTACCTCACAACAAAGATTTCGAACTCGATCTCCATCGTCCGTACATTGACGATATAATTCTTGTCGGCGAATCGGGAAATGAGCTTAAAAGAATTAAGGAAGTGTTTGATTGTTGGTTTGAATCAGGTTCAATGCCGTTTGCTCAACAACACTATCCTTTTGAAAATAAGGAATGGTTTAGGACTCATTTTCCATCTGATTTTATTGCAGAGTATATCGCCCAGACTCGCACATGGTTCTACTATATGCACGCAATTTCTGTCATGGTGTTTGATAGTATTGCGTTCAAGCACGTGGTAACTACAGGTACAGTTCTTGCTGAGGATGGACAGAAGATGTCTAAATCAAAAGGAAATTTTCCAGATCCTACCATCTTGTTCGATAAATACGGTGTCGATGCGATTAGGTTTTACATGCTTTCTTCTCCTCTTATGAAATCTGAAGATCTTAATTTTTCAGAGAGAGGGGTAGATGAAGTGTACAAAAAAAATATTCTCCGCACTCAAAATGTCCTGTCATTCTACGATCTTTATCGTGATGATTCTCTGGAGAAGGTGAAGAGTTCCAATGTTCTTGATCTTTGGATACTAGCAAGACTAAATGGGGTGGTACGAGAGGTTACATCTGGAATGGAATGTTATCGACTTGATGAGGCGCATGCTCCAATTGATTTATTCGTGGACGATCTTTCCACGTGGTATTTGCGCCGTTCAAGAGAGCGGTTGAAAGGGGAAGACAAGAAGGATCGAGTGGAGGCTCTCTCTACCTTTAGTGCAGTGCTAGAAATATTTTCCAGAACTATCGCTCCGTTCTTGCCGTTTTTGGCGGAGGACATTCATAGACATATACACACAAAAGACGCTGAAAGCGTACACCTTATGTCGTGGCCTGAAGTTAGTAGAGATGCAAACGATGAGGAAGAACCACTCAGTCTCATGAAGGAAGTTCGAAGGATTGTAAGTTTAGGTTTGGAAGCTCGATCTCGTGCCGGTGTTAAAGTTCGTCAACCACTAGCGTGTCTTACCGTTAAAAGTTTGTTACTCGCAAGTAAAAAACAATATGTTGAACTGATTGAAGATGAAATAAATGTTAAAAAAATTGAGTTTGATGGATTGCTCGAACCTGAAGTTTCCATTGATACAACCATTACACCCGAGCTTAGACAAGAAGGGGACATCCGTGAGCTCATGCGTGCGATTCAAGATATGAGAAAAGAAAATAATTTTTCTGCTAGCGACAAAGTAGATGTCACCTTGACTCTTACCGAAGAAGGAAAGAAAGCTGTAGAGGTTTGGAAAAAAGAAATCATGGCTACCTGTTCAATTGGCAATCTTAGTATTGCTGACAAAGAAGGAAATGGTGAAGATTGGTTCTCAATCACACTCTAAAAACTCATGGCGTATCATGTATATACCACCAAAGGGTTTGTCTTGAGGGGGCTTCCTTCAGGAGAAGCAGACAAATATTACTATATGCTCACTGAAGAACTTGGTCTGGTTGTTGCTAATGCTCGTAGTGTGAGAAAAAGTGAATCAAAATTAGCGTCGGGGCTTGAGGATTTTTCGTACGGGACTTTTTCTTTAATTCGAGGAAAACATTCTTGGAAAATTATTGGCAGTCAGCCAGAGCACAACCTTTACCGCGCACTGGGAAAAGACTCAGACAAGAGACAGGCACTCAGCCGATTCTTAGCGCTCACACGCAGGCTCGTTACCGGTGAAGAAACACATAAAGAATTATTCTCACTCACTCAAGATTTTTCGAGTAGCCTTCTTGTTCGCCCCTATCAACAAAAAGAACTCCTTGCTCTCGAGTCATACGCAATCCTCAGACTCTTGTTTGAGTTAGGATACATGAATCCGAGACCTGAATATGAGGTGCTAATTAAAAGCGAAAGGTTTGACGAAGAAACAATACGAGCCATAACTCTCATGCAAAAACAAATACTTGGTGATATCAACATGTCTCTCGCACAGACCCAGCTGTAACAAACGACACTAAATGCGGTATACTTTTTGAATATGAATCCACAAGATCGACATCGAATTGATAGCGTTGAGCAAGACGTGTACTCACGAAAACAGTCTGCTAAACAATACGTAGATGAAAGGAGTCCTATTACCGCTGGAGAATTTGATGTGAATGCTGATTGGAATAAAGAAGGGGGTAATCTTGAAGAATTACTCTTGCGTGAGCGCATGCAGAAAGAAGTCAATCAAGGAACACTCTTTAAAAAAATTCTTATTGGGTCAATCATTTTCTTCCTTTTGGCGGTCGGCGCCGCTGCGTTTGTCTTTTTAAGAGGTTCAAATTTTGTTTCGGGCAATAATATTGATATTGAAGTGGTGGGCCCATCTGCCATTGACGGTGGGGAAGAGCTCTCGTACGATTTGGTTATAAAGAATAATAATGGGGCTGCGCTCGAGAGCTCTACGGTCACCGTTCAGTATCCTGAAGGCTCAAGGGTTGTAGGAAATATGGCTACCGAACTCTCCATCGTAAAGGAAGATGTAGGCGCACTTTCCTCTCGAGCAGAAACCCGAAAAACATACAAAGCAGTTTTGTTTGGTGAAAAAGATGCCATTAAACAAATCAAGATCACGTACGAATACCGACTCAAGGATTCAGGGGCTACCTTTTATAAAGATAAAAATTACGATATTGCAATCAAATCAACCCCTATTGATGTAACGATTGAGTATCCCAGTGAAGTTAATTCAAATGACGAAGTTAATTTTGTTGTTACCATCGCTTCAAACAGCGGCGAAACACTCTCCAATCTTTTATTAAAAGTCGAGTACCCTTTTGGGTTTACGTTTCAAAGCGCTGATGTAAAGGCGGCCGACAATGCAGGCACTTTGTGGAGAGTCGGGGACTTGGCAAGCACCCAAAAACAAATCATCCGTATTAAGGGAATTCTTCAGGGGCAAGATGAAGAGGAGCGAACATTTAGATTTTCAACAGGAATTGCTAATCCTGAAAAGGACGATGAGCTGGGTGCAGTTTTTTCAGTACTTCCTGAAACAATTCGCATTAAAAGACCGTTTATTAATGTGGCAACAAATATTGGAGGAAAATCGAGCGGTGATGCAGTAGCTGCTCTCGGTGAAAAACTTCAAGGAAATATTTCTTTCACTAATAATTTACAAGGTCAGCTTTTGAATACAAAGGTGCTCGTGACATTCAAAGGAACGGTACTCGATAAAACATCTATCTCAACTGGCAATGCGGGTTTCTATCGCTCACTCGATAATACGATTGCGTGGGATAAAAATAGTGACTCGGTGTTTTCCAACCTTGAACCTGGAGAAAAAAGACTGGTGACGTTTGCCTTCGCTCCCCTATCAGCAGTACCTGCTGGGGTAAGTCAAACTATCGATCTTGAAATCACTGTTTCCGGTGAGCAGATAAACGATAATGGAAAAGCTCAAAATATTTCAACCACCATGAATCGGACTGTTAAAATTGCTTCGCGTGCCGCTGTTGGTGCGAGAGTTGCCCGCTCATTCGGAGCTTTTGAAAATAGTGGTCCGATTCCGCCTCGCGCAGATATGGCGACGACTTACAATGTGCAGTGGACAGCTACTAACTCACTCAATACCCTTACCAAAGCGGTTGTAACCACAGTACTGCCACCATATGTTTCTTGGGTGGGACTTGCTGACCCAAGCAATGAATCGGTCACATATGATAGTAATACGCGCCAAGTAAGCTGGAATATCGGAGATCTCAAGAGTGGGACAGGTTTTGCGGTAGCCGCTCGGAATGCTCAGTTTCAGGTCTCCATGACCCCGAGCGCTACCCAAGTAGGTACTGCCCCGACTCTTATTGAAAATTCAAATTTTATTGGATTCGATGAATTTACCAAGCAAAATATTTCAGCGGTGGCCTCAGCGCTTACCACACGATTTGCCACAGACCCAACTTTCCGCAACGGTGATGAAACGGTTGCAAAATAAACCCCGATAGAAACAGTGCAAAATATATAAATTTCTAACCGGATAAATCTCATGCTAGGATAGCAATATGACTGATAAATCGAAAAGTTCACTTGAAGACATTGTCTCGCTGGCAAAACGCCGTGGGTTTATTTTTTCTGGATCTGAAATATACGGAGGGCTGGCGGGAACGTATGACTACGGACCTCTCGGAGTGACCCTTAAAAACAACATCAAAAACCTGTGGTGGAAGCGCTTCGTTGAAACTCCCGAAAATATGTACGGTATTGATGCGGCTATCCTTATGAATAGCGCTGTGTGGCAAGCCACAAAGCATACTGAAAACTTTGCCGACCCTCTTGTAGACGATGTAAAAACAAAAAAAAGATACCGCGCAGACCACCTGCTCGAAGAGGTGGGAATTGGTGCGCGCACACTTACGGTAAAAGAAATGAATGCACTCATCGCAGAAAAAGGAATTAAAAGTCCTGAAGGAAACCCGCTTGGGGAAGTCCGAAAGTTTAATATGATGTTTAGTACAAAAGTTGGAGCATCAGACGATTCGTCCGCTCTCGTCTATCTACGCCCTGAAACAGCACAAGGAATGTTTGTGAACTTTAAAAATGTTATTGATACATTTCACCCAAAGCTTCCATTCGGACTCGGTCAGATTGGAAAAGCGTTTCGAAATGAAATAACTCCGAGAGATTATATTTTTCGTATTCGAGAACTCGAGCAAATGGAAATCGAATATTTTATTCGCCCCGAAACATGGGAGAAAGAGTTTGATAGCTGGATGAAAAATATCACTAAGTTTTTAGTGGATGATATTGGACTTAACCCAAAGCACTTGCATCAATATGAACACAGCGAGGAAGAGCGATCATTTTATTCTAAGAAAACAGTTGATATTGAGTTTGATTATCCGTTTGGACAGAAGGAACTATACGGCCTAGCGTACCGAACTGATTACGATTTAAAACAGCATAGCGAAGCGTCAAAAACAGACCTGTCGTATTACGAAGAAGGGGAAGAGCGTTTTATTCCTCATGTTATCGAGCCTGCGGTGGGTGTCGACAGGACTGTCCTCGCGGTACTTTGCGATGCATATACCGAAGACGAGCTGGGGGGTGAAAAGCGTGTGTATCTAAAACTTTCAAAAAATATCGCTCCCGTGAATGTTGCAGTCTTTCCACTTCTCAAGAACAAGCCTGAGCTTGTCGCAAAAGCGCGGGAAATCTTTGCTGGAATCAAAAAAGAAATCCCTTCTGCAATGTTTGATGACAACGGAAACATCGGAAAGAGATATCGCAGACAAGATGAGATAGGCACGCCGTACTGCGTGACAATAGACTTTGAAACTTTGGAAGGAAAAGGAGTAACGGTACGTAACAGAGACACCGGAGAGCAGGAAAGGGTGGGGGAGCAGGAACTTATTCAACACTTGAGACAGTTATAATATCTGATTTAGATACAAAAGATTCTTAATTATGAGAATCTTTTGTATTTTGTGCTACACTCCTGTCATGAAAATTCACAAAAAGAAACTTCCAAATGGCCTGACGATTATTGCCATTCCTATGAAAGATAGCCCTACGGTTACGGTCTTGACCATGGTTGCTACGGGCTCAGAGTTCGAAAAGGAGAAGGAAAATGGTATATCACACTTTTTAGAACATATGTGTTTTAAAGGCACCACGAAACGACCTCGCTCGATTGATATGAGCCTTGAGCTCGACAACATGGGCGCTCAGAATAATGCATTTACTTCTTTTGAATATACCGGCTACTACGCAAAGGCTCATCCAAAACATACTGGAAAGTTGATTGATATTATTGCCGATCTATATTTAAACCCGACGTTTCCTGAAACAGAACTTGAAAAAGAAAAAGGGGTGATTATTGAAGAGATGAACATGTATGCAGATCTGCCCCAACGAAAAGTACATGAAGTTTTCGGTGAGCTTTTATATGGAAATACACCAGCGGGGCGATCGATCTTAGGAACCAAAGAAGTAATTAAAGCAGCAACTAGAAAAACATTTCTTGATTATCGCGCCCAGCACTATGTGGCAAAAGCAACCACCGTGATTGTGGCGGGACGTGTCAGTGAAACAAACATCTTTTCTTCCGTTGTGAAAGCATTTAGAGATATCCCGAACACTGCAAAAAGAAAGAAGGAGAAAGTGAAATTACCAGTGAAAGGTCCACGCATGGCTCTTCAGCACAAGGCCACTGACCAAACCCATATGGTAATAGGATTCCCAACATTCAAAGTGACAGACAAAAGAAACACAACTCTTTCGGTACTCAACACTATTTTAGGAGAGGGGATGAGCTCGCGACTCTTTCAGAAGCTGCGGGAAGATATGGGTGTGTGTTATTACACTCGTTCTGGAGCAAGTGAATTTACTGACCATGGAGAATTTTTGGTTTCCGCTGGAGTTGATCCAGGCCGCGTGCCAGAAGTAATTTCTGCCATTCTTGAAGAGTTTACGAAACTAAAAACTATTCCTCTGTCTCCAGAAGAGCTGAATAAAGCGAAGGAATATTATGCCGGAAATATGGCAATGGCACTCGAATCATCCGATGCGGTTGCTCACTTTGTTGGTGATCAGGCGCTCAACCAAAAAATAATTAAAACTCCAGAAGATGTTGAGAAGAAGGTGCGAAGCGTAACAGCAAAGCAAATCCAAATCCTCGCAAAGCAAATCTTTACTTCTGAAAAGGTGTACTTGGCAATTGTGGGAAATATTAAGGATGAAAAGGGTATTAAAAGTGCTCTTCACGCTCGCTTTTAAAACCATACCCTCGGTGTTAGTATGAATCTATGCAAACTAATAAGAGCGAAGTGTTATATGGAATAAGTACCGGGAGCATTGTCCGGGTGATTCTGGTCTTGATTTCTTGTTATTTTCTTTACTACATTCGTGACATTGTGCTTGTTATTTTAACGGCAATTGTCATCGCTTCTGCTGTTGAGCCAGGAACAGCATGGTTTACCAAACGGAGAATCCCTCGAGTGCTAGCAACGCTCATTATCTATGTCGGGGTTGCCGCTATTATGGTGACATCCTTTTATTTCTTTCTTTTGCCGCTAGTTCAGGAATCCGCTGAACTTTTAAAAACACTTCCTGAGTACTCTACCGCCCTTTCCCAAGGTGCAGCGGTGCAAACTACTACCAATACAAGTTTTTTCCAGAGTTTTTCTGACGGTTTTTCACTCCCAGCTATTATCGAAACGGTGAACAAAACGCTCGTTAATCTTTCGAGCGGATTCTTCGGAACCGTGGATGTTATTTTCGGAGGTATCATGAGTTTCCTCCTCATTATTATTCTTTCATTTTATCTTGGGGTGCAAGAAGATGGAGTCGCTTCATTTCTTCGCATTGTGGTGCCTCTGGAACACGAAGCATATGTTATTGATCTGTGGAATCGATCAAAGATCAAGATCGGCCTTTGGATGCAAGGGCAACTCCTGCTCGCAATCATTGTGGCAGTGCTCGTCTTTCTGGGTTTAACCTTAGTTGGAGTTCGCAACGCACTTCTCCTCGCATTTCTCGCAGGCCTATTTGAAATTATTCCATTGTTCGGTTCGTTCCTCGCCGCAGCTCCTGCTATTCTTATCGGGTTCCTAGATGGAGGAGTAACTCTGGCCCTTATTGTCGCCGGTCTATTTTTGATCATTCAACAATTTGAAAGTCAGCTTATTTATCCAATTGTAGTTAAAAAAGTTGTCGGTGTGCCTCCGATCATTTCTATTCTGGCTTTGGTTATTGGAGCAAAGATTGCTGGCTTTCTTGGTATCATTCTATCGGTTCCATTGGCTGCAGTGCTGATGGAACTCTTGAATGATATGGAGCGAAAAAAAGCGAGAGCAGTAGAAAGTAGTAAGCAATAAGTTAATACTGTAAAAAATACAGAAAAAATTCTAGTTTTCAAAGTTAGTTTATGGTTTTAAAGATTATGAAAAAATCGTTTTATATCACTACCACGCTTCCGTATGTGAACAACGACCCTCACATTGGTTTTGCAATGGAAATTATTCGCGCTGACGTTATTGCGCGCTGGAAAAACCTTGAAGGTTTTGATGTCTTTTTTAATACCGGAACAGATGAGCACGGTCAAAAACTTTTTGACGATGCAAAAAAAGCTGGAGTTCCTGTGAAGGCATATGTCGATGGATTCGCCGCAAAGTTTAAGGATCTAAAGGGGCTACTCGGACTCTCAGAAAACATCCATTTTATTCGTACCACGGATGCAAATCATGAAGCGGCAGCGCAAGAAATGTGGAGACTGTGTGACAAAAACGGATATATTTATAAAAAGAATTATACGGTTAAATATTGTGTCGGTTGTGAGCTTGAGAAAACAGATTCAGAATTGGTAGAGGGGAAGTGCTCGATTCATCCAAACCGGGATATTGAGCTAATTTCAGAAGAAAATTATTTTTTCAAATTTTCAGCATTTCAGGAAAGGTTACTTAAGTTATATGAAGAGAATCCACATTTTGTTATTCCTGATTTTCGATTTAATGAAATAAAATCTTTCGTCGTTAGGGGGCTCGAAGATTTTTCTATTTCACGGCTGAAAGAAAAAATGTCATGGGGCGTGTCAGTTCCAGGAGACGATGCACACGTAATGTATGTGTGGTTTGACGCATTGGTGAGCTATATCTCAACACTTGGTTGGCCGAGTAACATCGAGCAGTTTGAGCACTATTGGAAAAAAGGAACGCCTGTACAGTACTGCGGAAAGGACAATCTTCGTCAGCAATCTGCAATGTGGCAGGCGATGCTCATGGCGTCTGGTCTTCCTCAGTCGAAAACGATTGTGATCAACGGATTTCTGCAATCTGATGGACAGAAGATGAGTAAGAGTCTGGGCAACGTTATAAGTCCCTCAGAGGTCGTGGAGCTCTATGGAACAGAAGCTTTACGGTACTTTGTCATTCGCGACCTCTCAACTTTTGAAGACAGTGATGTGACTATGGAAAAATTTAAAGAGTCATACAACGCCAATCTTGCAAATGGTATTGGAAACCTGACAAGCCGCATTATGAAAATGGCAGAAACGAATTTGCCGGAGGCTCCTCAAATTCCAGAGCAATCAATTCCAGAAGAATACATTACCGCCATCGAATCATTCCACATGCAAAAAGCCGCAGATATTGTGTGGAAACAC
>Ga0163155_10003423_pt1 | contig 17073 bp, 12 predicted proteins | sample OliLakLV19SP4G1_FD_148611 | JGI IMG/M metagenome (GOLD analysis project Ga0163155, IMG submission 148611) | Freshwater microbial mat bacterial communities from Lake Vanda, McMurdo Dry Valleys, Antarctica - Oligotrophic Lake LV.19.SP4.G1 | ecosystem: Environmental > Aquatic > Freshwater > Lake >... | reverse complement strand
GTCGAACAGATCGGGCGGCATAAAAAAACCCCAGGCGGTGACGCGCTCTGGGGCTTTTGGAAAAGTGCTGGCGAGTGCCAGCGGGCAAGAACTAAATATCAGATGCCTAGAACTTTTTCCAACTGCAATTCACCGCGACGTCACTCGCAGGACCACATTTAAGCGAGGAAATGTGTGTAGCAATACTCACTCATAAAAATGGAACGGTTTGGAACGATTTGGAACACCATGAGATATTTTAGGACGAGCGAATACTGCCTGTTTCGACAATTCGATAACGAGATCCAAGTCTTTTGACCACCAATTCACCGGCGCTAATCAAACGGTAAAACTGTGATCTCGATACGCCAAGCTGATAAGCGCACTGTTTTGCAGGCATTGCCTTAGTCCAAAAAGTTTTGGAGTCATCCTGTCGTGGTTTGGTTTCGATCTGGACGTCAGTCTGAAAATAGTAGGAAACGTTACAAAGAAATCCAAGCTCTCGAACAAATGATTTACTTGGCTTTTTTTGTGGCCCATCCATCATTTCGAGGATTCCAGAAATAAGCGTTCGCTTATCAATTCGGAGACTCTCAAAAAAGTCTTGCTTTAGGGCTAATAGAATGGAAAGGAAAACCTCTTTTACCTCTAACATTGGACTTCCAAGGCCTATTTCTATCGCCCAAGACGAAAACACATTCACCACAGCCTCTTCACAACCATTGTTAATTAGTTTCCGGGCTGAGTATTGAATTTGTCCGGTCGTCCAACGTCCTATGCCTGAATCGTCTGCTCGTTTTCGAATCGCCAGTGGAGCAAGGCTCCGAACATAATGGTATCGAATGGTCGGTTCGTTCAAAGTAATGACAGTAAAAGCATTTTTCAATTCTTGAGATTCATTTTTTTGGTTAAAAATAATACTATACGAGTGGCAAGGTGGAACTCGGAACGAAAGGTAAAATGGATTTTTATTTTTCGTTAATAGGACTGCTAAGCCAGCGCTTTCCCACTCCCGAATAGGCTTCAGTAGTACAGCTTCAGAAATATTCTTGTCGCGCTTTGACGCACGTTTTACGAGAATCTCCCAAGAAATTCCATGAGCCTCGCCAATCATAGAATCTTGAAAATCGGATGCTTCCACAAACATTTGAGGACTTGTCATGGCGCTTCCCTTCGCTGAAAGCGATGTGATCTTCGCAATGAGAAGCGTGGGAAACCGGGCGAAGTCCGGCTTGTCGGGAGCTAACCTATCCCACGAAGTACGACACTAACCGCAGCGGCCGATGTAAAAAATTATAAAACGCAGTCGTATTTTTGATTATGAAACGGGCCAGGAACAAGCACGGTTAACGAGGCGGATTGTCAGTCATCATAGCGCTCACTATCGGAGCCAGCCGCATCCAATGCTCTCGGCCAGCCGGAGACAACCACGGCGGGTATTGCCCCACGGACATCGGCGTTCCATGTGGCTCTGTGTCGCGGCGTCCTGATGCGTGCCGGCTCCCGCGTGATTCCAGAAGATCTAAGGTGTTTTGTGCCTTCCCATATTTTTTCCTCCCTAAGGAGCCCTGTTAGCCCGGGCAAAAACTTACCCCCCCTCAACTCGATTCTGTCAAAAACTGTGCGCAAGGGGGGAACGGTCTTGAATGTATGGAATTCTAGAGACTGAACCCACCCTACCCCACTGTTTTTCATAACTCGTTACGCCGTATTTTTTTCGCCGTTTTTTTTTATTCAGCCCCACACACACGACGGCGCGGTCGGATTGCATGCCTCAAAAAGGGGATCGTGGTCAGTTTTTCACCGTACCGACCAGCGCCAGCACAGCGGCCTTGATGTGCTCCGGCAGCGCCGGCCACGCGGTGACGACGCCACTTAGATCAGACGGCAAAGCCTCAAATCCTTGTTGGCCCCTTGTTGGGAAAGGTTGCGATATTAGGGCACTGTTCTGCACTTTGTTGCAGTGCGTGTCACTTTCAGCAAGATTCGTGTTATTGATGGAAATGCTTTGCGGTGCAATGTGTTGCGTTGAATTGCAGGGAGAAAAGGTAATGCGTCCTGAAGGATTCGAACCTTCGACCCGGTGATTAAGAGTCACCTGCTCTACCAACTGAGCTAAGGACGCACATGACCGAAGCTTTGATCTGCGCACTTCGGAAGGGGGTACTTTTAGTGCAGAAGCGGCCCGTGTCAAGCAAAACGTAGAGCGAATGATGGATTGATGATGGATTGTTCCGATCTCTGCCCGCTGTGTCGGCGATTACTTGCCCAGTTCCAGCCGGATCGCCAGCGCTTCAGGCAATCCGGCTTCGATGATCTTGCGGCCTGCGGCCTTCACGTCATACGGCACGCGATGCAATTGCACCGATTGCTTTTCCGAGTCATACACCGCAAAGCTCGCGCGCGGATCTTCGTTGCGGGGCTGCCCCACCGACCCGATGTTCACCAGCGTCTTGCCTTCGGGATTTATACGGATTTCCTGGTCCATCGTGTACGTCATCGGAACCGTATCGAAGAACGCCAGCGGGATGTGCGTGTGGCCGTAAAACAGCACCGGCTTATCGAGGCACTCAAAAGAAAGTTCGGCGTCGAAAATCGTGGTTATGTAATTGAACACCTCGGGGCTGTGCGCACTTCCGTGCGCCAGCGTGAAATCTTCGAAGTGGCAGACGAACGGCAGGCTCGCGAGCCACTTCCGCTCTTCTTCGGAGAGATGGTTTTCCGTCCAGCGCGCCACCTGCTTGGCAAATATATTAAAGAATTCGGTATCCAGTTTTCCGCAGGCGGCGTGATCGTGATTGCCCGCCAGGCAGACGACACATTTTTCGCGCACCACCTGAATGCAGCGGCTGGGCTCGGCGCCATAGCCCACGACGTCGCCGGTGCAAAGATAGACGTCTACCTTTTCCTGCTCCATCACCTTCATCACGGCGTCCAGTGCGTCGTAGTTGCCGTGAATATCGCCGAAGATGCCGTATCGCAAGTGATCGAACTCCCTGCTGAGCCAAAAATGCGCGCCACTTGCGCCTTCTATAAGTCACGCAAAGGTAAGATTAATACGAGGCTAGGTCAACGGGTTTTCCGACTTCCTAACCGCTTCCGCGCTAAAATGCAGCGCCGCCTCCGATGTGCGATTGACGAATCAACTCGACGCGTTACAAATGTCTCTCCGCGGCAAAACATCGCAGCGGGGTGGCCGAGGTGGCGGAACTGGCAGACGCGCTAGCTTCAGGAGCTAGTGCCTTCACGGGCGTAAGGGTTCAACTCCCTTCCTCGGCACCAACAAAGTTATCTATGCAACGCACTCCCATTCGTCATCCCGTGCAGCGATCCGTTTACGGTTCAGTGCTGCTCTATTGTAACCGGCGCTGGAACCTCGCGTCATTCGTTTGGAGCGCTTCATTCCCATGAGCCTCGTTCGCATCAAGGGCGTGACCAAAAAATACGAAGAACGCCTGGTCCTTAAAGAAATCTTTTTTCGTCTTTCTGAGGGCGAACGCGTCGGGCTGATCGGCCCCAACGGCTCCGGAAAAACCACCCTGCTGAATTTGCTGCTTCTGCGCGAAGATCCCACCGAAGGCGAAGTGGAACACACGCAGGGCATCAAGATCGGCTATTTTTCCCAGTTCTCTGAACTCGATTCCGACAGCAGTATCGAACAGATTCTCGAGGACGTTCTAGCAACGACGAAGTCGCTCCTCATTGAATTGGAACAGATTGAAAAAGAGATGGCCGAAAACACCGGCGATCTCGACGCGCTGCTCCTGCGCCAAGCCGAAGTCCTCGAAGCGATTGAACACGTGGACGGCTGGAACTGGAAAAACCGGATCGACACCGTCCTCTCCAAGCTGGGTTTTTCCGCTCACAACCGCACTCAGCCGATGCATCAACTTTCAGGCGGCTGGAGAAACCGTGCTGCGCTGGCCAAGATTCTTCTCGAAGAACCCGATGTCCTCCTTCTAGATGAACCCACGAATTATCTGGACGTCGAAGGCATGGATTGGCTTGAGACGTGGATCAAGAAATTTCGCGGCGCCATCCTGATCGTCTCGCACGATCGGCATTTTTTAGATCGCATCGTCACGCGTATCGCGGAACTGGAAAATTATCACCTGCACGACTACACAGGCAGCTTCGCCGATTACATTCAAGAACGAAAGAAGCGCCTGAAGATGATCGAACGCCAGCACCTGTATGAAGAAGAACTGCTCGTCTACGAAAGCGAGGCCATCGACGACCGCAAAGAAGCTGCTAAGGCCCCCAGCCAGTGGCTGCTAAAAAAATTGGCGAACATCAAAAAGAGCGTCCAGCCGCCAGCGATGGAACGAATCATCACCAGCATCTACCAGAACCTGCGCGTCTCCGGGCAGTTGTTGCGCATTAAAGATCTGGGTAAATCATTCGACGGTCAGGAGCTCTTCCGCGAACTGACTTTCACCATCAGCAAAGGCGATCGCCTGGCGATCATCGGCCCCAACGGCTGCGGCAAAAGCACGCTGCTGCGCATCATTACGGGCGACGAAACGGAGAATGCCGGCAGCGTTCAGTGGCTCAGCACGGGCAATGGCTTCGCGTTTTCTGGAGTTTCGTTCAACCACCTTTTGCGCGATCTGGATTCCAAGGAACTGCTTTCTCGCGCGATGGGCGGAACGTACGGCATCGTAAAAGACGCGCCTCGCAAGGACGTTAAAGAATTTCTGTCGATGTTCCAGTTCTCGGAACTCGACATGCGCCAGCGTTTGGGCGATCTTTCCGGTGGTCAAAAAGCCCGCGTCGCACTGGCGCTCTGTCTTCTTTCAGGCGCGGGATTGCTGATCATGGATGAGCCCACCAATCATTTGGATTTGGTCAGCACGCAAGTGATGGAGCGCGCGTTGACTCATTTTCCTGGCGCCGTAATCACGGTCAGCCACGATCGTTTTTTCATCGACAAGATCGCGACGCGCCTGCTTGTTTTTGAGGGCACGCCGACTCCTCGACTGGTTGAAGGCAACTGGTCCATGCTGTCCTCCAATGCCAAGCCCGATGCGTGAAAGCGGCGTGTGTTTGCTGTTTGCCTCAACGATAGTGCCGCATAGTCTAGTGGTTCAACCGGACAGGGTCGAAAAGGTGTCACGCGGTGTTGAACACCCTTCAACTTCGCTCGGTTGAACGACCGGCAACACAAGCGGCCTATGCGAGAATCCACTAAAGTCGGGAGATTTGGTTTTGATAACAACAAAGGCACTGACTCGCCGGTACGGGACGATGACTGCGGTCAGCAATGTCGAGCTGAATGTTCCGCGAAATACAATTTATGGCTTTATCGGGCCGAACGGCGCCGGGAAGACAACCACGCTGCGCATGCTGGCGACGTTGCTGCGGCCGACGGCCGGCGAGATCAAGATTGACGGAATCAACGCCGTTGACGATCCCGTCGCGTTACGGCAGCGGCTGGGGTACCTCTCCGATAATTTTGGTTTGTATGATGATTTGAAAGTCTGGGAGTATCTGGATTATTACAGCGGCGCGTACAACGTGGAATCTTCCACCGATTCGTTGAACGGCATTCTGGATCTCGTGCAACTGACCCATAAAAGTGATGAGCTTGTCGGGCGGCTTTCGCGCGGCATGCGCCAGCGGCTTGGCATTGCACGCATGCTCGTTTACGAACCGAAGGTAATTCTGCTGGATGAGCCGGCAAACGGGCTGGATCCGATCGCGCGCATCGCCCTGCGCGACCTTTTGAAAACGTTACGCGACCGCGGTACCACCATAATAGTCAGCTCGCATATCCTCACGGAATTATCCGACATGTGCGATACGGTCGGAATCATGGAGTTGGGCAAGCTGGTGGTTTCGGGTTCGATCGAAACGATTCTGGCACAAACACGGTCGCATTATCTTTTGAATCTGGAAGTGCTCGGTCCGCCGGAAAAAGCGCTGGAAATTCTTCAAGGCGAACCCTCCATTATTGACCTGCGCATCGAGAACGGGAAATTGTTGATGGGGTTCACCGGCACGCGCGAAGATTTGCCGATGCTGCATAAAAAGCTGGTATCCGCCGCCGTTCCGGTCATTGCGTTTTTCCCGAAGTCGGAAAATCTGGAAGACTTATTCCTGCGGTTATCCACCGGAGCGACAAACTAAATGCTCTTCGACAATCCCGAATTTGTGCGCCTGGTTCGGACCAAGCTGCGCGGAAAAAGCGTGATCATTCTCGGAGTGTCGAGTGCCGCCATATTCGGCGGACTTCTTGCCATTTTGCAGTATGGCATCAACCAGCACAATGATCTCTACACAGGTTATTTCTTTGCCACCGTCGGTATTCAATGCGGCTTGGGTTCGCTTTATGCACTGATGCTGGCATCCCAGAACATCACCATGGAGAAAGAGAAAAACACGTACGATTTTCAGCGCCTCGTCGCGATGGGACCCTGGCGGCTGGGTCTTGGAAAACTCATGGGCGCGGCGTGCGAGGCCTACGTCGGCATCGGGGTGGGTGCATTTTTTGCGTTTGTGCCGGTTATGGCCGGCGTCATCCCGTCACTGGTTTGGCTCAAAGCGCAAATTGTAGTCGTCGTGTTCACCTTCGTAGTCACCAGCTTCGGCCTCATGGCGTCCAGCATCGTGGCCAAAACGGCTCATGCCGCTGGCATCACGATCTTTTTGATTCTCGGATTGATTTCGAGCATTGGGATCGGGGTCACTCGAAGCGGCGGCGGCATTTGGGTGTGCGCAAACCCGGCGCGTATTTTTGCTGAACTCTACCAATCGGTGTTTCAACCGAATTACATAGTTCCCCATTTTCATTTCTTTGGCGGAAGTCTTCCGATGATGGGCTGTTTTCTGGCGATCAATCTATCCGTTGCGGCACTGTGCTTCACCATCACCGTGCGGCGCCTGATTGACGATGAACTTTCACTGGTCCGGCTTAAGCACGCTGCTATTGCATTCGTTTTGTTTGAAGCGCTATTCATCGGATCGTGCTGGGATTTGTTTGCGGTCGACGCACTCTCGGCACTCGCCTCTTTTCACTTTATGAATGCGTTGCTCTTATTGGCGCTGGCCTTCGCCCTGATGCCCTCGTCGGAACTATTGAGAGGACGGGTTTCGCGCGGAACGGCGGAATCACACTGGCGCATCTTTTTTGAACGCACCAATTCGCTGCAGGATTCCCCCCCGTTGACGGCGATCCTTCTTTTTTGCGCCGCTTACGCCGGGATGGCTCTAACGCTCACGATCGTGTTGAATTTCATTACCGGGCCCGCCCTCGCCACTATTGTGATGGTTTCCGCCATGGGTATTGCGACGGCGGCCATGCTGCTCTACGTCAATATTTACCTGGAAAAAAACGGCCTGAAAATTGGCGCGGCCATTCTTGTCGGAGCGCTCACCTTTCCACCCGTGATAGCGGGTAATTTCATGACTCAGAAATTGACTGCGCTAAGTCCCTTTGCGTATCTTTCTTATTTTGCGAATAGTCCCGAGATGAACTCACCCTATTTGTACGTCAAGGTGAAAGACATGCCATCGCCGTATACGTGTCCGATACTCTGCCTCAGCCTGGCCGTGTTATTCAGTCTCTTGGCGGCGATGCGTATTCGCTTCCTGCTCGATCTGGACGAGGCTCAGCGCAAGCATGATTTGCAAGAAGCCGAGGCCGCCTCGAAAAAGCCGCTCGCGTTGCGTGTCGCTGCCGCGCGCGCTCTCGTGGTGGGCCCGGTGATGAAGGATGCCGGCGCAATCCCCAAAGAAAATAATACACCAGCCAGTTAAGGGAGGGCCACGCATGCGCCTGGTGGTTAAACCAGGGTTGAAAGGTGTCAAGCCGGCTACAGCGATGTACAACACCTTTCTACTCAGCTCGGTTGTCGGTGCTTTGCGGCCTCTTGTTCTTGTCGCATTCAGTGGACTTTCCGTATTCGCAGCGAACGGCGTGATCACCGTGAGGGTCACCGATAAGGCAACGCGGCAACCCCTGTGCGCGCGCGTTTCAATACAGGCCAGCGACGGAGTGCCGCGCTGGGGAAAAGACGCGTTGGGCGTGGACCTCGCCTATGGCGGAATTCCGAGACTGTGGGTCGATGCTGAAATAAAAATCACGTTGCCGGAGGGCGAAGCGGATGTGGTGGTCTCGCGCCCATTCGATTACGCGCCGTTCACCACGAAAATTCAGGTCCGCGCTGATACTCCTTTAATTGTAGAGGCCGCTCTGGAACGCGTGGTGAATATTCACGAAGTGGGCTGGTTCGGTGGCGATATCCATGTGCATGTTGTTCATGGAGAGATGCAACTGAGTGTTGACCTGCCCTTTGTAGTTCCGATCGCGCGCGCGGAAGGCCAGGATTGGGTCTCGTTCGGACAGGCATGGAGCACGTGGAATGCGCCACAACTTACACCCCAGCAGTTGGATACGCTGGCGCGCAAATTCACCGGCCCGGACTTTTTATGTGCGTGGGGCATGGAGCATCCCAAAGATCACCTCGGACATATGGCCGCCTTTCCGCTGGGCGTGCAGAAAACCTATCAGGAAGCGGTCGGCGGAAATGATTACCAGGCGTTCACCGGAAAGAGTGGCCGGCGCGATGGTTTCACGCATTTTGAAATTCTGCGCGCGCTCAAGACTATTGGCAGCATGGCTGTTTACAGCCATCCGACACGCGAGTATGGCGGCACGAAAGAGAGTGTCGGAAACATCGCGCGCGAATTGCCGTTCGATGTCGTCGCCGCGCCGTGGTCGCTCGAAGCGCTCGATGTATTCTGCGATGCGCCGCGCTATGCAGAGGATGAAAAACTCGCTTTTTACCTGCTCAACCGCGGGCTGCGTTTTGCGATTTGCGGCTTCACCGACGTCTGTTACGACCGCAGAGGCGACCGGCCTGGTGACACGCGCACGTATGTTTATCTCGGGAAAAGACTGGAGCCCGAAGTGCCGCTGAGCATGCCGAAAATCGTGGAGGCCGTGCGGCGGCGGCGCACCGTCGCGACCACCGGACCTCTGGTGACATTCACGGTCGGCGAACACATGATCGGCGATGTTATTCGAGCGGGAGGGCGGAGCCATATGGCGCGTGTGAATGCGTGGATGGCGGTCGATTACGCCGATCCGCGTAAAAAAGTCAGCCTGAGCAAAATGGATATTATTCGTAATGGCACGGTCTGGAAATCAGTCGATGTTCCTGCTGGAGCTGGAACGCATCAGATTGATTTTGAAATAAAGGAGGAGGGGACGGCGTGGTACGCCGCGAAGGTATACGGATCGGATCGCGCGGCACACGTGGCGCTCACGACCCCTATTTTTTTCGAGGGCCCTGACTACCGCGCACCTGCGCCTGTCCTCTGTAACGTGCGCGGGCATGTTGTTGATGCTAAAAGCGGCGCGAAATTGGGTGGCCTGGTTCGGGTGGTGGAATACAGCGCTGAGGGCCGAAAGGAAATATCAAGCAGCGAGTTCAAGGATGGCGCTTTTGCCGTGACGTGCCCCGCGGATTGCCGGGTGGAAGTCAGCACCCAGGGCTACGTCACGCAGGTGAAGTCGCTTTTTCTGGATGTGGATTCGATCTACAACGATCTCTTCCTCGCGATTCGCCGCAAAGATTTGACGGACGATGCGTTCTATAAAAAAATTGCCGATGCGCTGAAAGACGTCGAGCTCAGCGTCAAGCTGGAGCAGGGGCGCTGAACGTTGACGGGGCTGAAACCCCGTCTGCTAGACGTCGCAGAGTTTTGCGGCCTGGCGCAATGAGGCGATTTTGTCTTCGCGCTTGGGGATGAACTCCTGGCCGACGAAGCCGGTGTAGCCGACTTCCAGAAGCGCCTTCATGATCGGCGGATAATTGATTTCCTGCGTCTCGTCGATTTCATTACGCCCGGGATTTCCGGCGGTGTGAATGTGGCCGATGAAATCCTTGCACTCTTTGATGCGCGCGATGAGGTCGCCGTGCATGATCTGGACGTGGTAAATGTCGAAAAGAATTTTCATGCGCGGCGAACCGACTTTTTTGCAAACTTCCATGGCGAAAGGAAGGTTGTCGCACATGTAACCGGGATGGCCTTTCATCTCGACGTTCACTTTTGAATTCAGCATCTCAATGCACAGATTGATTTTTTTCTCTTCACAGTAGCCGATGACTTTCTTGATGCCGTCGATGGTGTTCTTCAAGCCTTCTTCATCCGATATTTTTTCGCGCATGCCTGAGAATGTGATGACGCTCGGGCAGCCGAATTCAGCGGAGGCATCGACCGACTTTTTGATCTTGTCGATACACATCTCGTGATTCTCGACGTGATTGAATCCTTTTAAGAATCCATGGCTCCCGGCTATCGCGCAGGTCAGCCCCAACTTTTTCAGAATCGGCCATTTGTCTGGCGCGATCAGCTCCACCGACTTGATGCCCATCGCCGCTGAAGCCGTCGCAAGCGTTTCCACTTCCATCGGGTTGAAGCACCAGTGGATGACCGACTGCGTGATGCGGCCATTTTTGATCTTCCACGCGGGGTCGTCGTCCGCGGCCCGGACGTTCGCGGGAACAAGCGCGGTGCCGGCAATACCGGCCGCGGCCACGCTCGCAACGGCGCCTTTGATCAGATCACGGCGAGAAATGTCAGACATGGCTGGAGTCTCCTTGGCGGATTGAACAGGCCAGCCTCAGTTCATAGCGGCTTTCGAAAAAAGATGCAATGAGAACTAGTCTCTGCCCGCTGGCACGATCTGAACCGCGTCAACGATGACGTGGCCGTCGGCGCCTTTGTTAGAGATGCTGACGACGGCTTTTGAATCCGATTTCGCCGTGAATTTTCCCAATAAGGTGAATCCATTTTTTAGGGCCGGGCGTTTTTTCTGATCGACCAGAATTGTTTTTGTTTCGTCGCCGACCGTGACCGTGACGGGGACGTTGGAGGCGCGATTGTCCAGCGCGGTGTAGGACATGCGGACTTCATAGGTTCCGGCCTTCTCCAACGGCACCGTGAATTTCACGCTTTTCGGCACGCGCGATTCGGCGCCATCGTGAAGATAGCCCTTGCCGACATACCCGCTGGTGGTCGCGCTGAAGGTCCACATGCCAGTGATTTCGGCATGGGTCTCGTCGACGACGAGCCCTTCGAGAGTCTTGGGATCGATGCCGTCCTGCGGCGCGGCATCTGCAGTCGCTTTTTGTACATCTTTCCAGAACAGCACCTGACTGTCGGCGAGCAAGCGGTCCTGCAATTTCTTGTAATCGATTTTCTGAACACTCACTTTTTCATCGATGGCCTGGCACGCGGCGGTCGCGGCGGATTGAGCGAGCACCATGAAAACGGGTTCCATTCGGATGGAACCGTAGGCGATGTGCGTTGCCGACAGGCACACGGGTACAAACAGATTGGTGCATTCGGATTCTTTCGGCACGATGGACTTATAGGAGATCGGATACGGTTTAAAGCCGCCCACCTGCACGTCGCCCTCGTTGCGGACGACGCCTTCCGCGGTGACATAGCGCTGAATATTGTGGGAATCCATCGTGTACGCGCCCATGCCGACTGAATCTTCCGCGAACACTTTCGCCTGGCAATTGTGCTGCGTCATCACGTAGTCGCTGACCATGCGGCGCGCTTCACGCACATAAATCTGATGCGGCCAGCCGCCATTGTCCTTGAATTCGTCTTTGGCCAGACCCCATTTGCTCACGGTCTGGCGCAGCTTCTCCGGAACACGCGAGTGATTGGCGAGCGTCCACATCAGACCCATCTGATAGTCCTTGTGTTCCTGGATGATCTTTTCGCGCAGCGCGTAATCGCCGTCGGGATAATCCCAGTTCATGCCGATGTTGTCGGTGGAGACCGCGAAATTGTTGTTCGTGTCGGTCTTGCGTTTGGGCATGCCAACGGGATTGTAGGGAACGCGAAGGTCGCCGGCCTCGACGTTGCGCAGCAGAAGTTCGAAGCGCTTCTCGTCGTAGTTTGCAGGCTTCGGCCAGGCGATCATATTGTCGGCGGCGTCGGTCATGCACATACGGAAATTGTAGGCTTGCACGCGTTTGTCGGCAGAGCCTTCTTCGCCGGGGCCGCCCGCCTGAATGCCCGCGATAAGTCCGCTTTTCGGATCGCCGGGAATGACGTAGGGGTCCACCTTCTTATTGAACTGATGCGATTTGGAATGGTGCACGGCGACGCCGTTGAGCGTCTCGCCGTATTGCGCATTGGCTTCGCGGCCGAAGGTGTAGGAGACACCGGCCTTAGCCATGAGGTCGCCTTCGTAGGTGGCGTCGATGAACATTTTTCCCGTAAACGTTTTGCCGCTTTCCATGGTGATTGAAACGATGCGCGCGCCTTCTTTTTTGACGCCGTTCTTCAAGTCGAGCCGTTCGCCTTTGAAGACGGGAATTTTGCTTTCCGCGATGTAGGCTTCGAACGTTTCTTCGGCCACATGCGGCTCAAAGGTCCAGCTTTCATCCTTGCCATACACCTTGCCGAGGCGCTTATAGAAATCGCGCGAGAGGCCGCCAATCGCTCCTTTATTACCGATATCGGTCGCGCCAAGACCGCCGGACGAAAGGCCGCCCAGATGCTTGCTGGGTTCGATGACGACAGCGGTCTTGCCCATCTTAACGGCTTGAATGGCAGCGGTGACGCCGCCTGAAATACCGCCGTAGACGACGACATCGTATTCCTCCGCGCGCGCTACAATGGTGGAGCAGAGCATGACGGTTGAGAAGAAAAGCGAGCGGATCAGGCGCATGAGATTTCCTTTTATCGAGTCGAACAGTCCACGTTGTGTTGTACGGAATAAAACGAAGCGTACGGAGTATTGCACATTTTTCTTTTACCCGCAGCGGGCGCTCTCCCCCAGCAGACAGCATGTCTGCTCCACCGCACGATGGTCGCTCAGCGGCCGCGCAGAAAATCAACGATGCTCTTGGCGGTGCGCGCGCTGGCGCCGGGGCCGCCGAGTTTTTTGGGCAATTCAGCCAGCGCGGCTTTTTGCTGTTCGCGGTAATTTTCGTCGTTAAGGCCGCGTTCGATCTCCCGCGCGATGCGCTGCGGGTTGACGTCGCCTTGAAGAAGTTCTGGCACCACATAGCGACCGAGAACAATATTGACGAGCGAGAAGACGGGAATATTGACGAGCAGGCGTGCGATGGAGAAGTTGAATGCACTGACTTTATAGAGCGCGCACATGGGATTGCCGGCGAGGCCGGCTTCAAGCGTACTGGTGCCGGACTTTACCACGGAGAAATCGGCGTTGGCGGGCAAGACGCTGGAATGCGATACGCTGCTAGCGTCAAATTTCAGTAGGACTTTCCCGCATTCTTCAACATCACCGCCCATCACATAAAACGCCGACTGTGTTGCGGGAGGGAAACCGGCAGGGAAGGGGCACATTCCTTTAGGAATTGACGCGATCCCTCGAATTCCTTTCATCGCGATTGCAGATTGCTTATAGGCCTGTTCAAAAATAGGGAAGTGGGACCGGAACTCGGATGCCCGAGACCCCGGCAAGAAGACGACCGTCTTTCGGCCGGGCGGCAGCTTCAATCCGCAATCGCCATTGGGCAATGCACGATCGACCAAAGGGTGTCCGACGAATTCTGTTTTCAGGCCATATTTTGTAAAGAAGGGGACCTCGAACTCGAAGACGCAGAAGGCGCGATCTACGAATTCGGACATCGATTTGGCGCGCATGGCCTTCCACGCCCAGACTTGCGGCACGATATAATAGAGCACAGGAATACCGAGCTTTTTCACTTCTTTGGCGAAACGCAGGTTGAAGCCGGGATAATCAATGCAGATCAGGGCGTCTGGCTTTTCTTGCTTCACGCGGTCCAAAAGCGCGTAGAAAATTTTCTTGAAGAAGCCGTATTTTTTCGCGACTTCCCAGAAGCCCACCACCTGCATGCCGTCGAGATCTTTGGCGACTTCCAATCCGGCCGCCGCCATTTTCGGGCCACCCATGCCGATGCAGCGTGACGAAGGATCCAGCGCTTTAAGCGCTGAGATTAACTTAGCGGCGTGCGTGTCACCGGAGGCTTCTCCAGCGAGCATGAAGAATTTGAAAGCCATCGGGGCATTGTACAGCAGGCGTTCGGCCTGCAAGTGATGCGAAGGAAAACGGGATCGAGGGACGTATGTTTTCGATTACCTACCCGGTTTTCTATGTGGGCATAAAAAAAACGCAATGACTTGCGTTCTTTTTGGGCCATGAATGGGTGTCTGATTTATTTAATGGGTTGGAGCATCGAAGGCCGGATGGAGGTAGGAAGTCCGGCGAGTTCAGCGTCGGTTTGTGCTCGGACCGCATCGTTGCGATGAATGAATTTTCCGACATGGATTTCAAATATTTGAAAACTATTCACGGTTCTTTCGACGATCTGAACGTCCCGGTATTCCTTCTCCCGCAAGATCGCCGCTTCCACTTCGGCCTTATCAATCTTGGAGAACGTGCTGACCAACAGCGTATAAACGCGCGGTTCTACGTTCGGATCGGTGGGCGTGAACTTGGTGTGTTCCAGCTTGGCCTTCTCAGCGTAGGGCCCCGTGGCATAGAGCTCGAGGATTTGCTTGAACCAGTAATTCGCCGTCGTCGTGGCGCCGGTATGCTTGCAGGAAACGGCCAGCTTGTACATCAGCTCATCCTGCGGCAGCGCCTTCACGTCGCGGTACATCGTTTCGAGCCAGTGGTATTGCCTGCTGGCGAGCGAAAAGTTGCGCATCGACAGATTGCAGTCGGCGCGGCCAAACATCGCCAGCGCTTTCAAGGTGCGATCGTCCGTCGCGTCAATGGCGCGATCCAGTTCTTTCTTAGCTTCCTCAAGCTTGTTCTGCGCCGCCAGAGATTGGCCCAGAAGATAGAGGCCCTCTGCCCGGTACGGACTCTTCTTGGGCTCGTCTTTTAGAAACACTTCAAGACGCGCCTGCGCATCGGCGGGGTGGCCTTCGCGGATTTCGCGCGTGGCCGTGCTGAGCGGCTCCGGCCTTTCGGCTGGAGGGACGGCAGCGAGAACAACATCGTCACTGGCGGAGGCCAGGGGCGTGCCGATCAGCAACGAGAACGACATGCAGGCCGCCGAGGTGAGTGAGTTCAATGAGAATTTAAAGCAGTCGCCGGTAGCCATGGTATTTCCTTTCACTAAGCCACAGTCAGCCTTCTTAAGCAGGCTAAAAAATGTACTGTTCAGATTATCGGCGCTTCATTGGCTTAGCTTTAATGGAAGCTTTGGAGACTTGTGCGTGGCGTCAATTTCGAAGGCGATTCAAGGGGGAAATTTACTATAAAAAAAGAAGCGGGTTAAGGCTTCCGGGCAAGGATTCGAACCTTGACAAAGAGAACCAAAATCTCTTGTGCTACCGTTACACCACCCGGAACCAGATGTCGGACGGAAGAGTGTACCACGCGACTGTGCGTCTTCAACTGACTCGGAACAGAAAATGGATTCGAAACGAAGGCCCAAAGAAGGGATGGGGTTGAGCGCTACAGCATGTTTGAGTCTTCGTGCTTTGTGTTGAGTTTGTTCAATCTTTACCTTCATAGATGCAGCCGGACGTGCAGGTTTCGCGGACGATGATTTTGCTGAGCGCGGGCAGGCTGGGCTTCAAACGATGCCAGATCCAGCGCGCCAGGTTTTCGCTCGTGGGGTTGGATAGGCCTTCGATCTCATTCAGGTAATAATGATCGAGCTGATCTTGTATGGGTTTGACGGCCTGCTTGATCTCCGCGAAGTCCATCACCCAGCCAGTGCGCTGGCCGATAGGGCCTGAGACGTACACGTGCACGTGAAAGGAGTGTCCGTGCAAGCGCGCGCATTTGTGTCCCGGCGGCACATTCGGAAGTTTGTGCGCGGCTTCAAATGAAAATTCGACGAACACGTCCATGCTGCTCTCCGTTATGGAATGCCTAAGAGTTTATGCGTCTGCAGGCTCAAGCGCCACTGCGGGTGTTGCAGGCAGTAGTCCATCGTCCGCTTCGTGTTTTGTTCACGATCGGGGCCGTCCAATGGCTGCAGATAAAAATGATCGAAGCGTAAGGTTTGAAATCCTTCAGGTGCAGCGCCGGGCTGCGGAAAGACCAGTTTGATTTCGTGTCCCGATGTTTGAACCAGTTCCGATCCCGCTTTGGGGCTGACACAGATCCAGTCGATTCCAGGCGGCGCGGTAAGTGTGCCGTTGGTTTCAATGGCGATCAGTATGTTTTCGTTGTGAAAGGCGTCGATCAAAAAGGCATCGAGCTGCAGCAGCGGTTCGCCGCCGGTGCAGACGGCGTAGGGGCGCGCATCAGAGGACGTCACGGGCCAAAGGCTGAGGACCTTCGCCGCCAGTTCAGCGGCAGAGTAGCGGCCACCGTTGAGGCCGTCGGTGCCGACGAAATTGGTATCGCAAAATGGGCAGACGGCGTCGGCGCGGTCTCGTTCGTGGCCGGTCCAGAGGTTGCACCCGGTGAAGCGGCAGAAGACGGCGGGGCGGCCGGTGTGCGCGCCTTCGCCCTGCAGCGTGTAATAAATTTCTTTAACGGCGTAGCTCATGCGGAAATTTTATCTGGCGGCGTACGGTGCCGGATCCTTCACGTTGTTTTCGGCGAAGCCTTTAAGGCGCAAGAGACAGGCGTCGCAGCGGCTGCACGCGGCACCGCGCGAGTCGGGGTCGTAGCAGGTGCTGGTGAGCGCGTAATCGACGTTCAATTCAAGGCCGCGTTTTACGATTTGGGCTTTGGTCATCTGGATGAGCGGCGTGTGAATGGTAAGCGACTGGCGGCCTTCGACGCCGGCTTTAGTCGCGAGGTTGGCCATGCGTTGATAGGATTCGATGTACTCGGGGCGGCAATCGGGGTAGCCGCTGTAGTCGAGGGCGTTGACACCGATGAAAATATCGTTGGATTCGAGGACCTCCGCCCACGCCAGCGCGAAGGAAAGAAAGATGGTGTTGCGCGCGGGAACGTAAGTGACGGGGATGCCGGTACCCATCTCTTCGGTGGAGCGGCCCTTGGGCACGGCGATGTCGCTGGTCAGCGCGGAACCGCCGAAGACGCGCAGATCGAAATCGGTGATGACGTGCTGGGCGACGCCCGACGTTGCCGCGATTTTTTTGGCGCAATCAATTTCGGCGAGATGGCGCTGGCCGTAGCGGAAGGTCATTGCGTAG
>Ga0163155_10003418_pt1 | contig 17084 bp, 14 predicted proteins | sample OliLakLV19SP4G1_FD_148611 | JGI IMG/M metagenome (GOLD analysis project Ga0163155, IMG submission 148611) | Freshwater microbial mat bacterial communities from Lake Vanda, McMurdo Dry Valleys, Antarctica - Oligotrophic Lake LV.19.SP4.G1 | ecosystem: Environmental > Aquatic > Freshwater > Lake >... | reverse complement strand
TAATTGCGCCATTGGTCAGCACACTAATCGTGATGTCAAACACATCATCTTTGATCAGGCGACCTCGAACGGGGCTACCTTTGGCATTCAAATCATTGGCATAGCCGCTGGCACCTGCGGTATCAATCCGCATCACATCGGGTAGAAAAGCACCTAATAGAGCATCAACGCGCTTATCGCTATTGCCGATCGCCTCTAGAGTTTTGACTACGGCAGCGATGATAGGTGCGGCAATCCCAGCAGCAGGCTGTTGACCCGCCAAAGCAGCAGCTTCAAAGTCAGGTCCAACCATATTCAGGGCATTTAGGAAATCGTTTTGAACCACTAAGGCTTCGTTGATGAGTGGTCGAGCAAGCCGTTCAAATTGGGTAAATTTGCCGGCTGCACCGGGGACAGAAATGGTTTCCCAAACGTCAAACACTTTTGCACTGCTACTGCCTGCAATCAAGCTGATAGGAATGCGAATGGCGATCGCGTTCACGTTATAGCCTTTGGTGAAATCCACCGCCGTGTTTGCAGGACGAAACCCAACAGCAGGTCCAATTCCACGCGCACCCGCCCGAACTCGAAAATATTGTTCCACATCAAAGAAGAATGGATCTTCTCGCAAGCCAGCAAACACGGTTGCATTAGAACCGCCCAACGACACATTGTTAATCACTGGCTGAGACCCAGACGTAATCGGAGTAGTCTTGCCAGTAGCGACTGTGGTGTTGCCATCGACGATCGTCGTAATGGTGACAGCCTGCTGTTTGTTGGCATCGGGCGCACCAAATTCAAACCGGACGATCGCATTCGGCACCCCGGTAACGGCTGCATTTTTGTCTGCAACACGCGCAATTCTGAACTCATAGCGGGCGCGGGTGCTGAAATAATACTGTTGTCGTGCCAGCGATCGCGGATTGGTGTTCATAATCAACACCAGATTGCCGGGAGATTCACCAGGATTTTGATCCTGCTCTCGGAACACAAACAAATCCGTCAAGTTAAGATTGCGACCTTTAGTATCGACTTCGCCATCATCATGGTCAGAGGATCGAACATAGCTAGAAACCATGCCAACGCTGGCAAACACTGCTAGAGCAATCAAGCTCAATCGGGCTGGCGCTCCAAATAAGAAGCGCTGCCAAGATGATTTAGTCGCGGAGTGATTTTATTACTCTTTCGTTATCGCCTGAAGTGAGTTCTCCGGGGCAACAAATTACAGACCCTTCTAGAAATAATTTGCTAATTCAACAGTTGGTCAATCGGCGACGATTAGAGACCGGCAAAATTCGATTGCGAAATGGTCAAACATTGATTCTCACGGGCATTATTCAAGAAACTGAGCGGACAATTACGATCAAAACGCCAATTTTAGGGGATATCCCCATTCTTAACCTGCTGTTTAGAAACCGCAGAAAGCAAAACGATCGCAACGAAATTGTGGTGCTGGTCACGCCTCAAGTGTTGGATGACTCCGATCGCTCACCCTATGGATTCAACTACACACCGGGTCCAGAGGTGCAGAAACTATTGCAACGAGGCAAACCTGCGCTACCGAAGAACGACAAAAATAAGCCCCCATAAGATGACAAGAATGCGCCACCACAGGATCAAAAAGTAGAGTGATGTCACCGTAAACAGTTGCTAGAGATCAATGATGCTCTCACCAGTTTCTAGCTCCCAACCCCTGATTTTAATCAAACCATTGAACCCTTCCAATCTAGAAGGTGGTGCGCCTTGTAAACAGCGACTCATACGCTGAATCACATCGGGGGGAACTTGGCGATCGCGCTGCTGGGTGTGCTGCAAGCAAAGCCACAGGGGAGTATTTAGCCAAATCCCTGTTATGTGGGTAAAGCCGGATTGACGAGCAAGGGCGATCGCCTCACGCCGCTGCCTCCGCACCACATTCGTTGCATCATAAATGGCGACAGATCGTTCGTCCTGCTGGATTTGCCTCGCCGCCTCTCGAAACCGCTGTCCAACTTCCTGCCAAACTTGCAGCCAATCTCCCTGTATCGCTTCATCTCCATACAGATCGAGCCGAATTTTGTCCGTTGCAATCAGGGCGCGATCGGGGCAATCGGTTAGCAATGCGTTTGCCAACGTGGATTTCCCACTGCCAGGAAGACCAATCAGAAAAAATAAGCGAATCATCAAAACTCCACATTTCATCGGCTTCTGCTTCTGTATCCTCCCACTGCCAGAGCTTGACGATACTTTGAGTGGGTTCTAGTTCCGCAAGTTTAGCTTCATTCACCGCTTTCAGATGCCGCTCCTTTTTTTTAACTCCTCAATCACCATAGTCGGGCTAATGTGAAGCACACGAGCAGTATCTCGGATGCCGCTCCCATTCATCGCCGTATCGCTGATTTGTTGCTTGACTTCGGGCAAATATCCTTGATACTCATGCTGCAAAATAAAGGTGCGCCGATGGCAAAGTCTGCTTAATTGCCTTGATGCCTTTACTCTTTATGCACTGCTCAATTCCGGCAAGGGGTTGGGCAATTTCCCCTGCCTTTTAGTCTAAACTTCAGGCGTAAAGCACGAATTGTAATGAGAAAACCAATCGCAGCATATAAACAAAAAAATAGTGTTCAGATAAACACTCTGGTCAAAATCTTTACGAAATTCTCATCTTTGTCAAGTCTTTATTTAAGTTAAAAACTATACTTGTTATTCTTAAACAAGGGTGGCTACGTGAGTGTCCAATTCAGTAGTGCAAAATACATCGGCTTTCTTCTAGATTTCCAACCTGATGTATTTTTTAGTTTGCTCTATTGTCTAGTGAATCGATATTTGGCATTCTAGATTGGATGCACAAATCACCTAAAGGCGTTTGATGAAATGTTTTTAGGGTTGCAAACAGTATTTGCAAATCATCTTTGAAGGTAGCAATGCCTGACGTTTATCTAAATAATTAAATATCACTGGCTTTAGATTATGTGTATAAATTGTACCTATCGCACCCTTGAGTCTCCATTGAGCTTTAGCTCATCTCTGGAAGATCTCGTTGCTCAATCTACATCACACGCCAATATTGCTTCTAACCCAGCATTAACAGATGCTCTTTCGGTGAACCTCTTCCGAGCTTCTAGCTCTCTAATTGGCACGGACAGCACGGATCTAAACAAAGTACAAGACTCTGGTTCAGCGCTATTTGATCAAGCCTTGACCGATTTGACGATGTTGGGGAAGAGCGCGATCGCCGCTGTACTTCAAGCGAGAGACGCTCTTTCGGTGAACCTCTTCCGAACTTCTAGCTCTCTAATTGGCGCGGACAGCACGGATCTAAGCAAAGTACAAGACTCTAGTTCAGCGCTATTTGATCAAGCCTTGACCGATTTAATGATGTTGAGGCATGGAGCGATCGCCTCTGCGCTTCAAGCAGCGGTCACTACCGTATTAGGTGCCGAGCAAGGCAGCAATCCTGTCCGACCGATCCGACCCACCCTGCCGATAGAATTAGTCGATAGCAACCCAGCAATTGTTGTGCCAGTTATTCCGCCCATTGCACCGATTCCGATCAGTTTGGTCACCATTGACAATCTATTGTTTAGTGGAAAAGAAGGCGATACAGGCACCTTCCAACTGAAGCTCAATTTGGCGCAAGCACCCACCTCAAATATTACATTGGCACTTACACCCGGTAGCTTTTTAGTCGTAGATGCAGATGGCAATCGGCAAAACGGCACTCAAAATTTTGTGACCTTCACGCCCCAAACTTGGAATCAAATCCAAACCGTTTGGTTTATTGCTGAAGTGGATGGAGTCGCAACGGATCGCTTGATTGGCAATACTATCGACTACCAGATCAGTGGCGGCATAGCAGCAAGCGGCACCTACGATTTAGGCTCCATTACCAATACCTATGCTCCTGATACTTCACGGTTTAATATTGATCTTGACTTTCGTAACGACGCTTCTGGTTTTTGGACACTTGAACGACGGGCGATCGCCCAAAAAGCATCCACTGATTGGTCAAGCCGAATTGCCAATGAATGGACGGGCTTGCAGTTGAATGGAGCGCTCAACACATTACAGACTGGTTCTTACGCCAATACAGCGTTTCAAACTCGGCGCTATGTGGATGATGTGGTTGTGTTTGTGAATACCATCAACTCTAATGGAACCGCAGGAGGCTATGGCGGCATTGAATATGACTATGGTGGCTGGATCACATCCGCCGATCTGATGCCCCGCGTTGGGCAAATTGCGATCGACGAAGCCGTCAGCAATACCTACCTTTACAATGCGGTGTCGCATGAACTGGGGCACACTTTAGGGTTGCTAGGATTGAACTGGGAAGGTTATCTAAAGCAAGACTTTGCAACACCCCAAACCGCTGTTTTCAAAGGAGCATACTCTACAGCGCTCAATGGCGGACAATACATTCCTTTGCAGTCTCAAGACGGGGCAAATCCAGTAACAGGAGGGTATGACTATTGGCATCCGGCTGCCAGGGTTTCATCCATCATGTCTTACCAGTGGCTTTACTATTTGCCGGGTCCAACCGAAATGGATTTTGCAATGCTGGCAGATAGTGGCTACCAGGTTTATGGTGTTAACGCACCTCTTCCTCCCGTGGTGCCTGTAATAGTTGTGCCCCCAGTAACCGGGCAGCCGACCACCCCTACTACTGCGACTACTACAACTACGACTACTCAAGCGGTAGTTGCAAATGCTAAGCCTTTTGTTGCCCAGGAAGATCAAGCGACCAACCGAATCAGCACAGTTCTTCCAGTCTCAAAAGAATCAATTCAAGAATTAACTTCTGTGCTGCAAACGGTTTAGGTAGGCGGTTGTAGGTTGATAAAATACCAACCCGATTAGTTGGGCAGGATATGTCACGAAAGTCCCTTAAGTAAAGAGATAAGAGCGATCGCCCCTATCTCTTTACATTCCAATACCTAACCGTCCTGCCAAACTGGGCGTGAGTGGAAGCAATGTAACGATCATCAAAAATAGTGCCAGTAAGCATAATGCCGCTCGTGCATCATCTGGTTCAGTTAGTTCATTCAAACAAGGACGCTCCAAATCACGCTGGACGAATAGCAGAATCAGCGCCCAATAAAATGCTAATGGATTCACAAAAGAAGCGAATCCCAACACAATCAACGCTCCAACGGTAGTTCGGGAAGCAATTTTACGACCATAGACTGCCTGCACAATCCGTCCGCCATCCAACTGTCCGGCAGGCAACAGATTGAGCGCCGTAATCACCAATCCTAACCAGCCTAAAACAACGAATGGGTGAACATCGACGATAGGCTGTTTTAACGGTTCTTGCAAAACTACTCGTGCCAAAGTGCCAACTAAAATGGAACCCTGAAAAAATTCTGACGGCAGTTGAAAGAGGCTACCTTTGTGGGAGAGCAGCAAACCGAGCAGCAGCACCAAAAAAGAAAGCCCACCGCCAGCGGCAGGTCCCGCAAACGCCACGTCAAACAAAACATTGCGGTTGGGCAAGATGGAGAGAAACTTGGTTAAAGCGCCAAATGAGCCAATTTGAAGAGTGGGAATAAAGAAGGGCAGGCTCAGGCGAACGTTGTGGCGTTTTGCAATCACCCAGTGTGCAACTTCGTGGGCAGCCAGAATGCCGACAATGCCAGCCGCAAAAGGAATTGTTTCAACGACTCTGTTTGGGTTTTCAAACAAATCAAATCCCAACATCAATCCTGCGCTCTCCAAACAAGCAAGCACACTCAAAATGAGCAATACGCCTGCCAGCAGCTTTTGCGACAAGTTAAGCGGCTGGGGATCACGACTGCTTGGCAAGACGATCATCACGGGCTTCTCATCCTGATTTTCAACTAAAAATAAACGATAGGTTTCTCCCAGTCGCGTTTTTAAGCTTTCAGAAAGTTTACTGTAAGCCTGTTCTGGATCACCGCGAAGATTGCCGCGAAAGATTGCACCTTCTTGATAAGGAATGGTTTCGGTTGCAAAAAAGGTATCAATTCCAAAAATGCCTTGAATTGCTTTGAGGTCTTCTGGAGGAAGCGGCACCGCATCAGCAGTATCCACTTCTGGTATTGGGTTTGCTTCAGGTGAGACAAGGCTAGGTTCGGGTTGGGTCGAGTCGTTGAACACAGATTCAGCAGGATTATTAGATTGGACGATCGCGTTGACTGGTCGAGCCTCTGCCGCCGATTGCTTGAGCGATCGCGTTTGACTGCCCAACGCAATGTAGACTCCAGTAGACACCACTAACAACAGCAACACAATTGTCAGATTTAGCATCACGCCAGCGGCGGCAAGCCCAAAAAATAGCAGCCAAGGCAGCATCAGCACCACGGACTGCAACCACGCAAAAATGCCAACCTTGCCCAAGGGTCTAGCGCGGAAAAATCCCCATGCTAAGAAGCCAACTCCAAAAGCAACGGTCAGTATTGTTAAATCTTCAGTAATTGCCGTGAACATCCCAAACCCTTTTGCTAAATCAAACGACTCTGTTTGAAGAGACTTTAGTTGTCTTAATAAAACGCCTAAATATCTACTCTACCTGAATTAGATGCCTCGATTTCTCGTCAAAAAATAGAGGGAACCCATCGGACTCCCTCTAAAGCTTAATCTGAGACAATTAGCTTTATCAAAGCCAATTATTTTTTACCCTTCTTGCCGTCTTTTTTGCTCTCTTTCTTTTTTTCATCCTTTGGCTCATCACTCGCGTCTGTTGCTTCAGAGGCTTCAGTGTCTACATCTTTTTCTGACGTGCTCTCTACATCAGCAGAAACTCCCATTTGAGCCGCAACTTCTGCTGCAAAATCGGTTTCTTCCTTCTCAATTCCTTCGCCTAGTTCAAACCGGACAAAGCGGCGCACTTGAATATTCTCGCCCAGTTGAGCCACATTTTGGGCAAGCAACTCTGCGATCGTAATGTTTTGATCTTTAACATAGGCTTGATCGAGCAAGCATAGTTCTTTCAGCCGTTTTTCAATGCGCCCCTGCACAATCTTTTCTTTCATTGCCTCAGGTTTGCCAGACAAGTCATCCCGACCCATCTCGATTTCTTTCTCCTTATCAGCGATCGCAGTAGGAATGTCGCTAATTTTGACGTACTCCACTTTGGATGCAGCAATTTGCATGGCAATATTTTGAACAAGTGCTTTAAATGCCTCATTCCGAGCCACAAAATCCGTTTGGCAGTTCACTTCTACCAACACGCCAATTCGACCACCAATGTGGATGTATTGACCCACTAACCCTTCAGCAGCCACTTTACCCGCTTTTTTCTCAGCCGACGAAATTCCTTTTTTCCGCAGCCATTCGCTTGCCTTTTCAATATTGCCCTCCGTTTCTTGGAGCGCTTTTTTACAATCCATCATGCCTGCGCCAGTTTTTTCACGCAGTTCTTTAACTAACTTTGCCGAGATGTCTGCCATTGCTCTTACTCCTAACGGTCTAAAGCAATAAGTGATGAGTGACAAGTTAAGTCGATAAACTCAACACTCAACACTCATCACTATTTAATTTGCGGTTTCCTCATTTTCCTCAGGAGGAGCATCGCTATCTTCATAGTCGTACTCCCCGTCAACGCCATCATAATCATCGTATTCTTCATCGGCTTCAAGCTGACCGTGCCGACCTTCATAGATCGCATCTGCCAACTTGCCCACTATTAGCTTAATTGACCGGATGGCATCATCGTTCGCTGGAATAGGAATATCCACCACATCGGGGTCGCAGTTGGTATCTAACATAGACACAATGGGCAGGTTGAGCTTTTGGCACTCTTGAACTGCGTTGTATTCTCGCTTTTGATCCACAATCACTACGATGTCGGGCACCTTTCGCATCGCTTTAATGCCACCCAGATATTTCTGGAGCTTTTCGAGTTCGCGGCGCAAGACAGAGGCTTCTTTCTTAGGCAACAAATCGAGTCCACCGGTGGCTTCGCGGCGTTCGAGATCTTTCAGGCGATCGACGCGCGTTTTAATGGTCGTCCAGTTGGTCAGCATTCCGCCTAACCAGCGCTGATTCACATAGTAAGCACCGCAGCGGCTGGCTTCTTGCGCCACGATTCCGGCAGCTTGGCGTTTGGTGCCAATAAACAAGAACTTTTTACCCTGCTCAGATGCAGTCCGCACATAGTTATAGGCTTCGTCCATCAATCGAGCAGTTTGCACCAGATCAATAATGTGAACGCCATTGCGGGACGTATAGATGTAGGTATCCATTTTGGGATTCCAACGGCGGGTTTGGTGCCCAAAGTGAACCCCAGACTCTAATAATTGAGCCAATGAAACAACTGGCATATTGACTTTTCTCCTATTCGGGTTATTCCTCCATCCGGCTGCATCTCTGATTTGAGACACCCGAAATTCCGGATGTGCGAATTTAAACAACATTTCCAGTGTAGCGCAGCTAGGATGTCATTTATTTAGCTGTGCTGCATTTCTCGATAGGCTTGATAGACTCCCTGGACGTTATACCAGTTGAGGAAAATCCGGGCGAGTTCTAGGGCAAGTTGGGGTTTGCCTTGGTCGATCAGCCATTGCAGCAGGGGAGCCATGGTGCGTTCGTTGAGCAGACCGCCGAGGGAGAGAACGCCCCAGAGGATGCGGTGAAGCCAGGTCATTTGGATCATCAGGCGCACATTCCAAGTGGGATGTTTTTGGTAGAAGAGGACACCCATTTTGCCGCGCTGGATTTCTTGGTCGATCAGCTTGGGGATTTGGGCGAGGGAAAAGGGTGGATGCCAGTGATAGCCAACGGCATCGGGACATTTGATTAGCTGTAAGCCTAGATTTTTGAGCCGCACACCGAGTTCTAGGTCTTCCCAGCCGTAGAGTTGAAATTGGGTATCGAAGAGTCCGGCTTGGATCAGCCAGGTGCGGGCGATCGCCACATTTCCGGTAGCAAAAAACGCCTGAGAATAATCAGTGACTTTGAAGGGTTCCGAGGTGGGATCGGCAAAGTTGCAGGTGTTGATCACGCGCCCATAGGTGAAAAGGCGATCGTGACCCAGCGATCGCGCCCCTTCCATCAGCTTTTCGGCATGGGACTGCAAAAAAACCTCCGTGACCACCAAATCGCTATCAATAAAAATAATCGTGTCGCCCGTAGCCTTCTCGACTCCCAAATTTCGCGCCGCCGCTGCACCTTGATGATCTTGCTGAAACAGGCGCACATGGGGAAACTCAGCCGTACTATGCAGCCATTCCACCGTTTTATCGGTAGAGCCATCATCCACCACTACCACCTCATATCCGGCAATTTGGTTCGGATCAAACACCTGATGCTCTAACGCCTTCAGACATTTCTCCAAAATTGGCTTTCGGTTGTAAGTGGGAATGACTACACTAAAAAACACGCTGACTCCTCTAATGTCTAGATAAATAGCAAAAGCTGCCAGCCTGAGTTTAGCGTGTTAGAAACTCTCGCATGTATTGATTGACCAATTGGGGCTGCTCTTGTTGCACCCAATGGCTGCAATTGGAAATGTATTTAATCTGAAAGTCGCGCACATATTCCTCAGTGCCATAGGTGAGTTCTTTGCCTAAGGGAATGTCATCTTCGCCCCAAATCATTAGGGTGGGAACTTCTAAAACGCTCCACGACCGTTGGAGAGAGGAACCTAGTTGAAGGACGTTGCGGTAGTAATTAACGGCAGCGGTGAGAACACCGGGTTTCGCAAGGGCGTTTTTGTAGGCTTCTATATCTGCATCGGTGAAGGCATTTTTGTTTTTTGCCATGCCTCGAAAGGCTTGTTCTAATGCCTGATAGTCATTCAACTGAATCAGGAGTTCTGGCAGGAAGGGAAGCTGGAAAAAGAAGATATACCAACTGCGAAAAAGTTGCTGCGGAGTGCGTAAACCTTCGACAAATTTGGCGGGGTGGGGGAGGTTGAGAATGATCAGGCGTTCTAGCATTTCAGGGTGAGCGTAGGCAAAAGACCAGGCGATCGCGCCGCCCCAATCATGACCCACCAACACACATTTGTCGTATCCTAAGCCTGCAATCACACCCTGCACATCTTTGACAAATTCGGGCATTGAATAGGCAGAAGCATCAGTTGGCTTATCGCTATCGTTGTAGCCGCGCAGGTCGATCGCCACGACTTTGTAATCTTTGGCGAACTCTGGGATTTGGTGCCGCCAGGAATACCAGAACTCTGGAAACCCGTGGAGAAACAGCATCAAAGGTCCATTGCCCTGAGTCACATAGTGAAGCCGAATGCCGTTAGTGGTGATGAAATCGTGAGTCCAGGTTTCTTGCATGGGAGTTATGAATGGCGAGTTACGAACTACGAGTTCCGAGCGGCGAATTAGAGGAAATTAAACGTTATTTGTAAGGTAGATTAGAATCCGTCGGTTTGGATGCGTTGGGTTGCCCAAATGGGTTCGCCGTTTTCGTTGGTTTTAATGAAGGCTAAGCGCCAAGTTTTCCCTTCTTTTTGGCGTTGCAAATACACTTCAAAGGGAGTTTGGCGTTGAGTAATATCTCGTTTGGGCAATTTGATCGTGTAGTCGCAAGTGCCTTTTACTTGATATGCCTGAAGCTGTTGGATTTGCAAAGGGTTTTTTTCAGCGATTTTGATGTGCCGAATGTCAATTTCAGGCTGAAGATCCAATCGAAGCTGTTGGTTAAGCTGCTGTTGAGTTTGGCTTAGCTGGAGCGCGATCGCCTGCTCAACTAAATCGTTTGGCAAATTTACACTTACACCACAAGCGGTGAGCAACAGTGCCAGCGCGATCGCCCAAATGACTCGTCCCATTTAGATTTCCACTTCAGATGCCACCTCATGATTATGACGGGTAAAGGGATAGTAGTTAACTAATTACCACTGCGGATCGCTTTTCAGTAGCGCTTCGACTGCATCTGGCGGTAGGGGTTTGGCGAAAAAGTAGCCTTGACCATATTCACACTGGAGCGATCGCAGTTGCGCTAGCTGGTCAGCGGTTTCCACACCTTCTGCCACAATATACATGCCCAAATTGTGCCCTAGCATGATAATGGTTTTAACAATGTGAACATCCTCGTTTTCAAGCCCCATGCGGCTGACGAAGGAGCGATCAACTTTGATCGCATCGGTGGGAAAGCGATGCAGGTAGCTGAGGGAAGAATAGCCAGTGCCAAAATCATCAATGCTGAGTTGCAGGTTGAGCGCTTTGAGACGTAACAATAACGCGATCGTGGGTTCTACATTGGTCATGGCAATGCTTTCAGTAATCTCAAGTTTGAGGCAATGACCGTCTATATCACTAGCTTTCAGGGTTTGCTCAATTTGATTGAAGAGATCATCAGGCTGAGCAAACTGTCTGCTGGATAGGTTGACGCTAACAATCAGAGGCTTGCTGCTAGGAAACTGCTTTTGCCAGATTTTTAATTGACGACAGGCTTCCTCAATCACCCAGGCACCAATCGGAATGATTAGGTCAGTTTCTTCTGTTACTGGAATAAACTCAACCGGATGAATAAATCCCCGCTGAGGATGTTGCCAACGCAGTAATGCTTCAAACCCCGCAATTCTTCCCGTTTCTAAGTCAATAAAAGGCTGATAGTGCAGTTGAAATTCTTGGCGATCGATCGCCCCACGCAAATCAATTTCAAGCTGCATCCGGGTCATCACTTGAACTCGCATCCCAGACATAAACATCTGACAGCGGGCTTTTCCTGACCCTTTCACCTGATTCATTGCGGTGTGGACATCTCTAAGAATTTCTTCGGGTTGGTAAGGTTGACCTGCTTCACACCAGACAATGCCGACACTAGCGGTTGTAAAAACATCTTGCCCATGTAGATTGAAAGGCTGTTTCAGTTGCTTTTGCAGGTGTTCGGCTAAATGACCGACTTCATCTTTATCTCGGACTTGGGGGAGCAAAATCGCAAACTCATCTCCACCCACCCGCGCCAGTTCGTCACGAGACCGGAGACAGGTCTTCAACCGTTGAGCGATCGCAGCCAACAATTCATCCGCCCGTTGGTGCCCTAGGCTATCGTTAATAGTTTTAAAGCTATCTAGTCCCAAAAGTAAGACGGCTGTTCCAGGCTGTTCTTCGACCGATTGGTGCGAATTCTTCTGAGAATGGTTCAACGCCCCCTGAAGCCGCTGGACAAATAAAGCTCGATTGGGCAACCCAGTTAGTTCATCGTGGAGTCCGTCGTGCAGAAGGCGATAAGCGATCGCCGCCACACTTGAGCTAACAAAGGCGATCGCCGGAGGCACAAAGGGTATCCAACCGTTGGATAAAAATAAGATGAAACAAACACCAAATAAACCGGCGATCGCAACAATACCGCCGATGCCCAACGTTAAGGGATGGCGGAAGCGCCACCCCAACAGTCCTCCGGCAAAAGACCACGCAACAATCCACAGAATTTCGCCTTCCTGCCACCAAAACCAGGCGAGCGGGTAGCCATCCATAATCGTGCTGAGAATTTGGCTAACCTTTTGGGTATGAACTATTACCCCCGACATTTTAGGGCTTTTATCATTGGAAAGGTTGTAAGGCGTTAAAAACAAATCTTTGATGCTGGGAGCCGTCGTGCCGATGATCACGAGCTTGTCTTTTACCCAAGCCGGATCAACCTGCCCATTGAGAACTTCAGATAGACTGACTTCACGCGCCACGTTATAGGCAGAGCGATAATTCAGCATGACTTGATAGCCGCGATCGTCTAAGTTTTGGTAACCGCCTGCATCGGGGTTCAGTGCTGGGAAAACAGTGCTGCCAACTTTGATTGCCTGATTGGGCACTACCTCGAACTTCAAACGCTGTGCTGCTAAGTAGTGCAAAGCGAGTTGCAGTGAGAATGAATAAAATGCTTTATCGTTGACGGTGGCATATAGCAAATTACGCCGCACCACTACATCTGGGTCAACCACAATGTCGCTGATGCCTACCCGATTGGAGGGAACTCCGGCTGGAGCGGGGACTCCATCTTTATCGGCATTTCCTAGCAGCATAATTGCAATTAAGTTAGGGGCTTGCAACTGTTTTGCTAAGGCGCTTTCTCCTGGCGTATGAGGCACATCTCGGTAAATATCTAAACCAATCGTGCGGGGTTGATAGGTTTGCAGTTTTGCAATGGCTTGGGCAATGACGGCATCGGAAATGGGCCAACGCTGTTGCGATCGAATATCTGCTTCGGAAATGGTGACGACTAGAAGCCTGGGATCGGCTCCGCGATCGGGGCGTAGTCGAATCATCTGGTCGTAGGCTAATAGCTCTGATGACTCTAATCCGCCCAAGCTGCGGATGCCTACAATGAATCCGGCAACCAGTAGGCTGGTTAGCAGTGCAGGATGCTTCACAATCGACTTGGCAATCCGGCGACCGGTCTGTATAAAACTAGTAACTCTTCTGGGGGAATGTGCCATGCAAGCAGGATAAACGGGGATGAGCGATCGCAAAAAACATTACTTCACAGTCTTGAAAAACAGTAGCCTGTCAAAAAATACTCTACAGAGAGCCGACAAGCCTAGCCGGAAAAATCCTCGGCTGTTACTGCAAAAAAAGAAAATATTTGAAGAACGTAGATGCTCTAAGTCATTAAGTTTGCCAGTAGCTTTGTTTCAATCTGAAGCTTTATTCACTCTTTCACAAAAGTTCAACTGTTGAAACTTGTACACTAAATCAGCTTGAACCTAAAGATGGCTTTATCCCCTGTATTGCTCATTCTACTCAACTGAAACTTGTCTCAGCCAATAGTGAAGCAAAATTTCAACTCGCGGATCTAGAGCAAATATGTCTAGAGCCAATAGACTTCAACTGAGCATTTCAGTTCATGATATTTGGGTGTTTCTCAAAAACTTTGGAGAAAAAAGTCTTGGAACCCAATGGGGGAGCTTTCTTGTAATGCCTCGCGATCGCTTATGTCAAGCATTCAATTTTCACAAGTTTGCTTAAAAGATATCTAAACTTAAGAATTTGAGAGACAATAGGGCACTGGAATAGTACCAGTTATTTATGACTTTTGATTTAACCTTTGCCGCGAAACTTGCCGAGTCTGCCGATCGCTTGTTTCATTTACTAGAACGCTTCCATCAGCCCAAAGTGTTGGTGGTGGGCGATCTTTGCCTAGATGAATTTTTGACGGGTCAAGTAGAGCGGCTTTCACGAGAAGCGCCAGTGCTGATTATTCGGCATGAACACACTCATCAAGTCGCGGGTGGTGGCGCAAACGCAGTGTATAACTTTGCAAAACTGGGTGCCCAAGTCAAAGCAGTGGGGCTAGTGGGCAACGATGGACAAGGCAAAGCATTACGCCATATTTTTGAAACGGCTGGAGTGAACACTGAAGGGATTTTGTTGGATCGCGATCGCCCCACCGTCACCAAAACCCGCATCTCAGGACATGCCCGCCAATCGGTGACTCAGCAAATTGTGCGCGTCGATCGCAAATCTGACGAGTTGCCTTCTGCCGAACTGCAAACCCAACTCGCCGACTACATTCACCAACAAATCAGCAGCGTGGATGCCGTCATTTGCTCTGACTATGGCGATGGCACCCTCTCTGACATCGTGATCGCCGCCGCCCTCTCTCATTCCTTTAGCGTCGTAGATGCCCAAAAAGACCTCAACCGCTATCAAGGAGCCAGCATCTTTACCCCGAACCTGCCTGAAGCCGAGCAAGCGGTTGGTTACCCGCTCGTCAAATTAGACGGCAGCAAAAGCGAAGCCCTGTTGCGCCAAGGCGGAAACGACCTGCTGCGGTTGACTCAGGCGCAAAAAATGTTGATTACTCGCGGCGAAGATGGCATGAGCCTGTTTCAAAACGATGGCACCGAATACCACATTCCCGCCTTCAACCGGACGGATGTATTTGATGTCACCGGAGCCGGAGATACCGTAGTCGCGGCTTTGACATTGGGCTTGACGCTGGGAGCCTCTTCTTGGGAAGCCGCCGTATTAGGCAACCTCGCTGCCAGCATCGTAGTCCGGCAATTTGGCACGACTCCAACTAGCCCGGAAGAAATGAAGACAGCGCTAGAACTGTTGCTGGAAGAATTTAACGGGTAGCAGGTGTTGGGTGTCGAGTGTCAGATACGCGCTCAACTGATCGGTGTCAGATGCTAGCGTGATACGAGTTCTGTAATGTTTGTCTTAATCGTTGAGATGGTGGTGTTTATTTGCTTTAAATGGGCACTATCAGGTAGCAAACTAGGCATCTCGAAAATGATCAAACTGTCTATCATGACTGCGATCGCGCTCAGCACTCTCACCCTTAACGCTTGCGGTCAACCCACAACTACTTCACCAAAACCAGAAGCCGCTTCATCGCCAACAACCAAAGTTGTCAATCAGCGGGAAGAGGCTGCCCAGCAGCAGGCAAACAAACTTGAGCAGAAAAGAACACAAGTTCAGCAATCTGTGATGCAGTCTGAGCAACAGGTAAATCAGGCTGAAACGCAAGCTAAATAACCAAAGGAAAGAGCAAGAGAGGATTGAAAACTAACTTGCATCTTTTCTTTGTAAAGTTTCATCCTGCATCGATCCGAATTAACTTACAAAAGCTTTAACAAACGACTCCTGAGACTCAGGATTTACCAGGAATAAATGTCCAGTAAGTCCATTTTGACAGTCATTTGCTCGATCTGATTTTGCTCTAGCTCTTTTGAGTCAAAGGCGCAAAATCTTAATTTTCCTAGGGCTTTTAAGCTGACACAACCAGCTATTTAGAACGTTTTGTACGGAGCTTTTTCTTCTTGTTCAACTATTTCCGCCTATTTTGTTCGACTATTTGGGAGTTGGTATAAAGTATGAAGAAAAATCCAGTTCGAGTTTTAATTGTTTCTACCCTTCCTAGGTTTACACTGAGCTTGACGCGAACTGCTGCTCTTGCGGGTTTTCAGCCGATAGTGCTAACGGATAAACGATGGGGATTAGACTGTTTATCTCGTTATGTGAGTCACCGATTTGTGATTGAGCAAGGTGCTTTTAAGTCGGATTTTGAAGGTGCGATCGCTCGGATTAATCAATTGATTGCATCTCACCAGATCAAGATCATCATTCCAGCAGATACCGTATGCACTCGGATGCTGGCGCAGTGCCGCGAACAGATTCAAGGAGCATCATTATTTCCCTTATCATCTTCCGACTTGATTGAAGAAATGTATGACAAATGGGACTTTGCAAAAATATTGGAAACCCATGACTTACCCATGCCTAAAACTCGTTTGATTGAAGCATTCGATCAAGTCGATGCACTCGATTTAGAGTTTCCAGTCATCGTCAAACCTCCGCAAGGGGAATCTGGTATTGGAATTCATCGAATTGACGATCGCGAAGCATTGAGACAGGCAGTTAAGGGTTGTGAAACTGAAAAAAGTTTGCCGCTGCTTGTGCAGGAGTGGCTACCTGGATATGACATTGACCTCAGCCTACTGGCAAACCATGGCGAACTCGTCGCTTGGACTGTGCAGCAGAAAGAAGGAGACAATCTCCGCTTTGTTGACTATCCCCAGATGGTAGAAATTGGCAGAAAACTTTGCCAAGTGTCTTCCTATCACGGGGTTGCTCATATAGACATGAGAGTGGATCAGCGAACGGGAGAAGTGAAGGTGATTGAGTGCAATCCACGCTTTTGGGGTAGCTTGATGTATTCCACGTGGATGGGAGTCAACTTTTTGGCGTTGGGCGTTCAGTTAATTCAGCCTGTGGATGAAGCTGCGTTTCAACCTGTAAAAGGTCTTTGTAAGCATCCATTGCTGACTCGTTCTGAACTGAACCGTTGGATTAAACAAGGTTTTCAGGCACCTACCGATTGGCATGGAGAGCGCAAAAATATCTGGTGGCACCAAATTCTTGATCCTGCGCCAGAATGGTTTGACTGGTTTTCTACCAAACGCACCAGTAAGTCTTGAAATCATCAGACCTACGCAATCCACGAGTATTCTAGAGTCTTTAGCTTGAACAAGGGGCTTACGCATTAGTTAATGCCTACTAAGCCCTGAATCACTTACTCAAAAGGCAGGATGAATGTTTTACGAGACCCTGCCTTTTATTCTCATTTCGCAGCACTCGTAATTGTTCCTGTTGTCGGTGAACTAGCACTGGCGATGGGTTTCATGGGAATTCGTCCAGCTTGATATGCCAGCCGACCTGCTTCTGCTGCAAGGCTCATCGCCCGCGCCATTGCTGGAGAATTTT
>Ga0163155_10003416_pt1 | contig 17095 bp, 12 predicted proteins | sample OliLakLV19SP4G1_FD_148611 | JGI IMG/M metagenome (GOLD analysis project Ga0163155, IMG submission 148611) | Freshwater microbial mat bacterial communities from Lake Vanda, McMurdo Dry Valleys, Antarctica - Oligotrophic Lake LV.19.SP4.G1 | ecosystem: Environmental > Aquatic > Freshwater > Lake >... | reverse complement strand
TCAAGCGCGCGTAGGTCTCGGGATAGTCGCGATTGCCTTCGCCCTGGAACCAGAGCGCGCCGCGAATGCCGTACTGCTTCACCGGCAGGAACAGACTGTTCCAGTTGTCGCCTGTGAGGCCCTGGCCGGGTGCCATGCCGCCAGCAACGAGCGCCGCATCATGCTTGGCGATCGCGGTGGCCAGCTGAGGATTGGCGTCGATAGCGGTTTTCGCCACGAACGACTGCGCCACCGCGCCGACCACGGCGTTTTCCACAATGCCCACCGGCACGCCCAGACGCTGCTGCAGATCGACGGCGCAGTGATAGGCGACGGCAGAGAACGCTCCAGCGGTGCTCGGCGAACACACCTTCCATTGGCCGGGAACATCGAAGTAGCGAATCTGCGGGTGGTTGGCGGCGGCCACTTCCGCGGACGCGTTGGTCGTCCGGCTCAATTCGAAATTCATGTTGGACTGCCCCGAGGCCAGCCAGACTTCACCGGCCAGGACATTATTGATAGTGATCGTGTTGTTCGCGCCGATGATCTTTAATTGCAGAACTGTCGCGCCAGCCGTCAGCGGGTCCAGTTTGAGCAACCACTTGCCATCCGTGCCAGCCGTCGTGTTCTTGGTCTGCCCGGCAATCTGGACCGTGATGGCTTCGCCTGCCGCCGCTATACCGAAAATCGGCGCGGCCATTCCGGCTTGAAGAACCATGTAGTCAGAGAAGACGCTGGAGACCGACACCGTCGGGCCTCCATCGTTGTCGTTGATCGTGTAGGTGTGACTGGTCGTCGTCCCCAGGTTCGCGTTGACAGGCGCACTGAGTCCAATAATGATCGTTTCGAGCGGTTCAGCGCCCGTGTCATTTACCACGCTCAGCGCGATGTTTTTCGTCGTGTCTCCCACGGCGAACGAGAGCGACCCGCTGGCCAGCGTGTAATCCACGCCGCCACCGCTGGCCGTTCCACCTGTTACCGCGTAATTCACGGTAGCCGCCTGCGTCGCCGGTGCGTCCAGCGAAACAGGAATGGCCACACTCGTGGTTCCTTCACTGCCGGAAGAAAAAGCTGCGGTGAATGAGACTGACCGAACGGTGCCCGCGCTGACGCTCTTGATGGCATCGCAAACAATCTGCGCGACGCGATTATGCGCGGCGGCGTTGTAGTGCGCGTAGTCTCCGCCGATGGTATAGTAATTGGCCGTCAGCCACGGCTGTCCCAGCGCCTTGAACGTCCCGTACATGTCGGCTTTGAAAATATTCATGTTGGTGCACAGATTACTGAGCGCGGTATTCGTGGAGTCCATGAGGTTGAACTGTCCGGCCTGGCAGTGCAGCCCGGACTGAATGTGCATCAGTTCGCTGTTGCCGCGCCGCAAGATAAGGCCGAAGAGGGCCTCGTAATTTTGGGCGATCTGCGACACGCCGAACGCGCCCAGGTCGCAGTCGGGGAAATCGTTGTAGCAAAAGTCCGCCGCCATCACCAGATCGATAGGTTCCTGATTGAAAACATAAGCGCCCAACGAACACGCGCCCTCCCACGAATTGGATGCCGGCACCGCCGCGTTGACGACCGTGATTCCGGTGTAGCCGTAATGCGTTCGCAGCAGGCCCTGCAGTTTCAAGGGCCAGTGATCCTGCGCCGGATTGGAACTTTGAAGCCCCCACGTGATCGACGCGCCGAGAACCACGATTTTCACCGGTTGGTTCGCGGTCATTTTATTGACTGTGTTCTGAATGCTGTTGCCCTGCGGCAGCGGTGTGCTGGGCGCGCTCACGCCATCCACAAACCGGATGTCATCGACCTCGTAGGCCTGCGCCGGCAATCCGCTGAGCGGGTGGCCGTACGTCTGCGAAAAACCGGATGAGAACTCGACTCTGAATACTTCCTTGTAGTGTGTATCCATCGGGCCGTCGAAGTTCTGCTGAAAAAAGTCGCGCCACGGAATCGTGATCTCCGTCCATGTTGTCGTGACCGGGAAAAGCGCCCAGGCGCGCGTCCACCCGGCGCCATAGCGGAATTGGATATTGCCCCATTTTGTCGAGGCGTCCCCGCGCACCCAGAAGCGGAGGCCGCCGTAAGTCGCTGTGCCGTTGACAGGATAGAACGGATCGTCGTTGGTGTTCGACAACCGCAGCGAACCTGACGAGGGCCCGCCTCCCGGATTCGGTGCGTTCGTCGCTGTGAAACCGACGCGCAAGGCGTTCGCGCTGGCCCCGCTAACGACGGTCACGGTGGCCGGACTTCCGATAACCCAGCCCGTCGTGTTTTCGCAGGCATTGATCGAAAGTTGCGCGGCGCGCAGAGTCGTAACGCACGTGAGACAAAGCGCGGTGAGTGCAACTATCCCGCAGTTTCTTTTCAGCATGACTTAGAGCTCCTTGATTTATTTTCTGCAACCAGCGAGGGGGATTACGGCTTTGAATCCGTCCAGTGCGCGTCCTTAATTTCCAGCGTCGAATGAGCCGTCGCGTAAAACGTGAGCAACCCGAGCGTGTGCTCGTCGCCGGAGCCGCCTTGCACTAATTGCAGCGGCTTCCCGTCCAGCGTTCCCAGAAATTCAGTGCCCCGCACGCGTACCTGGAGTTCCTTCCAACCCGGCGTCTCCCAATGCACGGGAAAAAAGGTGCGGTATCCACCGAACTGAACTTCGGCGACGCGCGAACCCGTCACGCGCAGCTTGCACACCAGATCGCCGCTTATAAAGGAGTCCGTGCTTTCAATGCGGGCAAATTTCCCCTCCAACCCGTTCCCGGTCACGACGCCGTTCTCAACTTTCCATGCCCCGCGCAAAATGTTCCACCCGCTCAGATCTCTCCCATTAAACAAGGAGCGCGAAACGGCCGGCGTGCCCGCGAAAGGAACAGCCGTGATCGGCCGCGAGGCGAGTTCAACATCGCGCGATGCGACCGCAAAAAATCCGCCGCCCACTTCCACCGCTTTTCCATCTCCAGTCCGCTTCATCTGCACGCGGCCTTCCCGAACTTCCACCCGCGCCATGGATGACGTGGCCTCCAGGGTGAATTGGGTTCCCAGGATTTTGATTTCCGAATGGGCCGTGTTGATGATCATCGGCGCGGAAAGCGGCTGCGGCGCGACGGACGCTTCCAGTCTGCCCACATCCAGGGTCATCTGTTTCCACGGCGTGCCGGCACTATTCGCGGGTGCGCGCAGCCACACCCGGGATACAGAATCGCCCGACAGTGCGATCGTGGTTCCATCCGCGAATCGCATCGATGCGCGCGCGCCCTTTTCCGTCAGCAGCCCCTCGCCGCCCGAGAGACCCGAGCCGTTTCGCGCCGGCTCGCGTAGACTGCCGCGCATCACAGAGACCGTACCGGTGACACTCTCCAATGTTGCGATCGAAAGGGCGGGCATCGCGGGCTCAACTGAATAGAAATGACGCACGCCGAGCAGCGCCAGCGTGATCAGCGCCGCCAGAGCAAGCCCCATCCTCCACTGCGGGGCGCGCGGGTGGGATAACTCGCGCCGCCTCGATCGCGCATGGCGCTCGGCGGCCGCGCGCACGCTGGGCCGGGCCGCCACCGCCCGTGTGGCACTCCATTCATGCAAGCCCGTTTCAATTCGGTTGCGCGCGACAAGCTCCCGCCGGAACGCCGCGCTTAAATCCAATCCCGTCGCCAGTTCGGCCAGTTCCTCACACGAGGCCAGCCCCTCTTCGTAACGTGCCAGCAAGTCATCGAAGCGTTCGCGTTCCATGTTCAGCGCGCCCCCGCCGTGTTCGCGCGCTTCAAAACACAATCGGCCAGTGCTTTTCGAGCGCGCGAGAGCGCGACATGAACGGCGTCGGTCGTCCACCGCGCGTCCCGCGCAATCTCTCCAACCGATTGGCACTGGTGATAGCGCAACTCGATCATGCGGCGCACGCGCTCGGTCAACGTTTCGAGGCAGGCGGCCAGATGCTTCTGGCGCGAGCGCGATTCCTCGCCGGATTCTTCATTTTCATCAAAGGAACGCGCGATGGTGTCGAGCAGCACTTCGGGCATGGCAATGGCGCGCCGCTTCTGCGACTGGGCGCGGTGGTGTTCCGCCGTCCGCCGCCGCGCGACTTCGCGCGCCCACGGCAGAAAGGGTTCAGCCTGGCGGCCCGCGCCGGCTTCGTCAAGAATCGCCAGCGCCGTTTCCTGAAAAATCTCTTCGGCGGCGTCGAAGTCGCGCGTCAGAGCGAAAATAAATCCAAGCAGCGCCTGGCGGTGCTCCAACAAATCGCGTGTCAATTTAGGCTGCTGCATCGCAGAACTCCCCTGTTAAGAACAAAGGACACTCTCCGTAAAAGCTTAGCAAACAATTTAATCTTTTTTAACAAGGTAGCGGTAAAACGCGACTGACCTTCCCCACGTCGTTGGACGCGTTATTGTAGTTTAGTTCATTTCAGCCTCGAGCGCTTCGGGCTGATGTAACCTAACGGCCTCTCTATAAAGGGTCGATGTGCATTATTTTACAGTTTGGGTGTAATTCTTTTAGATTGGCGGACTTTTTAGCTCATTCGATTCAACATTGGGAAGAGTGGGCGGTGTAACTGAATACATCTCCCGAGGATCTGCGATGGCTGCTCCTGGTACACGACTCGCTTCGCTTTGTGCGCTCTCTGCGGTACTGATGTTTGGCGGCGTTCCGGTCGCGCGTGCTAGCGCGACCTCGGGCGAAGTCGAACTCTCTCGCGAAGGCAAAGCCTCCATTCAGGTTGCGTTGCAGTACCTGGCGTCGAAACAGCGCGCGGATGGCTCGTTCTCTGGCGATCGCGGCACGCAGTCGGGAATCGTCGCGGCCTGTCTGCTGGCGTGGATGTCGGCGGGCAATCTGCCGGGCGAAGGCCCGTACGGCAAGCACTGCGCAAAAAGTCTGGATTATCTGCTCGGAAGTTGTCAGCCGTCCGGCTTGGTCTTCCGCGGCAAGGGCGAACAGCACGTCATGTATCATCATGGCTTGGCAGCGATTGCATTGGCCGAAGCATGGGGCCAGACGCGCGATAAACGCATCCATGACAAACTGAAGAACGCCATTGAATTGATCGTCCGCACGCAGAACGAAAAGGGCGGCTGGCGCTACCTGCCCAAGGTGGGCGACGACGATCTTTCCGCCACAGTCATGCAGCTACTGGCTTTACGCGCTGCCAAAGACGCGGGCATGAATGTGCCCAAGGACGTCATCGACCGCGCCATCACCTACGTGAAAAGCTGCGCGTCGGACAAGGACAACGACGGACTCTCCGGATTCGCGTATCAGCCTCACGGTGGCAAGAAGTGGTCGACGACGGCGGCCGGCGTGATGAGCCTGCTGCTGTGCGGGCACTATAAGGAGTACGACATGAAGGGCGCGCTCGAGTACCTCGTGAAGACGCGCGAAAAGAAAGAAGACAAAGAGTGGTTCATCTATGGCCATTATTACGGGGCGCAGGCGATGTACCAGGCGGGGGCGTTGAACGATAAGTTCAAAACGTACTGGCTGAAGTGGTACCCGGATATCTCCAACCAGATCATCAAGTCGCAGAAGGCCTCTGGCGGCGAGCGCGGCGAATACGACGTGGACAAGAACAAATACGGCTTGTGGAACAGCGCCATGTGCGTGCTGATCCTCGGGATTCCGTACCGCTACCTGCCCATTTACCAGCGCTAAAAATGACGTTTACTTCAAGACCCCAAGGGCAGATTTTAGCTGCCCTCTTTATTTCCGTTCCTCAATAAAACCAACCTTCAGGACATTTCATGCGACTGATCACGCCAGCCGTACTGCTGTTTATCCTTTCTTCGCTGACCGGGGTTGCCTTTCCGGGCGAGGCCCTCGTGAGTTCCGCAGCTCTCGTTGCCGCCGTGCGCGACGGAGCTGAAGGCAGCAGTATTGACATCGCCGCCGGCACGTTTGAACTTGATGCGCCGCTCGAGCCAAAGACGGGAATGACGCTCAAAGGCGCCGGCATCGACAAGACCATTATTACTCACGTGGCCGCGTGGAAGCCCTCGACCAAAACTCTGCCCGATCCGGAAATGAAAACGCAGGGAATGGATACGAAAGCTTATTTAATTCGCCTCAAGGACAAGGCGGCGAACGTCACCATCTCGGATTTGACTCTGCGCGGACCGCAACTGCACGGCGCCCTCTTCGGTTGGGAGAACCACAATCTGCATCTGCATCATCTGCGCATTCAGGACACGCTCTGGTGCGGCATCCGTACGTTTTTGATGAAGGATGCCAAAATTCACGATTGCGAATTCATCGACGCCGGCGGCCGCTGGGAACGCGGCGAACCCGGACTAAAGGGCGGCATCACCGGCGGCGCGATTTTCCCGATCTGGATGGCCGACTGCGAAATCGCGCACAACCGCTTCGAACGAACTCAAATGGGCAAGGCCGATGAATTTTACGGCATAAAAGGTCGGCAGGGAAAACGCTGCCGTATTCATCACAATACCATCAACGTCAATTTCGCGATCGAATTCCCATTTGAAGGCGACGAAGACATGGAGATCGATCACAACGTCTGCCGAGGCACGATCTCCATTCCAAAACACGCCGGAGGTCCGGTCCCAAAAAGCGGCCGCACGTTTTTTATCCATCACAACTGGATGCTGACCAGTTACTCCATCGAGTTCGTGCGCAACGGCGTGGAGATCAGTCATAATCTCTTCGATTTTGACGTGAAGGACGACGGCGGGAACCTGATCTCCGGTTTTGGAAATGCGGCGGCCCCAGGTCCGGCCAGCTTTCACAACAACCTCGTCAACAATCCCGGCCGCGGCGTGATCTGGATTAATGAGATATTCAATAATCTGGACGTTCGCAACAACCACATCATCACGCGCACCACGCCTACACCGCGCCTCGACGGGCTTTTCGGATTCAATCCCGGCTGCAATTTCAAGACTATCAGCATTAAAGATAACATCATTGAATGCCAGGGCCAGGCGCGTCCACTGCTGCGCTGCAAGGAAAGCTATGGCTCGACAGTGCGGAACAACGCGCTGACGAATGTTTCAGACACCGACCGCTACGAAAATGCGCGAACGGACAAACGCGCCGGCCCCGAAGCGCCTCTCAAATTTGAATGCGGCGTACAAAACGAAATCACGGTCAATGACTGGCTAGCGGCACCGACAAAGAAGTAAGGCCGTCCGGTTCGCATTGTGTGTTTGTTTTGGGCTTACTTTAAGCAGTCCCTCGTCGCAGAGGGTATCTTGGCGAGCAACTGTCGGGTTTTTGACTCCACATGAAAATTGATCAATCTTCACACTTCTCAGTTGAAGAGGCCGCTGATCAGGATAACGTGGTGCGGTCTTATCTGCGCCCGTTTTAAATGCTGCAGGATAGCTTCTATCCCCGCTGCGTCGTTGTAACGTGCTTTCCTGGAGGGTTTTTACCTTGGCCGTTCCGATTTCTCAGATGTGGACTGTCGCCTCGTACGTGCTGGGCCAGAAGTTCCGCGGCATCAAGCGCTACCCTCTGGTGCTCATGCTGGAGCCGCTTTTTCGCTGCAATCTGGCCTGTGCCGGCTGCGGGAAGATCCAGTATCCCGGCCACGTGCTGCGCAAAAATCTCTCGGCCGAACAGTGCTTCAAGGCCGTGGACGAATGCGGCGCGCCGATGGTCAGCATCCCCGGCGGCGAACCGCTGATGCACCCCGAAATCGTCCAGATCGTCGAAGGCCTCGTCGCGCGCAAAAAGTACATTTACCTCTGCACCAATGCCATTCTGCTCGAAGAAAAACTGCCGCAATTCAAGCCCAGCAAATACCTGACATTCTCCGTGCACATGGACGGGCCGAAAAAGGAACACGATTTCGCGGTTTGCAAAGAAGGCGTTTACGATGTGGCCGTCAGCGCGATCAAGGTGGCTGTGAAGCAGGGCTACCGCGTAACCACCAACACGACGCTATTCAGTGGCGTTGAACCCGATCACATCCGTTCATTCTTTGATGACATGATGGCGCTGGGCGTCGAAGGCATGATGCTCTCCCCCGGCTACAGCTACCAGAAGGCGCCCGATCAGCAGCACTTCCTGCAAAAGCAAAAGACGCAGAAGCTGTTTCAGCAGATCCTGCGCGACCGCAAAAAGGGCTGGAAGTTCAATCTTTCGCCGCTATTCTTGGAATTCCTGCAGGGCAATGTGGATTTCGAATGCACGCCGTGGGGCAATCCGACCTACAACATTTTCGGCTGGCAGAAGCCCTGCTACCTGCTTCAGGAAGGCTACGTGCAGACCTTCAAGGAATTGATGGAAGACACGAAATGGGAAGACTACGGCCACAAGAGCGGCAATGAAAAATGCAAGGATTGCATGGTTCACTGCGGTTATGAACCTACAGCGGTCGACGAAACATTCGGCTCGATGAAGGGTTTCGTGCGCACCGCCAAAGCCGCGATGGCCCACGGGTTGTAACAGACTAAAGCATAATGCATAATTCATAAACGGCTGCGTGCCGTTTATGAATTATGCATTATGCATTAAAAAGCGGAGCTTTTAATGTCGGCAGCAGAGAACAAGTCGCTTGAGAAATGGATTCCCACGGTCGCTACAAAGGAAGAGCTCTACGACGCGCTGGATAAAGCCTTTGATTACCGCGGCGACATCACCATCACTCTGAAAGACGGCAGCACGCTCGTCGGTTACGTCTTCAACCGCACGTCCAACGTGCCCGAACCGTACATCGACATGTACCCCGCCGACAAAGACGAGAAGACCAAAGTATTCTACAAAGACATTGCCGGGCTTGCCTTTACCGGATTCGACACCGCCGCCGGAAAATCCTGGGCCGTGTGGCTGGCAAAATACAAAGCTAAAGAACAGCAGTCTTAAAACTTAAAGTCTAGAGTCCCTGTGCCCTTGGCGCCCCGACTCTAGACTCTAGACTCTAGACTTTTTTCATATGACCTCCCGCGCTTTCATGTGTTAGAGTTAAGTGGAGCTTGCTAGACTGGCTCGCCGCTTGATGTTAGGCGGTCCGAGAGGCATCGGGACACGCAGGCCATGGCGCAGACGCAGACCCCTTTTTGGAATCCGAAGCCGCGCGGATACTCCGTGCTGGAAATGGTCGTTGTCGTCGCGATCATGGTGATTCTCAGCGCCAGCCTGATCAGCGGCTACGCCTCAATGGAAAAGACGCAGCGCCTGAAGAACGCCGCCGAAAAAGTAGTCAACATGCTCTACCAGGCGCGCAGCCTGGCCATCAGCAATAACGCGGTTTACCACGTGTACATTCACAATTGGCAGCCGGCGAATGGACCCGTCACACCGAAGCCTTTTAAATCAAATGATCGAGAAGGCATCATCACTTACACTTATCCGCGACCTTTAGAAATCAACGAACAGTCAATCAGTATTCAATCCTACCCATCCATTTCGTTGGCGATGAGCCTTCAAGATGAAGCCAGCTTGGGAATCGAATTTCCGCAAATAACTTCAGCGCTCAATTATCCTAGCCACCTATCGATCTCTCCGCAGCGAGCGCAACAGATTGTGGACGACTTGGATTCCTTACTCCTATCCGCCGTTACTCCGCAGCGGGAATCTTATCTGGCAAAGCGAAAGGCAGTCACTAATTTGAGGAGCTCGGCGCCGTATAACGATGATGACGATCCAGCCGCCGACATCGTTTTCCGGAACTCCCGCGTAGACCATGCAAGGTTCGAAAAGTCAATTTATCTAGGCGTTCAACACAGATTAGATACCCCCATCACGCTTGCCGAAGTAAGAAATCCGGCTGTGCTTTCGTTCATGCCGGATGGAACCGCATCGGCCAATATTCAATTCTACGTCACGGACGACGAACAACTCGCTGATGATCGAGATGCCCTTGTAGCCGGTGGGGTGCATGAGCGAACAAAAAATGCGCGTTGGAAACTATTTTTTGAAATGAATTCGCCGACTTTAACTCAAATCACGCCAACCACGCCGGTGCGTCTGTATCGGCGCGACGCGCAGATTTATCTCATCCAAGTCTACCGCGGCGGCATCATCAAAATCTTGAAGGGAGAGCAGCCATGACGCCCGGTTACTCCCCTTCCCCGCGCCCTATTCGGAGCGCCCCGCGAGCTGGCTTTACGCTCATCGAGATTCTTGCCTCGCTGACGATTCTAGCGATCGGCCTGGCTGCCGTCGTCGCGCTCGTGCTCGGCAGCAGCCGGCTCAGCACCAGCGCCGTGGATCGCAACATCGCGTCAATCATTATTTCCGAAGCCGTCGAAGACATCGAACGCAATCACCGCATTACATCACAACTGATTTCCGCACCCGCGTACAGCGTTGCATTTGCGGGAAACGAAAATGATATTGGCTGCTATGTGGAGACATATGATTCCGGTGGAGACGGTCCATCTTCGGGTGAGCCTTGGCCCAATATTGAAACCGGTGACTACGTAGTATTGAACGCTCAGGGTGGATCCTTATCGCCATTTCGGTATCCCATTCCAAGCACGACCGGTCCGACCGCTGGACGACAAACGATGATGGTTTGGCCACCGAGTTCCGCACCCAAGGTTTACGGTGGACCTATGAGAATTTCCAGCAATCGCCCGATAAGTGACCCCAAGGGTATACCGTATCGTGTTATTTACCGCTTGGAGAGGCATCCCGATTGGGTTGCCTCGGTGCCGCCCGTACCGACTCCCTATGAAGATATCTATGTGCTGACGCTGGTTGTCTACAAAGATATGAATGTGTCACTGTCAGTGGCGAATCCCGCACACCGCTACGAACAAATCACCGATCCGGTCGTGACCTTTATGCGGCGGAAAAGATAATGGCAAAGCCGATACGAATCCTTAACCGCCGAGTCCCCCGAGGCTTCTCACTCGTTGAATTACTCGTTGCCGCGCTAATTGCATTGATCATTTTCGCCATCGGCTTTGTTACCATCAGTGGAACCATCCGCGCGAGAGGCGAGGCTACCACGCGCGTGCGCTCGGCTGAAAACGCCCGATTATTCTTTCAACTCTTTGAACGGGATCTCAGCGCTGCATGGTCAGGGCCAAGGGGCATGACAAGAACCGTTGCCGATATCTCAGCAATTGCGGCAACACCCGGGACGCTTGTACTTCGAGATAACTATGCCACTAAAATAGGCTCGACCCTGAACACCATAGATACGGATATAATTCAATGCTTTACGCGCGCGGACACGGTCTCCGCGGGCGGCGTCAGCCCCGACCGGGATGTTTTCTCTCGATACTATGTGAATACCGCGGCAGCCACCCTGTGTCGGCAAGTTTTTGAAGACGATACCGGAACTTTAAAGTTTGAAACGACGTCATTCTCACGCAGCGCATCCCAGGATCAGAATGCATTATTCGAAGATGTACGCCAATTGCTCGTGGATCTTTACTGGTGGGATGACTCTGGGAAGATGATGGAAAAACTTGGACCGGGTAATGCCGATCGTTCCTCAATCGTCCGCACTCCGACACACATTTCAGTTGCATTGGTACTTTATGACCGTTACGCCGAAGAGCGCCTGAAAAATGACCCCACCGCTGATCCATTGGGGTTTTCCAAAATCCAGTCCTTCAGCAAAACGTTCCCGATTCCAACCGGGTTCTAATCCGAAGCCCGACCGTAAGGAAGGGCCCGTGTAGTAAGCAGCAAGCAGTGGCAGTCTTCAGTACTCTTCGTGATAGCAGTGCCGCAGTGGCGAAGAAAGGTTTCTAGATGAGTTCAGTCCAGATCACCCAGCAGTTCCGTTCTCTGCGCCTCCGCGTCTCTGCGGTGAAAAAAAGTACGCGCGCCCGCGGGAGCGTGCTGTTGTTCGCCATCATTCTGCTGGCGATGCTGGCGATGCTGGGCACGACGTTCATCATTTTCGTTCGCCAGAGCCGTATGGTCTCCCAAACCGTCTCAAACAATTCCGAAGCCGATCAGGCCGTCCAGGCCGGCATGCAGCACGCCCAAAGCGCCCTGCGGAGAATGGTGCGCAACGGCGTCATCGCCACACGCGACGGCGCGTTCGACGCCTCACAGCCGGGCTACAAATACACCAATACCCTTTTCTGGACTACCCTGCTTCCGACGCCTACGACGGATATGCCATACTGGCATTTTGAGACAGATCCGACCGTGATCACTGGAATACCCTCCGCAATTCTGTCAGACCCTAGTTCAAGTTTTAAGCGTTTCACGACGAGTCTGTTAAGCAGTGGTGGCACTTCTCCTCTCGGAACTTTGGATGAATATGCTCAGCGATTAGAAATTCAGGGGCTTACCAACGACTTTTTCAAAACGCCTATACTTCCAAACGATCCCGTAAAACAATTGCAGCGTATCGGCAGCGTACGTGGAAATTACAGCGTCTGGATTTCCGATTTCGATTCAAAGCTTTACGCCGTCCCGCAAGACTGGGGAATCGACACGACTAATACAATCGATATACTTTGGCTTCCGTACACTGATAGCGCCGAATGGGAAAATACAATTCGCGGTGAGATTTTAAAATTCGATGACGGAAATGGCCATTTTCTGTTGAGCAATGATTTAATCTCCGATGAGCTTGCAGCTATTCCTGTTGTAACAGGGTCCGACAACCGATTTCAATTCCGCCATATCTCCGAGTTATCGTTGAACCTAACGGAATTAAATGCCGACCCTAATTTCGCCCTCGCGCGCAGCGAGTTAGAGACAAACTTCTCCGTCTATAAAGATTCCCCGGACGACGCCAATCTACTGCCACTGAAGTTCGCAAAAGACTCGCAAACCGCCATCAACATTAACACCGCATCCATAGAAATCCTCGCCGCCGCCATCTCGCAAATTCCGGCGGAAGATATTAATGACGCAACAAATGAGACTTTAGTCATCGGCTCAGTGCGAGCCTTTAGTATCGCAGAACGAATCGTTTTGAAACGCCCCTTTCTCTGCCGCATGGATTTTGAAGATTTTTTAGCGGCTCAGATTAAAGGAGATATCGATAAATCGTCAGATACAATCGATTTTACCGTCGCAGGAGACATTGCCACTCCTTTGGACGCTACTATCGGTTCAACCAATCGCGTTTCGTTTGTTCGCATGATCTATCACAGTATTGGGAAGCGGTGGGGCCCTGGCTATACCGCAGTTCCAGGTGCTTCGGCCGCGATTGAAGATCAAGCTCGATTTGGTGTACGTCCAGAGTTGACTCTATCCCAATATCTGGAAACGCCTGGAGTGGCAGACAACGACGCTCGCTATCAGATGAAGATCGGAACTAATGTTTATTGGCCTAATCATCCCATTTTTCAGCGTCAGCGTTTTGCTTGGTTCGCCGACGATTTGACCGAGCGCAATAACTGGCTTTCCAAGAATTCCCTTTTAACGCCCAAAGAATTCAACAACTTCATCAATAGCATCACTGCCATTTTCGTCACTGATGACGTTCAGAACCCAGTGGCATTTCCCGGAACAACGGGCTTAATTCCGACAATGATCGTAGTTAGCGCGGGTACCAATTCTAATTTGGAAACTACTCCGCAAGGTGATGATGTTTTAAATTTCACAACGAAAACTATTTTGGCTGGACCTAATGGCATTGCCGAAACATGGATTTCCGTGAATCGGCCCAGCTACTATAGCTATTTCAATGATGAGGAGTATATCGATCATTATTGGGACACAATGGACATTGCGTTGGGAATGATCTCGGACCCTCCGACATTAGTTGCTTTGGCAGCCGATCCTTCACTAACCAATTCAGCTCTTGCAGCATATGATTTTACCGATAGCGATGAAATTCCGGCATCAACGCGTAAGATCCCATTCGCTGAAAAATACATCATCGAAAGAACGCGAATGTATTACCGCTTCCCACTGGATGTATCAGTGGCAAGTGCCTCAGTGGATAGCAGCGAATCAAATTTAGGCCAATTGATTTCTTGCCGGTGCCTGCCACTTCCGGCAAACCACAATATGGCAACGGACAGGCGCGCAGGTTTTTATGAAATGTCGTTCGATAATTGGCGAGACCCAATCGCCGATTTTCCGAAAATGCATACCACGGGCGATACTTTTTTTCCAGAGGCCCATCTTTATGCGTCTGCAACGGCGGACTCGGGATTACTCGCCAACGGCGACGTCTCCTGGTCGCCGCAGTTCGCTTTCCGTTCCCGCTTCTTCGGAATCTATGTCCTAGCGCACGGAACCCTTAAAGGATGGACTGGCGTCGAGATGGACCCCGACGACCCCAACCTCCGCACCAACCTGAAGATTATGGGCGAGCGGCGGCTTGAGGCGGTTTACGATGCGCTTAAGGATCAGGTCATCTGGCAGCGCTCCCCCGTCTCGGAAAAACACTCCCTCGCGGAACCGTAACAGAAATCGCGGAGGCGAGTTAGCCGGCCGAAGCGACTCCCAGACTCCAGACTCCAGACTCCAGAATCCAGACGCCCAGACGCCCAGACTCCAAGACTCCCAGACGCCGAGACTCCCAGACTCCTTCGTTTGACGCCTCTTTTCGCTTCGCTACACTCTAGCTGGTTCATGGAATAGATAGCGAGCGAGACCGTTTGGAATGGGATCTTCTCGGGCGGCGCCAGGAGTATTCGCGCCACAGAGGATTTGAATAAGCCATTGAAGGAGCACGGAGTGACAAGTCTTAAAGAGGTTCTGGCTCAGCAGATTCCCGCAGCACGCCAGCGCGCGAAAGACCTGGGTAAACAGTACGGCGACCGCATCGTCGATCACGTCTCCGTCGAACAGGTTCTGGGCGGAATGCGCGGCATCAGCGCCATCGTCTGCGATACCTCCAGCGTTCCGGCCGACAAGGGCCTGATCATACGCGGCCACCCCGTCGGTGAAGTGGCCCATCGCCTGCCCGAAGAAATCCTCTGGCTTCTGCTCACCGGTGAACTGCCCGACAAGGCCAGCCTTGAGGGCCTGCGCGCCGATCTGGCCGCGCGTTCCACCGTTCCCAATTACGTCTGGGCGGTGCTCGGCGCCATGCCCGCCGACAGCCATCCCATGTGCCTGTTCAGCACCGGCATCCTCTGCATGGAAGGCGAATCTGTTTTCCGCACGCGCTACGACAACGGCCTGCGCAAGGAAGATTTCTGGGAGCCGACGCTCGACGATGCCTTGAACATCATCGCCCGAGTGCCCGTTTTAGCCGCCGGTATTTACCGCAAGAAATTTAATAAGGGTGCGCGCATCAATCCCAATCCCACGCTGGATTGGGGCGCCAATTACGCCCACATGCTCGGCATCGCCGACCCCAAGGGCGAATTCACCAAGCTGCTGCATCTCTATCTGGTCCTGCACAGCGATCACGAAAATGGCAACGTCAGCGCCATGTCCACCTTCACCGTCAACTCCGCCCTCTCCGATCTCTATTACAGTTTCTCCGCCGGCCTGAACGGACTCGCCGGACCGCTGCACGGATTGGCGAACCAGGAATGCCTCTCTTGGATTCTGGAATTGATGGAGCACTTTGGCGGCGCGCCGACCACCGAACAGGTCCGCGATTTCGCGCAACAGACGCTCGCCGCCGGCAAAGTCATTCCCGGCTACGGCCACGGCGTGCTGCGCGTCACCGATCCGCGTTTCACCAGCTTTTATGAATTCGGGCAGAAGCATTGCCCGAAAGATCCCGTCTTTGAGACCGTCGCGCGCGTCTTCGAAATCGTTCCCGAAGTGCTGAAAGAAACTGGCAAAGTCAAGAGCCCCTGGCCGAACGTCGACGCTGCGTCCGGCTCGCTGCTCTACCATTTTGGCCTGACCGAAGGCATCTATTACACGGTGCTCTTCGGCGTCTCGCGCGCGCTCGGCGTCTGCTCGCAGGCCGTCTGGTACCGCGCGCTCATGGCGCCGCTCACGCGCCCCAAGTCAGTCACGACCGACTGGCTGGAAGGCAAAGCCAAGACCGGCGTCAGCGCCCGGTTGCCGCAGGAAAAATGACGTTGCCTGATCGCCCAAACTTCATACCCGACAGCAGTGGCGGAGATAAAAAATCGCCGCTGCGCCACCTCAAGGACACGCTCGCCAGCCGCGGTCTTGCGCCGCAAAAAAAGTTCGGCCAGAATTTCATGGTCGATCCCAATTTTGCCGCGGCCGTCGCGCGCGATGCCGCCTCCGATGAAAAAACGCTGCTCATCGAAATCGGCCCTGGCACCGGGTGCCTCACCACTGCCCTGCTCAGTTCGCATCCGCATTCGCGCCTGCTGGCCATCGAGATCGACCGCGGCCTCGCGGCGCTTTTGCGCGAAACTTTCGCCGAGCCCATCGCTTTGGGCCGCATGACGCTGCTCGAAGGCGATACGCTGGAAAGCAAGCACGAACTTTCGCGGCAGCTCGTCGACGCGATCGAAGATATCAGCGCCAACGAGAAACGCCCGCGCCGGGTGCTCTGCGCCAATCTTCCCTACAACGCGGCCACGCCGCTGCTGGCCAACATGGCCATGGACATTCAGAACACGCGCATCGACGCTGTGGTCTCAACCGTGCAACTTGAACTGGCGCAGCGCCTTTTCGCCAAAGCCGGCGACGACGCCTACGGCGGCCTCTCCGCGTTGCTGGCGTTGCGGGCTGAAGGAAAAATTGTGCGCCGCGTCGGCAACGAAGTGTTCTGGCCGCGTCCGCAAGTGGACTCCGCCGTAATCAAGCTGCAGTTCAAAATCTGGCCGCCGGAAAGCAATCGCGCATTAATTGATGAACCGCTATTGCTCCGTCGCAGCGAGGCCGAACGCTTCCAGAATTTCATTCACACTATTTTTTCACAGCGCCGCAAGACGCTCCGCGCCATTCTAAAGCCGGTCACATTTCCCGATTCTCTAAAGCATTTCGAGGAAGCGCGCGCCGAATCGTTGTCGCCGGAAATCATGCTCCAGCTTTTCCGCGCACTTATGTCCAGCGACAATCATTCTTCCCGGCCCGTTGCCTCATTGTGAAATATTACCAAGCATTCTCCGTTTTCCATCACGTGTTTTCACTGTGTTGAGTTGTACTGCTCCGGCAGTATAATTTTGATCGCCTGCGCGGAGGATAGGGGCATCCTGGAGAGGAACCTGAGCGCCGACGCAGGTCACCTGACGTGCGGGCGGAACCTTCGCGTTCCGCCCGTTCGCTTTGGTTATTTTGTTTTCTACGTTGGGTGCGCAAAGCGATAAACTCTGAGGCGGTGGAAGCAGCAGCCTCGTTGATTGAC
>Ga0163155_10003414_pt1 | contig 17109 bp, 18 predicted proteins | sample OliLakLV19SP4G1_FD_148611 | JGI IMG/M metagenome (GOLD analysis project Ga0163155, IMG submission 148611) | Freshwater microbial mat bacterial communities from Lake Vanda, McMurdo Dry Valleys, Antarctica - Oligotrophic Lake LV.19.SP4.G1 | ecosystem: Environmental > Aquatic > Freshwater > Lake >... | reverse complement strand
CTTATGACGACGGCGAGGAGCCACATGTCGACCTTTTGCGCGCTCATTGCCGCTCTTGGACCGGCCGCACTCACGGCCGCTGGCTGCGCGACGACAGCTCCGCCGCTGCCCAAGGTCGCCGGGCATATCGAATGCCTCGACGACAGCGCCGAATGCATCGCCCGGCGCCAGAGCATCGTCCGGCAATTGTCCGCCGACCCGACGCGGGGGTGGCTGAAAGAGCAGCCAACGCCAGAGGCCTACGCGTCGGGTGTTCGCCTTTACGCGATCAAGAACACCAAGCGGGATCTGTCTTGCGACGAACTGAAACGCGGCAAACTCGAGGCCGAGGGGGCGACTGGTTCCCTGCGTGCGGCGAGCGGCAAGTTGTCGCCAGCCCAGATCTCACGCGGCATTATGTTTGCTGGCGAAGTCGGCCGCGAGCTGACCAACGAAATGGGTCGTCGCTGCAAGCGAGCCTGACGGGATCGAACGCCACTGTACTTTGCAAATCGGCCTGCTTTGCACCATACCCGCGTTCAAAGCCCAGCCCTGCTGCGGTTTAGGGAACCTCGACACAGGACACGAACCCGGTGGATTTCAAAGCCTACGTCGACGTAATCGTGGAGTTCGTGAAGACCCACGATCACTGGGCCGTGCCCATCGTGTTCCTCTTATCGTTCGCCGAGAGCCTTGCGTTCCTGTCGATCCTGGTCCCGTCAACGGCGATCATGATCGCGCTTGGCGCCCTGTTCGGGGCGAGTGGCATCGCCGTGGTGCCGGTGTGGCTCGCCGCCGTAATCGGCTCGACGCTCGGCTATGCCGTTTCCTATTGGATCGGGCTTTATTTCAAAAACGACATGGCCACGATGTGGCCGTTCACGGCGTACCCCGAGATGTTGCCGCGCGGACGACAGTTTTTCGACCAGTACGGACCTATGGCGTGTTCATCGGGCATTTGATCGGTCCGTTGCGCGCGGTTGTTCCCGTTGTTGCCGGCATGTGCGCGATGCCGCAAATTCCATTCCAGATCGCCAATATCGCCGCGTCGATCGTCTGGGCTTCACTGGTGCTGCTGCCGGCCTATTTCGGGCTCGAATATCTCAAGGGCTGGATCGGCTGACGGCGGTTGCGTCAGAAGCCGCGAGAAATTTGGCGATGACCGCGATGGTGTGGTCGTCGCGCAGGAACGGGGCATGACCCTCCCAGCGCACGGTGTGCGCGGTGATGTTGGGATGCCGGCGGCGCATCTGCTCGACTGTCGCTGCCGACAGCAAATCGGAGTTTTCCCCGCGCAGCACCATAACGGGCACCGGTTTCAACGCTTCGAATTGGGCCCACATCTCGGGCGGCTTGCCGGTTAGGACGGACAGCGAGGCAGCAAGCTTGGGATCGTAACTGGCGACCGGGCGGCCGTCGGTCTCGTTGAAAAGTTGTCGCGCGATCGACAGCCATTCGCCGTCGTCAATGCGCGGAAATTGCCTTGCGTTAAGGTCTTTGACGAGCCGCGCGGCGTCGGCCCACGACAACGGCTGGGGCATTTTGCCAACGTAGCCCGCGATGCGCGACAAGCCATCGATTTCGATGACGGGGCCGATATCGTTCAGCACCACCGCACCCAGGGCAGACGGTTCGACGGCGGCCATGATCATGGCGATCAGACCACCGCGCGAGGTCCCGACGACCGCAGCGTGCGACAGCGACCGCGAGGTGAGAAAGTCGAGCACGTCGATCATCTCGACGCCCACCGCATAGTTTTTGGGCTCAGGATCATGCTCGGACCGGCCGCGCCCGCGCAGATCGAGCGCGTAGACGGGGCGCGCGCGTGTGGCGTCGTTCGACAGCGCCACGGCCAACCGGTGAAAATCTTTCGAATTGCGGGTGATGCCGGGAATGCAGACGGCGGGGCGGCGGGCTGGGCCCGGCCCCGGGTTTTGGACGCGGTAGTGGCGGGCGTAGAGTTGGAGCCCGTCGCGCGATGTGTAGAATATTTCCTCGAAGCCGGTGTCGAACCGCTCTGCGTCTGGGATGCGGCCACTGGCGCTGGCAGCTGCTGGGGCGGTGGTTGGCGCTGGTGATCGACCCGTCGGTGCGGCCATGTTCTATCCCATTCTGCCGATTTGCTTCAGCCTGCGTCCGGTCGGCCATCGCTGCTGGCGGCTGGCGGAGATCCTGCACCGGTCGCAGGCGCTGGCAGTGAAACTGCGCCACGGCCGCGTTCGAGGTCGAGGTCGAGTTGCAACGCGTTGGCCTCGTTGCCCAATCGCGCGCGGTAGATCTGGATATTCGACAGCACCTTCGAGACATACTCCCGCGTCTCTGCAAACGGGATGCGCTCGATCCAGTCGACCGGGTCCATCTGTGGATCGCGCGGGTCGCCAAACTGGCGGATCCACTGCCGGGTGCGCCCGGGGCCAGCATTGAACCCGGACATGCTGAGCACGTACGAGCCGCGGAATTCCCCCATCCGGTCGCCGATGTAAGACGATGCGATCGTCGCGTTGTAGGCAGCGTCGGGGAGCAGGCGGTCAAGTTCGCAGGTGATCTTGTAGTCCTTGCAAACGTGTTTGGCGGTGATCGTCATCACCTGCATCAGCCCTTTCGCTCCGGCAACCGACACGGTGTTCTTATTGAACTCGGTCTCCTGCCGGGTGACGGCGAGCAGCACGGCGGTCTCTGGAATTTTGCCGAGCGGACGAAAGGTCGGGAAGGTATGAAGCGGATAACTGTAGAGCAGCATGTTCTGGCCACGCGCGATACCTGACTTGGCGTTGCGCAACGCCATCTGCACGTCGCCGGCTGCGACCGCGAGATGGTTGACCATTGCGATCTCGGTGTCGGTCTGAAGGTGTGTCCGCAGATGGGTCAGAAACGACCGGATCACCACCGCATCGAGCCCGGACTTGCGGGCGATCTGAATGGCTTTGACGGCATCGAGGCCGTTGAACCGGGCAATCTGCTCAGGCGTTGGAGGGGCTGGCAGTTTGATGTCGATCCGGCGGTTCTGCGGCTCGAGTTTCAGCCGGGATAACTGCCCGTAGAACGTGTCGATTTCTTTGGCCGCCCGCTGATAGTGCTCGGTGGCTGCCGACATACCGCCTTCGGCTTCCGCGAGACGGCCGAGCCAGTAACCCGCGCGGCCGCGCGACAGCGGACCATCGGCCGCCTTCAACGCCGCTTCGAAGTGCCCTTTGGCAGCCTTGCGGTCGTTCAAGAACCGCATTGCGAGCCATCCCGCCATGAATGCCTGTTCCTTGGCCGGGTTGACCGACAGCGGACCGGCGTCTTTGACGAGAGCATAGGCGAGCTTCGCATTGCCGCCGTTCAGAGCCGAATAGGCGAGAATGCGACGCTCGCTCCACCACTCGTCGAGATTTGCGACGACCTCCGCGTCAACCGGTGCGCGCTGTATCTGCTTGATCGCATCGTCGAACTTGTCCTGACGGCGCAACAACTGGATGCGATGATAGAGGAAGCCGTAGTCGGACTTCGGCGCGCTCTCGAGAGCCTTGAGCATCTCGAACTTGGCGTCGTTGATGTCGGCCTTGTTGAACACCAGCAGACGGGCTTCAGCGCGTCGGCGGGCATCTTCATCTTTCAGCCGGGCGATCTGTCGGCGGATTGCCGGGATGCGCTCGGCGCGGTCCGACGCCGCCCGAATGTCGTCGACCAACAGCCGGTCGAGCCGCCATTGGTGGTCTGCTTCCGTCAGAACGCCGCCGAAGCGTTCGAGGAATGGGATCTCGAAGCCCGCCGGTACGGTCATATCGCGCCACACCCGCACCGCGCGATTGCGCGCGGTCGACGTTTCGCCGATTGCGAGGTCGGCAGACGCCAGCGCGGCGTGGCCGACGCCGGTTCGCGGCTCGCTGCCCTCGAACCGGGCTTTGATCGAAGCGGCCGATCCGCCTTCCGAGAAGGTCAGTTCCTCCAGACGCTGGTTCAAGATGTTGCGGTCGGGCCAAGCGGGGTTCGCGGCAAGAAACGGTTGATACTCGGCCGCTTGCCCCCAACCGGCCCGCAGGCGGTACCACTCGACCAGCTTTTTGGCGGCTGGATCGCGGATCTGGGCGACGACGTCGGGGAGTTTCGAAAGCTCGTTGTCGTCGATGGATTTGATGGCCGCTTTGATCAGTGCGCCTTGTTCGGTGCTGACTTCGATCGCCCGGATTTGGGCAGTGGCGGCGTCGAACACCTTGTAATGGACGATCTCGGCCTCGGTCCGCTTGATCACGAGCGGCTGTCCGGTGGCGGCATCTTCGACTTTGCGGCCCTTGATCGCCTCGGTCGGCTTGATCCCGAGGCCGGACGGTTTCGAGGTCGCGGGTTTCGGCGGGGAGGCACTGGCGGCATTGGCGGGCTTCGTTGGAACGGCCGCCGACTGCGCTGCCGACGGAACACTGCTGATCGCCGGCATCATCGTCGCCATGATAATACTGGCGGTCACGCTGCGCGCGCAGCTGCGCACGTGGGTTGCGGATTTTCGGCCGCCGATGTGCGTCGCGTTAAGTTTGCCCGTCTCGCCAAGCATCTGCTTTCTCCCCCGGACGCTGTCACACCCCAATATGCACAATCTATACGCTGTCACGCCCGAATATGCCTGGAGGGTTGCCCGTGCGCGCCCAATGGTCAAGCGTCGCTGCCCTCCCTCGTTTCGCCGCCCCTACCGCCCCGCGCGCCGCGCGCGGACCCGTTCTGGCCCGAAAGTTCCTCGAAAGCCGTGCTTAGGCTGACAGAATCGTGCACGGTCGTGCCTCGCGGCTTGATCTTTCATGCTGCCCGTGGCGATAGTCGGGACCCGCGGCTGAATTGTGCCCCGGTTTGTCCTAGCGGGACAAACGTACCACGAAGACCCCACACTGGTACGACCGGCGCGGCACCGTCTTGGCCACGTTCGCGAGACCAGACAAACTTGGACCCGACTTAACAAGGACCCGACTTAACAAGGACCCGACTTAACAAGGACCCGACTTAACAAGGACCCGACTTAACAAGGACCCGACTTAACAAGGACCCGACTTAAAGCGGGAGCTATCCCGGATTAAAGCGGGAGCTATCCCGGACGCTCAGGGCGTGGCGCCCGCGGCGCCCAACGAGACATCCGGAGTTGATAACGTGACGACACATGCGATCAGGGGCTCGATCACCGCGCTCATCACCCCGTTCGACGGTAACGCGGTCGATCACGATGCGCTGCGCCGGATTATCGATTGGCAGATCGCCGAGGGCACGCACGGCTTGGTGCCCGTCGGCACGACTGGGGAAAGCCCAACGCTGTCGCACGAGGAGCACAAGCAGGTCGTAGAACTCACGGTCAAATCGGCGCGCGGGCGGGTGCCGGTCATCGCCGGCACGGGATCGAACTCGACGGACGAAGCCATCGAGTTGTCGCAGCATGCGCAAGCTGCTGGTGCCGACGCGGTCCTGATCGTTACGCCCTATTACAACAAGCCGACGCAAGCCGGGCTCTATGCCCACTACAAGGCGATCAACGACGCGATCTCGATCCCCATTTTGATTTACAACATCCCCGGCCGGTCGGTGATCGACATGAAGGTCGAGACCATGGCGCGGTTGTCGGAATTGTCCAACATCGCCGGCTGCAAGGACGCCACGGCCGATATGATGCGTGCCAGCCAGCAGCGGCTCGCCTGCGGGCCGGATTTCATTCATCTGACCGGCGATGACGCGTCGACCTTGGGCTTCATGGCGCACGGCGGGCACGGCTGCATCTCGGTGATATCGAACATTGCACCGCGGCAGTGCGCCGAGTTCCAGAACGCCTGCATGGCCGGAGACTTCGCCAAAGCGCGTCGCATGCACGAGCAACTGATGCCGCTTCACGACGTTATGTTCATCGAAGCGAACCCGTCGCCGGTCAAATACATGGCGTCGCGTTTGGGTCTGTGCGGTGGTGCTCTGCGTCTGCCGCTGGTGCCAATCACTGCGGAAAGTGCAGCCCGGATCGACGCTGCGCTGGAGGCCACCGGCCTGCTGCGCGCCGCCGCAGCCGAGTAACGGCAGAGAACCCGACTGGAGGACGCTAACCGCGTGGCCAAAGACGAACCGAAGCGCAAGATCGTGGCGGAGAACCGAAAGGCGCGCTTCGAATACCACATCGACGACACGTGGGAGGCCGGCATTATGTTGACCGGTACGGAAGTGAAATCGCTGCGCAAAGGCGCGACCAACATCGCTGAAAGCTACGCGTCCTACGAGGACGACGGCCTGTATCTCGTCAACGCCTACATTCCCGAACTTCGCGAGGCCGGATCGCACTTGCAGCACGAGCCGCGCCGCCGCCGCAAGCTGCTGTTGCACACCAGCGAGATCGTCAAGCTGACCCAGGCCGTCGAGCGCAAGGGCTACACGATCGTGCCGCTGCAAATGTATTTCAACGACAAGGGCCGGGCGAAGATCAAGATCGCGCTGGCCGAGGGTAAGAAGCTTCACGACAAGCGCGATGCCGACAAGAAGCGCGACTGGAATCGCGAGAAGTCGCGACTGATGCGCGAAAAAGGCTGAACGTGTGGAACGGCTGATTGGCCAAAAACTTCCCGAGTTGGTGTTCCAGGCCACGCTCGCCGACGCTGCTGGCAACCGCGCGATCTCGCCAGCGCGAATACCAGGCCTCGTCGTTCTTTATCTTTATCCCTACACCGGCCGCAGCGAGGTGCTGGACCCGCCCAATTGGGACGACATCCCAGGCGCGCATGGGTCGACGCCGCAGGCGGCAGGGTTTGCGGCGCTCGATGGCGATTATCGAGCAGCCGGGGTCACCGTGCTGGGCCTCAGCGGGCAATCGCCCCAGTGGCAGGCCGAGTTTGCCGCTCGGCTTTCGCTACCGTTCGCGCTGCTGTCCGATCCGCCGTTGATGCTGGCTCGCGCGCTGTCACTGCCTACGTTCTCGACCAGTGACGTCACCTATTTGCGGCGGCTGACGCTGGTGCTGCGCGATGGCGTCATCACCGACGTCGTTTACCCGGTAGCCACACCTGGCGCGCATGCGGCCGAATTGCTGGAACGGCTCGCGCAAACTGCACGCTGAGTGGCGGCAAGATAGATGGCAGCGGGATGGGGTGCTGTTGGAATGACCGCTGGATCAAACGCCCGCGTTCAGGGACTGCTTGGCTGCGGCAAACACCGCATCGAACATGGCAGGGGTCAAAACGCCCGTGTTCGTGTTGTATCTGGAGCAGTGGTAGCTGTCGAACAGCGCCAGTCCCGTTGGCAGATCGTGACGTGCGCCGTGGGAAAACGGGTGGCTCGATTTTCGCATAGCGAGAGCTGTCAACGTTGCGTCATGGGCGATCCGCCCGAGGGCCACAATGATCTTGATCCGGGAGAGCGTAGCGATGCGCGCGGCTAGGAACGCATTGCAGGTGCGGATCTCGGCCGGCGTCGGCTTGTTTTGGGGCGGGACACACCGGACCGCATTCGTAATCATACAATCGACGAGCTCGAGGCCATCGTCCGGTCGGGCCGCATACGATCCGCAGGCTAGGCCGTGCTTGAGCAGGGTGCTGTAAAGCAATTCTCCGGCGTGGTCACCCGTAAACGGGCGACCGGTTCGGTTGGCGCCCGTCAAGCCAGGAGCGAGACCAACGATCAGCAGTCGCGCTCTGTCGTCGCCGAACGATGCCACTGGAGCGTTGTGCCACAATGGCTGCGCCGTTCGAGCACCCATCACAAAGGCGCGCAGACGCGGGCAGAGGCCGCAATCACGTGGCGGTTCAGGCGGCGTCGAACCCACGGCGACCACTAACGCGGGTCAGTTATCGACCTCTTCCTCGACTTCAGCGGGTTGCGGCGTGGATGCCGCTGAGGTCACCGTCTCGCCGGCTCGCGCGCCGCGCGGCGTAAAGGGCCGCGCCTCGCGAGGCTCCCGGACCGGGCGTGGCGTTGCCGGATCGCGGCAGATCAGCGCCTCGAGATCGGCAATGTCGACGAACTGGTCGGCCTGGCGGCGGAGTTCATCCGCAACCATCGGAGGCGAGGTCTGCAACGTCGAGATGACGCTCACGCGTTTGGCTTTTTGCTGCAAGGCCGCGACCAAGCTACGGAAGTCGCCGTCGCCAGAGACGATGATCAAATGATCGAGGTTATCGGCAAGCCGCATGGCATCGACCGCGAGTTCGATGTCCATGTTTCCTTTGATCTTGCGGCGGCCAGACCCGTCGGTGAATTCTTTCGTCGGCTTCGTCACCATCGTGTAGCCGTTGTAGTCCAGCCAATCGATCAGTGGCCGGATCGACGAATATTCCTGATCCTCAGCGAGTGCCGTGTAGTAGTTGGCGCGAACGAGTTGGCCGCGCTGACGGAAGTATTGCAGCAACCGCTTGTAATCAATATCGAAACCTAGAGACTTTGCGGTTGCGTAGAGATTTGCGCCGTCGATGAAAAGTGCAATACGCTCTTGTTGATAGATGTGCATAAGTCTAATACCTCTTCAAACCGATTAAGGCCCCGCCCCTCGGCTCTTGGCGACGTCAATTCGAATGACAATCTTTTTGGCTACTAAGACCGCTATGTTCCCACTTAGGTGTCTTGATCGCCGTTACAATACTTGCGTCTACATAACACTGTTCGCTTTTGCGTAGAGGTCGACGCGCAGACGCGGCTGCGTGCCCGACGTGTATACGGCATACCATCATCAACCTGTCACATCTCAGGTGGCGCCACGTCAAGAGGTGGAATCTGATTTTGGCTTTTTTAGCTGAATATTAGTTCGATCTGTTCAATTTGTTGCGAGGACCGGGTGCTTAACTGCAGTTAGTGTTTACGCTAGCGCTGATTGTGCTAGGCGGCTAACCGTACGGCTGCCTTGGAAAATTTAGCGATTTGATGGTTCAGATCTCGGGGTCCAGCCGATGTACGACAATCTGTTTTATCTTGCAGTCATGGCGCTTGGGTTCGGCGCCAGCCTCTCGACCTACCGGCTCTTTGCCATGCGGAACGGCTGGCCGATGGGTGCCTTTCACGCCGACATCCCGGCGGTTCCGATCATGCTCGGTCTCGTGTCGGTCGTCGTGGCGACACTGTTTGCCGCGGCTCGCGTCGACGTCGGCGGATGGATCATCATGGGCGCGGGGTTGATGTTGGCGTTCTTGTGGACCGGCTTGCTTCGGGTCGGATCACAGCTGTCGCTGTTTTTGGCGCCGATCGTGACCGGCCTGCTGCTGCTCGGCTGGCTGGGTTCGTTGTTTGGCTACGACCGAGCCGCCGCCATCATCGAAAACCCACGCGATTATTTGCCAAAGGTTCGAATCGAGCGCCGCACGCCGGACGAAAACTAGCGAAGCCACGCCGTCTCAACCCCTCGGCCTCAGATCGATGCCGCTTCACATCGCGGCAAATCGCGATTAGCACTCCGGGATCATTCAGGCTGTACGCCTGACGCCCGATCCGGAGCCCTGACATGGCCAATCGCCGCCTCCACCCCGAGCAGCCAAGCCACTTTACTTTCACGCCAGAAAACCTCGCCTGGGCCGAGGCAACGACCGGCAAATACCCGGCTGGAAAGCAAGCGGCGGCGGTGATCCCGTTGCTGTGGCGGGCGCAAGAGCAAGAGGGCTGGTGTACCGAGCCTGCCATTCGCGCCGTGGCTGCGATGCTCGGGATGGCCGACATCCGTGTGCTCGAGATCGCGACATTCTACACGATGTTCCAACTCGCGCCTGTGGGCACCATCGCCCATGTTCAGGTGTGTGGGACGACGCCATGCCTGCTGCGCGGGGCTGACGCCATCGTGGCGGTGTGCCGCTCGCGCATTGCCCACGACCCGCACGCGTTGTCGGCCGACGGACGCTTCTCATGGGAAGAGGTCGAGTGCCTGGGCAGCTGCGCCAACGCGCCGATGGTGCAGATCTCGAAGGATACCTACGAGGATCTGACACCTGCTCTGTTCGAGGCCGTACTCGACGGGTTTGCTGGCGGCAATCCGCCAGCGCCCGGTTCACAAATCGGCCGACAGGCGAGTTGCCCGGCGAGCGGGCCGACGTCTTTGACCACGCGATCTGACACGCCACCGGCCACGACCGCTGCCGTCTAACACGGCTGATTGTTACAGCGGCGTCGTTGGCGCTGGCGGGGTGTCACCGTCACGCTTGGTGCCGGGCCGGAACGAATCTCGCATGCGGTTGAGGCTCGCGCAGGCGCTGTCGACGAATTGCACCGTGCGTTCGCCCGAGCGCAGTTGGCGGTCGAGATTTGCCATGGTCCGGGCCATGCCGGGATCGGTATCGCCAAGCCAGACGTTGAACGCACGGGTAAAGGCACCAGCCAAGCCCGCCACCTTCAAGCTGCCAGCCGGTCCTTCGGTATCGACGCCGGCTGCCTGCAGCATGGCTGCCTGCGAGCGCATCAAGCTCTTGAGCACGGACCCGTCGAGGGCGCCGCCGTCGGATGCCGACTTCAGTGCAGCCTTGTAGGGCTGGAGTACGTCGAACCGGCTCATCACGACATCAAAGATCGCGTCACGCTGGGCCTGGGCCGCTGGTCGCCGGGGTGCGCGGCGCAGCACTTCCTCATCGACCATGTAGCCAAACGACGCCAGCATCTCGGCCTTGCGCGTGAATTCCTTGCGGACCTCGAGCAGTGTCATGCCAGCGGCGTCCGCGATATCAGACATCGCCACGTCCGACCATTTGCGCTCGGCGGCAAGCCGCAGCAGCGCGGCGACGATGCGGCCCTTCGGCGTCAGCGTGTCGATCATGATGTTCGTCCTTTATGGGTGGTTCTGCTGTTCAAGACGCAGCCCGCGCATTGCCGGATTGCAATTGGCAAGGGGATGCAGCCGACCGCCAGCCTCATCTACGGATACCGCATCTAATGCTTGCCATACGGGAATTCCATGACGGTACCGCTGTCCCGACAGTCGCCGTCCTATGACAGAGCCCGGCCGCGCGCGGTTGCAGCTGCGATGGCGCGGGTCACGAGCGGCTGAAGGCCGTCACTCGCCATCAACACATCGAGCGCAGCGGCCGTGGTCCCACCAGGCGACGTCACGTTACGCCGCAACGTTGCAGCGTCGTCGTCCGCAGCCGCCAACAGTGCGCCGGAGCCAGCGACGGTTGCCCGGGCGAGACGCATTGCCACATCGGCCGGCAAGCCGGCATCGACGCCGGCCTGCGCCATCGCTTCGACCAAGAAGAAGACATACGCGGGGCCCGAGCCAGAAACGGCGGTGACGGCGTCCATCATAGCTTCGTCGGGAACCTCGACGACACCGCCGACGGCCGCCAGCAGCGCGCGTGCAATCTCCCGGTGGCGCGCCGTTGCCGCACTGTTGGCGACCATCGCCGTGATCCCGTGGCCGATGGCGGCAGGCGTATTCGGCATCGCGCGGACAATCCCTGCGCCGGGCGGCAAGTGTTCGGCGAAGCTCGCGATGGTGCGGCCGGCGGCGATCGAGACCGTCAGCGTGTCTGGTCCAGCCAGGGCGGCAAGGCCAGGAAACACGGTGCCCATGACCTGCGGCTTGACGGCCACGACAATCACGGTCGGCGCCAAGGCCAAACGCCCCTGGCGTGTCTCACCCCAGGCGCTGGCATCGCCCAACAACTGCACGCCGCGCTTTGCGCACACATCGATGATGTCGGCTGCTGGTTGCGGCTCTTGAACCACGGCCATCGATGGCGGCAGGCCCGCATCGAGCCAGCCGACCAGCATTGCTCCGCCCATCTTGCCAGCGCCAGCGAGCAGGACGGTTCCGCCGAGGTCGGTCAACACGGTTTTCATTGTATCACCGGCCAACGCGGTACCTTTCGGATCGATGACGACACGCGGCGTCGCGCCTATTGAGCCCGGCCCTCGGTTTCGAACATGGCACTGGCCAGGGCCTCGTGGCTATCGCGACCGGCCCAGACGACAAACTGGAAGGCCTGATAATAGCGTTCCGTGGCCTCGAGCGCCGCGCGGAGCATGGCCTCGACCTGCCGCGGGGTTGCCAGTGTCCCGTTGAGCAGGAGCGCATGGCGGAACATGATAAGACCTTCCTGGGCCCACAGATCGAAGTGTCCGAGCCACAACTGCTCGTTGATCTGGGCGACGAGGCGGTACATTTCCGGGAGCCGTGTTTCGGGGACTTTGAAGTCGAATGCGCAGGCGAGGTGAAGCGCTTCGAGGTCCTCGCGCCAGTTGACCGAGACGTGATAGTCGGCCCAATCGCCCGAGACGATCAGCGTCAGCTCATCGTCGCCATTCCGATCGACGCTCCACTCATGCGTAAGCGCGAGCTGCTCGACCAGATCAATCGGGTTCGTGGCATAACCGGCGTGGGATTTCGAAGCGCCCATGTCGTCTCTTTCGGTGTTTGGCCACGATCACGTTAACACTGTGACGGGCGGAGGCTCAACGCGACTGGACGGACGAAAACAGCTCCGGCTGCGATTCTCAACGCACGGTCCGGCCACAGTGCCGGTTTGTCCACGACCGCTGCGGGCTTGAAGGGCAGCTATCCCCGATATCCACCAGCACACTGCCAATTGCGCCGCACGGACAAGCATCGTCGCAGGCTGCAGGACGCGGTGTGGGTCCTCAAGCCCCTCAATCCGAACAACGTGTTCATTCCAGGCTGGTCGAGGCGTGGCAGCAGCGCCATATTTTAGTACGATTTCGCACCATATGCTTCGATATCGCACTACTATCGAGGCCATGCCGATGCCTCCCAGCTCGAGCCGCTGACCCTGATCGACACCCCGAGTTCTCGTGCGGCCCGTCTGGGCCGGACACGACGGGTGGTCTTGGTCGGATGGATCTGAGCCGACCATTGGCTTCCCACGACCGAACCCCGGGACATTCATGGGAAGAATGGTCATTCTCGCGCTGTCATGCGCTCTGGCACTTCAGGGCTGCGGCCCGGCGCGCGAACAGGTCTTACTCGGCGTCACGGCTGTCGCGGCCCCCGACGTCTGGTTTCAGGCAGAGGCAGCAATCGTTCTTCCGCGTGCTTTGCGCGACCGTTCGAAAGTATTGGCACTGTCTGGCGGCGGGCCTGATGGCGCGTTCGGTGCCGGCTATCTGACGGCCCGCGCCGAGGCGGGTTGCAGCGCGCCAGATATCGTCACTGGGGTCAGCATCGGGGCGCTGATCGCGACGCTGGTGTTTGCCAGCCAGGAATACGCGCTCCGTTCGCTCTTTGCAGAGGGCGGTTTTGCGCAGACGTCACCCAGCGTCAACCCGCTACGAGCGATCACTATGGGCACTGTTGCGGACGGTGAAACTTACCGCAAACTCGTAGCCCAGACGATGGACCGTAATCTCATAGCGCTGGTCGCAGCCGAACACCGCAAAGGCCGGCGGCTCTACGTCGCCACGACTGACCTCGACGCGATGCGCATGACAGCCTGGGATATGGGGGCGATCGCAAATCTTCCAGGAACTGGCAAAATGGCGCTGTTCCATGACGTTATCATCGCTTCAGCCAGCATCCCGGGCGTGTTCCCCGTCGTTCCCTTGCCCAACGGCGACGGCAGCGCCCGGCTGCATGTCGACGGCGGCGTCACGGGGCAAGTCTTCGTGCCAGTTCTACCCCCGACAGCGAAGCGACCCCAAGTCCGCATCATTTTCAATAATGGACTGTCGGGCGATCCGCCCATCTCGCGACTCGAGGCGCTGCCGACGGTCCAGCGCGGTCTATCCACTTTGATCCGCGCACAAAGCCGCCAGCAGGTGGAGCTAGCCAGGATTCGGGCCAAAGTTGCTGGCGGGCAGGTCGACGCCGTATCGATCCCACCCGATGCGCCCGTCGCTCGTTTGCAGGATTTTTCGGCCCGCGCCATGGCGGCAACCTTCGAATTGGGGCGGCAGATCGGACAGCCGCCAGCCGGGGAGTGTCCTTAATCTGGCACAGCGGCGGAAACTGAACGATTGCATCGGCACCTGCGCGACTTGACTTGGTACGATTTCGCACTAGATTGTTCGATATCGCATAATATGGAGGTCCGCCATGTCACTATCTCGTCGCTCGTCACTCGCCCACATCGGGGGCGGCGTCGTCGTGGCCGCCGCAATTCCTGCAGCAGCGTTCCTCGCAACGCGAACCCCCGATTCTGCACTTGCACCATGGGATAAGGCTGGACGCTACTCGGACCCCCGCATGCGGGCGCTGTCTTACGCACTGTTGGCGCCCAATCCGCACAATCGCCAGCCGTGGCTGGCCGAACTCGTCGGCAGCGACGGCGTCACGCTTTACCGCGATCTCAAGCGCGCGCTGCCGGTGACGGATCCGCTTTCGCGGCAGCTGACGATCGGCATGGGCGGCTTTCTCGAACTGATGGAAATGGCGGCCGCCCAAGAGGGCTATGGCGTGACCACCACGCTTTTTCCAATAGGCGAAAACGGCCCCACTGCGATCTGCCGATTCGTGCCCGGTGTCGGCAAACCCGACCCACTGTTTGCCCATGCCCTGAACCGACGCACCCACAAGGGTCCGTTCGAAGCCCGCGCCGTGCCGTCCGATGCGGTCAAACGCCTGTCCGCGCATGCTCAAATTTTCACAGACGGCCCCGAACAGGCGGCGCTCAGACGGCTGGCTCATGCCGGCTGGATGAGGGAGGTGCGGACGCCTGATGCCTGGCAAGAAAGCATCGATCTGCTGCGGATCGGAAAGGACGAAATCAACGCCAATCCGGATGGTATTCCTTTGTCCGGGCCCATGATCGAGACGATGGCGATGGTCGGCATGCTGACGCGCAGCGCCGCTGCAAACCCAGAAAGCCCCAGCGCAAAGCCGTTCATCGAGCGCACCGCGAACGCGATTTTGCAGGCGCCCGCCTTCACCGTTTCGCTGAGCCAGCAGAACGCTCGGGCGGACCAGATTGCAGCGGGCCGTCGATGGTTGAGGCTCAATCTCGCTGCAACCGCTGAGGGGCTTGCCCTTCGCCCCGTCAGTCAAGCCCTTCAGGAATACCCGGCGATGAAACCGATATACGACGAAATTCATGCCCGGCTTGCGCCACGGGGGGAAACGGTGCAGATGCTCGGGGTGATGGGATATGGCGCGGCCGCGCCACGGACGCCGAGGTGGCCGCTGGAAAGTGGGATTACGAATGCCTGACGAGCCCGCTAGGGCCTATTTCACATTATTTAACGAGATCGGCATTCTGGCTCAGCTGAGCCGCTCGATGTTCGAGGCGCGACTGCCGCCCGGCATGCTGGTTTCGCACTTTAGCGTGCTCAATCATTTGATCCGCGTGCAAGACGGACGCACGCCGCTCGATCTGGCGCGTTCGTTTCAAGTTCCAAAGACAACGATGACGCATACATTGGCTACCCTAGAAGCAGCCGGTCTGATCGAGACCAGATTAAACCCCGACGACAAGCGCTCGAAGCGCGTCTGGATCACGGTGGACGGTCGCGCGTTTCGTAACACGGCGATAGATTCGCTCAAGCCGGACCTCGAGCGCCTCGCGGAACGGTTTCCCCTGTCCTCGGTCGAGGCCGTATTGCCCACTCTGGCCGCATTGCGTCAGGTGATGGACGCCGACCGCGCGTCATAACGGCAGTCTAGCGCAACAATCGTCAACGCACCGCTGCGTGACGGCCCGGCAGCGGTGCACCACTGATCTCGACGATGAATTTCTGGCGGAACGCGCGCTCGAAGTCGCCGTAGCCGTCGGCGGCGATCACGAACGAACCGTGACCGCCCTGAACATGATCCTTGTACCACTGCTCGATGGTGGCAGCCTCGCTGCCGTCGAGGATCGGCAACCCGTTGATGATCACTTTGCTCTCGACCAGTTCGTCGCGCACGTCACTCACCGGCTCTGCCGGGTTGCAATCCTCACGGCCATCACCCGACACGTCGACCACGGTGCGGTTCGCCTTGGCCGGTATCTGGGGAATGACCTTGTCGGCGATCGTGCGCAGCGAGCGCGAGACGCACGTGAATTGTCCGTTGATGCGTGGCATGCGCCGGATGCGGGCAGCGACGGCTTTGGCATCGGCCGCGCTCGCGATACGGACCCATGGCATCGCAATTTCGGTCCGGTCCGACCAAGCCATGATCGACAACATAATCGATGCCTGTGGGCCGTTGGTGATCGCGCTGATGACGCCCGGATCTTCTAGCGCCTTTGCGATGCCTTCGATCTGTAAATAATAGCGCGTGTCATCGACCGAGTTCGACACGTCCACGGCGAGCAGCAACGCGGTGTCGACCTCGGGCAGCGAGCCTTGGGCGGAGGCGTCCGGTGGATTGCGTAATGCGACGCTGGCGATCAGAGCGAGACTTGCAATAAGCCCCAGCCCAAGGGCGGCGGAGCGGCGCGCGCGGGCGGCGGCGGGGACGGCTGCGGTCGGTGATGTCATGGGCCTCGCCGTCAGCGGATCGCCGTTTCGATATTCCGGGCGAGATGCAATCCTTGAACCGTTTCAAGGCCGCGAACGCCTGACAATACCGCACCGTCGAGATTGGCGCCCGTCATGTTGGCGCCCGTCAGATTTGCGCCGGACAAGTCGGCCTTGGTCAGGTCCGCGTTGGTGAAATCGACGCCCGAGAGATCGGCACCGCGAAACCGTGCGAAATGCAGCACCGCAAAGCGCAACCTGACGCCGGTCAGCGTTGCGCCCGAAAAATCGCATCCCAGCAGAACGGCGCGTTGCGGCGATCCGCGATCATCGCCCCAAGGATAGTCGAGGGCGGCGAGGTCCGCGCCTGTCAGGTTCGCGCCGCGGAAGTCGGCGCCGTCGAGGCGGACGGCCATGATCCGCGCACCGGTGAGATTGGCGCCGCGAAAGCGGGGGGCCTCGCGCTGATCTGGCTCCAATCCCGAATAAATCGTCGGGCGCAGCATCGTTACGCCGGTGAGGTCGGCTGCGGTGAAGTCGGCTCGTGTGATCACAGCCCGGTCGAGCTTGGCACCGGCGAGGTTCGCGCCACTGAGATTTGCGCCAGCCAGATCCGTGCCAAAAAGGTTGGCCTTAGTCAGTTGCGCTTGCTTGAAGTCGAGGCCCGCGAGGTCGAGCCCGGACAGATCGCGGCCTGAATAGTCGAGTTTCGCGCCTGCGGCGGCGCCAAACATCGCTGTCGTCACTTCCTTGGCGGTAAAGTCAGCGGCATGCACCGGCAGCGTGACATGCGGTCCAACAAGCGTTCCGGCGAACGCGGCGCACCATGCAACATGCCGC
>Ga0163155_10003406_pt1 | contig 17132 bp, 16 predicted proteins | sample OliLakLV19SP4G1_FD_148611 | JGI IMG/M metagenome (GOLD analysis project Ga0163155, IMG submission 148611) | Freshwater microbial mat bacterial communities from Lake Vanda, McMurdo Dry Valleys, Antarctica - Oligotrophic Lake LV.19.SP4.G1 | ecosystem: Environmental > Aquatic > Freshwater > Lake >... | reverse complement strand
CTAGTTTTTTGGAGCGACTCGGGTTGCGCGACTCCGTAGTCGTTTGACAACCTTAATCAGCAAGGATACGGGCATACTTGTGTCCTTGTCAATCAGTGATGTTGGCAGATTGTTGAGGGCGATCGCCGACAAGACATGTAGACACCCCTAACCCCCACGATCAGCATCGGCAAATGTGGATTACAGATAAAGAAATACGACAATATTTCTCTCACTCACTAGAAAACGCATACCATAGCAGAAAGTTTCTTGCGATCCACCCATTCGAGGTGAATCGCAAGAAACTTTCCTCAGATCCACCTGAATTGGGTAGATCGCAAGAAACTTTCCTCAGATCCACCTCGAATGGGGGTGATATCAGAAAGTTTCCGCCTAATAAGTTGTTATGCTGCAAGTCCTCTCTGTAGTCAGCTTGATAGTTCTTGCCTGAGTTTCTGCATCGCAGGATCTATGGGGTAGATAAATATCCCAAAACAGGATAAAATGTGAATATTCAGTCTGCTCGTGAAATAATAAGAAAACTACATGAGTCTACCTGAGCCTTCACATAGCCTGTCAAAGGTACAAAAGAATAAAGCAACAAGCACTGTTGGACGTGGCAAAGCTATCCAACTTGATGAAAAACTTGATTTCTCTGCTTGGAATAACGACAGTGTTAGTTTAAGTCTTGGTAATAGCCTTGAATATTATGGCTCTTGGGAAGAGCCTACGGTGATAGTCTCAGACGGAGGTTACGGTATTTTAGGGTTTGAAGGTGATACATCAGATCACATTGACTTACCGGAGTGGTATGAGCCTCATATAGAAGCTTGGTCTAAGTTTGCATTGCCAAGCACAACTCTTTGGTTTTGGAACTCAGAGATCGGGTGGGCTGTAGTACATCCAATACTTGAGAAATTCGGTTGGCGCTATGTCAATTGCAATATATGGAATAAGGGAAAAGGGCATATTGCAGGTAATGTCAACACGGAAAAAATAAGGCGTTTTCCAGTTGTTACAGAAGTTTGTGTTCAATACGTCCGAGAAGTCAAGCTTAATGACTTGACGCTTAAGGAATGGCTACGAAAGGAATGGTTGAGATCAGGCTTACCTTTACGTAAAGCTAATTTAGCCTGTGGTGTTATAGATGCAGCAACAAGAAAGTATTTCGATCAAGGACATCTATGGTATTTTCCCCCACCCGAAATGTTTGAGAAATTAGTTCTTTATGCAAACGAGCATGGAAGTCCAGATAGGAAGCCCTATTTTTCAGCAAACGGTAAGCGGCCTTTAACTGGTAAAGAGTGGGGGGAAATGCGCTCTAAATTTAACTGTCCACATGGTTTCACAAATGTCTGGGAGCGATCAGCTTTACGTAATAGTGAACGAATTAAATCTCCTGATGGCAAAGCAGTTCACTTAAATCAAAAGCCGCTTGATCTTATGAAGCTAATCATTGAAGCTTCGAGTGAGGAACAGAATGTAGTTTGGGAGCCATTCGGCGGACTTTTTAGTGCCTCCTTAGCTGCCAACATACTTAATCGTAAATCTTTTGCTTGTGAGATTGATGAAACCTATTTTTATTATGGAGTCAAAAGGTTTAGTCAAGTAGTTCATCAATGCTCTCTTCTTTGATTCCAAGATGTCTTTTCAATGCGGCTTTTATCAACTCATCTCGACGGCTGGCTAAAAGTCTATTCCACTGTCCAACTTCCATTCCAGAGAAATCTGTTTTATAGACACGTTCCTTAAAACTTTCAATTCCTGGATGTACAATCCTATCCATTTTTGCAAAGTTGGTGTCCAATCTGTATTTGAAGCAGGTAGTAAGTTCCCGTAAGAGTTCCTGATATTCTTGCGTAGGCTCATAACTTCTTCCATCATTCCCCCAAGAATCAACTATTGACTCAGCTGAAAGGAACTCTTCATCCGTTCCCTGGAACTTATATCCACTCGTATTTGTTTGCTGCAAATTTGCTGTCCTTTGAGCTGTGTCTCCTGGCTCTAGAACAAGATAATCAGGGGGATTATGATAATGGTCGTCTCTCGCCTTTGCAACTGAATAACCAGACACAACACACACATCCAGAATTTTAGGTTTTCCGTAGATTACGGCTTCAGGCAACCAAGCTAGCAACGCGACATAAGTTTGATCAAATTTAAAGTGATTCTGACTATCTTTAAATCGGGCTGTTATTTCAGTAGCCAATGGGAACCATGCTTTTATTTCTAATCCAGGTGTAGGTTGTATATTACCGATGAAGACAGTATCAGGAAATCCTGGATCTTGTCTTTTCCACTCTCCGAAAGGTGGGAATATCTCTTTCTTATTCAGAAACTCAACGGTATTAAACTCAATCAAATTTCCCAATAATGGCGATAGCTTAGAAATCACTTTAGCGAGATTAACTGCTGCATCAGGAGATATTGGTTTAGAAATATCCAATAGATCAAACGTATGACCAGGTAAATCTGCCAGATACTGGGTTGCTAAGCTGATAACATCTTGTGTGTTCATGTTTCTCCTTCACAAGATTTGGTGCTACAAGTTTGCTCAACTGTTCGTAAAATCTCACAAGGATCTACCCCAATAGCATGAGCAACTATAAGGAACTCAACAACATCTAATCTTCTTTCACCATTCTCGTATTTTGCAATGAAGGATTGGGGCTTTTCGATAGCCTTAGCGAGGGTTGCTTGAGTCAGCTTGGCATCCTTTCGAGCTGCAATCATGCATCTACGGAAGACATCATATTTTGGGCTAAAGATAGACTTCATCGTGCTTTACTCAGCACAGTAGTTACCAGTGCTAAGATAAACCTATTTTCGGATAATCCCAAAATGGGATTTTGAGGCATCTGTCACTCCCTGAGCTGCATAACAACCCCAACGCAGCGGACGGTTGAAAGCCGTTGGTGCTGAGTTTGGAGTTATCTGCCGCCGCTGATTGGGAACGTTATCCTGCTGAGTTCTTGGTGGAGACATCGCTGAGAGCTTGGTGAGACAAGCCTGTATTAAAAATCAATTTTTTAGTTTTAGCTGAGTTGCCGTATCTCTTGTTTGAGCAAAGAGCGCATCTCGCTTATTTTAGTGCCAGCCTGAAGATCTATATTATTAGCACCCCTTAGCTGAGTGAGGCACACCATGCCAACCTATCGATCGAAAACCTCTACCCAGGGACGCAATATGGCGGGTGCCCGCGCCCTCTGGCGTGCTACCGGAATGCAGACCGAGGATTTTGAGAAACCCATTATTGCGGCTACTAGTGCCGATCAAGGTGCAGTCTGCAACCTGGAAATGCTGGCATAAAAAAGTACGCAGATACAAAACCAGAGTAGCGAATCTAGTTGCTAAAGGACTGACCAATGCAGAGATTGGTGCAGGGTTCAACCATGAGGATGGGCGATCGCTCTTTGTCCAAACAGTACCCGGATGGGGAATGAGATTTGAGCCATCACATGGGTTGCTTGAGAGGGGTAGGGGCGGTTCGCGATCGCCCTTGCAGGCGTTGAACCACCCCACAATCTATTTAATTGGCTTATTTCACCAAATCGGGGAACACCTGCTGCACGGCAGGATGGAGCAACTGCCCGCCTTTGATATTTAGCCCTTTGGCGATCGCCTCATCCAGTTCTAGAGCTTTGAGTCCATGGGTTGCCAACTTCAGCACATAGGGAAAGGTGCTGTTGTTGAGCGCCTGAGTTGCAGTCCAGGGAACGGCTCCGGGCATATTGGGCACCCCGTAGTGGACAACGCCAGAGACAACATAGGTGGGTGTGGTGTGGGAGGTGGGATGCAGCGTTTCCACGCAGCCGCCCTGGTCTACTGCCACATCCACGATCACAGAACCCGTCCGCATTTTTTCTACCAGCGCTTCAGGCACGAGAATGGGCGCACGCCGACCCGGTACCAGCACCGCCCCAATCAGCAAATCAGCCTCGACTACGGCGGCTTCAATTTGGGCGGGGTTACTGTACAGCAGTTCGACCCGTGAACCAAACAGGGTTTCTAAATAAGACAGGCGTTCCACATTCACATCAAAAATTTGCACCTGGGCACCCATGCCCACCGCAATCCGCGCCGCTTCTGTCCCCACCACACCACCGCCCAACACCACCACCTTCCCTGGCTTCACCCCAGGAATGCCGCCCAGCAAAATGCCCCGACCGCCTTGCTGCCGCTCCAAATAGCGCGCCCCAAACTGCACCGAGAGCCGTCCGGCAATAATGCTCATCGGCGTCAGTAGCGGCAGGCTGCGATTGGGCAGTTCTACTGTTTCGTAGGCGATCGCTGTCACACCCGCACTCATCAACTGCTCCGTCAATCCCCGCGCCGCTGCTAGGTGGAGATAGGTAAAAATCAGCTGTCCCGATTGCATCAGCGGATATTCGGGCGGCAGCGGCTCCTTCACCTTGACCACCAGTTCACGGCTCCACACCTCTTTTGCCGTCGATACAACCTTTGCCCCCGCCAGCCCATAGGCGTCATCCGCAAAGCCCGCACCCACACCCGCCTGGGTTTCGACAAAAACAGTATGTCCCGCGTCGTTTAGCGATCGCACACTATTGGGACTCAGCCCTACCCGAAACTCCTGGTCTTTAATTTCTTTAGGGACACCAATTTCCATTGCTTACCTCATTATCAGACTTACGGAACGCTGCTTCTAGCTTAGATCGGTCGCTCTACTTGCCCCATCGTCTGACTGGATGTACTTTTCTTTGTAGAATTTTCAACCCAGTCAAACTATAGTTCTATCCACTATGCGGTTGACGATCGCTCATCCTTCTCTACAATGGAAGTGTCAAGTAAAGTTTTGTAACCCGCCATGACTCAGACCACCCCCACTCCAAAATTCAACGAACCAAAGTTCGGCTTCAATGACTACGCCGAGCGCCTCAACGGACGTGCCGCGATGCTTGGGTTCGTGATTACACTAGGAATTGAATATGCTACAGGTCAAGGGCTATTGTCTTGGTTAGGGTTGTCCTAACGCATAGTCAGAATAGATTGAGCCAGAGTCGTGCAGATTTAGATCTGGTGCAGGTTTAGATTCATTAGGGAGGATAGCGGTGCTATCCTTCTTTTTTGACACCGCTTTTTGATTGGTGTAGGGGCTGACACGCCACGTCCGAAATTAGCGCGATACAGTAAGAAGTAAGAGCTATGCAGTTTCGACTAATTGCTACGGATAGGGGTTTAAATGCGGCGATTCTTCAAGTCTGGTAATCGCAAAGAGCCAATTTCTAGTTTCGTGCTTACGGTCGGTGTGGTCGATGCCGTCATCGGTGGCGTGGATGGGCACTGGTCGCTAGCAATGGTCGGCGGCACTCTGGTGGGGGTGGCGATCGCCCTGCGGTTTCTGCAATCTCAGCGTCGCCTCGTACAGTTTACCGATGCTTCTCCAGTGCTGTATTTGCCGGAGCGCAGAGAATAAGGGGGAGGATGCAAACTATATCAACCGCCGCGCTGCTCAGAATTGGTGAAGTGGCTGCCGAAAGTGGGCTTCCGGTAAAAACCATTCGCTATTACGAGGAAACGGGGCTGCTGCTACCAACGGTGGAACGCTCAGAGTCGGGCTATCGCTTATTTCAGCCGCAGGTGCTAAATCGACTGGCGTTTATTCGGCGATCGCAATCGTTAGGCTTAACGCTGCAAGAGATTCAGCAAATTTTGGCAGTGCATGACCATGGGCAGTTGCCCTGTGGTGAGATGCGGCAGCATTTGGAGCTGAAAGTGGAGGCGATCGAGCAGCAAATTCAGGCATTGGAAACACTGCGGGCAGAGCTGAAAGGCATTTTGTCGGGCTGGCAAGACCAACCGTCAAGCGATCGCATTTCCCAAACAATTTGTCCCAATATTCAGCCATAGGAGCCAGCCGTAGGAGCCAACGGTCGTTGACCCGGTTTGACTACAATCTGGGTTTCTGCTGCACAGCGACATGGGCAGAGGCATGGACAGCGGCACGAGCAGAGGCATGGACAGAACCCCACAAAATCTCGCCACCCCGTGTGCAACATAGCAAGGTGGCTAGAGAGAATGCTATTATTTCCTGCTAGGCTCCAAACTGATCTACCAGTTGGGGGTTAGCAACTCACAGGCATACAGGCTCTCCGCCTATGCCAAAATTCACGCATTCCCACCCTAGTAGAAGACGGCGCAAGTTTAGCTACCGTAGTGCGGGCATCTTGCCCGCGCAGGCTGGAAGCCTGCACTACGAACGGTAGGCAGATTTACGCCTCAGACTACTAGTATCTGCCCGACATAGCTTAGATAGAGACTACACTCAGTGATTATTCAGGTCAACTTAAAAAACTTCAAAAGCTATCGCTCTGCTGCTCTACATCTTGCGCGCCTGACTGTGTTAATTGGAGCCAATGCGTCTGGGAAAAGCAACGTCATCGAAGCCTTACGTCTATTGGCAAGAATTGCTGAAGGTAAGCGGCTAGGCTCTATTGGCGCTCCTGATCAAAATGGCGAGAGTATTTTTAGGGGCGGAGTCGCTAATCTCGGCTATAAAGGGGCTAACTCGTTTGGGATTTCATGCATCACGACGGAACCCGAATGGAAAGAGTTTGAAATTGAGCTGAGCGTTGGTGATGATGGCGATCTCCATGTCATGGAGGAAAAAATTATTAGCGCTACGTCAATAGTTCCGCTATATGAGATCACGAGCGAACCCCAAGCTGCTGGCGGCGATGTCTTCGTTAATTACAATAATTTTGTTCGCGGAGGCAAGAAACCAAGCATCGTTTGTAGCAACCATATGGCAATTTTTACGCAGCTTTTAGCTGATAGTCGGTTTCGTCCAGAAAATACAAAAAGTCGCAAAATTATCCCTGAGATTGCTGAGAAATATATGCATTGGTTAAGCAGCATTGTATTTCTTGATCCTGAGCCAAGTACAATGCGTTCCTCTGGCCGCAAGACAGATAAAGTGCTTAAAGAGCACGGCGAAAACCTTTCGGGCGTGATTTACAACCTGTGTCGCAATTCAGCCGTAAAAGCAGCCATATTGGAGTTTGTTCAATGCCTTCATGAACAAGATATTGAGGACATTAGTTTCGTTGAAATTGCTCACAATCAGGTTCTGTTGCAGTTAACTGAAACATTTAGAGGCAGTTCTACTACTTATGACGCGGCGATGCTCTCAGATGGCACGTTACGAGTCCTCTCTATTGCAGCGGCCATGCTTTCTGCTCCAGAACATAGCCTAGTTGTGATTGAGTCACTTGATCAAGGTGTCCATCCTAGTCGAGCAGCAGATCTATTGGGACGCATTTCTAGTATTGCTAAAGAGCGCAGCCTGCGGGTTTTGCTCAGCAGTCATAATCCTGCACTGCTCGATGCTTTACCAGATGAGGCTGTTCCTGCTACAGTTTTTTGTTACCGCAGCCCTGAGGATGGTTCCAGCCAATTGGTACGATTACGCGATATTCCAGACTATCCGGCGCTGATTGCTCAAGGTTCTGTGGGTCACTTAATGACGCATGGGCTGCTAGAACGCGGTGTTAAACAGTATCCCGGAGCAAAGCAGAAGCAGCAAAAAGCGATGAAATGGTTGGCTGCTCTCAACTTCACAGGAGACGCTGAGGAATGAGTGCAGTTGCAATTGTTGATACGTCCGTTTTTTGTAGTGTGCTGGATATTCCCCACATGAATGTGGAACGAGATCAAGTAATAGCAGAATTGACGCAATATTTGAAGTCTCAAACGACTCTGCTTTTACCAATGGCGACGGTCTATGAGACAGGCAATCATATTGCCAAACTTGCGAATGGGGGCAACCGACGCCGATTTGCTCAACTCTTTGTTAAACAGGTTGAACAGGCGATGACGGGAGTAGCTCCTTGGCAGGTCATGCAAGTTTCAACCACAGAGGACTTTGGCAAGTGGTTGACAGGATTCCCTGATGCGGCAATGCGGCGTAAAGGGATAGGAGATCTGTCCATCATTAAAGAGTGGGAGAAATTTAAACGGAAGATCCCCGATCGGCGTGTTTTTATCTGGTCTTTAGATAGCGATCTCCAGGGATACGATCATCGTCCTTGATGGGCGATCGCCACGGCTGATTTGATCAAAGGCGAGAACGGCACCGAACGGCTAAAACGCTTGCTGGAAATGTTCAAGCGCTATACCGGGCGAGGTCATGATATTAATGTCCCTGTCTTTTGTCCGAGACGGCAATCGGGCGATGGCGGATCTGATGCTACATTGGACGGCAAAGCTGCTGATCCGACATCGCGCTTCCCCTCAAGTTACCCTTCTTCCGAGCGCCGCGTTTCGAGTGGCAGATAGACCGTCAACACTTCGCCCTGCTGCGGACGCTGTTTCACAATCAGCTTGCCCCCCAACGCTTGAAATAAGTTTTTGGTTACCGCGAGGCTGAGGCTCAGACTGCCTGTTTCGGGTTGGAACATCAGCAGTTGACCCAATGACTTTAGGGGTGGCACAAACGCATGTCCCATGACGGCAGCATTGCCGACTGGGCTAGCGTCTGCCGCTGATTGGGATTCAAATTGCAGCTTCAGCTGGTGCCCTGCCAACTCTACCCGTACCTGGATGTGGCTCCCCGGCGCCAGGGTTTGGGTAATTCGGTCGACCAATCCGGTGAGGACTTGGTCGAACATGCTGGGATCGGTGACCACTTTCGGCAACTTCTGCGGCAGCAGTACATCTAGCGTCAGCCCGCGTTGAGCGGCCAGTTGCTGCCAGCGAGAAATGTTTTGCTGAAATACTTGGGCTAGAGAGATTGGAGCTAGAGAGGTCAACGGAGGTCTGGTGGCACAGGTTTCGAGTTCTGCCGCCCGAAAGATCAAATTAAATCGGTCGATTTGTTCTGTGCATTCTTGGTCAATAATGTCTAGCCGCTTCAGCACATCGGGGCTGAGGTCTTTGCGTTTGAGCAACAGCCGAGTCAGGGTGCGAATGGTGCTCAGAGGGGTGCGAACTTTATGGGCGATCGCCTGCAATAGCTCCATGTCGAAGCTTTCTTTGCCTTGAGCCAGCTGTTCTAGCGATCGCTCTGGCTCTGCTTGATTGCGCGAACCAGTGTGGGCGATCGCCTGCTGATTCCACCGCTTAGCCCCGTTGGGTGTGCTCGTTGGTTCACCGACCGCCGATAGGCTGATCTCGATCTCCTGCGGCTCCGGGTGATGCGCCTCTCTAGACGCCTCTACCGCCACATCCCACGCCATCGGTTCGGGTAAATTCGCCAGCAGCAGCTGACTAAACTGCACCACCGTTTTATAGTCAGGCGCGCTCGGCGCAAATTTCTCAACCTGCTGATCTACAGGGTTAATCAACTGGGGAGCACTAAATAGTAAGCGGGCGCGGAGGGCTTGCCAGGATTGCGTCACCACGTCGGGATCAAACGAAAACAAAAATGCAGGGTTCCCATCGCAGTCTTCACCCAGCACCAGCACTAGCCCAAACTGAGGAGTAAGCACCAGGCAAAACTGCTCTGCGGCGAGGGGATCATTGGTCATCAAAGGGATTGTACCCGCTGTCGAAATCGTACCGGGTGATAAAGTAGCCGGAGATAATAGCCGAAAGGGCATGAAACTCGCCAACCCTAGGGCATCGACAGCAAAATTCCAGGTGGCTAGCTGGGCTACCAAGTTGGGTTGTTCGACCACAGGTAGGGGACCCGACAAGACAACCCCCCGCACTAGTGGCAAACAATGGGGCAAGTTCGATGACCCTAGGTTCGGCGACACTAGATTCGGCGACACTAGATTCGGCGACACTAGATTCGGCGACGCTAGATTCGGCGACACTAGAGGTGAGGTGGGTTCAGCTAAGGGATCTGAGGAAGATTGCAGCATGGCATTGAGGGCAGCGATCGCCCCAAACCACTCGCGCTCAGCCTTTAGCCGTTGCTGAGCCGCAAATTTGAGGTGACCCACACCCCTTGACGGCTTCAAGCTTGGCTCACGGTGGGCAACCACCTCACTGAGAGTCGGTAGATACCACTTATACACGTCCCGCAATTTCCTCAACAGATACCTGCTTTTAAAAGAGATAGTATTTCTACCCTCTCTATGACGATACTCGCCGATATCTGGAATAGCCTAGCCATAGAACCGAACCGAACAGTCGCGATCTCCCCCGATCGCCTGCTTTCCCTCTCGGTTAGGCTCATTGCGCAACGGTTTGCCACCCAAGCTCGTCCTGACGCATTTGCCGAATTCCCTGCTGCATGAGCGTATTGATCTGCTGCTGGCGTTCATGGGAACTTGTATTGAGCCTATGTATGCCTGCCTATGTATGCCTACCTGTGTATGAATGTAGAAGTCTCTCGGAGGAATCTCGATGACCGTGATTGTTTGTCCGGGTATCCATGATCCCGATTTAACCTGGAGCTTCCTAGCCAATTTGGGGATTGGGGCTAATCCACTGCGAACAGCCCTGTCCTACGATGTGCTGGTCTTCCCAGCCGAACGATATCCTGCCTACTCTACATTGCACTTGCTCGACTTTTTACTACATCAGTTGAGTAATCCACTGGGTAATCTACGGGGTAATTCATTGAGTAATTCACGGGGTAATTCGCGGCCATTCAAACCGTTTCCAGCCCTCCAGCTAGAGGCAATCGAGATGCCGCTCGTGTTTCTAGGATTTAGTGCCGGTGTCGTTGGCGCAATTGGAGCGGCTCACCTCTGGCAATGGTTAGGGGGAACGGTAAAGGCATTTATCGCCCTAGATGGTTGGGGGGTACCGCTTTATGGCAATTTCCCGATTCATCGCATCAGCCACGATTATTCGACCCATTGGAGTTCTGCGCTGCTAGGTGCGGGTAACGAGGGCTTCTACGCTGACCCGCCCTTGCCGCATTTGGAACTGTGGCGATCGCCCCACACCACCCAAGGCTGGCAAACTCACCCCACCCCCTGGTTCAACCCAGCGCTGGTAGAAGTATCCTCCCCAGAACCCACTACCGCTGCCAGGTTTCTGCTGGCGCTGCTCAGACGATATGGGGAGGGATGATACGTTATCAATTCCTGATAGTCTGCTCGACAGGATTGCAATATCAGAACTAGACTGAGATATTAACAATTTGTGCATCAAGATACAGATTTTTATTATGCGTGAAGTCTTGCCTGCCATCTCCATGACCGCCTCACCGTCTACAAACTCTGAACTCCACAAATCTGTTGCTCCCCAAACCGTACCCGCTGTGGTGTCACACCGGGTTTCTGCCATTCGTTCAACTGGTGCTGCGGCATTAATGGACAGCCTAGTGCGGCACGGCGTCGAGCATATTTTCGGCTACCCCGGTGGAGCAATCCTGCCGATTTATGATGCGCTATATCAGTCAGAGGCGCGGGGCGAGCTGCGGCATATTTTGGTGCGGCACGAACAAGGAGCGGCTCATGCCGCAGATGCCTATGCGCGGGCAACGGGCAAAGTCGGCGTTTGTTTTGGCACATCGGGACCTGGTGCTACCAATCTGGTAACGGGGATCGCCACGGCGCAAATGGACTCGATCCCCATGGTGATTATTACCGGGCAGGTACCCCGGCACGCCATTGGCAGCGATGCGTTTCAAGAAACCGACATTTACGGGATTACGCTGCCGATTGTGAAGCACTCATATGTCGTGCGCGATCCCAAAGAGATGGCCAGAATTGTGGCCGAGGCATTTTACATTGCCCGCTCTGGCAGACCTGGCCCTGTTTTGATTGATGTGCCCAAGGATGTAGGACTAGAAGAATTTGACTATGTGCCCGTCGAACCGGGTAGCGTTAAACTGCCGGGCTATCGTCCTACCGTTCGGGGCAACCCGCGCCAAATTGCCCAAGCGTTGAAGCTAATTCGTCAAGCCAAGCAGCCCTTGCTCTATGTGGGCGGTGGTGCCATTTCTGCCGATGCCCATGGTGAGATTCTCACCCTAGCCGAGCGGTTTCGCCTGCCGGTGACCACAACGCTAATGGGTAAAGGTGCATTTGATGAACACCATCCTCTATCGGTGGGGATGCTGGGCATGCATGGCACGGCCTACGCCAACTACGCCGTGACCGCGTGTGACTTGCTGATTGCGGTGGGCGCTCGCTTTGATGACCGGGTAACGGGCAAACTAGATGAATTTGCCAGCCGCGCCAAGGTGATTCATATCGACGTTGACCCCGCAGAAGTGGGCAAAAACCGCACCCCTGAGGTGCCGATTGTGGGCGATGTGCGGCATGTGCTCTCAGAACTGCTGCGGCGCGATCGCGACGACGGGATTGCCCCCGAACCCAACCTCACCGAGGCATGGCTAACGCGGATTGATCGTTGGAAAGCAGACTATCCGCTGACAGTGCCCCACTATGCCGATAGCCTGTCGCCCCAGGAAGTGATTGTAGAAGTTGGCAGGCAAGCGCCCCAGGCGTATTACACGACCGATGTCGGCCAACATCAAATGTGGGCGGCTCAGTTTCTCAAAAATGGGCCTCGTCGCTGGATTTCTAGTGCGGGGCTTGGCACGATGGGGTTTGGCATGCCTGCCGCTATGGGTGTCAAAGTGGCGCTGCCCGATGAACAGGTGGTTTGCATTAGCGGCGATGCCAGCTTCCAAATGAATCTCCAGGAATTGGGCACGTTGGCGCAGTATGGCATCAACGTTAAAACCGTAATTATCAACAACGGCTGGCAGGGCATGGTGCGGCAGTGGCAAGAGGCATTCTACGGTGAGCGCTACTCGTGCTCGAATATGCAGACGGGGATGCCCGATTTTGTCATGCTGGCCAATGCCTTTGGCATCAAAGGCATTGTGGTACACGATCGCGCTGACCTAGAGGGGGCGATCGCCGACATGTTGGCTCACGACGGACCCGTGCTGATGGACGCGCATGTGAACCGCAACGAAAACTGTTATCCGATGGTGGCACCGGGCAAGAGCAATGCCCAAATGATTGGTTTGCCAGAGCGGCCTCAGTCGGAAGCCGCCAATACCCCCGTCATCTGCGATAGCTGCGGCAGCGAAACCCTGCGCAGTAGCAACTTCTGTCCTACCTGCGGTACCAAGATCTAGCCAGCTCTAAACGCTAAAACTACTCCTGCTACAACAGCTGTAGCAGGGTCAATACGATTAATGCAGACGAGGTGCAACCCTAACATCAGGGCAATGCATTCGTCTGCATTGGTTTAAGTAGAGGTCAACTCTGTAACTTAAACCCGTAATATAGGAATTCGGCAGCGTTGTTGCAGGTACACTTACCCGTGAAGTTATTTGTTTTTCATACCCCCGAATTGACGCCTTCGGATCAGGTTCCAGGCTGTGCGATCGCCGTAGACGTGTTGCGCGCTACTAGTACGATCGCTACCGCTCTGGCAGCAGGTGCCGAAGCAGTTCAGGTGTTCAGTGATTTGGATGAACTGATTCGAGTCAGCGCCGGCTGGGATGCCAGTCAGCGAATTCGAGCTGGCGAACGCGGCGGCTCGCAGGTAGAAGGATTTGATTTTGGCAACTCGCCACTCGCCTGCACGCCCGAATTTGTCAAAGATCGACGATTGTTTATTAGTACAACCAACGGCACCCGCGCCCTGGCCTGTATCCGCTCTGCAAAGGTTGTATTAGCGGCAGCATTAATTAATCGCCAAGCCGTCGTCGATTATCTGCTAAAACATCGGCCAGAAACAGTGTGGATTGTGGGTTCTGGCTGGGAAGGTTCCTATTCGCTAGAAGATACCGTCTGCGCTGGGGCGATCGCCCACAGCCTCTATACCAGTCTGGGCTGCCCCTTAACCGACCTCGTCGGCAACGATGAAGCGATCGCCGCCCTCAGCCTTTATGGTCAGTGGCACGATCGGCTGCATGAGCTGCTACAGTCTACCACCCACGGTCAGCGCCTGCTGCGGCTGGGACTTGCAGACGACCTGAAGTACTGCGCCCAAACCGACACCCTAGACGTGCTGCCGATTCAACGAGAGCCAGGAGTGCTGGTAAAAAATTAGCAGTGTTGAACCGTTGATTTTTCAGTCGCGTCGTGCAGAAAAATCAAGTTTTTAATATTAACTCTGACGTTGTATTCGTAGCAGATGTTTTGGTAGGGGCATGGCACGCCATGCCCTGTTCAGGCGTGAACTGTTTCCTTTACCCTTCCCGCTTTCCCTCAAACACCTTGGTCGCAGGGCCAGTCATGTAAAGGCGCTGATCCGCCTCTAACCATTCGATCAGCAAGTTGCCGCCGGGGAGTTCGACGGTGGCACGGCGATCGCTTTTTCCAGTCAGGACTGCTGCCACCAGTGACGCGCAGGCTCCTGTGCCACAGGCCAGCGTAATTCCGGCACCGCGTTCCCACACGCGCATTTTGAGGTGGTCTCGCTGGACGACCTGAATAAATTCGGTATTGATGCGCTTGGGGAATGCGGGGTGGTGCTCAAACTGAGCGCCGATCGCCTCTAGCGGAATAGCCGCAACATCGTCAACAAAGGTAATGCAGTGCGGATTGCCCATGCTGACACAGGTGACCTGCCAGGTTTGCCCTGCGGCCTCCAGCGGCAGATCGATCACCTTTTCGTGCGGAGCTGCCAGCGTAGTCGGAATTTCGGCAGCAATCAGCCGAGGCAAGCCCATATCGACGGTAATTTGCCCGTCAGCTTCGAGCTTTGGGGTGATCACGCCTGCCAGGGTGTGAATCTGGTATGCCGCGCGAGCCGCACCTGTTTCTGCGGCTTCCAGGTCAGCAATGAAGCGAGCCAGACAGCGGATGCCGTTGCCACACATTTCTGGCTCTGAACCATCGCAGTTGAAGATCCGCATGGTGTAGTCCGTCCCATCTTGACCGGGTAGGGCAAAAATGATGCCATCAGCTCCAATCCCAAAATGGCGATCGCACCACTCGATCGCTTGCGCTGGCGTCAGACATGGCTCTGGTTGATGTCGATTGTCGATCAGCACAAAGTCGTTGCCCAGTCCATGATATTTGGTGAATGCGATCGCCATTGCAGTTTCCCTAAATCAGCCTTTGTATATAGCCTTTCTCATTTCGGTGCAGTACAGGCAAGGGGATTAAGCCCCTTGTTTTGGAGCCTGTGATGTACTTCATTCATCTGAGAACTGCTATATAGCAATCGTAAAGGAGAGCTGAACGAAAATGACTGTCTTCTGCCAGCTTTTTGTGGGTATACCTGTTTCCAAACCGTCAGCTGCCAAAACTTACGCTGGCTTTATTCACGGAAGTCTCTAAGCTGGTAGTAATGATTTCCGAATGGAACCAAAATAGCTATGGCCACTACAGAATTAGAAACCGGTTTACCTAGCGTCCGTCAGATGCAGACCTTGATCCGTGAAAGCAAAGAGGTAGAGCTAAAGCTGATCACGAACGATTTGCTCACGGGCAAAATGAGCTGGCAAGATCAGTACTGCGTCTGTCTGGTAGACCACTACGACCAGCCAACCGTGGTCTGGCGGCAGGCGATTGTTTATATGAAACCCAAGATGTAGCCTGAGAGTGCCTAAAAGCATAGCCAATCACTTCTAAAATATCCTCTTAGCGATCGCTGGCTTGGGGTGCATCCCACTTTTGCCGCCCTCACCCTAAATCCCTCTCCCAAAGGGGGAGAGGGACTTTGAATCCGTCTCCCCTTCTCCCTTTTTGGGAGAAGGGGCTGGGGGATGAGGGCTGCAAAACTGGGATGCGATCGCTAGCTTGTCCCTCTAGGGCGGCAATGCGATCGCGCAGTTCAACCACCAGGGTCGCCAATCGCCGAAAGGTCGGATCTTCTGCTAGTCCCGTGGTCGGAGGATTGGCTGCTGGAGCGGGTGCCGTGGGTGCTGCGGCGGCACTGCGACCAACGCGGCCAATTTGGGACTCTAGTTGACCAATGCGCGCCCGCAGACTAGAATTTGCCGATTCTAGCCGATTCACCCGCGCCTCTAAGCCGGACGATTGCGCCAGACTGGGAGTTTGCAATAGGCAAAGGAGGAGAGCGATCGCCATGATTACACCCAGAGCCAGTTGCCGCTGCCGAGACGTGAGCTGAGGAAGGGCTGAACGTTGCATCAATTTTGCGCAGATTATTGCTTGAAACTACCTGTTTCTAGCTTAAATTTTCTTCTTGTGATTGGTGTCTGCGGTGCTGTGTGGGCAAGGGGCTTAAGCCCCTTGTTCTGGAGCCTATGGTGGATTGTGTTCATTTGAAAACTGCTGTAATGTCCGATTTTTGAGCTGCGTAGAGCCTTCGGATTGATGCCGCCTACGCTAAATCTGTCTATTCTAGGTATCCTTCTAAACCTGCGACCAGGACTTTGGCAATGGGGTGATCGATCGCTGCTTCAAAGGCGGTTTTGCCTGCTTCTTTGAGGGCGTTGAGGGTGCGACTTTTGAGGGTGGGGTTCTGTTCGATGGATTCGATCACTTTGCCGCTGAGTCCCATCTTGCCAGATGGGGTGGTGGTGTCGTAGTCGCTGGCGTATTGATTGACCAGGACTTTGATGTCTTGGGCAGTCTGGGTCATATTTTGGGTGTTGACAATTTTGTTGCCTGCGATCGCATCACCTGCAACATCACCCGTTTTCATTTTGTTGCCTGCAACGGTGTCCTTATCTCCCATGACTTTATCGCCATCGACGCGATCGCCCTGCCAAGTTTTGTCGCCACTCATAGCTTGCTCCTGTCTAAGGGTTATTTCTCGGCTAACAGCCAGTTTAGTGATATCTCGCATATCTTCGTAAGCTTGTTTAGAATACTCTTCTCCTCGATTGAATTCTGGACGCTGGGTAAATTTGCTTTTACCGATCGCGTCATCAATCAAACTGCGAACATTGACTTTGTGATAAGGCGGTTGGTCGCATTCAGTTTCGTAGGCTTGATTTTGCAGCCGTTCTTGGAGTTTTTGCAGCACATAAGCATGGGGATTTTGGGAGCCTTTGCAAGTTGGGCAATTGCAAGGGATTAGTTCTTGGTAGCGGAGCTTTTCGTAGGAATCGTGGATTTTATTAAACTCGTGGCGAATGCGGGTGAGTAGGTCTTTTTTTGGGAAACCAGATACTCGAATGCGGATTTCATTTTTGTAATAGGTTTCGATCACTTCAGCGCGGGTATTGCTGTCGGTGAGGATAACGCCATCTTTCCAGACGAGGTCGCTATCAATTAGCTTGTGCATCTCGACGGTGAACCGGGTCAGCATCCCCTTGGGCATGAAATCATAGTGGTATCGCAAGATTAGGT
>Ga0163155_10003405_pt1 | contig 17136 bp, 12 predicted proteins | sample OliLakLV19SP4G1_FD_148611 | JGI IMG/M metagenome (GOLD analysis project Ga0163155, IMG submission 148611) | Freshwater microbial mat bacterial communities from Lake Vanda, McMurdo Dry Valleys, Antarctica - Oligotrophic Lake LV.19.SP4.G1 | ecosystem: Environmental > Aquatic > Freshwater > Lake >... | reverse complement strand
AAGATGAATCACGCATCCGAACCGATCACGGGCCCGAAAACCTGGCCCTTCTGCGCAAAATTGCCTTGAATCTTGCGAAGAACGAGCGAACCCACAAAGCGGGCCTTCAGGCCAAGCGTAAGCTGGCTTCCTGGAGCAACCCCTACCTGCTTAAGCTCCTCTTCGCAGGTTTGAACTCAAATCAAGCGAAATAAGATGCGCTCGCCCTGGATCTAACGCCCTCTGCCCTTTACCGGCCATTTACCAGGGTGCTAGGGTTCGCGCCCGTCGCCGCCGCATTCTGAGGAGGAAACCGTGATGAAAGAACGCACCCTGTTCGTCTTGCTCACCATCTTGTGCCTGGTCTCTTGCAGTACCAGCGACGAGAGCCTCGCAGAACCGGTCGCGCGGGTAGAGCAAGCGTTGCTCTCCGGCCCCATGCCCTATCGCGGCGTGAATCTGGCGAGTGCAGAGTTCGCCGTGGATGCAGACGGTGTCGGCCAGCTGCCGGGCACTCACGGTACAGACTACGTCTATCCTGATCCCGCTTACGTCAGCGGTTACAACTCGGCCGACTATTTCATCGGCAAGGGCATGACGACGTTTCGGCTCGCGTTTCGCTGGGAGCGCTTGCAGCCGAACCGGCGCCAGGCTTTCAATTCAGCCGAGCTGACCCGACTGCGCACGACCGTGAATCGGCTGACCGGCAAAGGGGCGCAAGTGCTTCTCGATCCACACAACTACGCCCGCTACGGTACAGCTCTGATCGGATCGAGCTCGGTTCCGAACGCCGATTTTGCCGATTTTTGGTCACGCTTGGCGACCGAATTCAAGGGCAACCTGAACGTCCTGTTTGGGTTGGTCAATGAGCCGCACGATATGTCCACCGAGCAGTGGGTTGGCGCCGCTAACGCCGCGCTCGCTTCAATTCGGAGCGCTGGTGCCACGAACCTTGTACTGATTCCCGGCAACGGCTGGACGGGTGCGCACTCCTGGAGCCAATCGTGGTACGGCACTTCGAACGCGACGGCGATGCTCTCCATTTCCGATCCTGGCAACAACTACGCCTTCGAGGTGCACCAATACCTCGACGCCGACTCGTCCGGTTCGGGATCGAGCTGCGTCAGTAACACGATCGGCTCGGAGCGGATGCAACCCTTCACGAGCTGGCTTCGCGCCAACGGCAAGAAGGGGTTTCTGGGCGAGTTCGGCGGCGGCTCAGGCCAAACGTGCCTGAACGCGATGGACAACATTTTGGACCACCTCGAGGCGAACTCGGACGTCTATCTCGGCTGGACGTACTGGGCCGCGGGTCCCTGGTGGGGCGACTACTTCTCCTCGCTCGAGCCGAACGGCGGTGTCGACAAGCCCCAGATGGACACGCTTGAGCCCCACCTCGGCAGCATCACACCACCGCCACCACCGCCACCGCCGCCGCCGGCGTCGAGCTGCACGGACGGCATCAAGAACGGCACCGAAACCGGAATCGATTGTGGAGGTTCGTGCACGGCTTGTTCGACGGCATGCCAGACGGCCACGTACGAAGCCGAGACGATGTTCCACTCAACCGGCGGTTCGACGACTGGCGGCTGGAACATCTGGTCCAACGGTTATATCTCAACGAACCACAACTTCACCGCTGGCGGAGCTTCGATCAAGGTCCGGGCCAAGGGTTCGATCGCAGCCGGCGTGTGGCCGCGCATGGTTGTCTCGGTCGCGGGTACAACGATCGGGACCGTCAACGTATCCACCACGACGTTCACCGAGTATTCGTTTTTGTACACCGCCACCGTCGGTCTCAAAGAAGTCCGCGTGACGTTCGACAACGACCTCAACGTGAACGGAGAGGACCGCAATCTGCTCGTCGACAATGTCGTCGTGCCGTGCCCCATAACCTGCCAGCCGCTGACCTACGAGGCCGAATCGATGTTCCACTCAACCGGCGGTTCGACGACTGGCGGTTGGAATATCTGGTCGAACGGATACATTTCAACGAACCACAACTTTACGGGAACTGGCAGCCGAACGCTCACCGTGACGGCTAAAGGTTCGGTGGCAGCCGGCGTTTGGCCGCACATGGTCGTGTCAGTCGGCGGGGTCAGCATCGGCGCCGTAAACGTGACGTCGACAGCGTGGGCGCCGTACTCATTCACCTTCAGTACGAGCGCGGGCACGAAGGAGCTCCGAGTCACCTTCGACAACGATCTCAACGCGAACGGGCAGGATCGCAATTTGCTCGTCGACCGAGCGCTGGTCGGCTGCCCTGGGGGATGAAGCGCTCACGGATTATCTGCGCTCGCTGTCCGCATTGCCCGCGAGTCTACCAAAGGCGCTCCTGGTGATTTCGGCGCACTGGGAGGCGAGTGTGAGCATAGGACAATCCAACTGCGAAAATCAGGCGGCGGCAAGAGTAGGGCATCCAGCCGAAGGGCCTCTGCACCCCCCGAACCACGTCACCGAAGCCTAGGCAGCGCTGAACACGACCGACTGCGGAGCAAAGCAAGCACCCCCGAGGGCAACAAGAGCTCGGCGTCAGAACTTCAACAGAACCGAAGCCGTGGCTGAGCAGTCGCAGCGTTTGGTCGGTTCGGGGGTCACTTCTGCGCCAGACCACACCACACCGTTGGCGTCTGCAGCTCTGGCGCGTCGGGTTCATGTACCCGCCACCACAGCATCTTCGGACACTGCAGCCCAGCCATGTAGCGGGATTTGGAAAGGCGTATGGCGGGGGGCATTGATTTAAGCAGTAGCTGAACTTCTCTCAACGCTGTTGAGAGTTTTGGATTTGCCCGTGAACGGGCTCCGATGATTCGTCACGTCGAAAGTGGCGAATCGGAGTGCACTGATTGTGCCGTGCCGCACGCCTGCCGACTTTCCCAGCGTTTATCGACCTAAGGCCCCATTCAAGCTAGGCTTCGTGCATGTACGTTCTGGCTGGCCCAGAAGCTGATCGTAGAGCTATTTCAGAGGGACGTATTGCGCAGTCGCTGATTGGGCAATTGGGCGCCGGGCTAGGGCGACACTTGGCTGAGCACCCGATCCTTCGCTACGCTCACACACGTGACTAAGGTCCCCCTTATTTCGCCTTGTCCGACACGGCTCGGTTGCGGGTGGGCCTCGGATTACCGGAAGCATTGGCCAGCTCGTGGCATGTCGAAGAACGATACTCGGCACGGACCGGCGAAATACCTCCCGGGGACTTCACCGCAGGACATCCGCCAAATCGAAACAGACACCGTGCACGTGGGCGTCAGAGCGGTGCGAGCAGAGCACCAGTTCGAATACGTCCGTGCTCTAGAGAAGGTTATCGGCTGGGACCGTGGGCAGGACGCAACCATTTCATTTGTCGAATGTAGTGGCGGAGCCAGCGCAGGCCGAACGTTTCACGGACGTCCCGTCACACCGCGGAACAAGAGAATCAAGGAGGGCGCATGAAGGTGGCGACCATTCAGCTTGGCGTCGCGGGGACAACACGACAGGGTCGAGCCTTTCTCGATCGAGCGTTGCTGGTTACCGTCGGGGTAGAGGAGCTCGAGCGGCGCTTCGCAGAACACTTTGCAAACGACGAAGACGAGGCTCGCCTCAAGAAGATCGAACACGTCCTCCGAGCTGGCGAGAGGGTTCGTGTGGACGTTCACCCCGGCGAGTCCGCGCCCCCGGAGTATCACGTCTATTTTCGCGATCCGACTGAACCCGAATCGCGACTCTTTGCCTGCGTTCTGGCCCCGGAGGCGGTGACCGCAACTCTCCTGGGCCAACCGCCTCATTTGCTTTTCGAGAACGCGACCTTTCAGGCCATGTCGAGCGATACCTCGACAACCGGCCTGCTCTGCGCGGTCGAAACCTGGATTGACCGACTGTTTCCAGAAATCAAGATGCCTCCCATCACCCTCAGTCCGTGGCCGATCATGGAGGTCATCGAGAGTTCAGAAACCCCGCTCGTTCCGAAACCCCCAATTGGCGGGGCGCTACCGCTCCTAGAAGCGCGGGATTACCCGTTTCCCGAGGAACTGAGCGCATGAAGCTCGTCGCACAGCGGGTCGTCAGTCCTGCGACGCATGCGACGGGCGTCAACGCGTACTACTACCGGCATCCCGGTCGAGATTGGCTCGATGCGCCACCGGACGACCTAGGGCGAGGCGTCTTTGCCTCGAAGATCCTTGAAGTTGAGCCACCTGTTGGAAACCGCGTTCGCAGTTTTCTGGAAATCACGGCGCCCGATCGAACCTCGAATTTAGAAATTCAACACGTCATTCTCGACGGCGCTTCGCTGCTTTCATCGGGGCGACAGCAACTTCCTTGGGCACTCGTGCACGGTGAGACCTTGTTCAACTTCAACATCGAACTGAGTCTCGCGGCACAGTGGGATCTCGAACTCCGGATCCTTCTGGGTTACGCGCTCGAAGTCCGAGCTGCTTCATGACCCGCTGTGTCCAGCACATCGTCGCGAGGTCACCTCACTACCCCAACTCCGCCAAAACGCGCCGTGTCCGCTCAATCAGCGCCGTCAAATCTCTATCTGTCGGACTCAACTCCTGACCCGAATGATGTGTGAGCGACGAGAGTGAAGCCCAAAGGGCGGCGGCTTCACGGGCGAGTGCTTTGTTCGCCATCGTGCCCTGAAGGCACAAGAACTGCGCTGAGAAGCTCGCTTCTGAGGGATCTAGACCGTGCGGGCGGAGGCGTTCGGCGATGGTTTCTTCAAGCGCTTGGCGCGCAAGAACGGCTGCGGCGCGCTGAATGGACGTCGGCTCTGGCGACGCGATCGCGCCCTTCTCTAGCAAGTGTGCCGCGCCTCGCAGAAGTTCCTCGGGAGTCACTGGTCGAGGATCCTTTGGCAGAGTTTCCGCGTCCAATGTATGAGGTCTCTTAGGTTGGTGTTCGTGGCGTTCGTGCCGCCATGGCTCCCTTCCTTCATTTGAAAAAGCACGTCCCGTTCCCTTAGGGCGCCATTGGTTTTCAGATGCCCGGCTACTTCGCCTCCGCTCCTTTCGTCGTCGAGTAGTGCGAGAGCAACCCGGTCGAAGAGCGACAGACTTTTCAGGCGTTCTTCCAGGCTTTCGAAGCTTTCGCCCCGTGCCAGACGGACGCGATAGATCTTTTCTTGGCAGGCGGCCTCGACGGCAAGCCGGCAGAAATTGGGGACGACGCGGTAGGGGAGCTCGTCGCCCATGCCCTTTGCGAGCGCCACCGAGTCGGCGTCTTTCAGGTAGCGTTCTACAGGCGTCGACAGTGGCGTAATTTCAAGTCGAGAATTCACATGGCGGCGGACCTCTAGCACGTGGGTGGGAAGCTGTAGCCGCTGGAGTGAGCTCACGAGCCTGGTGTCATGCGTGAACACGACAACCTGAAGTTTTTCGGCTGCACGGTGCAGCACTCGCGCGAGTCCATCCACTTTGAAATGGTCCATGGCTTGCACTGGGTCGTCGATCAGCACGAAGCTGAAGGGCCCTCCCGAGTGTACGGCGCGCGGGAGAAACAGGCTCAGTGCCATACAGTTGATCTCACCCTGAGAGAGCACGCTCACGCCAGGCGCTGCGAGACCGTCAACCTCGACGTCAAGCTCGACCTTTCGACGCGTGCCGCTGCTGGCGAGCTCCACGCCTGTGAGAAGCACGCTGCTGTCTCGCGCTAGCGTGCGCCAATTCTCCAACGTGGCCTCCCGGAGTGGCGCAAAGCGACGATTGAGCGTGCGTTGAGTCTCCTCTTTCAGCCATGTTTTGGCCTTATCCAGTGATTTTCTCAGAGTGTTGGCTCGCTCAACGGTTCCTTGTCTTTCGACCCAGAGTTCTACGGGTGCGATGAGAGCGCGCAGCTCGAAATCCTGCTGGTTGAGTTCGTCTCGGGCAAGCTGGCGTGCCCGCACTACTTGACCGAGCAACGGACGTTGACTTGTCAACGTGGCGAGAACGAGCGCTGGCGCGGCCTTCAACCCTGCTTTCAGGGTTTGGATTTCAGCGCTCAGCCCAGAATCGATCCCAAGCTCAGCGAGCAGCTCTGGCTTTACGTTGGGGAGCTGGCTGACCAGACGTTCAACTCTTGCGAGAGCATGTTTCAGGCCGTTCTGTGCGGCGCTGTGATCTTGAGTGCTCTGACGGAGTGCATTGGCCCTTGAAGAGATCTCCTCGTGGTGTTGGGCGGATAACGGCTGAGCACAGACGGGGCAATGGCTCGGTTCGGCGCTGAGCCGTGGGAGAGCTAGGTCCAGTAAATCGAGCAACGCGACGCTGGCAGTAGCGTTGACTGAAGAGACCGCTTCAGCGCGGCTGATGGCGACCTCAAGCTCAAGGGTAATGCCGTCCCATTCTTCTTCGGTGGGTACTTCTTGGCGCGCAAACGCCACCAACTGGCTGGGCGCGTCACGGCGCTCACCTTGCAACGCGCGAAGCTCGTTCACAACGCTCTCCAGCGCTGGCTTCTTTTCGTCGAGGAGCGTCTTGAGTATTTGAATTCGGACACTGGGCGAACCTGCCAGCGTGTTTCGACAGTCCTTGAGCTGCTTGATGGCGTCGCTCCCCGCGTCCTTTATCTCGGAACTCTTGCTATTCAGGCGGCTGGCAGCATCTTCCAGCAAGTCCATCCCGAGTACTCCCCGTAGGGCGTCGTAGGCTTCTGCAGACTTTTCGCCGACCTTGCCGAGCTCACGATGGCCGAGAAACGGGCGCGCTATCTTGCAAGCAGCTTCCCAGTTCGGAGCGTTCTCGGTGCTGGCGTTGTTCGCCTCGAACGTGACCTTGCCTTCGCCGAGCTCACACGTTGCGTTCCAGCGCCGAGCGGCCCGGTAGGTTCCGACGCCTTCTGCCATCAGGACACATGAGACTTCGGTGACCGCAGTTTGATACAGATTGCGCCAGCTTTTCTTCCGATCTTGACCCCCCGCGGCCCAGTCGTCGCTCGCCAGAATCGTTTCGAGTGCGTCCACAAACGTTGACTTTCCGGTGCCGTTGCGCCCCGTGACCAGCGTGAGGCCGGGGCCCGGAGGGAGCTTGAGCGTGGCTTTGGGTCCGGCGCCGCGAAATCCCTCAACGACAATCTCTTGAATGAAGATGCGAGGCGCTGCGGCCGGCTCCTTTCTGTCGTGTTGAGCGCGTCTGCTCAGAGCCGCGGCATCTTCAGCGCAGGCTTGAGCAAAGGCGGCGTCTCCGCGAAGTGCGCCGTCGATCACCGCTCGCGCTCCGTTGTCGAGCGCTTCGTCCCCGATCAGGCTTTCGAACACTTCAAAATAAAGCGGATCGTTCTCGACCGAGCCGGCCGACTCGTGATTCATCGTCTCCATCCGTTCCTCCTCCTTGGCTGCGTTAGCTCATGCTCGCTTCAATTATCGATGGGAGCAACACCCCATTTGTGGCCGCCTGAGCGGAAGAGAGCCCTTCGATGTATCCCGCTATCGTCACTTCTGAAGGGAGCGATTTTTTCGGGGAAACGCCCAGCTTTTTCAACTCCTCGGCCTTCCGCACGAGGTTGCCCTTACCCAACAAGAGCTTGCCTCTGGCATCGTTGAAGGCCCTCGCTGCGCCGTTCAGGCTGCCTCCCAGCTTGTCGAGGTCTTCCACGAACCCCACGAACTTATCGTACATCCGAGCCGCCTCAGACGCGATCTGCTGCGCGTTTTGGTTCTGATCTTCGAAGCGCCAAATCGAGGCCACCATACGGAGCGCCCACTGGAGGTTGCCAGGCCCAACCATCATCACACGACGCTCCCAAGCCTCCCGCGAGAGCTCAGGCTCACGGCGGACGAACTCGAGAAATGCGGACTCGATGGGCACGAAAAGCAGAACGAAATCCACGCTAGAGAGCCCGTACAGATCCGCGTAATTCTTCTTGCTCAGGCCGTGCACATGCGTCTTCAACGAAGCGGCTACCGCATTCCAGTTGGCGTCGGTGGGATCGGTTGAGTACTCCACCCAAGATTTGAGCGACACCTTCGAGTCCACGATCAAGTTCTTGGACTCAGGCAGCCGGATCACGACGTCCGGGCGGAGGTAGTTGCCGTCGTTGTCTTGTTCCGTCTTCTGAGTTTGGTACTCGCGCCCTTCGTTTAGGCCCGCGCTTTCGAGCACACGCTCCAGCACCATTTCTCCCCAATTCCCAACGGTTTTGTTGTCGCTCTTGAGCGCCTTGGTGAGATCCTTGGCATCTTTGTCGAGCTCACTGCTGGCTTTCATCAACTGCTCAAGCTGCCCCGAGAGGAGGCCTTGCTCGGTCGCTCGAACACGATCCGTTTCTTCGACCTTCTTGTTGAGCGAGCTCAGGGTTTCCTTGAATGGCGCGAGCGTGGCCGTCAGCTTTTCATGTTGCGTGAGCGAAAGCTCCTGGCTGTTCTTGGTCAATACTTCTTGGGCGATCACCTTCATGTCTGCGGTGAGTTGCTTTTTGGCCAGCTCGATAAATTGGAGCTTTTCGACGCTGGCTTCGATAACGGCTCGCGCCTCGCCGAGCTCAGAAGCGAGCTTGAGCACTTCGATTCGAGCGTTCTCACGCAGGCGTTCACACTCCGCTTTGGTGACCACGAGTTCGTCGCGAGAAACTTGCTGCTCGCGTTGGAGGCTGGTGTTGCGCTCGTCTGCCACGGCGACCTTCGTTTGAAGGGTGGAGGACTGCTGGCGCAAATGAGCGGCGTTGCGCCAGGCCACGAACAGAAGCGCGGCGAACACTGTGGCTAAAGCGGAGGCAAAGATTAGCGAGGTCATGCACGCCAGCAGTGCAGGGGGCGTGCCAAAGCACGGGGGCTATCTGATGCGGAAATGCGCGAAGAATTGCAGGTGTTATTGGGGTGGTAGTACGAAGATTTACTAACTGGTAAATATACTTACTATGCGGTCCCTATGGCAGCTGTGCTGACGAGTTGGTTGGGAAAGACGGATCTTGAAGGTGCCGAGCCAAAGGGCAATCAAAGCGGACCGATCGTGCAGGGGGCACGCTTCGTGAAGCCCGATCGCATCGTGCTCTTGAACAGCTACGCAGCTGCGCAGGGAAAAGCCTACGTGGCGTGGCTCAGGCAACAAACCAGCGCGACGGTCGAGCTTCGGCCAACGAAGATCAGTGATCCAACCAACTACGCTGAAGTGTACAAACAGGCCGATGCCTTGCTTGGGGAGCTTTCCAAGGAAAAGGCAGCCGCCGGACGCAAGTCGTCGTTAACGGTGCATCTAAGCCCCGGGACACCGACGATGCAGGCGGTGTGGGTCATTCTTGGCACAACGCGCTACCCTGTGCGTTTCATTCAATCTTCGAAGCAATGGGGTGCCAGCGATGCTCACATTCCGTTTGGTAGTTCTTTTGAGTTTATCGACCCGGCGCTCAAACAAGCGTCCGACGATGCGCTCACCCAAAGCACCGCCGCGATCCCGGCAGAAGGAGCGAAATTCGGCGATATCGTTTACCGTTGCGAGGCGATGCGGACGGTTGTTTCCAAGGCACAACGCGTCTCGCCTCGGTCCATCCCCGTGCTGCTCCTTGGTGAATCCGGCACGGGCAAGGAGCTTTTCGCGCGCGCCATTCATGAAGAAGGCCGAGGCCGTGCCAAGGCGCCTTTTATCGCGATCAACTGCGGCGCGATCCCAAAAGATTTGGTGGAGTCCGAGCTTTTCGGTCACAAGCGTGGCGCGTTCAGCGGAGCCGAGAAAGATCGCGCTGGCGCCTTTGAATCCGCGCACGGAGGGACGCTATTTCTCGATGAGCTTGGGGAAATGCCGCTTGAAGCCCAGACCAAGCTGCTTCGGGTGCTTCAGACCAAGGAAGTGGTGCGCCTCGGAGAACATCAGCCTCGTTCGGTTGATGTGCGCGTGATTGCGGCAACGAATCGAAACTTGGCGGAAGAAGTGAGCGCGGGTCGGTTCCGCGAAGATCTCTTTTATCGGCTAGCCGTCGCGGTTCTTGAGCTGCCGCCATTGCGTCAGCGGCACGGAGATCTCTCGCCGTTGATCGATTGCTTGCTCGCGAAGGCCAACGCAGAAGCGCTGCTCGATCAACCGGGATACGAGAGTAAGAAGCTTTCTCGATCGGGAAGAAATGTTCTCATTGGTCACAGTTGGCCCGGTAATGTGCGGGAATTGGAAAACACGCTGGTCCGCGCGGCCGTGTGGAGCGAGGGGGTGGAGCTCAACGCCGCGGATATCGAAGCCTCACTCTTTGGCGTACAGAAGCCGAATGCTGAGGATGTTCTGAGCAAGTCGCTAGGCGACGGGTTTTCAATAGAAGCTCTGCTCGATGAAGTCGGTGCGCACTACGTGCGTCGCGCTCTCCGGGAAGCAACGGGCAATAAGACGCAGGCGGCGAAACTCTTGGGCCTGAAGAGCCATCAGGTTCTGAGCGGCTGGATGACTCGCCTCAAGGTGCAGAGCTGAGAGCGGGGGGTTGGCACGAGGCTTGCTGTTGTGGGTGGGACTATGCAATATCGAATCGAAGATCCAACCGAGGAAGACCGCTACGCGCTCTACGGCTTTGACCACGTCTGCCTGTTCTTCGTCGAAGTGTACGAAAAGCAACGCTCGCGACCCAAGTTCAGCTACGACGCCCAGCAACGCAACTACAACCACGAGAGTTCTTTGCTCGGCGCCCTGCACTTTATGGTCCAACACCGCTTCATCAGCGAAGACGATCTTGATGGCGCGCTCCTTGAGTATCGGTCGCCAGAAGGTGACGGCGAGGACCTTTCACCGTCTGAGAAGCGAGCACTTGAGGTGCTCGAGAACTTTAAGCGGGCGGCGGACTGAGGGGGGTGTTCTTGGTTGTCGGGGGTAGACGCTCCTCGGAACGGCCAAGCTTCACGGCATCGACCCATCTCGCTACCTCGTCGATGCGTGCGCGCCGCCGATCGCGGTGAGTTCCGGCAACGAGGATCTGGATGTGTGGATGGCGTCTGAGGTGGCGAGCGCCGCCGCGGCCAGTCAGCCGGTGAAGAAGAACACGAGGCAGCTGCGTCCTCAGCGACGACGGGGGGCCAACGAGTGATCGAGACTCTCTGTTTGGAGCGCGTACTCGACAGGAGCAAGCGAGCTCGTCACGATGGCGATTCTGGAACGCTCGTCGACCGAGACAACCAGCTCCGCATAGGCATCGTCAATCTGCCGCCCGGTCAGATTGTTGTAGTTGGTGGCAAACTAACGGCGCATGTTTTTATACCGCTGGAGGGGGGAGTCCAAGCCGAAAACCTATGCGTCAGGCTCCGCCTCCCCCCAAAGTACTCCGAAGCGATCAACCTTGAGGTCAAGGGTCATCGCTTCTTTCTCTAAAACAGGCCCGCCGTGCAAGTTGACTAACGCCCTATTGGCGTGATTCATTGGTTAATTCGTAAACAGTGCCAACTTGGGAGCGGAAAACATGGCCAACCTTCGAGAGCAAATTGAGGCATATACCAAGCGGGTAAAGGATCTCGCGGATCGTGTGAAAGGCAATGAGCAGGCGACGAAACAGAGCCTCATTGGCCCTTTCTTCACAATGCTTGGCTACGATCTTACGGACCCTCGCGAATGCATTCCGGAATTCAAGGCTGACTTTGGAAAGGACCGCTCATCGAAACCGATCGATTGGGCGTTCCTCAATAATGATGCCTTTGCAATGTTTGTGGAAGCCAAGGAGGTTGGTCGTAAACTTGCTGGATTCGACGAACAATTGGCCGACTATTTTGCGAAGAAACCTGAGGTTAAGGTCGGTATCCTAACCAACGGTGCTCAATGGCGCTTCTTTACCGACGTTGTCAACCCGAACGTAATGGACAACGAGCCCTTCGCAAAGTGGGATATTTTCGCTGACGATCCGCCCCCCTTTGATGTTATCACGCTACTGCAGAAGTCGTCTTTTAATGCCGAACTCATCCGCGCATTCGCCCAGAGACAGCGAGCACAGAACCTCCTCGTTCGCGAGCTTGCCAAACTTCTCGAGCCATCCACAGAGTTCACCAAGCATGCGGTCGCGAACATCGAGACCAGGAATCTAACGCAAGCCGTTGTCGAGAGCTGGAAACCAGTGGTGGCAAGTGCGCTTGACGAGTGGGCGCGTCAGCGTATGTTAACCGCGGCGTTGAGCGCTCCTCAGGCTGGTTCGAGTCAAGACGGAAACCCAGAGCCGTCGAAGGTTGTGACAACCGTCGAGGAGGTTCAAGTCTTTACAACGATTTCCAACTTGCTCGGTCCCGAGCGAACGACGGGTTACGAGGACACAGTTTCGTATTTCAAAATCCATGTGGCTGGGAAGCGCACATGGGTGTTTGCCCGACTCCAGCTTGGGCGCCGGAACCCCTTGGTCTGGGTGCCGTTGCCTATGGAGCAGGCTACCCCGCTAGTTGGTGACCGTCCTATTTCCACGATTAGTGGCTGGAGTGTGGTTACGCTCGAGGACGCCGCCGAGGTCGCAGACCTGCGTGAGCTTTTCCGCACTGCCTACGCGTGGGTGATGCGGGAACGTGGGGCGGCGGGCACAGGGGACGATCAGTAGTGAGTACCAGGCGAGGAGCGCGAAGGGGGAACTCCAACCTGGAACGGTGCGGTTGGTGGTGGGTTACTCGAATGTGCCTGGGAGCCTAGAGCGCAGAGGTTCTCGACAGCCTCGCCGCGCTTGGCCTCCTTTTGGCCTATGAACTTGTCGAGGGCCAACGCTGGCGGGCGTCTGCGTTTGTAAGCGTGCAACCACCGCCGATGTGAGGGACCAATGAGCCATTTTCTAGATCTGTTCTCTCCTGAAACCCACGCGATGTTCTCGGCATCGGACCGTGCGGTTTCAGGCTTTCGCGTTCGCCATCGCAAGGCCGCCGAGCGAGTGAAGCGCGGCGATGTGTTGGTTTGCTACCTCACGCGCCTTTCCCGTTGGGTTGGGCTCCTCGAGGTTGTAAGCGATCCCTTTGAGGACGCCTCGCCTCTTTTCGTTGAGAAGGACGATCCGTTCGTTGTTCGGTTCAAAGTAAAGGCGCTCGTCTGGCTGGCTCCAGAGCACGGAATCCCGATCCATGAGAAGGACGTTTGGTCGCGGCTCTCCTTCACGAGGGACCACGAGCCGGATTCGACAACGTGGACTGGGTCTGTGCGAACAAGCCTCGGTCGTCTCACCGACGAAGACGCCAAGTTCCTCGACGGCCTGCTGCGCGCTCAAGCCGCGAAACCGAAGGATTACGTCCTCGACGCTTCCGAAGCGCGGGCTCTGCAACCGCATCGGGTGCGTCGCGAGGACGGCGAGGTCACCGTTTCCGTGCCCGACGACCGCGCCGAGCCAAAGGATGTTCAAGGTGTTCCCGAAGCGCGGGAATCGATCAAGGTGCAAGCTCTGCTCGCGCAGGTAGGCGAGCGAATGGGTTTTAAGGTCTGGATCCCCGCACCCGATCGCGCGGCGGTGCTCAGGGAGGCTCCAGCAGTCGAAAAGGCGCTGCTCAGTGCGCTACCGCTGAACTACGACAACACGACCCTCCGCACGATTGAGAACATTGATGTCCTTTGGCTCAAGGGGAGATCGATGGCGCGTGCGTTCGAGGTCGAGCATACGACGGCGATCTACTCGGGCATCCTCCGCATGGCCGATCTTCTGGCACTCCAGCCGAACATGGACATCCGGCTTCACATTGCTGCACCGGAGGCTCGCAAGCAGAAGGTCTTCGACGAGATCCGTCGTCCCGTCTTTTCCCTGCTCCAGGGCAAAGCTCTCGCGGAGCGCTGCACCTTTCTCTCCTACGACAGCATCCGCGAACTCGCCGGAGTGAAGCATCTCGAACATCTCTCAGACTCGGTGCTCGAGGAATACGAGGAGGAAGCAAGCGCATGAAGGATCTTGGGGAATCGGTTCAATTATCCGCAACGGACGTGGCAAATCTTTCTGCGTGTCGCCACTTGGTGACGCTGGAGGTGGACGCACTTCGCGGAAAGCGCGTGCGCCCGAACACCTACAGTGCCGTCACGACTCGCCTCATCAAGCTCGGCGAGGATCACGAGCACAGGTATCTCGAGACGCTCAAGGCCCAGGGGAAGACGGTCGAAGAGGTTCCTCCCAAGCTTTCGGACGATAACAGTGCGGCGCGCACGCTCGATGCGATGAAGCGCGGCATTGATGTCATTTATCAAGGCGTTTTGCGTGGAGAGGGGTGGTTCGGGCGAACGGACTTTCTTGTTCGGGTAGAGACACCCAGCGATCTCGGGCAGCATTCGTACGAGGTGTTTGATACCAAGGTGTCGCTTGAAGCGAAGGGCGGCGCTCTCATCCAGCTTTGCCTCTACTCGCAGCTTCTCACTGAGGCGCAGGGGCTTCTGCCGGAGTCGATGTACATTGTGCTGGGCGATGACACCGAGCAACGCTTTTCAACGAGGAGCTTGCAGGCCTACTTCCGTCGCGTTGCATCCGACGTGAAGAGCGCCGTGTCGTCTGCGGCAGTGGAAACGTACCCCGCCCCGATTGCGCATTGCGATGTTTGCCACTGGGCGGGGTCTTGCGAGAAGCAGCTTCGCGACGACGACGATCTCAGTCTCGTGGCTGGCCTCACGTCGCGACATCGAGAACAGCTCCGTGAGGCGGGTATCACGACGCTCAAGGCGCTAGCGGCACTTCCGCGGACGAAGGCAATCGAGAATGTGGCCCCCGCGTCGCTTGACCGCATTCGGGAGCAAGCGCGGATTCAGAGCGCAGGTCGCGCCGAGGGGCGAGTCCTCTATGAGCTTCTGGAGGAGACAGACGAGGCCCGTGGTCTCCTCATTCTGCCCAAGCCCTCGCCAGGTGATTTGTTCGTGGACATCGAGGGCGATCCACTCGTCCTTGAGGGAGGAATTGAATATCTCATCGGTGTGACGGAGGCAGGCCCGTCGCGCGGCAAGTTCACTGCGTTTTGGGGAACCGACCGCGCCAAAGAGAAGGGCGCTTTCGAAGCCTTCATGCTGTTCGTCAAAGAACGCCGCGCCCAAGATCCGAACCTGCACCTGTATCACTACGCGCCCTACGAGCCCGCGGCGTTCAAGCGCCTCGCGGCGAGGCACAACACCTTCGAACTGGAGCTCGACGAGCTTCTCCGCAGCAAAGTCTTCGTAGATCTCTACCGAGTGGTTCGGCAGGGGCTCCGCGCCTCGGTGGAGAGCTACTCTATCAAGAAGCTGGAGACCCTGTACGGGTTCTCAAGGAAGGCGAGCCTTCGAGACGCGGGCTCGTGCCTCGTTGCCATGGCAATATGGTTTGACAGACGAACGACTGAAATCCCCGAGCCCGAACTCATCAGCACCATCGCCGCGTACAACGAGGATGACTGCGCGTCGACGTTGGCGTTGCGCGATTGGCTAGAAGAGAGGCGTACCGAGCTCGAGACTAAAACGGGAAAGTGTTTCGACAGGCCGAAGCCAGGAGAAGCTGCTTCCGAGGAACACGCCCAGCGCGTCGCCGAGGTCGAAGCGCTGGAGCGAGAGCTCATTGGGGCCATGCCGGAGGACGCGAGCGCACGCTCTGCCGAGCAGCAGGGGCAGTGGCTCCTTGCGCAACTCCTTGATTGGCATCGTCGGGAGGACAAGTCCGCGTGGGGGGAATTCTTTCGCCAGCGCGATCTTTCCGATGAAGATCTCGTCGAAGAGTCTGCACCCCTCGGCGGCCTCGTTTACGAGGGCGAGGTCGGCAAGGAGAAGAAATCAAGCCTCCACCGCTATCGTTTTCCACCGCAAGAGTTCGGAATTGCGCTCGCCCGCGACCTTGCTGATCCACGATCTGGCGAGAGCGCGGGGACGCTGCATATCCTCGACGACGAGGGTTGCACCATCACGCTGAAACGCGGTCCCAGTTTCGCGCAAAAGCCGCATCCGAGCGCGCTGATCGCGAAGGACATTGTTAACACCCCCGAGCAGAAAGCCAGCCTGATGCGGCTCGGGCAATGGGTTGCAAAGAACGGAATGAACTCCCAGGACAGCAACCATCGCACCGAACGCGCGCTTCTCATGCGCACGCCTCCAGTAGTTCCGCCGGGGGCGCGCATTCAGGACGCGAAGACCGCAGAAGAGATGGTCGAGATTGGAAAACGCCTCGCGCTTGCGATCGATAACTCGGTATTGCCTGTCCAGGGGCCTCCGGGCGCTGGGAAGACGCACCTCGGTGCGGAGATGATTGTCGCGCTCGCTATGGCGGGCAAGCGCGTGGGCATCGTCGCTAACAGTCACGCGGTCATCGGAAAACTCCTCAACGAAGCGTGCAAAGTGGCGGAAAACAAGCGATTCCGGCTCAACTGCATTCAGAAGACCGACGCGGTTGAGCCTGTTCACGACTTCGTAGCCAACGCGAAAAACAACTCGGACATCGTCGAAGGGCTCGAAGCCGGTGCTAACGTCGCAGCGGGCACGACGTGGCTATGGTCCCGAGAGGAGATGAAGGGTGCGGTCGATGTGCTCTTTGTGGACGAGGCGGGTCAGATCTCGCTGGCCAATGTCATCGCGTGCGCTCAAGCTGCCAACGGACTCGTTCTGCTCGGTGATCCCCAGCAACTCGAGCAGCCGCTCAAGGGCGTACATCCCCCCGGTGCCGAGGTCTCGGCGCTCGGGCACGTACTCGGAGGCCACGCGACGCTCGACGCCAACGCTGGGATCTTTCTCGGGGAGACGTGGCGGATGCACCCAGCGGTCTGCTCATACATCTCAGAAGCCTTCTATGAGGCGAAGCTCAGCTCGCGCTCCAACCTCGGCGCGCAGAAGATCAACGCAACGGGGGTCTTCGGTGGTGTTGGATTACGCCTGCTCGACGTCGATCATCAAGGCAACACGAACGACTCAATAGAAGAGGCCAAACTCATTGGAAAACTCGTGACCGAGCTGCTGTCGTCGGGCGCAACGTGGACGAACAAGGACGGGATGGACGCACGTCTGACTCCCGAGGATGTGCTCGTCATCACGCCGTACAACGCGCAGGTGGCCGAGCTTCGGAAGCACTTGCCTGGCGGCGTGCCCGTGGGAACGGTCGACAAGTTCCAGGGACAGGAGGCTCCGATCGCGATCTACTCGCTTGCCACGTCGTCCGCAGAAGACGCTCCGCGTGGCATGGAGTTTCTCTACAGCAAGAACCGACTCAACGTGGCGATCTCGCGGGCTCGCTGCGTCTCAGTGGTTGTCGCCAGCCCGGCGCTCTTTCGCGTTCAGTGCAAGACACCAAGACAGATGGAGTTGGCGAATGCGTTCTGCCGGTTTTGGGAGCTTGCGGAGGGGAGCGGATGAGTTTGAC
>Ga0163155_10003404_pt1 | contig 17137 bp, 10 predicted proteins | sample OliLakLV19SP4G1_FD_148611 | JGI IMG/M metagenome (GOLD analysis project Ga0163155, IMG submission 148611) | Freshwater microbial mat bacterial communities from Lake Vanda, McMurdo Dry Valleys, Antarctica - Oligotrophic Lake LV.19.SP4.G1 | ecosystem: Environmental > Aquatic > Freshwater > Lake >... | reverse complement strand
GCCTACTTCCATTGAATTTTTATGTTGTTGTGTTGTGAGAGCGTGAGATGCCTTCGCGAAAAGTGCTTAGGCATCCGAAGGAGGGGTGAGAGCGTAAGAAGTGGTTGGTTTAAGGTTGAGCATATTTCCTTTCTACCCTTCCGCCCCTTGAGCCTCTTGTGCCCCTTAAGCCCCTTGAGCCTTTCCGCCTTTTACACCACAGACGCAAATTGTTTTAGAAACCTTACATCATTCTCAAACAGGAGCCTGATATCATTGATCCTGTACTTAATCATCGCTTGTCTTTCGATACCCATCCCGCAGGCAAAACCTGAATACTTAGTAGAATCAATACCACATGTTTCTAATACTGCAGGATCAACCATACCGCAACCCATAATCTCGAGCCATCCAGTTCCTTTGGTGATGCGATAGGCATGTTCATCTGCCAATCCATAGTAGACATCCATCTCAGCACTCGGCTCCGTAAATGGAAAATAAGATGGCCTTAGCCTCGTGACTACATCCTTACCATACATCGCTTGTGCAAACTGGTGCAAGGTTTGTTTCATATCAGCGAAAGAAACAGCTTCATCTATATACAACACCTCGACCTGGTGAAACTGGCAATGAGATCTTGCAGATACTGTTTCATTCCTGTAGACACGTCCCGGAGCTATTATTCTGATCGGTGGTTGACGCGTCGTCATCACACGTGCCTGGACAGATGAAGTATGCGTACGCAACAACCATCCCGGAGGAGATGCCACATAATAGGTATCCTGCATATCCCTGGCCGGATGATCTTCTGGCGTGTTCATGGCGGTGAAATTGTGCCAGTCATCTTCGATTTCCCTGTCTTCGGCTACTTCAAACCCCATCTTTGAAAAAACATCAATAATTTCTTCCATCACCATACTCACCGGGTGTCGGCTTCCCACAGGAAACGGCGTCTCCGGCAAACTCATATCGGGAATTTTCACATCACCTGTACTGCCACCCTTCAGTCCGCTTTGAACTTGCTGGAATAAATCTTCTGCCTTTTGCTTTGCTTCGTTGATCAGCTGACCGAATTCCTTTTTCTGCTCATTGGGCACATCCCGGATTGAAGCAGACAGCGGCTTCAATATATTCTTACTCCCTAAAAACCGGATACGAAACGTCTCAAGCGAAGCTTCATCCGTAATCGTAATGGTTTCTATCTCGTTGATCAGGTTTTTTAATTCTTCTAAAGGATTCATATTGTGAGTTGTCAATTGTGAGTGGTGAGTGGTCAGTTGTGGATTGTGGGTTGTCAGTTGTGAATTGTGAGTTGTCAGTTGTGAGCTATATTTTACATAAGTGTCATGCGTCTATCGTCTAAAGTGAATCCCCTGCAATCCTATATCTGAGTGAAATCTTAACCCTGTCAATAGGGACATAAAGAAGCCATAGCCTGCAAAAGTAAGGAACTACGCTTACCCAAACTTAATGGCTAACTTTCCGGCCATGTCATTGCGCCATCCTATCGCCGTTTTCCTTTGTATGGCTATGGCCATGGCCTTGCTTTGGTCAAAGGCTCTGTTAGGCATGTCCGCAGTCGCCTTGGTGGTCTTTTCGGTCATAGATATTCAGATACACCCACTGAGGATCAGGTGGTTATTGACTCCAAAGGCTGTTTCGGACAGTATCAGGGCCAGACCTTATATCTGGGTCTTTACGCTATTTTTCTTCTTATACCTGGTCAGCGCAGCCTATGCAGGAAACCTTTCTGAATGGTGGTCACTTACCCATCCTAAAATACCTTTCCTGATCATCCCATTAGCTTTTGCCATGCTGGATCCCTTTTCCAAAAAGGATTACATGGTGGTCCTCCTGTCCATGGTCATCATGGCCGTCTGGAGTTCGATATGGGTGCAAGTTAGCTATTATGAAAATTTCTACTTGTTCAACAAAAGCCTGGGTTTCGGAGGCTCCCTTCCGACGCCTACCAATCATATCCGCTACAGTATCATTATCGCGGTGAGTATGGTCATCTGCCTTTCCTATGCGATCGAAGACAAACGGTATAAATATGGATGGGAACGCTGGGTGTATGGTATCCTTGCTCTTTATCTTTTTTATTTCCTGCATCTACTATCGGTCAGATCAGGACTGGCCCTGGGGTATGCGGGTATCCTGTTGCTGTTGATATCCTACATGCGTCATCTGCACAGGTGGAAACAATTTGCCATCCTGGGTATCATGGTTTTGGCGCCAGTCATGGCTTATAAAATCATGCCGGGATTTGAACAGAAAATCAATTACACGCTCTACGATCTGGGAAAATTTAACCAGGGAGAAGGAGAGCAATATTCAGATGCTGAGCGCTGGCAATCATGGCGTGCCGGAATTGTGATAGGCAATCAACATCCATTTTTTGGGACAGGTACCGGTCATTTCAGAAGCGAGTTGGAGACGTATTATAAAACCGAATACAAAAAAGAAACCTATGAGAGGCCGCACAATCAATACATCAATGTTTTTACTTGCTTTGGATTGTTCGGGCTGACCGTCTTTCTTTTTATGCTTATCTATCCGATGACCTTTTGTTTGTTCTGGAAGGAGCCTCTGGTGCCTGTTTTATTTATTATGCAATTGCTCTCGATGATGGTGGAACATCCACTCGATACGACCGTGGGGACCTCGCTTTTTCTATTGATGAGTATGGTGGGGTTGAGTTACATGGGGGGGCAGTCGTTTCGACTCCCTTTCGTCAGGGGCCAAAGATAGATTGTAAGGGGCGTATTGCATCCGCTAACCTAATGACAGGATTTCTTTGGTCAGGGGCGGATGCAATACGCCCTTGACCAAAGAAAGAATACCCTTGGGTGTTGAGCGTTGAAACGGCCGGAATGGTGGAGTCATAAGGAACAGTATTTCGGCGAAATATAGTTCGTAGATATACGAATTGACTCGAACAGTATTTCGGCGAAATATAGTTCGTAGATATACGAATTGACTCAGACAATATTTCGGCGAAATATAGTTCGTAGATATACGAATTGACTCAGACAGTATTTCGGCGAAATATAGTTCGTAGATATACGAATTGACCCTCTTCACCTTTACCTTAGCCTCCTCCTTACCCTTAGCCTCACCTCAAACCTTAACCTTAACCTTAACCTTAAACTTAAACTTAAACTTTTACCTTAGCCTCCTCCCATACCCTTAGCCTCAATCTCCCCCCATGACTTTCGAAGAAAAACTTAACTCCCTCAATACCAACCAACGCCACGCGGTGGATGCCATCGAAGGCCCTGTCATGGTCATCGCTGGGCCAGGCACAGGCAAAACAGAAATCCTCTCCCTCCGCATCGGAAATATCATCCAAAAAACCGATACCCCACCCTCCGGTATCCTGTGCCTGACCTATACCGATGCCGCCTCTTCCGAAATGCGCCACCGCCTCATCGAATATATCGGCCCCGAAGCCTACAAAATCCACGTCAGCACCTTCCATGGATTCTGCAACCTGGTGATCCAGGAAAACCCCGGTGTATTCCAGCAAGCCCGCGAACTCGAACCGATCTCGGAAATCGAACGCTTCAAATTACTTCAGAAACTCATCGACAGCTTTGATGAAACCCACCAACTGAAAAAATTTAAAGGGCTCACTTATTCGGATTGGAAACGACTGCATGAACTCTTCATGACCATGAAGAAGGAAAACTGGAAACCTGAATTCATGCATCGTCAGATTGAAGAGTATATCGAACGAATGCGCCATAGCGAAGAGTTTATCTATAAGCGCAAAACCGGAGAATTCAAAGTCGGTGATCTGAAAATTAAAGATTTTACAGAAAAGGTCCTCAACAGAATGGACGTACTCAAAGCCGCTGTCAACGAATACGATCATTACAATGCATTGATGGCCGCTGAAGGCAAGTATGATTTTGAAGATATGCTTCTTTGGGTGAATGATACTTTTGATACAAATCCTGACTTGCTGGCCAACTACCAGGAGCGCTTTCTTTATTTTCTCGTTGACGAATTTCAGGATACCAATGGTATCCAAATGAGTATTTTATCAAAACTAATTGACCACGAATGGCTGGAACAACCCAATATTTTTGTGGTCGGCGATGATGACCAGGCCATCTTCAGATTCCAGGGCGCCAATGTAGAAAATCTTATTTCATTCCATACGAAATACCAACCTGAAGTCATCCTCCTGGAAGAAAATTACCGCAGCTCACAACTCATCCTCGATGCCGCAAGAGTCATCATGGATCCCGTGGAAGAATCTGCGATGAAACAGATTTTAGAAAAAAATAAAAAACTGCTGGCGTCCGGAAAACATTCGACACACGATCTGCGGGTTCATATCAATGAATACCCTACCCCCACTTATGAAAATGCCGATATCTTTCATCAGTTGAAGCGATGGCATGAAGAAAAACACGACGGCTCTTTCGCGGTCCTTTATACAAAACATGAACTTGGCAGAGAATTAGGACAGGCGCTAAAAGGAGCGAGTATTCCCTTCCAGATTGCAAAAACAGTGGATGCGCTGAATCACCAATTGATCAGTCATCTGGTGGACATCCTGACGTGCATCAACCAACTCAGTGAGGGTGCCAATAATAACGACGCCCAGCTATACCGGGTCTTGCATCTCACCTATCTTGAACCCAGACCATACGATCTGCAAAAAATCATGCTGGCCTTTACCGGAAAGGACAGAAAGGATACCACTTCGTTCTATGGGTGGATAAGTGATCCCGCCAAACTTGATCTGCTATCCCTGCGCGACAGACCATGGATAGAACGAATAGCGAAGTTGCTGGACGAAAGCATCACGGCCTACCACTCCATGACACTCATGTCCTTTGTGGAATGGGTCACACATCATTATGGGATGATGCCATGGGTTTTGAAACAACCGGAAAAATTTACACATCTGTATGCCTTGAAAACCTTCTACACCTTCATCGACCTTGAAGCATCAGGCAAAGCAAGTTTCCGGATTCCTGATCTGCTGGAGATCTGCAACCTGATGAAATCTTATGATATTCGATTGCCGATTCAATCTCTCGCTCCTCCTCCCAAAGGAATTTTCCTTTCCTCGCTGCACGGCGCCAAGGGACTTGAATATGAAAAAGTGGTGATCAAGAATATCACTGAAAATGAATGGGAGAAAAAACGTGCCTATAACCAGATGTTTTCACTGCCTGACAATCTTGTCCGGCAACAAAGTCTTTCAACACATATTGAATCAGGTGCTGATATAAATGATCAAGACCGGCGCAGGTTATTGTATGTCGGGATGACACGGGCTAAATATGATCTTACCTTAACCCATGCCCGCAAAAAGGATGATGGCAAAGATCTGGTGCCTAGTCTCTATCTCACCGAAATCCAGAACGCCAACAAAGATGTCATCGCGCACAAGCCCGAGATCGATGAAAACCTGCAGGCCGAATATCTGGTTTACCTCATGTCCGGGGAACAACGCGCAGACCTCTTGCTTGATGAAGCAGAGATACAGGATCGCGTTAAAAACTTTGTGCTCAATGTCTCTGCCCTCAATAAATATCTGGAGTGTCCACTTGCCTTCTATTATGAAAAGATACTGGTCATTCCTTCCGGGCAACAAGTATACTTGATTTTTGGAACAGGTCTGCATGAGGCACTGCAATTGTTATTTCGTAAAAAGTTTGAAGAAAGAGAATTGGCAGCCGGCAAAGAATACCTGCTCCGCATATACGAATTGTATATGGATCGCCACAAACATCGTCTCACGGCTAAAGAGGCAATGGACTATACCACCTATGGCAAGATGGTGCTGGATAAATACTACGACCATTACAATGCAACATGGTCAGAGGATATCCAATACGATACTGAATACAAGATAAAAGACATCCATATCCAGGGCGTACCTGTTTCAGGATTTATTGACCGCATAGATAAAAGAGACCATTCGATCATTGTCTATGATTATAAATCAGGCAAGACAGATAAGTTTTCAAAAAAACTCAAACGCCCCGATGACAAGGATCCTGTCGGAGGTGACTATTGGAGACAAATGGTATTTTATGATCTGATGCTGAGTCAGGATCTAAAATACAGATCCCATATGGACCACAGCTGGCTGCAAGCGCTTGAACCAGAAAAGGACGGAAGCTTCAAGCAACATAGAGTCAATGTAACGGATGAAGATCGCACGCTGGTGACCGGTCAGATACTCGATACCTACCAAAAGATCCAGGCGATGGAATTCACCAAAGGCTGTGGCAAATGTCAATGGTGCGAGATGCATGGGATTGTGGCTATACCGGCGGATAATGAAGAGGTAATGGAATAAAAGGAATCATGTAGGGGTTCAAAATTTTGAACCCCTACATGATTCCTTTTATTCTCTCTATTTTGCACTAAATGAACAAAGCCAAACCGATTAACATCCTCACCGACTACGACATCACCCTCTTCCAGGGTGGCAGTCACTGCCGGTTATACCAGAAATTAGGCTCTCACACTGCAGAGGTTGAGGGTATACAGGGCGTAACCTTTGCCGTCTATGCACCGGCTGCGAGCAAAGTTTCAGTCATTGGCAATTTCAACCAATGGCGTGCCGGTACGCATGATCTTTATCCACGCTGGGATAACTCAGGCGTATGGGAAGGATTCATTCCCGAACTCACACCTGGCTCACTTTATAAATATGCCATCGAGTCTCATTCAGGCTGGAAAGGAATAAAAGCGGATCCGTATGGCAGACTGCACGAACATCCACCTATGACAGCATCGGTCATTTGGCAAGACCAGCATCCTTGGAAGGATGAAGAATGGATGACCAACCGTCATCATCGTAACAGACTAGGGGCTGCTATCTCCACCTACGAGATGCATCTGGCCTCCTGGAGAAAAAACGATGATGGCAGTCCAATGAGCTATCAGCAGTTAGCAGCTGAATTGCCGGAGTATCTCAATGACATGGGCTTTACCCATGTCGAATTCATGCCGGTGATGGAATATCCGTATGATCCCTCCTGGGGCTATCAGATCACTGGTTTTTTTGCGCCCACCAGTAGGTTCGGCACACCGGATGATTTTAAATACCTGATTGATCAGCTCCATCAGCACAATATCGGAGTAATCCTGGATTGGGTGCCTTCCCATTTTCCAACCGATGGACATGGACTCGGCAATTTTGACGGAAGTTGTGTGTACGAGCATCCGGATCCTCGAAAAGGATTTCACCAGGACTGGCAAAGCCTGATCTTCAATTACGGACGTAATGAAGTCAAAGCATTCCTGATCAGCAATGCACTTTTTTGGATAGACGAATTTCATGCCGATGGTCTTAGAGTGGATGCTGTAGCTTCAATGGTATACCTTGATTACTCCCGGAAAGAAGGAGAGTGGGAACCCAATAAATTTGGTGGACGTGAATATCTCGAAGCCATTGATTTTATCAAGGCGATGAATGAAACACTGTACAAGTATCATCCAGATATCATCACCATTGCTGAAGAGTCGACTGATTTTCCATTGGTATCACATCCTACGTATGCAGGAGGACTTGGCTTTGGCATGAAATGGATGATGGGTTGGATGCATGATACGCTTGGGTATTTCAAACAAGACCCATTGTACCGTAAACATCATCATAACCAAATCACGTTTAGCCTGATCTATCAGTATTCCGAAAACTATATGCTTCCGTTCTCTCATGATGAAGTGGTACACGGCAAAGGTACTTTGCTGAGTCGCATGCCGGGATTGGGAAAGGATCAGTTTGCTAACTACCGACTGATGCTAGGGTACATGTTTACCCACCCTGGCGCGAAGTTGCTTTTTATGGGAGGAGAGTTTGGACAGCGCAATGAATGGAATTTTGCGGGCCAACTGGAATGGGGTAATCTTGATTTTGAATCCCATGCCGGGATCATGGCATGGACCAGATCAATGAATCATCTTTACCAAAAAGAGAGGGCATTGCATGAGTGTTGTACAAAACCTCAAGGCTTTGAATGGGTCAGGGTGGATGACTATCAGCAGAGTGTCCTTGCTTATGAACGTATTGCCTTGAATCCGGATAAAAAAGTGATGGTAATCCTCAATATGACACCTGTAGACCGCCCTCAATATAGAATAGGCACTGAACAAGACGGCGACTGGACGTTACTCGATCATTCAGACAAGAAGGAATATTGGGGTCAAGATAGATCTGTCCATGAAAAAGTATCCATCGAAAATATTCCTTGGGAACACAAATCCCGCTCGATGGAATTTGCACTACCTGGTCTTACAGTAGTTGTATATAAGTGGAATAAAGGAAATGAGAAAATTGAAAAGGAGGCACTGAAGTCAATCTCCAAAATCAAGCCCCCTTCAGGGTATTTACGGGCAAGCAAACCTGCCATCCAAAAAGCTGCGGCAACTGAATCTGTAATGAAGAAAAACCCCGCTGCCAAAAAACCTGTTGCAGTTAAACTTCCGGCAAAGAAAAAGGCTGCACCTAAAAAACCAATCGCGGTTCAAACCGCTGTGCTAAAAAAACCTGCACCTAAAACTGCTGTGAAAAAGACTTCTGTACAAAAGAAAAGCAAGGGTAAATAAATATTATTTTCTCTGCACCTATTCTATACCACTTCAAGATGCCAGAGGCCAAACTCACAACTCACAATTCACAACTTCATCCATATGATCAAGATTTGGCAGTCACAAGGGATGTGGAATTAGATTTAAGTTATCCCCCTACAATCTTATGTAGCTTCGAATCCCTCAGCTACTGTGATCCTCCTTCACGGTAATATCTGTAACGTTATCCCATTCATATGATTTCCATGGAGATTGTCGCTTCGGCTCCGCTCAGCGACCGTAATCTGCCTGCTCGACAGACTTTTTTTTTGTTTGCTCCGGCCAACAGATTTGTACCTGACGAATCCTCTCAACTTAGCTCGTCGATATACATGATCAAGCTAAATCATTTGAATCACTGAGCCGAAACGACACCACCAAAATCCTAACCATTGTCGCTTCTGCTCCGCTCAGCGACCGTAATCTGCCTGCTCGACAGACTTTTTTTTGTTTGCTCCGGCCAACAGATTTGTACCTGACGAATCCTCTCGACTTAGCTCGTCGATATACATGATCAAGCTAAATCATTTGAATCTCCGAAAGTAACCGAAACGATACCACCAAAATCTCACAGATCGTTGAGCGTAGCCGAAACGAACCAATGGCAAATAACCACATATAGCTAGATCCAAAAAAACCGTTGACTCGACAGGATTACCGGTCGTTGAGCGTAGCCGAAACGACACTCTAATCACATCCTCATCCGCTTACCACTTCTTCATCACCGAAAAATCTGCGTAATACGGCAAGGTAGGATTGTCTGAAAAATTCTGACCAAAGACCTTTCCGCCTTTTGAACCAATGCCCGTGGATTTCATCCAAAAACTTCCCTGTAAACCAAATTTGAAATTACCTCCGGTGGAACCATACCAACCATCCTGGATCTCATGATAATATTCCTGCCATTGGCCGCAAAGACCACAATCTTTTCCGCTCCCGACAACAGGTAAAAAGGAATAGCCAGCACCGCGAGAATGAGAAAAGGTATGAAGTGTGGCAGTACTTGTCTCGCCCGCAATGGCTTCTCCTGTGTCACAGCTGAAACATAGAGGAATAGAAACGGACCATGCAATACCGGCCATAGCCTAGAGAGCCCCAACAGATGTGGGTACTGGTCAGTCAATCCTGAATACGTAAAGTAAAATAACAACTGATGGATTGCAATCACCGCCATCCAGGTCATCAGCACTTTATCCGAAAAAGATTTTCTTCTTTTGAGCAGAAGCAGTATAAAGAGGAAAATGGATATGGTGATGCTGAAAAGGAAATGCATAGAATAAACAGGTTGTCGTATTCATCGCCAAGAAAAGTTTGGCCCTTACTGCAATGTTGAACTAATAGGTCACAAGGTAGGGACATTTGATTAGTTCCTCCGGACCGGGAAAGGTCATGCAGAAAGACCTTGGCTTTAGGCAATATTAAAGGATAGCGATAAAGCAGGCAAATATTTCCCTATCATTGATGATGAATTCCACCATCCACCTGCCTCGTCTACTCCTTGTCTGCTGCCTTCTATGTTCAACGCTCAACTCGTCCAAAGCAGGAAACCTCCCACCAGGTTTTGCAGAGGTTCTTGTCGCACAGGAACTTGACCCAACCACCATGGCCCTTGCACCTGATGGACGGATCTTCATCACAGAGAAAATCGGAAGAATCCGCATTGTTGAAAACGATCAACTCCTTCCGGATCCATTTCTCGTTCTTGAGGTGGACAACTACAATGAGCGCGGCCTGAGCGGTATCGCCTTCGATCCTGAATTTGAGCTAAATGGATATATCTATGTGTACTACACCGTGAAAGGTGAAAACCATAACCGCGTCAGTCGATTTACGGCTAATGGCAATTACGCTGTACCCGGTAGTGAAACTATTCTGCTCAATATCGATCCACTCAGCGGCACGATTCATAACGCAGGCTCAATGGTTTTTGGCATCGATGGCAAACTGTATGTTTCTGTCGGAGACGGAGCTGATGGACAAGCCGCCCAACGTATGACTTCACTTCGTGGAAAAATACTTCGTATCAATTCTGATGGATCTATACCAGATGACAACCCGTTCTACAACGAAGCTACAGGTGTTTATAGGGCCATCTATGCCCTGGGTTTCCGCAATTCATTCTCCATGACTGTCCAACCCGGCACCGGGCGTATCTATGCCACGGAAGTAGGCGCCAGCAACTGGGAAGAAGTCAATGATATACAAGCTGGAAAAAATTACGGTTGGCCGATTATTGAAGGCCCAATCAATGGCCAGACACCACCAGACAATTATAAAGAACCTGTATTTTATTATAATCATGCAGACGGCTGCGCTGCGGTAGGCGCTGCATTTTATAATCCGGATGTAGCTATGTTCCCTTCCCTGTATGCAGGTAAGTTTTTCTTTGCCGACTACTGCGAAGGTTATATTAAGATCATGAATCCTGCGACACCTGGTGTAGCCGCTGTGTTTGCTACCAATATCAACCGTCCCCTCAATCTCCTTGTGGCCCCTGATGGCACCATGTACTACCTCGCGCGCGCAGGCATAGGCGGCGGCTCCGAAGAAGACAACACAGCCACTGAAAATGGGACGCTTTGGCGCATATTCTATACCGGGTCAGGCGCACCATTCGTTTCTGTCAATCCTCAACCGCTGATGGTAAGCGTGGGTGAAGATGCTCGCTTTTTTATACAAGCTTCCGGCGAACAACCATTGCAATATCAATGGCAACAAAATGGAGTGGATATTGATGGTGCAACATCCGACGAAATCATTTTTCAAAATGCTATGCTGATCGATAGCGGCAGTCTCATCCGTTGCATTGTGTCTAATGCATCAGGAGCGGATACTTCCCTGACTGCTGTATACAGGGTCACGTCAGACCAGCGTCCGGAACCAGAAATCATCACCCCCACCGAAGGCACATTATACAGAGCAGGAGATACATTATTTTTTTCAGGCCATGCACCGGATGCAGAGGAAGGAGAGTTGGCACCCACTGCGCTGCGATGGAAAATCGATTTTCATCATGATGAACACACCCATCCGGGCCTCGTCCCGACGGCAGGTATTTCAGAAGGCGAGTTTTTCATCCCACAGACAGGAGAGACGGCAGACGATGTCTGGTATAAGATACATCTTAGTGCTACCGATGCTGCAGGGCTGTCGAAAACGGTCACCAGGGAAATTTTTCCATTGAAAACACAATTTACGGTGCAAACGATACCTTCCGGACTGCCTGTGTTTGTAGAAAGTAATTATGTCATTTCACCAGTCAGTACCACCAGTGTCGTCGGCATCATCCGGCGGGTTGAAGTGTTGGCCTCGGTGATTGCCGGTGATTCTATTCGATTATTTACAGCGTGGACAGATGGTGAACCATCCACTGTCCGCACATTTGCTGCATCTGAGGATTCAGTGACGTTTACTGCCCAATATGTGACATACCCGCTTGGCAATGGTACAGGCATTCGTGGCTATTACTACGACTGCCCGATCGAAGATATCAATTACTATGAGCCATATGCATTTACCCGGATTGATACGACCATTGACTTTGACTGGGCGGAGGGCTCCCCTTCAGCCAACCAACTTGGAAATGATTTTTGGCTCGTACGTTGGGAAGGTTTTATACAACCTGTCTTTGATGATATCTATAATTTTCATGTCGTCGGCGATGACGGTATCCGCCTTTGGGTGGATGAACAGTTGATCGTAGATGCATGGGTACCACAACCTCCCACCGAATGGTCAGGCACAATTGACCTGAAGGCTGATACACAATATCCTATCCGGTTAGAGTTTTTTGAAGAAGGTGGGGGTGCATTATGTCAGCTTTCCTGGAGCAGCAATCGTCTGGCGAAACACATCATTCCAATGTCTCAACTATTCCCCGATAATGCTACGAGCACAAATGAAGGACACGTTGATGAAGCTGGAATAATCATCTACCCTAATCCTGTGCAGGATTTACTTATCGTCGACATGCGCGACCCGTCACTTGAAATCAAAGAGATTCAAGTGCTTAGCACACTAGGACAGGTGCTCTTGCAAAAGACTCGTGAACCTGGACAAGATAAATTGTTACTGGATCTCCGCGATTATTCAAATGGAATGTATTGGATTAAATACACCACCAACTATGGAAAAAACGGTGTCATTCCATTTGTCAAATTTTAATTTAGCTACCTTAAACTCGCTGAAATCCTGATCTGCGCCTGACCAAATTGAAAGGATGACCACACTCCATGCCATCATCATCGCCATCATCGAAGGCATCACCGAATTCCTACCGATATCCTCCACCGGTCATATGATCATGGCCTCTACCCTCATGGGCATTCACGAGGACGCCTTTGTCAAGACGTTTGAAATCTCCATCCAGCTAGGCGCCATATTTGCCATAGTCCTGATGTATGCTAACCGGTTTTTACAAGGCCTGACGATCTATTACAAACTGGCTATTGCTTTTTTGCCAACAGCCATCATCGGCTTCTTAGCGTATGACTTTATTAAAACGTATTTGTTCAATCCGATAGTAGTAGCCATATCCCTTATCGTAGGTGGAATCATCCTCATCCTTATCGATAAAAAAGTAGTGGCCGCTGAAAGTAAAACCGATGTACTTGAAAAAATCGATTACAAACATGCATTCTTTATTGGACTGATTCAATGTTTTGCTATGATCCCTGGTGTTTCAAGAGCTGCAGCCACGATTATCGGCGGGGTGTTCAATGGCCTGGATAAAAAGCAAGCCACCGAATTTTCTTTTCTGCTTGCTGTGCCCACCATGTTTGCGGCCACAGGATACGATCTGCTTAAAACGCCTCTCCACTTTTCGAACGATCAAATTTTTCTGTTAGGCCTTGGTATGTTCATAGCTTTCATCACGGCATGGATCGCGGTTAAAATATTTTTAAAACTGGTGGAGAACTATGGCTTTAAACATTTTGGTTATTACAGGATTATCATAGGAGTGGTATTTCTGATTTGGCTGAGTTAATCAACTGAACTTTCGTCATAGTTATATTTCAATTTAGGGCAGGTTCCTTTCTTGATAAGAATGGAGTATATTAGAGAACACTAAACGAAACAAGTATGAAAAATCTACCTTTTACGCTAGTCTTCACCTTCTTTCTTCACGTGGCCCTGCTAGCTCAACCGATCATGACACCCGACAGTTTGACGATTGATGCCATGGCAAAACTCAGTCCTTTGCGGGCGAGTGGTCCGGAACAGGATGGATTCAAATCGGAAGAGACAGACATACGTTTAATCAAAACGAAACAGTCGTTCAAAAAGTAAATCAATCTGTATTGGTCATCGATGGATTAGGAACCGACGTTGAAACAAATGAAATAATACATCAGGCCTTTGCAGTAATCTCTTATGACAGGAACGCTCAAAAATATCTTATGCGTGCCATCCGCGGCGATGGCAATTATGTAGATGCAGATTTTGAGGTCATCAAAGAAGGAAATTATATCTGGGGATTTACGCATCCCATGGCTGGAAAAATGAAATACACCGCCAATATCATAGATGGCAAATGGATAGAAAAAGGAGAAATGAGCAGAGACAATACGACCTGGTTTCCTTTTTTCGAAATGACACTTTTAAAGAAATAGTCGAAGCCCATTCGATTCCAGAACGATCTTTCAAAAGCTTATTGGCTTATTTGCTCAATAAACTATAACCCCATCAACCCGTCAACCTATAAACCCATCAACCTGTAAGCTTATAAGCCTACCAGCTCGTCTATCCGTTTACATTTTCACGACCTGGATCACTTTGCGCTGACCATCTGCAAGAATGTAGAATAGGTATATGCCTTGAGGAAAATGGAACGAAAATGGAATCGAATGCACATGTTGAAAAGTGATTAATTCCAATTGTCTTCCATAGACATCCGTAATTTCCATCTGTACATTTTCCCGAAGTGTAGACAATGCAATGAGGATATCCCCCTGAGTTGGATTGGGATAAAGCCTGATGCCCGATTGGGAATCTGGTTCATTCGATGACACCAGGATGAGCTCCACACAGTCCGAGGTATCAACACAACCATTAAGTGTCACAATCACGGCGTATGACCCACTCCTTGTAGGAAAATAGGCTTGTCCCACCGAATCCGGGATCAGTGTATTCAAAATACAATCCATCCATTGATATGCGGCGCTATCCTGTTGGGCTGAAAGAGAATGGTCACTGATCGTAATGCTATTGTCAGGACCAGCAATCAAAAGATCCAGGGTGACCACACTGTCACATCCAGCGGCATTGGGGACAACAAAGGTGTATATTCCGGAGTCCTCAAATGTTTCCTCACCATCCGGAGTTGTATAAGAAAAACATGTCTCTACCGCTTCTGATCCCGAGGAGGAATGAATAATCGTCAAATGGAGATTGACTATGCTGTCACACCCATTTGTACCCGAGAATATCTGGGTATAGACTCCTGATGCGGTCAACACCCCACCGGGAGTCACAAGGCTGTCACAAGTTGTTTCCGTGCGTTCAGTTTCCGAATGATGGACTATGGTCAGTTCAAGCGAGATGACACTATCACACCCATGCATATCTGGAATGGTGTATAAAAAAGAGCCGGACGATGCATAGACATTTCCCAATGGATCTTCATATTGATCACACTCAGTCCGTGTATCAGTGGTTTCACTGCTAAGGTAAATGGTAAGATGATAAATGATCAGACTGTCACATCCATCCGTATTGGTCAGGGATTCCACGTATTCACCTGATTGAGTCCAGGTATGCTGTCCATTTGGTGTGGTGTAGCTATCACAACTTGCGTTGGTGACATGAGTTTCATCATAATCATTAATGGTAAGGACCACCGTGATAATGCTATCACATCCAATAGAAGATGAGAGCGTATCCAAATAAGTACCTGTGGAAGTCCAAACCGCTTCCCCGTCAGGAGATATCAAACTGTCACAGGCTGTAGCTTCGAAGAATGAATACACCGCAGGGCAAACATTGATGCTGGCAAGGAGAAAATCATCGTCGCCATTGGAATTCAATGGAAACACATCAGCTGATGGATCGGCATCTATCTTTTGCGTAAACGATCCGGCAATGTAATAGCGGGTGGTTTTATAATGGGCTATTGCGGAAGCTGCATCCGATCCCTGTCCACTGATTTGATCCATTCTGCCAAAGTCACCATTTGCGTTCAACGAGAGCACGAAAAGATCCTCTTCCCCGGAGGTTTGAGCCCAGGAATCCGCAATCCCTGAATAGAAATCTGCATACCCTCTGAAATAGCCGGAGACCAGGATATTTCCTTGATGATCTGTGCTGATATCAATTCCTTTATCGTTATCCTCTCCCCCAAAACTACGCGCCCAAACAAATATGCCGGATGGGGATAGTTTTACAACAAACCCATCATCCCCTCCCTGAGATGCCAGAAAGGTTGTAAACGTGCTTGGATTGAAATCCACATTTCCTCTAAACATTCCGGTCAACAGAATATTGCCGGGAGCATCCATGTGAATGCCATTCACTTCTTCATTTTCATTCCCTCCGATGCGCAAGGAACGGATATAGTCGCCCTGCCCCGTGTAGGTAGCCACAAAAATATCATCCAATCCCTGTGCAGTCAACGTAGCCTCATCAGGCTTGGGATTGAAATCAACAGATTCAGAAAAATGACCTGCCATCCATACTTGACCTGTGAGTGTCACTGTCACCCCACGCCCGGCATCTGCACCGGGCCCACCCATACCATGCACCCAAATCAATTGCCCTTCCGGAGTATACTTGGCCAGAAAAATATCTTCCAGTCCCCTACTGGTTTGGAGGTAAACGCCATCTGTTGGATCGAAATCTGCTGTTTCTTCAAAAAGACCAGTTACAAAAATATTATTCGTGGCATCTGTCTTCACTGAACGGATTTCATTGAATCCATCTCCGGTAATTTGAATCGCCCAGAGAAAATTACCGTTTTCATCAAGCTTGGTGATATAAGCATCACCATCTACTCCTGCAGATAATGGAAATACATTTGGGCCCGGATCAAAATCAGCAGTTCCATGAAATGAACCAGTCAATATCACATTGCCCTCCCGGTCCATAGCAATGCTATTAGCATGATCCATTCCGGGACCACCGATTCGCTTAGCCCAAAACACTTCACCGGAAGGTGAAGTTTTGGAAATAAAAATATCATCGTCACCTGCTGAAGACAGAATGTGCAAATCAATGCCTGGGTCAAAATAAACGGAGTTTTGAAAGTTGCCGGTCAAGAAAATATTTCCTTCAGCATCCAGGACCATATCGGTCGCCGCACTGGATCCAGTAGCTCCTATACTATAAGCCCAGTCCAATGTATGCGTAGAATGCAGCGGATTACCCGTTGGATTTCGACGGGATAAAATTTCAGTATCTCCAAAACGACTTTCGGTCCATGCGACCATCACAAGCAAATTCTCTACGCAAACAGTTGAATTCCCCGAAAATCCCTCTTCGGCCGAGAGTTGTCTGCGTGGCGTCCAGGCAAAACCTCCATCCGTTGAAAAACGTGATTCCACTTCCCAATTCGCAA
>Ga0163155_10003394_pt1 | contig 17174 bp, 15 predicted proteins | sample OliLakLV19SP4G1_FD_148611 | JGI IMG/M metagenome (GOLD analysis project Ga0163155, IMG submission 148611) | Freshwater microbial mat bacterial communities from Lake Vanda, McMurdo Dry Valleys, Antarctica - Oligotrophic Lake LV.19.SP4.G1 | ecosystem: Environmental > Aquatic > Freshwater > Lake >... | reverse complement strand
ATTTTCCATAGAGCGGTTGAGCACTTCAACCGTGATGGTGATGGCGGGGCAGGCTTTGCGCAGTTTTGTCCTGAGCTGTTCCAAGTAAATTTGCTCATGCTCCAGACCAAGGGGGGCTAGATTTTTGTCAATAACTGGATGACCCTCAATATAAATAGGCGTAATGGAGAGCGCATGAACATGCACCAAGCGCAAGGTTGCGCCGGAAAGTCGTGCGATTTCAGCCGCGCTGGCCAGGGCATGTTCAGCCGAGGGCGAACCATCCAGTGGGACTAGGATCGAGCGATATACCATAATAGAATCCTTTTCACATAGCATTGATTGAGCATCAAGATTGATAGCAGTTTATCCAGCCCAGTACACCAACACAATTAGACTGCGGTCCAGCCAGCATCTGCGGGAATAATCGCGCCGTTGATATAGCGAGACTCGTCGGCAGCCAGAAAGAGCGCAAGCGCCGCAATATCCGCTGATTCGAGCATGGCCGGAATCAGCGCGGCGAAAGCACCTGCACGCGCCGCACCGGCCGCGTCGATCCGGTCTGGGGCCATCGTCTCGCCGATGTTGGTACTGGTGCCGCCTGGGCAGATGGCATTACAGCGAATGCCCTTGGTCGCATAGATCCAAGCCGTGTTGCGTGTCAGCCCCACCAATGCATGTTTAGAAGCCGTATAGGCTGCGCCCGCCGCTGATCCCAGCCGTCGAGGCAATGTTAATGATGGAGCCGCCCCCTTGCGCGATCATGTGTGGGATGGCCCGTCGGCTCGTAAACATGGGGCCGTCCAAGTTGATGCTCAGAACGCGCCGCCAAATATCATCGGACAGTTCGCCGACGCCCTGCATGTAATCCATCACACCGGCATTGTTGCAAAGCACATCCACACGCCCATAGGTGCTGATCGCCAGATCGATGAGATGTTCTGCTGTGGCTTTGTCGGCAATATTGCCCTGTGCACCGACAATCGCCCCACCACTGGATTGAATCGTGGCCACCGCTTCGTCTAGGCGCGCTACATTCCAGTCGCCGGCGACGATCTGGGCACCCTCTGCCGCAAAACGAATTGCCATCGCCCGCCCCATGCCAGAGCCAGCACCTGTGATAACCGCTACCTTACCCTGAAGTTGCATTTGTTTCTCTTTAAGCTTTCATTGACCTATTGACGCACACAATCGCTGGCGTCTACTTTTACCGACAGTGCGATTGCGCCACGCTATGTTTGACCGGATCATCTATCTGTTTGCCATCTGTTATGGCCGGCGAAAAAATTGGACGACGGGTTGTCCCACACCTGGCTACATGCGCGTGCCAGGGTGAGCATTATCTCTGGCACGGTTGTCTCGACGATGCTGTTGTCTGTGCCATATATATTTGTAGCGAAGCCATCGGCGTGTGCATCGGTCTTCCATTGGCCGTCGATCAGATAACGAAATTCATAACGGCAACCACTAGGCAGATCGACCGTTACACGCCAGACCCCGTCACGCTCCTGGCACATAGGCGTAGCCGTGAGCGACCATTGATTAAAGTCACCCACGAGAAAAATACGATCTGCCCATACACTAGCTGGCAGTTCAAAGGTTACGCGCACATGATCCGGCTGTGAAGAACGAGTTTTGTAGATCATGATGGCCCCCTTTCAGCAGAAGCTTGACCCAAAGCGACAGGCTCTGCAAACCGAACTTCAACCTACCCTATTCTTGCGCACGAATCAGCAATAGCGCGCGATCGGCCTGGTTCAGGATGCCGGCGGCGACACTGCCATAAAAGACGCGCGCCAACCCTGTGCGCCCGTGGCTGGCCAGGGCGATCAGATCGGCGTCTTCCTCTGTAGCCGCATGTAGAATCGATTGCACGACCGGGCCACTCTCTATGCGCGTCTTGACCTCGAACCCGTGTGCCTGCAATTGGGCTTGGACGCCAGCCAGGTACGCTTTCGCCGCTTCCAGCAACTGTGTCGTCATCTCTGTGTCATAATAATAAGGGGTCATGCCACCCGCCACGAAAGTCGATACGACCGGTTCCACGACCTGCAACAAAATGAGATGGGAGCCAAATTTCTGGGCAAGCGCTTCCACATAAGGAAAGATTCGCTCGGCACGTTTCGATTCATCCAATGGCACCAAAATCTTGTTATACATGACATTCTCCTTGTCGGCTTGACACGTACGGTTGGGCTGTGCAGGTAGCGCGTCCAATCTTGAGCGGCATATTCCAAGACAGCCATCATTTTTTCTCTTTCACTTTACAACAAAAACTCCCCAGATGCTTGGAACATCTGGGGAGTTTTCTACCTAGCCAAGTGCCTAGTACAGTTGGGCGTAGATACCACGGCCGTTAATAAGGCACGTTACTCGTGTACATCATGGTAAAAATAGGGTACCTTATTTACGCCGGGATCTACTAGTAGAGTGTTTGGTAAATTATGCTGGTTTACGGTAGGTCACGTTTGCAACGTGACAATGCCCAAGAGCGCAGCCACGCCCGAGCCAAGCCTTGCGCCGCTGGTGTGGTTACAAAGCGGCTGGTTTGCATGGAACGAGCCTGTCACGTACCATACGTGACCTACCAATGCAATCTAATCCTGCATAATTTCGGTAACGCTGTACTAGTAGAGCGTTCGGTAAATTATGCGGGATAAACCGTAGTAAAGACTTCAGTCTTTGTCCGATTGCGGGAAAGACTGAAGTCTTTACTACGTGTCAAATCATGCTTGACAGTCCACTCGTAGAGCGTTCGGTAAATTATGGCAAATCGGTTTGTCCGATTTGGTGGAGTACGGCCAGCAAGCGTTCTGGCGGCTCTGCTTTGTTGACAAACGCATCTACGCCGACAGCGAAAGAGGCCGCTTTCGCATCTGAATTGACACTGAGGGCAATGATTCTAAGGGCAGGGTTTTCGGCGTGCAGTAGGGCAATGAACCGTTGCTGGTCACCGCGCGCGCTAAACCCGGGCAATTCCCAGTCGAGAAGAATGAGATCCGGCAACGAGGCTTTGATCTCATCCAATAGCGAATGCGCATCGCGGGCTTCGCCGACAACTTCGATATTTGGTTCATGTTCCAGCAGCAGTCGCATCGCCGAGCGCAGCCACGCCTGGTCATCCGCCAGTAGCACGCGCAGCCCGGTACGCCCCTTGGTTCTGTCCATCATTATCCGTTTGTTGTGATCCATAGTTTCCACGCCACTTTATTTTGGCTATGATTAGTATAAGAAGACGACTGGTTCTCTACACCGGCAACGTGATGGGAAGATCGGCTCGTCGGCAGGCGAGTTCTTTGCCTAGTCAGTTGACTAGGCAAAGGTAAATTATGGGTTATTGTTATTGGGTGTGCTTAGCAATGCTTCAGTTCTGTTTTGAGAGAAGGTTATTTTGCAGGGCAATTGCTACTGCCTCGGTGCGGCTGATGGCGTGGAGTTTGGAAAGAATATTGCTCACATGAAATTTCACAGTGGAACGGCTGACAATCAAGACATCGGCGATCACATGATTGTCCAAGCCTTTGATCATCAACGCCAATACGTCGCGCTCGCGCTCGGTCAGGTCATCACCTAGCACAGGTAACCCATATTGGTTGGCGGCATGGATCAGTGCTTGTGTCGCTTCCGGGGCCAACGTTGGGCGACCATGGTGCGCCGAGCGAATCGCATGGGCTAGTTCAGCGGCGGTGACATTTTTGAGCAAATAGCCAATCGCACCCGCTTTGAGGGCTTCTTGGACAAGATTATCTTCCTTAAAACTGGTGAGGATCAGCACCTGAATGTGGGGATAGCGTTCGCGGATTGTCCGTGTCGCAGCGGCGCCATCCATGCGCGGCATCATCAGATCCATCAGAATGACATCCGGTTGCCGCTGTTCACACAACCGCACCGCTTCGCTGCCATCAGCCGCTTCCGCCACCAGTTCGAGATCGTCATAAGCCAGCAAAAATGCGGATAGGCCACTGCGCACAACGGCATGGTCATCGACCAGCATAACCCGAATCGCAGATAAGTCGCTCATACAAATATCCTCTTTGCCTACACTTTATCTACACAGCGATGATCTGTACAGCGCTGATCTATACGGATGCAATTTAGTTTTTGGGAAGTGCGCTACTTCTAAAATTTGCTCCCAACTTGAAATACACTCGATCTATACAGCGATGTCAGCTTGGACAAGTTGGTTGCTGATCGACCATTGTACCCCAATGTTGGTGCCTTGATCCGGCGCGCTTTCAACGGTCAACGTGGCCCCAATGTCTTCGGCGCGCTCACGCATAATGCCTAGCCCCAAGTGCGCGGGCATGATGGTTGCAAAGACAAAGCCACAACCGTCATCGGCCACCGAGAGCGAAATCGTTTCTGGTCGACAAGTGAGATTGATCTGTACATGGTGGGCCTGGGCATGTTTCGCCACATTATTTAACGCTTCCTGGGCAATGCGATAGAACGCAATCTTCACATCGGGTGGCAAGTCGGCCTCGCCATCGATCGCCAGCGCGACTGTCACGCGTGCACGGCCCATCACCCCCTCGGCCAACTGACGGAGCAAATCAACCAGATCAATTTCAGCCAACTTGGCGGGCCGTAATTCGAGCAAAAGCGTGCGCATCTCGGCCAACGCACCGCGCGTCAATTCGCGTAACTCTTCTAACTTCTGTTGCCCCATTGCCTGGTTGCGTTGCCAGATGCGCGGCAACACTTCGGCAATCATACTCGCCGAAAAGAGCGTTTGGGTTACGGCATCGTGCAAATCGCGGGCGATACGATTCCGCTCAGCCGTCACGGCACTCCGTTGGATCTGGGTATGCAGGCGCGCATTTTCGATGGCCAATGCGGTCTGATCGCCTACTGTGAACGCCAAACTGATCGCTTCCTGTGAGAAGTTATGTGCCTGTTCATAGCAGAGTAGGAGACCGCCATAGACTTCACTTTTGATCGTAATTGGCACAGCCAGGTAGGCGCGATAGCCCAGGCTAGCCAATTGTGTTTCCATGGTAAAGCGTGAGGTGGCAGAGGAAATTTCGCTCTGTGGGCAATCGGAAATGACCACAGGTTGCTCGGCCAACAAGCCCAGGCTGGGCACAATTTGCGCCATTCTCTCCACCAGCTGCGCTTGTACTTCAGCAGAAAGTCCGTTGCTGACCTGGACGGTCAATTCCTGGTTGCGTTGATCTAGCCAGTAGATCAAGCTGGCATCCGCAGTAAGTAAGAGGCACGCTTGGGCTACAATATGGGCCAGAATCTCTTCCAGTGAACGATTAGAATTGAGAATCGTCAGAATGGCGCGCAGGCCATCCGAGACTTGCTGCCGCCGCTCGATCTCATGCGTACGCTCCGCCACACGGCGTTCCAACAGGGCCTCCGTCTCCTTGCGCCGCGAGATGTCGGTAACGGTCGCAATCACCATGGCTTCGTTGCCCATCTGGAGATAACTTAGCCCTGCTTCAATTGGAAATTCACTGCCATCTTTGCGCTGACCAGCCAGATCCATGCCCGAGCCCATGACGCGCACATGGGGATTCTGCATATAGCGGGAACGATGGTTGATGTGCGCGGCATGGAAATGCCTGGGCATCAATAGCTCAACCGCTTTGCCCCACAGTTCATTGCGCTCGTAGCCAAACAACTCTTCCAACTTGGTGTTGACATAAACAATCTGGCCTCGACTATCCACAACTGCAATCGCGATCGGCGCAGATTCAATCAGCAACTTCAGACTGAGTTGCGCATCCGCGACGAAAGTAGATGCTTCCGGTTGGGTGTTCATCAGCGCATGCTCTGGGTTCATCTTCTCTGCTTTGCGTAAACGTCTTTACACTACGGTGTACCCTGGGAACATTATAGCATCTTCTGACACAAAAAAAAAGTGCTCCCCACATGTTGAACCATGTTAGGAGCACTCGAATTGTTTCTGCTACGCTACGATTACACTGTTGTCGAAGGTTTGATGGATTAGGCTGCGATTGTAGGTCACGTTTGTAACATGACATGACCGTTCAATGCAAACCATCCGGTTCTTAGGCCAATCCAAAAAATAAACGATACGCGCTCGATAAGGGCATGAGGTGTGGTGGGGGAAATCTTCGGTTGTGCCGTGACTCTCATCCGCCGCACCTCGTGCCCCTACGTCTACTTTTTTTTGGAGTAGCCTTATCGAGAAAACAAATAAACACGGCACATTACCGTAGGGGCGGACGCCATCCGCCTATGCACGTCCGGCGGCAGGCACCTTACCGATAGGGGTATCACCCGTTTTCTTGGTGTTGGGCCAAGGCGTGCCAATGATGGGTAGCAGGTAATAGTCCAGCCCGATGTAACCAGCCACCTTCCACGCCAACATTAACAGAATCGCCAGGGTAAAGAGCAGCCCATTCGTGCTGGCACTGCCAGCCATGATAAAGTTCCAGTTGAGCAGCGCCCCAAAAAAGGCCGAGATCCCCACAAAAGCCCCGATGATCAACCCAATGCCGATCAAGATTTCGCCGTAAACAATCAGCTTGGCAAACCAGGTGTAGCTTTCGGTGTTCAACAAGTAGAGAATGAAGCTACGATACCAGTCATACGAAATCGGGGTGCGCCCTTCCAGCGGGATCTGCACCGCATTTTCCCAATAGCCGCGCAACGCCGTACCGCCATCCAGCCAGGCCGGCGTCAACTTGTGCCACCCCGCTTGCAACCAATCCCACCCCAGGTAGATGCGGACAGCCAACCACAGCCAGGCCATTCGTGTATTGTTGAAAAAGAATTTCGCCAGCGGTGGATCTTGAATTTCGCGGTGTGTGATCTGGAAGATGTTCATAAGGTCTCCTTTGTCTATCAAATATCTATCAAATATCTATCAAAATTTTGCTTCTTTACCAATCCCGATGATTGAGGTCGTCCTCGGTCATTCTGCCGTCAGTATAGGATAAATCTACCCATTTGTTGCCGCCCACCCAGTGAGAAGTTTGCCTAGTTTGGCAGATAGCTGCCCACCTAGTCACCTGACCAGGAAGAAACCTAGCATTTGCGTCAGTTCCCATTCCCGCCACCTATCCGGCGCAGGAATTCTCCCTTTGCCGTACAGTGTGTAACAACTTATGGTATATCGACAGCGCAGATCTCCCTGGTACAGTGCCCGGCGTACGATCTGGGTAAACAGACGGGAAAGATAGCACAGTGATCCCCGCAAGCATGGCAAATTCGTCAAGAGCGACATGGTATATAGGCCAAACAACCGCCATGCGGTTTGGGTATGGCGTGCTGGCTTTGCTGGTGGTTGCTTTGCTGACTTTTACAATTTTTCAACCCATTCAGGTATTGCCACGGATTGGGTTGGGCCCTGGTTTTTCTTTTGTCGATCAAAACGGCAACCATTTAACCAATGAAGATCTGCGCGGTCATTTGGTTCTCTATACCTTTACGTATACGAGTTGCCAGGGGGATTGCCCCCAAACCAGCCGCACCCTCCAGCTTGTGCAAGCGCAGCTAGACCAGATCAATACCCGTGGCCTGCCGGTCGATCTGGTGACGATCTCCTTTGATCCAGCACGCGATACGCCGCAGCAACTTGCTGCATTTGCCCACCAATTGGGGGCAGATCTCACCAATTGGCATTTTGTGACAGGGGAGCCCGCCGCGCTAAAAAATGTGATTGGCAGCAGCTTTGGCTTCTATTACAACCAGGCGGCCGATGGCACTTTCACCTTTGATCCGGCCTTTGTGCTGGTCGATGGCGTGGGCATTGTACGCGCCAAATATCGAACAGCGGAGCTTGATCTGGCGCTTGTGCAGCGCGATCTAGAATTGATTGCCACCGAAGCGCAAAACAGTCAAGGAGCGGCGCGCCTTGCCTACGAAGCGGCCCATTTGTTTCTCTGTTATCCGAAATGAGCGAGCGTATGAACCAGCAAATTGCCGAAGAGCCGACGCGCCCATCCCAAGGCGATATAAACATGCCGCGCACGCCCAAGTCGCGGTACACGCTCCGCCGCTTCTGGCAAATGCGTAGTCTGCTTGTGCTGGCGGTGGCGATCCTTGGGGCTGGGTTTTGGTGGCTGCGACCCTACCAATTTCACGGCGTCTATCTACAGTCGCCAGAACGTGCGCCCAATTTTACCTTGATCGCATCCGCTGGCGCGCCTGTCCAGTTGCGCGATTTCCAGGGCAAAACTGTGGTCCTCTTCTTTGGCTACACCGCCTGCCCCGATATTTGCCCACTGCGCTTGGCCGAGCTAAAGCAAACCATGAAATTATTGGGCGAAGCGGCAAATCAGGTACAGGTGGTTTTGGTAACCGTCGATCCGTTGCACGATACAGCCGCGCATCTCAAGCGCTATGTGAGTGCGTTCGATCCATCCTTCTTGGGCATGACCGGTTCACCCGCGCAGATCGATGCGGTGGCTACCCAATTTGGCATTTTCTATGATCCAGAACCAGCCAACGTAGGCACGATCAGCCATACCGGCACCATCACCGTGATCGACGCCGCTGGCTATGTGCGGTTACTTTTTCCGGCTGGCCTTTCCACCGCCGAAATGGCGCAAGATCTGGCACAGTTGATCAGATGATCCCGGCAGGAGAAGCACGTACCTGGTACACTGTAAGCGAAATCATGCGGAATTCAACACAAAACTTGCCTAACAACGTATTCGGTTATTGATCAAACAAGCAAAAAGGAGCAAATTGTGAAAGATCCTGATACACCCAAAGGTACCCTCGCCTTGCTATTGGTTTTTATCCTGCTGACGGTTACGCTATGGGGTTCGGCCTATCTGACCATGTTGTCGCGAGGAGTCGCGCAATGAGTGAGCCAACTGGCATTGAACAGAGCAATCTGCCCAATTTACATGTGGACTGGTACGAAGCAGCCTGGATTCGTGTGAGCCTGTTTATGATGGTGATCTTCTTGCTGGCCGTGATCGCTGCTAGCACGGCTTTTGGCATTCAGGTCCCTGGCGCGTACAGTCGCATCAAGCCGGATGAGATTATGGCCCCCGGCAGTCCCTTTGCTGATCCTGGCTTGCGCGAATTAGCGCCCGGCAAATATGAGGTCTATATTCGCGCCGCGACTTGGAGCTTTACGCCCAGCGAGATTCGTATTCCGGTCGGCTCTACGATCACCTTTTACATCACAAGCCTGGATGTGCAACATGGCTTTAAGATCATGGATACAAACATCAACATGATGGTACTACCCGGCCAGATCTCTACCCTGACAACCATATTTGATAAACCAGGGACGTACAATCTGATCTGCCATGAGTATTGTGGTGCGGCCAATGCGACGATCGGACATCATACCATGTATGGTCAACTCTTTGTCGAAGAAACGCCACCATCCCAGTAATATCCGCTAACTATAGACGATAAAGGAGTAAGTTATGTCTGTTCAGGCAATGCCCGCTCTGCCAATGGCGGTTACGCCAACGCCAACGCCGCTGACCAAAGCCGACTTAGCGATTGTCGATTGGCTGACCGGTTGGAATATTGGCATTGGGATCGGCGCGCTCACGATTGGGCTGGCACTGGGTGTTTTGCAGGGGTTGGAACATGCGGGCATTGATCTCTACCCGCAGCTGATGCCCGTACTCAAAAGCTACTATCAAGGGTTGACCATCCACGGCGTGCTCAACGCGCTGGTATGGACCACCTTTTTCATCTGTGGCTTTTTTACCTATGCCTTTGTCCGCAGTCTCAACCGGCCCCTGCGCTATCCGCGCATCAATGTGGTGGCATTGGTGATCATGGGGGTTGGGTTGCTACTGGCCGCCTTCCCTTTGCTGGCTAACATGGCAACTGTTCTCTATACCTTCTATCCACCGCTCCAAGCCCATTGGACTTTCTATTTGGGGCTCGCGCTGGTGGTCGTCGGTTCATGGACGGTAGGCTACGGTTTCTATTTTACCTATTGGGCTTGGCGCAAGGAAAATCCTGGCGTGCGCACACCCTTCATCGCCCTAGCGACGCTGATCACCATGGTGCTCTGGCAGATTTGTACGCTGGGGGTGGCTGTGGAAATTCTGGGCTTTCTGCTGCCCTGGTCGCTGGGGTGGATCGGGGGCACCGATCCGCTGCTGGATCGCTCGCTCTTTTGGTTTTTTGGTCATCCACTGGTCTATTTCTGGTTGCTGCCCGCCTATGTTTCCTGGTATGCCATGTTACCCGCGCAGACCAATGGCAAAATGTTTAGCGAACCGCTGGCGCGCTTGGTCTTCTGGCTCTTTCTCTTGTTCTCGACACCCGTCGGCTTTCACCATCAATATACCGATCCGGGTATTCCCCAGGGCTGGAAGTTTCTGCACATGATCTTGACCTATGGCGTCGGTTTTCCCAGCCTGCTCACTGCTTTCACCGTGGTGGCCTCGTTGGAACTTGGGGCGCGGGCGCGTGGTGGCAAGGGCTGGCTGGGCTGGATCACCAAGTTAAACTGGGGCGATCCTTCCTACGCCGCGCAAAATTTGGCAATGATTCTCTTTATCTTTGGCGGCATTGGCGGCCTCACCAACGCCTCGTACAATGTAAACCTGGCGGTCCACAACACCACCTGGATTCCCGGCCACTTTCATTTAACTGTCGGCTCGGCCACAACGCTCACCTTCTTCGGCATCTGTTATTGGCTGGTCCCGGCGCTCACCGGCAAACGGCTTTTCAGCACAAGGTTGGCCCTGGGGCAAGCCTGGAGTTGGTTCTTTGGCATGTTGCTTTTTTCCAATGGCTATCACATGCTCGGGCTGGAATATGGCGCGCCGCGCCGTACCATGTTGGGCGCGACGCCCTATGCCTCGCCCGAATGGACACCCTTTTTGATGGAAACCCTGGTCGGTGTCGGGCTCTTGACCATCAGTGCAACCCTTTTCTTTGTTGTCATCTTTGGCACGGTACTGCTGGGGCGCAAACTGAAGTCACCGGTGGAAATGCCCATCGCCGAACCGCTCGATCCCACACCCGCGCCCGCTTGGTTGGACAATTGGGGGCCGTGGCTCTATGGCACGGTCGCGCTGATTATTCTCTCCTACGGGCCGATGTTCTTCCAACTATTCAGCGACATGCAGTTGCTCTGGCCAGGCAAGCAAGTCTGGCCCCGTTGAGGTGCGTGTTATAAAAGGTGACCGGCATCTTGCGGATGCCGGTCACGTCTCTACTTAATACCACGATCTGATTCCTATTGTTTTATTCGCGTAGCCGTGGATCCAACACATCGCGCAGGCCGTCGCCCAGAAAGTTAAAAGCCAACACGGTGATCATAATCGCCAACCCCGGAAAAATCGCCAGCCCTGGTGCGATCTCCATAAATTTGCGCCCCTGGCTGAGCATCAACCCCCACGCGGCATCGGGCGGCTGCGTACCCAATCCCAGAAAGCTCAGGCCAGCTTCGGCCAGAATCGCCAGCGACAGAGAAAGCGTCGCCATGACCACCAACGGGGCCATAATATTGGGCAGCACATGGCGCAGAATAATGTGCCCCTGTCTGCCCCCCACCACATGTGCGGCTTCGATATAAGTTTCATTTTTGACGGTGAGCACCGAGCTGCGCGCCACCCGCGCAAAGGTTGGCGAATAGACCACGCCAATCGCCAGCATGGCATTGGTCAGGCTGGGCCCCAGCAGACCGGTGATGACAATCGCCAGCACCAAGGTGGGAAAGGCGAAGAGGATATCCATAAACGCCACCAAGACGCTGTCAAATTTCCCGCCAATATACCCAGCCAGCACACCAGTCGTCACCCCCAACGCAAGCGCCAGACTCACCGACAGCACGCCCACGTAGAGCGAGGTGCGCGACGCGAAGACCACGCGCGAAAAGACATCGCGCCCCAGTTCATCGGTACCCATGAAATGATCGGCACTGGGTTGTAATAAACGCTTGGACGCTTGCGCTGCCGGATCATAGGTGGCGACCCAGGGAGCGAAGATGGCCATGAGAATGACCAAGACAACAATCAGGCCGCCGAGCGCGCCAATTGGATGACGCCGCACCAGCCGTCGAAAACTAGTGAAAACCCCCGGCGGGACACGACGGGTCGGGCTAACAACGGGACTGGCAATGGCTTCTGGAAGATTCATAAGCTGGAAGAAATCAGTTTCGTGAGTGACAAGTTAAACATGGCGGGTGGCGGGTAATGATGCTACCTGCTACGTGCCACGCCGAAATTTTTGCTAGCCCAGAGGGGCCTAAGTAAGACAGTAGTGCAGTAGGACAGTGAGTCAGTGGCTGTCTACTGTCCTACTGTCTCACTGAACTACCATTGGTCTATTTACGCCGTCGTGTACTAGCTATACTTGATTCTGGGATCAAGCAAGCTATAGGTCAGATCGACCAACAGGTTGATAACGACAAAGATCACAGCCAGCAACAGGGTCGCCGTCTGCACCACCGGATAATCGCGATTGAAGATTGCCTGGATCATGGTCCAGCCGATACCGGGCAATCCAAAGATTTGTTCGATGATAATCGACCCACCCATCAGCGCGCCCAATTGAATCCCAATAATGGTGATCACAGGGATAAAGGCGTTCTTGAGGCCATGCTGCAAGAGGATCTTGCGCTCGCTCAAACCTTTGGCGCGCGCCGTGCGGATGTAATCCTGGCGCAACACTTCGAGCAGGGATGAGCGCACCATGCGCATCTCGACTGCCATCAGTTGCACCGAGAGCGCTAGCGCCGGCAGTAACATCTGGAGCAGATTGCGCGGTAAATTTTCAAAAGGCGAAACCCAGATCACCGAGGGTGCCCAGCGAAAGGTGAGCGAGGTAAAGAGCAGAAAAAGCGTCGCCAACCAAAAACTGGGCATAGACAAGCCGATCAAACCCGCCACACGCGCCCAAAAGTCCAGCGGGCCATTTTGCCGCACCGCCGAGATGATACCCAGCGGCACCGCCACCACCACCGATAGCAGGATTGCCAGCAGCGCCAGCTCGATGGTGATCGGCAGCGCGCGCAGAATTTGGTCGGCAATTGGCTCGCGGCTGCGGAAGGATAGGCCCATATCACCGCGAAACATGCCACCGATCCACTTGGTATATTGCAGCGGCCAGGGATCATTGAGGCCAAAACTGTCGCGCAGTTGAAACTTTTGTTCGTCGGTGAAGGTGGGGTCCATGCCCACCAGGGCATCGACAATATCGCCGGGCAACAGCCGCACCATGGTGAAGATCAGCAATGACATCCCCAGCAACGTGGGAATCAATAAGACCAGACGACGAATAAGGTATCGGTTCATAGGAGCAAACGTGATGATTGAACGACAGGATTAACCCTTGCCTACAAGGGGATGGTGAGTATTCCGAGCAAGGGCGGGCTTTGGTCCTGATTCGGAATACTTAGGACAGTAGAAAGAAATAAGTATCCAGTAGGGGCGGCTTGTAGCCGCCCGTTCGCAACGAGCCAAACGCGAGGCGGCTGCGCGGCCGCCCCTACGCATGATTTTGTTGGGCAAGCGCTGGATACTTATTTCTTTGAAAGCGCCTTATGCGATGACGACGGATTAACTATCCAGCCAGACGGTGCGTAGCCCAGGGTGGAAGTCATTAAAGCCGACGTACATATCCTTCAGATTGTTACGTACGGCATGGAATTTAAAAGGCTGGCAGATGTAAATATGCGGGGCTTCGTCCAGAATGATTTCCTGGATGCGCCGAATCTGTTTGTGGCGTTCCTCGCTGTTCAGTTCGACCAATGCCTTCTGATAGAGTTCGATCATTTCGTCATTCTTCCAGCCGTCGCCATTGTTGAACCAACGCGCCGCCACCCCTGCCGCCGGATCACCAAAGTCATTGACATAGCGGGTGACATCGGGGCGCATACCCCGGCCCGTGGAGCACCAATCAAAGGTGCCATCACCCACGCGCTTGGCAAAGGGGCCGATCTCCTCGGCAATGACTTCTACGGTGATATTGATCTCCTTCAATTGCTGTTGCACCACCTCTGCCGTTTGGGTGGCGTCATGGTTGGCAATCGAATAGAGGGTAATCTCAAAGCCATCGGCGTAACCCGCATCGATCATGAGTTGTTTGGCGGCTTCCAGATCCTGTTTGAACCAATTTTCTGCCAATTCTTCAGAGGAGATAAACCAGTCGCCATAGCCAGGTGGCACGGCGGCGCTCAACACGGCCTCACCGCCAAAGACATTGTCGATGATCTGTTGGCGATCAATCGCCTTGCTCATGGCTTGGCGTACCCGGACATCGTTCCATGGTTTGTCATCGCCCAAAATCGTGAATTGCAACACACGCGGGGCCGAGAAAAGCCCCTTGAGAATCGTAATATCGGGGTCATTCGCCAGGGTCAGTGCCGTATCGGCGGTCACGCTACAGCCGTGGATCTCGCCCGAACGCAACGCGGCAACACGCCCACTTTCATCGGGCAGCACCTTGAGCGTGATTTTATCCAGATAGGGCAGATCCGGCTTCCAGAAGTCGGGATTGCGCTCATATTCAACGCGGTCATTGGGCACATATTGCACCAGTTTAAAGGGGCCGGTGCCCACGCCTTCGGTCAGCAAATTCCAGCGCGTATAAGCATCTTTGGGGATGATCGCGCTATAGCGTGACCAGGCCAGATAGCCTTCTACACTGGGATCGGGCCCGGTCATGTTGAATTTGACGGTGTACTTATCAATCGCTTCCACGCTTTCAATCGCCGGATAGAAGGAGTTCGGCACACCTGGTTCGGGCGGCGTCTTTTGCAGTTCCATCGAATAGATCACATCGTCTGCCGTCACTTCGTCGCCATTGTGGAACTTCAAGCCTTGGCGTAGATAGAAGATCCAGCTTGTGTCATCGGGTGCTTCCCAGCGTTCCGCAATGGCCGGCTGCACATTGAGATCCTTATCCCATTCTAGCAAGGAATCGTAAAAAAGTTCCTTGCCCCAATGGTTGGCCCCACTCACCCCACCAAAGGGAATGAGGTTCACCACATCCGAGTCAATCGCCCAGGTCGCCTCACCACCGGCCTTGGGGGTGGTCGACGCCGCGGGCGCATCCGCCGCCGGGGCCTCGGCGACGGGTGCGCCCGGTTGCGCGCAGGCTGCCAATAGGGTCTGTGCTGCACCCATAGACATGCCCAAGAGCAGGGCATTGCGCATGAATGCGCGTCGGCTCATGCCGCCGCGCCGAAACAAGGCTTGCAACTGATAGGGGTTGGTTGGTTGATCTGCCACTGAGTATTCTCCTTGTATGTATCTTCGTGTTTGTTCTTAGCGTTTATGATTACCTAGATAGGCTCATTCGTATAGCAGCGTAGTAGAGAGCCGCGATGACGGTTGGCTTTCGTGTACTATCAAATCGCGGGTAGGTGGTCACTGGGCCGGCAGAGGTCGAAGCAAGCTGGGCAACACAAGTCGCCTTGTTATCAGGATTATAAAGGAGATACGCATTGCCGTCAACCATGTTTTTTACGAAAGCTGCCTACTTCCCCTTGGTCACTATGGATAGCAGAGAGAATCGCTCAATCGCCAGGGGTTGGCACCACTGCCATTACGTTCGTGAAGAATGCTCGTTCCACGCGGAGCATGGGAACCAGCAATCCTTACCTTAATGGCCGTGGGGTTGGTATCCAGCAAAATCTGTTTGACAATCATCCAGCTTTCGAGTAGGCTGATTTGTGGTAATCATTTCTATCATCAAGCGCCAGCCGCCACATCGGTGCTGACAGCAACTGCTTTGGACCAATACCGTTGACCACGCATCTTTCCCAACCCATTTACGATGTCCGCTTTCTCTATGACCTCAAAGTCCCCATGCGCGACGGCATTAACTTGTCGGCGGATCTGTTCTTGCCCAAGGTTGTTCTGGCGCAAGGGGGCGGCAAGTTTCCCACCCTTCTATTGCGCACGCCCTATGAAAGTCTGCTCCAGATGCACATTGAATGGGGCGTCTGGTGGGCAAAACGCGGCTATGCAGTGGTGATCCAAGATTGTCGTGGCCGCTTTGAATCCGAAGGGGTCTACTATGCCTATCACGATGATGGCAATGACGGCCATGATACGCTGGGGTGGATCGCCGAGCAGCCGTGGTGCAATGGCAAGATCGGCACCAGCGGGCGCTCGTATGGCGGGATCGTGCAGTGGCAACTGGCACCCCAGCGCAGTCCGCATTTGACAGCTATGGCTCCCCAGGTGATCATGGGCGACTATTTCCGCGATTGTCATCGCGTGGGCGGCGCCGTGCAATGGCTGTTGACGGTGGGTGCGGCAGTGATCTTTTCGACCAATGTTTCGCTCATTCAGACTGGCGCAACCCATATTTTTGGCAACCAAGAATTTTACCGGCACCTGCCGCTGATCACCGCCGATGAAGTGGCGATTGGGCGCAAAGTGCCCTTTTACCGTGACTGGCTGGAACACGACCTGTACGATGACTACTGGCGCGCCATCAACACCGAAGAAAAGCTCGACCAGATCGACGTGCCTGTCTATCAGCAGGCCGCCTGGTATGATCCTTATACCGAGTCCATGTTGCGTATGTGGAATGGCATGCGTGCGCGCGGTTTTTCGGCGCACGCCCGCCAAAATCAAAAAATCTACGTCATTCCCTGGACTCATCATCTGCCCGAGGGCTCACGCCTGGGTGATCTGGACTTTGGCCCCCACGCGCCCATTGATCTGAAGCAGGAAGATTTGCGCTGGTTTGATCACTGGCTCAAGGGCAATGACACCGGCATCATGACCGAGCCACCCATTCGCATCTTTGTTATGGGCGCCAATGTCTGGCGCAATGAACACGAATGGCCGCTGGCACGCACAGTCTGGACCCCCTACTATCTGCACAGCAACGGCAAGGCCAACACGCTCTACGGCGACGGCAGCTTAACGCCCGACTTGCCCACCAACGAACCGGTTGACCGCTATGCGTATGATCCAAGCAATCCTGTGCCGACGGTGGGGGGCAACAACTCCACCTGGACCTGGATCAAATTTGCGCGCGATCAGGTTGTGCCCGGGCCGGTGGATCAACGTGTGATCGAGCGGCGCGATGATGTGCTGGTCTATACCAGCCCAGCGCTGGAAGCCGACCTGGAAGTCACGGGGCCGCTGGCGGTGGTGCTCTATGCTGCGTCGTCGGCGCGCGACACCGATTTCACCGCCAAATTGGTCGATGTCTACCCCGATGGCCGCGCCATCCACTTGGCCGAAGGCATTCTGCGCGCCCGTCACCGCCAGAGCATGGAACGTGCAGAATTTCTGGAACCGGGCGAAGTCACCGAATATCGC
>Ga0163155_10003391_pt1 | contig 17179 bp, 16 predicted proteins | sample OliLakLV19SP4G1_FD_148611 | JGI IMG/M metagenome (GOLD analysis project Ga0163155, IMG submission 148611) | Freshwater microbial mat bacterial communities from Lake Vanda, McMurdo Dry Valleys, Antarctica - Oligotrophic Lake LV.19.SP4.G1 | ecosystem: Environmental > Aquatic > Freshwater > Lake >... | reverse complement strand
GTGCTACTCATCCTTTGGGTCCTGCTGGGCGACAACATCTTCTCTAAAGGCTAAATCAACGCCGAAACTCTGTTTGAGCGCGCTTCCCAATTACTGGCGGCTCTAATTAGCTGCTTCCAAAATATAGTTGGTAGTCAAAGATCTGATGAAAGCAGGTACGCCTAAGGTCATCAAGGCGCCTACGCAGCAAGTTAAGCTTGGCTTGGCGGCGAACTTCCCAACGGCCCTCGCCAATAAAGAAGCAATTAAGCGTTTTCGCCATACATACACTTTTAGGACAGGTGCCGACATGCTTGCTCGGAGCTCAAGCTCCTTTAAGTAAGCAGCATCAATCCTCCATGTAGGAGGGAAAACGGCGGATGGTGGTATCTACCTCGAATCACGATAGGAAATACGTGAGTCTTATGACAGTTGGTTGAGTAATTTAACAAATTTCGGTCGATTAGGACGACGGGGAGCACTTCAGCTCAAGATATTTTCACTCTTTTTCTAGTCATGGCACTGGCCTTCAATTGCAAAAGGCGTTATCGAATAGCCATACTCACGTCCCGCTCTTTATCTTTCCAAGTCGATAAATACTTTTTCGCTTCTGAACTCGAATAGGGAGAGCCTTCGAGTTCGGTGGCGCTGTGCCAAAGTTGTTGGTTTTTGCGGGTCTAGGCCCGAAGTTAGGAGAAGGATTATGAGTACCGGACTTGTGCTCTGCCGCAATGCAGGCATCAGTACTTGCACGTGCCTGATTGAGGGGAGGAAGCTTACAGCCATGTTGGAGCTTCCTCGAAGAGGTGCGCTGCGGATGATGCTGAGTGGTGGTTTCGAGAGATTGATTGTGCTTCCGCCTCCGGAGACTAGCTCACCAGAGGAGTTTAGTGTCTCCGCGATGTTCGGTCCTCAGGTCCGAGAGATGAGGCTCCAAACCTATGAGGGCTTTGCTGAGGGAGATCCGCAGCCGTCCGGAGCGGCGATTATCGTTCTAGAGCCTGTTGCTATCGGAGCCATGCTCTACGTCGATGACAAGGCCGCGGGAGAGAATGCCGACATTATCTCGGCGATTGAGGCACAGCTGCCTTATGTAATTGACCCCGCGGCCCCGCGTGTAGTCGTTCGAGGACAAGTCGGAACTCTGGCTTCTTCCCTGCTGGTCATCGTGCCGCGATCGGTTATCAAACCGGGAGCAACGTTGCTGTCCATGGAACCCACGGACTGACCTCGGTACTTTGATAGTTCGGCGGACGCGTTTTTTTTGGAAGCACAGCGTCCGCCGATTCTAAGAAAGATTTTTTAACGCATCCTCCACGAATCCCCAGCCAAGTTGGCCTAGGGCTGACTCGTTAATCTCCAGCAGGATCAGATTGCGAGAGAATACTCGACTTTCCCAATCGAGTTTGGCTCTATCGATGTTGTCGCGAGAAACTTTGGGGGCTTTGAAGTCAGTGCGGAAATAGTAAAAAAAACTTCTCTTCCAGAATGCCTTGTGGCGGTCGAAATAATAAAGTACCGGCCAGATGAAACTGCTGCCGACTATAATAATTTTTGGTCGAAACTCGCTTCCGTCACGCACTCCAAAGGAGCGTGGATAGGGAATAGGATCTAAAAAGTATCGCTCTGGAGACCAAATATTTGTTAAGTTTGCTAGATCTGTGTCGTGGTTCTTGGGTTGATGGACATTCGACATGTCCGAACAGTCAATGTTGACCAAGTTCTTACCGAGCTGTTTCTCGAAATCGGCGAGAATTCTGCTAGACACCAGGCATGCCGTAGCATAACTCCAGTGGGTTCCACTTTTGGCGAACGATTCAAGACCGCCTTGCCGAATCTGAGAAGCAATTTCAGAACCATCAAGATAATTAACCCCCCGTTCTTCTAGAAACTGAATGAAGTATGCTCTATCGGTGGGGCTTGTCGGGTCGGGAAGGCGATAGCGTTCTGGCAGGTGGTCAGCGTAAATATTAGCTTTGTTGGGGGAGATCAGCAGAGTGAAGGCGATGCCCCGGGCCGCCAGTAGACTCTGCAGGCGCTTAAGCTTATCCGCGCTACGCTCTAATTTTGCTTTGCCAACCTTGATCGGCTTGAGCGCAGCGCTAATGTAACCCCGTTCATAAAGATAGTTATCCCTGCCAAGAATAATCTTGGAGGGAGATCTTGAGGAGATATCGCCAAACAAAGCGAGATTCAATTCGTTCTCGCTTCGAATGAAATAGGTCCTGAAGCCGACTTTTTCTGAAAACCAACTATCAAACTTTTCCTGAAATTTTCCGCTCCACCAAGTTGGCCAAGAAAGGCTAGGCGATTGCGCTTTCTCCTCTACCCCGAAGAGGTCAAACTCGCGCACAAATCGATACTGTAACTGTAACGCTGGAAGTAGCAGTAGTGCCAGTAAGCTGACTAATGCGCTGAATTTTATTCGGCGGGTGAGTGTCATTAGAAGCGAAAATAGATGAAAGGAATAAACTTAGCGTTAGCGATGCTTAAGATCGACAGCGAAAGTAGCAGAAGAATAGCAACGAACTGCAGAACGGTTACTGTTGCTTTATCGGTTTGTGCCAAGATTAGCTGTTTTAACTTGGTCGTGCCTAGTAGTGGCGAAAAACAGATTGCTGCGGCTAATGCAAAGGTATAGAGCGCTCGATGCGTGGTGATACCAAGCAAACTTGGTTGAGATAGTAAACCTGTCTTTGGCGGAACAATTGCCCCCAAACCGAAGAGGTGCGTCAGATATGTCAGGGCTTGTGAGAAAGTTTCGGAGCGAAAAAAGATCCAGCCGATCAAGACCAGCAGGAAGGTGAGCGAGACGTTGACAATCTTTGGCAGACGGGCGGAGAACTTGAGCCAAAAAAGCTTGTCTATCACCAGAAAGAATCCGTGAAAAGCTCCCCAGAAAACAAAAGTCCAGCTCGCTCCGTGCCACAAGCCTGAGAGCAGAAAGACAATCCAGAGGTTAAGGTAAGTACGAACCGTGCCGTGACGGTTTCCGCCAAGAGGGATGTAAAGGTATTCGCGCATCCAGGCCGACAACGTTATATGCCAGCGGCGCCAAAAGTCTGTAATATTACGCGCTGTGTAGGGCTGATTAAAGTTCTCAGGGAAACGAAACCCCATCATCTGACCTAGGCCGATGGCCATATCCGAATAGCCAGAGAAATCAAAGTGGATCTGGAAGGCATAACTCAGAATTCCCAACCAGGCGTAGTGCACCGGCAGGCCACTGAGCTCCGCTGCGAAGAGTTTATCGGCGATGCCTGCCAGCTGGTCAGCAATTAGAATCTTCTTCGCCAATCCGACACAAAAGCGAAAAAATCCAGCAAAGACTTGGTCAATTGAGTGTTCGCGCTCGATAAGTTGGTTGGCAATATCGTGATAACGGATGATTGGGCCGGCAATCAGTTGGGGGAAGAGCGTAATGTAAAGCGCAAAAGTGGCAAAATCGCGCGCAGGTTCAACAGTTCCTTGATAGACGTCGACAGTGTAGCTCAATTTATGAAAGGTAAAAAAAGAGATACCGATCGGAAGAACTACCCCTACCCAAGGAAGTGGCGCCATATCGAACGCCGCCAATACTTGCTGAACTTGATCTATAAAAAAGTTTGCATATTTGAAATAGAAGAGTAAGGCGAGGTTGAAGACGATTGAGGAAAAGAGCAGTCTCTTTTTCAGTTTAGGACGTGAGGAGTGGCGATAGATCAGTTTAGCGATGAGATAGTCAAACAAACTAGCGCCTAGCAACACGAAGACAAAGCGCGGAGCTCCCCAGGCATAAAAGGCGAGGCTGCCCAAGACTGCAGTATAGTTACGGTAACGAACCGGGGTCAGGTAATACCCTACGAAAAAGAGAGGCAGGAAGAGAAAGAGAAAAACCAGCGAACTGAAGGTCATGAAAAAATAAGCTCAAAATTGAAGCTTTTCCTAGGCGAATAGTGCTGGGCGCACGAAACTGCTCTGCCCTTATATCGCACCCCTGAAATTTAGAACAAGCCGTAGATCTGGAGTCTTGGTAGGCAGACAGGGAGATGGTAGCAGTGGACACTCTAAGCAAAGCAGAGAGGAATCAAATGAAGACTCACAAATTTTTAAAGCTGTGCGCGAGAGTTCTCGTTCTAGCTGGGTTAATGCTGACTGTTGGCTGTAAGCTAGTAGATAAGGCAGAGCTGCCTCAGCTGCTAAACGATCTCAAGCATCAAGACAGTCATGTCCGAAGTAAAGCCGCGATGAGGATCGCGGGTTTGGAGGAGGACGGAGTAGAGGCTGTGCCTGCGCTAATCGAAACCCTGAGTGACATTAATGGTGGGGTGAGAAGTTCGGCCGCGTTCGCGTTACGCAAGATTGGAACTCCAGAGGCCAAGCAGGCCTTGGCTAACTATAATTAACGCTTTCCTTTCCGCTTCGTATTAGACCGGCTTCCTGTAAAATGCGGAAATGTAGTAAAGTTCTCTGTTCAGCGGAATTAACAATAAGCTCGCGCGCAGGAACCGAAAATGACGACATTATTCGATAGTTTAAAAGTGGGTGAGCTGATTCTTCCCAATCGGATTGTGATGGCTCCGCTGACACGAATGAGGAGCAAGCAACCGGGGAATATCCCCCTCCCGTTGAACGCTGAGTATTATGCGCAGCGTGCGAGTGCTGGGCTTATTATCTCAGAGGCTACTCAGATCAGCCAACAGGGACAGGGTTATCCGGGGACACCGGGCATTCATTCCACAGAGCAAGTAAACGGTTGGCGATTGGTGACGGATGCTGTCCACAAAGCGGGAGGTAGGATTGCGCTTCAGCTTTGGCATGTTGGGCGAATTTCTCACCCCTCCCATCAGCCTGGTGGGGCATTGCCTGTTGCTCCATCAGCTATCCCGGCTGCCAATAGCGGAACCTACACTGCCGACTGGCAGGAAACTCCGATAGTCACTCCGCGAGCGCTCGAGACTAGTGAGCTTGCTGGTATTGTGGCGGATTACCGCCGGGGTGCAGAGAACGCAAAAGCCGCTGGGTTTGATGGAGTCGAGGTACATGGTGCTAACGGCTACCTGCTAGATCAGTTCCTGCAGGATGGTTCTAACAAGCGTACTGACAGTTATGGCGGCACGGTCGAAAATCGGGCCCGCCTACTGCTCGAGGTAGTGGATACCGTGGTCGAGGTCTGGGGGAAGGGTAGAGTCGGGGTAAGGCTCTCACCGTACGGAACCTTTTGCGATATGTCCGATAGCGATCCCGTCGGTCTATTCAGCTACGTGCTGCGTCAGTTAGGTCAACGGCAGCTAGCTTTTGTTGATCTAATTGAACCTCGCTCATCCTCGGCAGGGATGGCCGACGAGAACCTTGAAGGCCGACCAAACGTTGCCGCTACTTTTCGCGAGTGTTTTGGCGGAGTGTTGATTTCGGCTGGCGGGTACAACCCTGAGCTTGCTAGAGAAGCTGTGGCCTCAGGTCAGGTCGATGCCGTATCGTTCGGTAGATATTTTATCTCCAATCCTGATTTGCCGGAGCGATTGAAGCAGAAAGCGCCGCTAACAAAATACGATCGAAGCACTTTTTATGGTGGAGCGGAAAAGGGCTACACCGACTACCCAACGTTAAGTTAGCGGAATAATAAAAGGCGGCGAGCTGTCCTGAAAAAAAGCAGGACGCCGCCGCGAGGTAGCTATAGCAAGTTAGCTGGCGCTCTTGGTAACGTCGATGCCAAACAAATCCTTCATGTTGCCCTTCCAGGTGTCGAAGCGCTGTTGCTCCTCCTTGAGTGCTCGACGCACGTCACGGAGCTTGGCCTCAGCAGCCGACTTGATTCCATTGCACTTATTAGCGAGTTCGTCGGCCTCAAGCCATTTCAAACCACAGTAGCTGCCAAGAATGCCGCAGCCCGCTGCGGTGGCCTTCTCCCAGCCGTCTCGAAGCGCCTTAAGCGCTTTGTTCGCTCCGGCTGCACGGACAGACATCTCACTGAAGAGTGATTCAAGCTCCTTCAATTTCGTTAGCGAAGCCTGAAAGCCTTGGTACTGGCGATAAGAAGTTGCCTGTGCTTGCAATTTGTCCTTGAGCAATTGATCCAGAGTGACGCAGATACCCTTCTCTGAGCAGTCGAGCATCGGGATCTCTACCGCGCGAATCTCTGCCTCTATTCGCTCCAGCTCCCCAAGGGGATTGAGTGCGGCTTTAATGTACATCTCAAGAGTGGTTTGCTGCTTTTTGACGAGCTTCGGTTGTTCTTCCTCGTCTGCGTCCTGAATCTTCTTGATCAGCTTCTCGCCAGCCTTGGCGCTCTCGCTGATCGTGCCCATCGTCTTGCTAACGTTGTTAACACCTTTGCCGGGAGCGACGAACTTCAGCACGTCAGCGACGACTTTGACCACCTTCGCCGTATCTTTGGTGATTCCCAACTCTTTGCGAGTCTTCTCCAGGTCCTTCTCCATCTGCTTCTGATCGACATTCTTGGTTTGTGCGAAGGTCAAGGAAGGAGCGGAGAGGATTGAGAGCGAGAGCAGAATTAGAATGAGCACCTTCATCATGTGTAACCTCCAACTAAAATCCTTTGGGGGACAGCTACGCCGAGACGTATTAAGTCTCGACGCAGTGATGCGGATACCTAGTAGAAGTGTAAAAGAGCTCTTACTGTTTACAATAGCCTGAAGCTTGTTCTAGCTTCAACAGGAGTTGTTTGGCCGCTAATCCACCAGCATAACCGGTCAAGGAGCCGTTACTACCCACCACTCGGTGGCAGGGTAGGATGATGCAAAGAGGATTCAAGCCGTTAGCGCGGCCTACTGCTCGGACGGCGTTTGGCGCATTGATGGCGGAGGCTTGCTGTTTGTAGGAAACGGTTTCGCCGTAAGGGATCTCCGCTAGTGCTTCCCAAGCTTGACGTTGAAAGGGAGAGCCGTTTAATTGGTACGGTAGATCAAACTCGCATCGAGTGCCCTCAAAATACTCGGTCAACTGATTCTGGCACCGAGTAAGCAGGGGGTTTGGCTGATGCTTGAGTGAAAAAGCCTTTTTCGCAAAGTGAGCCCAATGGCACGCATATACTAATCCAAAAAGAGAGCTCTCGGAGGCGGCTATGACTAGCGCGCCAACAGGGGAAGAGATTTGTTGATAGTATAATTCCACACGCGACTCCTTTTGTTTTCCGTGAAAGAGTATTACCGAAATCTCACTCTCAATTGAGGCCCAAAATAGCCTCTGCTGTTTTACGACCAGAGAGCATTGCGCCGTTAAGGGAGGCGTTCTCCATAAAGTCGCCACACAGAAAAATTCCGGGCTGAGGTTCAAATGGTAGCCGCTGTCCGGTGAAATAAGGTGGATACTGAACCGGAAGTCCTTTAGGTATTTGAAAGGTCCGCAGGTGGCGCCAGCCAGCGGAGCGAGATCCGAACCATCGATTTAGTTGCGCCCTGGTCTCGCTCAGTAAGCGTTCTGGGTTGCCTAGCGGAGGGCGTAATACTGTAATTGAGATGAGCGCTGCCCCACTGGGGGCGAAGCTAGAGGAGAGATTACTCGGGACGCAAAGGTTGTTGATTGGTCCCTCGGCCTCTCCGTTGATCAGCAGAGTTGCTTCGTCGATGGGAGCTTTATCGGCGGCAAAATAGAGACAGGCGACTCCTTGCATGGCCGGCTTTAACGGCAAGCCCAATAATCCGCTAGCGGCTTGAATGTCGACCGCCAGGATGGTCGTGGAGGATTCAAGTGTTTCCCCGCTCTCTAATCTGACGCCAGTCGGAGTGAGTTCGGCAACTTTAGCATTAGTCCTGATACTAGTTGGTGGCAGCTCCGCGCTAAGTTGCCGCGGTATTGCTTGCATGCCGCCATTCGGAATACTTGCATTGCCACGAGCGAACATACGAAAGACAAACTCAAACATCCGTTGGGAAGTCTTAAGCTCGGTGTCAAAAAAGACTCCTCCAAAAAAGGGACGGAAGAAGCGCTCAATTATCAGCTCACTAAAGCCCTCCAGTTGGAGCGCTTCAAGGGTTGAGCACTCGTCCCCGGTAGCTTCACTCGCCAACAATCGTGTCCGCAGCCGCTGGATTCGCAGCTTATCAGCTAGGGTTCCGACTGGTGAGAATAGTGTACTCAGGGCGTGACGCGGGCTACGCCACGGATCCGCGAAGCGGTGGAAACCTCCGTTGAAATAACTTAGTGCACCCGGCGTAAAGTGTTTTAAGTCGAGAGCGTCTAGTTTGAGTTGACGCTGCGCTTCGGGGTAGGACGTTAGTAGAACCTGAAAGCCGTGATCCAAAAGAAAACCGTCGGCTGTTCTCTCTGTCTTTACACGCCCTCCAACTTCGTCAGTGGCCTCGAGTAAGGTGAACTCAACTCCGGCACGATGAAGCGCTCGCGCACAGCAGATGCCCGCTACTCCGCCGCCGATAATGATCATCAGCCCTCCTGCTGCCATGGTTGCAAATACTTGCAGATTCCGGGTCTTTCTGTGATTATTCTCCGACTATTTTACTAACGGAGAGGGAGATGTCCACGGTAGAGCGATCAGAGCAGGAATTAGTGCGGTTGGGCAAGCTAAACCAACTGCGCGAGCTGGGTTATCCCTATCCTAACGATGTGACTGTTAATGCAACCAGCTCACGAGTGCATGGCGTAGTTGATCGAGACATTGAGAAAGCTCAACAGGACCGAGAGCGTTTTACCATCGCCGGGCGGATTATGACGCTTCGCTTAATGGGTAAAGCCGCGTTTTGTCACGTGCAAGATCGAGATGGGCAACTGCAGATCTATGTCCGTAAGGATGATATCGGCGAAGAGCAGTTTGAAATTTTTAAGAATTTTGATCTGGGAGATATTGTCGAGGCCACAGGTTTTTCCTTCCGTACTAAAACTGCAGAGCCTTCTTTGCATGTGGAAAAAATTCGCTTGCTGGTCAAGTGTCTCGCACCTCTGCCGGAGAAGTGGCACGGTCTAACGGATGTCGAGGTAAAGTATCGCCAACGTTATCTGGATCTGATCGTCAATCAAGAATCCAAGCAGCGCTTTAAAGCTCGCTCCAAGATTATCTCTTCAATTCGCCGCTTCTTCGATGAGCGGGATTACTTGGAAGTTGAAACTCCTGTGCTGCAGACGATTGCCGGCGGAGCCTCTGCTCGACCATTCGTTACGCATCACAATACTCTTGGCTTAGACCTTTATTTGAGGATTGCACTGGAATTGCCCCTCAAGCGCTTGGTCGTGGGGGGCCTCGACCGAGTCTATGAGCTCAATCGAGTGTTCCGTAATGAAGGGATCTCCACTGAGCATAATCCAGAGTTTACGATGCTTGAGTTCTATCAAGCCTATGCGACCTATGAGACGTTGATGGATCTGACTGAGGAGCTACTGACCAAGCTGTGCCAAGAAGTAAATGGCACCTTGCGCATCAATTACAACGAGCGTGCGTTGGATTTTTCTCGGCCATGGAAGCGTCTAACCATGGCGCAAGCGATTCACGAATTTACCGATCTGCCGCCTGAGTATCGGTTGGAGACGCTCGAGGAGTGCTTGCGGGCTGCGAAGTTCCTAGGCGTGGAACGTTACGAAGAGTTAAATGACTACGGTAAAGTTCTCTACGAGATCTTCGATCAGAAAGTAGAAAGCGAGATTATCAATCCGACATTTATCACTCAACACCCGACCTCAATTTCGCCCTTGGCTCGTCCGAATTTGCAGGATCCTCGCTTCACCGACCGTTTTGAGTTGATGGTTTGCGGGATGGAGCTAGCCAATGCTTTTTCTGAGCTGAATGACCCGGAGGATCAGCGGCAGCGCTTTGAGGCGCAGCTAGAGGCCAAGCGTAAAGGGGACGAGGAAGCGATGGACATGGATGACGATTTCGTTCGCGCTCTCGAATACGGCCTCCCACCCACCGCGGGAGAGGGGATTGGTATAGACCGCTTAGTGATGCTACTGACAGACTCTCCTAGCATCCGAGACGTGATCTTGTTCCCAACTATGCGTCCAAACCAGGCTTAATAGTGCGTAGGTTCGAATCGTTTATTGCCCTCCGTTATCTACGCAGTAAGCGGAAAGAGGTCTTCATCTCCATCATCTCAGTGATCTCCGTTCTCGGGGTCGCAATTAGTGTGATGGTCCTGAATATCGTGCTCTCGGTAATGACCGGCTTTGAAGCTGAGTTGCGAGACAAGCTAATCGGCGCCACCGCTCACCTGATCGTTCGCAGCTACAATGGGCCAATTGAGAATTATACTGAACTAACAGAAAAGATTGCGGGTGTCCCGGGGGTCGTCTCCGCCTTTCCTTATACGCAAGACCAGGCCATGCTTTCCACTCCCGCCGGGTCTCGAGGCGTCATTATCAGAGGAGTGGCAGACACTCCCACCGCTCGAATGAAGATTGACCAATATATGAGCGCTGATAACAACTCAGCGCAGCTCTTCTCACCGGTCGAGTACGCGGTACAACGCCCGGATGGGGTCAGAGATATAGTGAAGTTGCCCCCCCTGATCGTCGGACAGGAGTTGTTGCGAAGGATGGCTTTGGTTCCAGGGACGCCTGTCACTATCTTTTCGCCAGAGCTGAGCTCTTCTCCGCAAGGGCTAATACCGAAGCAGCGTCGGTTTGTGACGACTGGCGCTTATAGTTCTGGCTTAGTCGAATACGAAGGAGGGGTCGTCTATACCTCGCTTGAGGCAGCGCAATCCTTCTTTGGGTCGCGTGATGCGGTGACCGGGATTGAAGTCGACCTCGAAGATTTATTTAAGGCCAAAGAGCTAGGTGCTAGGATTGCTGAAGTTTTGGGAGGGATCGATTCTCAGTTTTTTATTACTGACTGGATCGATATGAATCGTCCGCTCTGGAAGGCCATCGAGTTAGAACGCAGAGTTTACTTTATCGTCCTGTTGCTCCTGATCCTGGTGGCGAGTTTCTCGATCGTTAGCACCTTGGTGATGGTGGTCATGGAGAAGACAAAAGACATTGCGATCCTCAAGTCGATGGGTGCCACTGATAGCTCAATTTTACGGATCTTTCTGGTACAGGGATCCCTGATTGGAATAGTTGGTACTATAGTTGGCACGCTTTTGGGTGTTCTGGGGTGTGTCGGGTTGCGGGAGTTTGGCTTCGAGATCGACCAAGCAGTCTTCAGTCTCGACAAGGTGCCGGTTCACATGCTGCCGGAGAATTTCGCAACGGTGGCGGTCGCGGCATTTTTTATCACCTCTCTCGCAGGTATCTATCCCGCTGTTAGAGCCGCCCGGCTAAAGCCGGCCGATGCCTTTAGATTTGATTGATGGTTTCCTGGCAAAGTTAAGCTGAGTAGCAATGCTGATTAGCAATAGAGCGTAATAGGTTCGATGCGTATCCAAGCCCAAAATATAACCAAGCGATTTGATGATGCTGGTCATGCCGTGCAGGTACTCTCTAACTTGAGCTTGGACATCCCAGCCGGTCGCTCGCTCTCGATCGTCGGCAAATCTGGTTCGGGAAAGACTACACTGTTACATATCTTAGGGACGATAGAGACCCCAACTTCAGGCAGTGTGACCCTCGGGGAGCAGTGTGTGACTGATAACTCGCTCTCCAGGCGGGATCTTGCTCGATTTCGCGGCGAAAACATCGGGTTTATCTTTCAGTTCCATTATCTGCTGCCAGAGTTCGATGCCCTAGAGAATGTCGCCATGCCGCTATTAATTCAGGGGGGTGATGCGAATAATGCTTACCGAAAGGCTTCGGATTTACTAGAAAGGGTAGGTCTTAAGGAGCGTTTGACTCACCGCCCCAGTGCGCTATCTGGGGGAGAGCAGCAGAGAGTGGCGATCGCCAGAGCTCTGGTGACGGAGCCGGGGTTGTTATTGGCTGATGAGCCAACGGGGAATCTCGACTTACATACTGGAGCAGAAATACACGCACTGCTTCTTGAGATGCAAAAAGCGTTTGGGACTACGATGGTAGTTGTCACCCACTCGCTTGAACTAGCGCGGACGATGGACAGCATAGTTGAATTAACGCCTGAGGGCATTATTAACAGGTAGCCGTGAGAAAAATCTCTCCTCTCTTTTTATTGCTGATTTTGACTTTGTTGATTTCTAGCACCGCGTACTCTCAAGAGTTAGTTCAGGCGATAGACGTAGTTGGTAATCAGCGCGTTGATGAATCAACTGTGCTGTTGCAGGTCTCGTCTAAGACGAATCAAGTTTTAGATCCGAAGCAGTTAGAGACCGATATCAAAGAAATCTTCAAAAGCGGATTTTTTGAACAGGTCACAGCCAAGTTGGAGAGCCAAAACGGACTTCGCACATTAGTGTTTCAAGTCGTTGAAAAGCCGGCCATTCGTAACGTGATGTTACAGGGCAACGACGAAGTTGATGACGAAAGTCTCAAAGAAAAACTGAATATTCCGGCTCGTCGATTTTTGGATCGGAAGAAGATCCAAGCCGGAATTACCGAAGCTAAGACCTTGTATCAAGCCAAGGGTCTTTTTGGTACTGAGATCGACTACCAGGTTTCGCCGGTCCCCGATAACCAGGTGGATCTAACTTTCATTATCAAAGAGGGAGACAAGAAAAAACTTCGAGAGATCGTCTTCGAGGGCAACAAGGAGATGGATCGGGATGATCTACTGGATGCCATAAAGACGGGAGAATATTCTTGGTGGAGCTCCTGGATCTCGGGCAGTGGTGTAGTAAAAACTGACAATCTCAAAAACGACGTGCGCGAGGTTTCTAAGCTTTATTTAACCCGTGGTTACGCAGATGCTAAGGTCGGAGAACCTGTCGTTGAGGAAACGGCGGAGGGCTTGAAGGTCATCTTCAAGATTGAAGAGGGCCCCATTTATTCCTTCGGACGAATTAGCGTAGCCGGCGACATGCTAGATGCCGGCGAAGAGGTCACCAAGGAAGGGGTTGAATCGATGGAAGGGGAAACCTTTAACGTCGAAAAACTGCGCAAGGATACCTTCACTATCTCCGAGAAGTTCACCGATATCGGCTATGCGTTTGCCAACGTCGAACCGGTCTCCGACATTGATCGTGCAAATCGTAAGGTCGATATTCGCTTCGATGTCGATAAGGGAGCACTGGTCACGGTTGATAAGATTAATATTACTGGGAATTCGAAAACCCAAGATAACGTTGTGCGACGTTCCCTTAAAGTTAACGAGCGAGAACTTTATTCGAGCTCTAAGGTCAAGAAGAGCCAAGAGCTCTTAGGTCGCTTGGGGTATTTTGATGAAGTTTCGATAGTCCCTGAGGCTTCCCGCGATAAAGACAAGGTGGACTTGAACGTAGCCGTGCGCGAGGGGAACACGGGGACATTTAGTATCGGAGCAGGTTTAAGTTCCGGTGACGGCTTCATTGCCAATACTCGAGTCTCAGAAAACAATATTCTTGGAACTGGAAATGCTCTAACACTCAATGTGGATTACGGTAGTAAGAACGAGAATTACGTCGCTTCTTTCGACAACCCTCGTCTCTTTGATTCTCTCTGGTCCGTGGGGGTGGATCTTTCGTCGGTGGAGAAGGAGTTTGACGACTTCGATAGGCAGATTCGTGGTGGAGCCCTTTCGTTCGGTCACCCCATTGAGTTCTTGGGAGAGGATTTTGCGGACGATTTGAGATTCGTGTTGAAGTACGAGTTATTGGATATTGATATCAGCAACGTCGAGAGTGATGCGCCCTTTCTCGTTAAAGAACAGGCCGGAAAAACTACATCATCAAGCATTACGCCTCGACTGTTGAGGAATACGATTGATAATCCATTGAACCCCACCAAAGGCTCCCGTCAATCGACCAGTTTCGAAGCCGCGGGCTTGGGCGGTGATGAAGAGTTCTGGTTCTCCGATAATACCAATACCTGGTATTATCCCTTTCTTGATACCGCCGTTGGGCCACTTGTTTTTTCCCACCGGCTTCGGTTTGCTTGGGGAGAGACCTACGGTGGCGATGATGATTTTCCCCTTTTCCGACGATTGTTTCCCGGTGGCATAAACTCAGTTCGTGGCTTCGGTTCGCGTAAGCTTGGCCCTCGAGACGAAAATGGCAATCGGTTTGGGGGTAATAAGGAGCTCGTCACTAACTTTGACTTTATCTTTCCCTTGCTGTCCCAGATCGGTCTGAAGGGCGTTATTTTCTTCGATGCAGGAGAGGCCTTTAATGACGGAGAAAGCATGAGTCTCAACGATCTCCGCTTGGCTTACGGCTACGGTCTTCGCTGGAGTTCGCCTCTCGGGCCCATTCGAATTGAGATCGGCTATCCTTTGGATAAGGAAACGGGGGAGAGCTCGGCTCAGACTCAGTTCTCTTTTGGTTCGCCGCTTTAGGAATTGGCGTGTACCGACCCCGGGCCAGGAGGTCCGGGGCTTTAAACGGGCCCCAGGGGGCTCCGTCGGCAGACTCACAAAATGTGCGTTCAGTTGATTTCCGTGTTAATACACAAGGTCATTTTAGTTTCAATGTGGAGCCTGTCTCGGGTTACCGCCTTTGGAAACTTAACTATTTGTTCTTCCTCTAATTTTGGTAATGGGAATCTTGATTAGTATGTTCGGAAATAATCGCTCAGCTCTCTCTCTCCCCGTTCTTCTTTCGGCGGCACTACTCTCGTCCCTGGTTTACTCGAGTGTGGCCGTAGCTAGTCCTGATCTAAAAGTGGGCTACGTTGATATGCAGCGTGCGTTGACTGGCTCGCGGGCTGGCAGCGAAGCTCAGAAAAAGTACGAGGACGAAGTTAAAAAGTCCCAAGTAAAGATCGATGAAAAGAAGAAGGAGTTTGAAGCCCAAAAGGCAGAGTTTGCTAAGCAGCGCGACAGCCTGAGTGAGAAGGCGCGCACAGAGCGAGAGGATAAGTTGATCTCCATGGAGAAAGAGCTCCGCCGCTCCTTCCAGGATGCTCAGGAAAAGCTCCGCCGCAGCAACGCCGGCTTGGTTGGCGAGTTGGTGAAAAAGCTGCGAACCGTTGTCGAGAGGATGGGGAAAGAGGAATCATTCACCATGATTCTAGAGCGAGGCGGGCAGTCGGTGCTTTATGCGGACAACCAGATTGATTTGACAGAGCGAGTCATAAAAGAATTTGATTCAGCTCAATAAAGACTCTGACATGAACGATTACCAAAATAAGTTACCGTTACGGGTGACGGATATTCACAAGATTATCCCTCATCGGTATCCGTTTCTGTTTATCGATATGATCACCGAGTTCTCAGATGCTGAAAGAATTGTTGGTATTAAGAATGTTACTGCTAATGAACCCTACTTCGAAGGTCATTTTCCTGAGCGTCCAATTTTGCCAGGAGTCGTAATTTTAGAAGCGATGGCTCAACTCGGGGCTCTCTTTGCAAAAATGTCTACTAACGGGATCCCGGCAGATAAGTTGGTGGTGTTTGCTGGAGCGGAGAATGTTCGTTTCCGACGTTCTGTATTTCCAGGAGATGTCTTGCGACTTGAGATTATTGGCCACCGGCGTCGGGGTCCGATCTGGAAAGTTGAGGTAGTTGGCACGGTCGATGGACAAATTGTCGCCGAAGCTAGCTTGACCGCAGCGGAAGTCGATTAGCGCTAACCTTTATTCCTGACTAGTTGAATTATGGCTTGCGATATTCACTCCACAGCGATCGTAGATAAAGCCGCAGAGCTCGGAGAGGATGTATCGGTTGGACCGTACTCTATCGTTGGCCCCCACGTTCGAATTGGCGATCGCACTAAGATAGGTCCGCATGCCGTCCTCAGCGGCCATACGGTCTTAGGCGCGGACAACGTGATCTTTCAGTTCGCTTCCGTGGGTTCAGCTCCTCAAGATCTTAAATATAAAAATGAGCCGACTACTCTCGAAATAGGATCGCGTAATACTATCCGAGAATACGTGACACTGAACCCGGGCACTATTACCGGTCTACGGAGAACAGTTATCGGCGACGACAACCTTTTCATGGTCAGCTCGCATGTTGCCCATGACTGTGTTGTAGGAAATAGTAATGTTTTTGCGAATTCAGTGGCACTTGCAGGCCACGTTTTCATCGGGAATTACGTAATCCTTGGAGGATTAGTCGCCGTCCATCAGTTTAACAGAGTGGGTGACTACGCCTTCTTAAGTGGTGGTGCGATGGTGACTGACGATATTCCGCCATACTGCATGGGTCAGGGAGATCGAGCTGAGTTAAGAGGCCTAAATTTAGTCGGACTAAAGCGAGCTGGCTTTTCCGAAACTGACGTGGCGGAAGTAAAGAAGGCTTACCGCTATCTATTTGCTACTCGAGGATCGCTCGAAAAGAAGTTGGCAAGTTTTCCCGCAGAGCTGGGAGCGAAGCCTCGGGTTAAATTTATGCTAGACTTTATTGCCAATTCCAAACGCGGAGTCAGCCTTCCGCAGAAGACAATGGCTCGTCTTTAGTGTGAACTTGTTACGGGCAGTTTTCTGGAGATCCCGGCGGCAACTGGCCAAAGGGAAGTTGGACCCTGCTGTCGGATCAAGCGCTACTTACCAGGCCTTACCGCCGGGAGAGCCGGTGGGATTAATTGCCGGGAGCGGTAGCTTTCCCTTTCATTTTGTCGCCGCCGCTAGTCAGCAGCAACATCCGGTGTTTGCTATCTGCCATCGGGGAGAGACGGATCCAGCGCTTGAGAAATTAGTCAAAGCTCTAGCTTGGATAAAAGTCGGCGAGCTAGGAGCAATCATCCAGTTTTTCAAGAGTGCCGGGATTAAGAAAGCCGCCATGGCTGGCGGTATTAGCCGAGTAAAACTTTTCGGTGGAGTAAAATTGGATGCCCGAGGGGCACTACTCATCGCCCGACTTCGATCGACCAAAGACGATGTGATTATGCGCGGTGTTGCCGAGGAACTGCAGAAGGAAGGCATCGAGATAGTTCCTGCGCATTTATTTATGCCAGAGCAGCTAATTGAGGAGGGAGTCATCACCCGCGCACGACCCAGCCAAGAGGAGCTGGAGGATATTCAGGTTGGACTGCAAGCCTTAGAGGCGATGAGCAGTCAGGATATTGGTCAGCTAGTGGTGGTGAAAGCTGGTGTGATTACTGCCGTCGAAGCTGTTGAGGGTTCAGATGAGGCGATACTGCGGGGCGGGGAGCTCGCTCGTCGTCAGGGGGGTGTCGTCGTAAAGTTTCCCAAGGTCACACAGGACTTGCGTTTTGATCTTCCCGCTGTCGGCATTAAGACCGTTGAAACAATGGTTGCCGCAGGCTGTCGAGTACTTGCGCTCGAAGCGGGAAAGAGTCTCGTTTTTGATCGCGAGCAGATGATCGAG
>Ga0163155_10003389_pt1 | contig 17186 bp, 14 predicted proteins | sample OliLakLV19SP4G1_FD_148611 | JGI IMG/M metagenome (GOLD analysis project Ga0163155, IMG submission 148611) | Freshwater microbial mat bacterial communities from Lake Vanda, McMurdo Dry Valleys, Antarctica - Oligotrophic Lake LV.19.SP4.G1 | ecosystem: Environmental > Aquatic > Freshwater > Lake >... | reverse complement strand
CTAAGCCCCAGTCCGACTGCCGATCATAGTGGATCAGCATAAAATCCCAGCCCTGCTGATATTCGCCTAACAAAATTTTTTGAGCCACATAGCCAGCCAGAATGCCGTTCACTTCTCCCATATTTTGATCACTACGCAGCAGTGCCTGATACATTTGCCATGCCGTGCTGCGCAAATATTGCGGATACTGCTGTGTCGTGTTGACAAACCTGCCATTTTGAAATGAAAAAATCTGAGACGGCGGAAATGACCCAGCATAGCTGCTAAACGCATACAGAAACGCATTGTCAACTATCACTCGAACGGGGTCGGTACGCAGTTCTTGGTTGATGACATCTGTGTCGGCCAGTTCCAGGCGAGTCAGGGGAATTGCTAGAGCGGCGGCAGGCAGGGCGCTAATACTTAATGGGGTGCCCAGTGTAGTACCCAGTGTAGTGGCCAGTGTAGTGGCCAGGGCGATCGCCAGTGAACGTCGCGATCGCAATCCGAGTGGTTGACTCATGACAGCCCATGCTCAAGGTAACTCTTATTGCCTAGCGTACGCGGTGCGACCTACCGATTGGGGTGTTGTGACTAAAATCGATACCGATTTTAGCTAATCTAAGTCGCACCCAGTTGAAATACACACCTCCTTCTTTAGTGCGAGTAGCGGCTGCTAGCTGTTTCTATCTGTAGAGGGGTGAAGTTTCCCACAGGCTTCGTTACTCTCAATGTAGTGATTTCGCACTGCCTTAACTAACAGCAGTGTGAGCCAAGCTGTGATTGATCCAAGTCGTGATTAAGGATTTCTATGACCTCTGTAACATCGGATAATGCCACCGACCTGATAAAAGCATTTGAAGCTCTAGCAACCGATCATCAGCTAGCGCTGTTCTACTTTATTTACAAGGAAATGGGTGGCTCGATCACGCCCGCTGCACCGGGTGCAAGCAGTGTGTCTCCAGCGATCGCAGAAGGGTTGTTCAATCAAGTGAAAGACCTTTCTCATGATGAACAGTTGCAGCTTCAGCGCGATTTGATCGAGAAAAAAGATACAGAACTGAGTCGCCAGTACGGCGGGTTAGGCGAGACAACGAAGCTGCTATTCTGGTATCTGTTGGCTCAAGGGATGGATAGCAGCGACATTATTCCATTGCCCTCCGGCTATGAGTTGCCTTCAGCCGCAGCTGACTTGTTAACTCAGATCAAAACGATCGACTTTCAAAAACAGATCACGTTTTTCCGCGATATCGTAGCGCCAATGGGGTTTGATGCCACCAATAGCTTCACCTCAGAAACGTCTGAGCAGCCTGTGAAATCAGGCAGTTGAGCCACTGATCGCAGCCACAGTCAAGCAGGTTCTACGGTTTCGCAGTAGGTTTTGAGAATGGGAATGCAGTTGGCGATCGCCCCCAAGTGAGCAATCTCGTAGCCATGGGTATGGCGATCGCCCAACAGATCCACAACGCCTTCACCGTAGACCCACGGGTATGACCCGCCTAGTTTGCGGACGTCCACCCAGCCACTGCTGCCCACTGTTTTCACAATGCCACCAATCTCATCTTTGTGCGCCGTGATGGCGATCGCCCCTGCGCCCCGACCGGGAATTTTGGCGATCGCATTGCCGGCTGCATCTAGCCAGCAGTTTAAGCCCCGCGCCTGGAACTGCTCCATCAGATCATGGTCAATTTCTCCCTCTACTCCACTGGGCGAGTGGTGCATGACCAGGGTTGAAATGGCTTGAAATAACTCCTCATTCATAGGCCGTCAGACATCATTGGCTAGCTCACTAGCGCACCGTCTTGATACTATCCATCCGCTTAGAAAATAGGTCTGTGAAAATACTCATGACGGTGCGATCGCGCGTAATAATGTTGGCTGTGACGGCCATCCCCGACTTTAGCGCAATCTCTTTACCGCGCACCGTCAGCATTTGCTGATCCATTTCTACCGTCACTGGAAACCGATAGAAAGGGTGAATTTGGTCAGGCGGCAGCGCATCAGAGCCAATTTGCCTTAGCGTCCCTTTCACGTCGCCAAACTCACTAAACGGAAAGGCGTCAATTCGCACATCTACTAGCATGCCTTCGCTGACAAAGCCAATGTCTTGGTTGGTTACATCCACTTTAGCCACCAGGTTTTCACTCGGCACAATTTTGAGCACAGGTTCGCTGTTATTGGCCACAAAGCCCGTCCCTTTGGGCTTGAGGTCAAACACAATGCCATCAATGGGTGCGCGCAATTCCTGATATTTGAGGGTAACCTCCGCCTGACTTAGCTGGCTGTCGATCTCCGAAACCCTGCGCTCGTTATCTACAATTGCCCGGTTAATTTGGCTATCAATTGAGGCGAGCTGCTTGTCATTGTCAGAGATTTTGCCTAGCAAGTCGGTGCTAGTCACGGCAACGGTATTGGTTAATCGAGCGCGGGCTTGGGCGATCGCCAGATCTAACCGCTGCTTTTCTTGCGACAGGCGATCCACTTCTGCCTGCTTCGTCAACACTTCTTGCTCTTGCCGCAATAGCTGAATCCGTCCAATGCCGCCCGCTTCAGCCAGTGGCCTAATATCGTTCACAATCCGTTGATCAATGGCAAAACTCTGGCGGGCAGAGGTGAGTTGCCCTTCCGTTTGCAGCAACTGCTGCTGGAGCTGAGCTACTTCTAGCTCAGCCGCCGATGTGCGCGATTGAGACTCGGCTGACCCTGCCGCCAGCCGAGCCTGCTGTTCAGCCGAAAAATTACCGCCTGAACCATACACTTGCGCCCGGTACAGTTGATTCTCAGAGGCGATCGCGATCCGATTAGACAGCAACGCCAGCATTTCTGGTGGAACAGCCACTGGCTTGCCAGCACTAAGGGTGGGCTGCCCGGTGATATAGCTGCGGTAAAACTGATTTTCTTGCAGCAATGAATTACGGATTTGCTGAAAAGACTTTTGCTGCGCCTCAGCCGTACTGGGATCAAACCGAATCAGCACCTGACCCCGCTTGACCGCTTGGCCATCTTTTACCAGCAGTTCTTGAACCACGCCCCCCACAGGAGCCTGAATTTCTTGTACTTTGTCTTTTGGCTCCAGTTTGCCTGTCGCGGGCACCGCTTCTTCAATCCGGGCAACGCTAGCCCAAATTAGCACCATAGACGTAACCCCGACAATGCCAGCAACCACCAGTTTTGCCCACAGGGAGGTTTGCTGCAAAATCACCGGCTGGTCAAACGCAGCGGCTTTGATTTGTTTACTAGATGGCAGCTCAGCTTCAACTTCTTCTGGAGCGGTGACATGCATTAGATCAGATGGGTCTGGTTTGGTGCTAGCTTTGACGCCGTTGTTGCTGCCGTTATGTCCGTTTTTGGGAGAAGTTTGAGTCATAAGAAAGTAAGGAGGAAGGAGCAGGGAGGAAGGATGAAAGAGGAAGGATGAAGGATGAAGGATGAATGGGATGGATGTTAGCAATTAGAGAAGGTAGAGAGTGAAGAGACTAGCGGCTATCCATTACCACCTTCATCCTTCATCCTTCATCCCACTGCTGCGCAGAAGCAAGCTACATCCCTCATCCCTCATCCTTCATCCTTTTCTTAAAGCTGTGCTTCTTGCTGCTGATATAGACAATAGTAGCGTCCACGCATAGCCATCAAGTCTTCGTGAACCCCTTGCTCGACGACTGATCCTTGATCCATCATCAAAATGATATTGGCATGTTTGATGGTGCTCAGGCGATGAGTGATGAAGAACACCGTACGCCCCCGGAAGTAGTCGGCCAGGTTCATGCACACCCGTCTTTCTGAATCGTAGTCAAGGGCGCTGGTGGCTTCATCCATAATCAGCAGGCGCGGGTTTTGCATGACCGTACGGGCGATCGCAATCCGCTGACGCTGCCCCCCCGACAACGAGGCTCCCCGCTCACCCACGCGAGTGTTGTAGCCATTGGGCAAGCACATAATAAATTCGTGAGCCGCCGCCACCTCAGCCGCCTTAATGATTTCGTCTGCCGATGCATCGGGCGAATTCAGGGCAATGTTTTCTTGAACTGTGCCGTCAAACAGCAGCGTATCTTGCGGTACGATGCCGATTTGTTGCCGCAGTGAGTAAAGCTCGACCTTGGTAATGTCATAGCCGTCGATTAAGATCCGCCCAGATTCAATGTCGTAGAGGCGCGGCAATAGCTTCATCAGCGTACTCTTACCGGAACCGCTCTGCCCGACGACGCCGACAAACCCACCGGGAGGAAACTCTAGGCTAACGTTGTTGAGCTGGAGTGGGCCTGTGGTGCCAAACCGGAACGACACATTGTCGTAAGTCACCCGGCCTTGAATCGGCGGCATGGGAATATTGAGGCGATCGAGTTCGTCGGCTTCGGGAGAGGTGTCTACAATGTCGCTCAGTCGCTCAATTGACAAGCCCACCTCCTGGAAGTTTTGCCAGAGTTGCGCCAGCCGCAGTAGAGGGCTAGTGACGTAGCCTGCAATGATGCGGAACGCAATCAGTTGCCCTAGGCTCAATTCTCCTTGAAGTACCAAGTAGGCACCCACCCACAGCACCAGCAAACCCGAAAGCTGGTTGAGGAAGCTACTCATTGCCCCCGCTGTCGTCGAAGTCAGTACTGTTTTGAAGCCGGCACTGACGTAGCGGCCATACCGCTGCTGCCATTGCCAGCGCGATCGCAGCTCCATATTCTGCGCTTTCACGGTCTGAATCCCGCTGACCACTTCCACCAAATAAGACTGGGTTTCGGCATTGCGTTCTGCCTTGACCCGTAGCTGATTCCGGATAATGGGCGAAAACACCACTGCCAGACCCATAAACAGCGGAATGGTGGCCAGCGATACCAGGGTCAACAGCCAGCTGTAGATCAACATCACGACGATGTAGATCACCGAGAAAATGGCGTCGAGCACTACCGTTAGCGCCGTCCCGGTCATAAAGCTGCGAATATTTTCTAGCTCGTTGATCCGGGTTGACAGTTCCCCCACTGGGCGCTTCTCAAAGTAGCGCAGCGGCAATCGTAGCAGGTGGTCGATAATTTCGGAACCCAGCGCCATGTCGATGCGGTTGGTGGTATCGACAAACAGATACGTTCGCAGCGCCGTCAACAGCGCCTCAAACACCGCCAAAATCAGCAGCAACACCCCCAATACTTGCAGGGTATCGGCACTGTTTTGAACAATCACCTTATCGATGATCACCTGAATCATCAACGGGTTGGCCAAGGCAAACAGCTGGACAAAAAACGACGCGATAAATACCAGAATCAATACATTCTGATATTTTTTGATCGACGGCAAAAACCACTCCAGGTTGAATCGCTTCTGGGGCGTTTGTTTGGTGGCACGTAGCAGCAGCACTTCACCCTGCTCGCCCCAGGTTTCGGCAAACTCAGACGGTTTGCGCCGCACAATGCCGACATCCGGCACCGCAATTACTATTTCGCGCTCGCTCACGCTGTAAATCAATGCAGAGTTATCTTGCCATTTGACCAGCGCGGGGGCTTCGAGCCGCCCCACCGACTGCGCCGGAACCATCACCAGCTGGGCGCTCAGACCCATAAATTCGGCAACGGCACCACACAAGTCGAGCGATAAGCCGCCTGTGCGATCCATTTGGTTAACCAAAATCCGCTGCACCACGTCTCGCCGAAACGGAATATTCAAATGCTGACACAGCATTTGGAAGCAGGCCATAGTGCCATCTAGCTGCCCTCGTCCTTTAACGAAGGGGTATTGCTGCCCCTTCCCCACGTTGACGTTGACAACTGGCTCTAGTTCGGGCGGGCGATCGGAGGCGTAGGGAATATCGCTTTCTGGCTCTGCCCAGGCATCATCAGCAACGGGAACATTGGCGACAAACGCAGCGGGCTTTGTCAGCACTGACTGCGGAAAGCCGACTAATCGAGCGGGGCGATCGCCTGTCACATTTAGCTCTGCCCCATTTTGCACATTCAGCCGACTGCCCACCGGGTAGCTGCTAATTTCGCCACCGCTGACCAGCCACAAAAATCCTTTTTCTAACTGGCTAACGGGCGTTCTGCCGGGTGGCACGTTACAAATCACGGCACTGGGTTTGGCCTCCAGAGTCAGATCTTTTAGATCAACGGTGCCATCGGCTCGCCGCTCTAGCTCGGCTCCCAAGAGGTCAAATGCCTCAATTGCTGTACATTCGCCTTGAAATGCTTGAGTGAGGGCAGGTTCTTGGGCTAGCAGCGCCAGAAAATCTGAGGCTGAAAGAGTCAGACAAATAGATTCTAGCGAAGCCGTCGTAGTCTCACAGGAAACGCCTCGCAGCAAGCTAATCGCGCCCATGACCGCACCCGGCTCTAACCGTTCTAGCGTGACGGGACGCTTGGTGCGGGGATCATAGGCCAGCGATCGCGCCTGACCTTCATAGAGAATAGACACCTGAGCAGGCATGGTGTCGCGCACCACAATTACCTGCCCCATCCGATAACGCAGCAGTTTTACCCCATCTGTCAGCTTTGACAGCGCCAACGGCGAAAGGCGGTTAAAGGGTGGCACTGAGGCAAGAAATGATTGAATCGTGGCTTTATCAATTGTCATGGCTCAGAAGCGGGGGCAATGGGGGCAGGGCTGGCAGCAGACGTGGCTGCACTGGTGATAGCGGGAATGGTGATAGCGGGAATGGTGATAGCGGGAGCAGAAGAGTCGGGGAATGAGTCGAGTAATGCGTTGATTGGGGCAGGGGAGGCGATCGCTGGCTGCAAGCCGGGTGAAGCAGTCATTGTGTGATCCAGGTTTTCCTGGAGCCAGACGTTGAAAAATTCCGTCAACAGCCGACGGCGCATGGCATCATCCATCTGCGCGGGCACAAATTTTTCTAGCCGCACAATCACAATCCATTCGCCAATCCGGGTCGGCGGCCACAGTTGACCGGGCTGGCTCACCGTCAGCATCTGGGCCAAGTTGGGGTGGGGCACACTTAATTCTACAGGCCCAATTAGCCCGTCGGTTTGAGCCTCAGGCCCTTTGGAATATTCCCTTGCCAGTTCGGCAAAACTTTGTTCGCCTTCCAACACCCGAAAATAAATTTCTTGAGCGATCCCAATATCTTGGGTGCGAATCAGGGAGTAAATTACCTTATCGAGCTTACTTTTGCGGCTGAGGAAGTAGGACTCTAGCTTGTTGCCCCACGTTTCAGCTTTAAATTTTTCAACTTTGAGGCTGCGGGTCATTAGCGCCTTTAGCTGCTCTGGCGTCATGGCATGGCGACTGATCCAGGCATGCAGGGTCTCCTCGGAGGTAATTTGATTTTGGGCAAAAAATTGTTCCTGAGCCTGCTTGGCTTCGTCGTCGGTGCAGGTGATGGGGGCGATCGCCTGATCAATCAAAATCTCCTGCAATAGCTGGGGCAACATCTGATAGCCCGCCAGCAAATGCAGCAGATCATCGGTTGCGATCGCCCGATCCCCGACTTGCAAAACAACACTCATGTAAATACGTCCATGTGAGTATTCAACTGAACCTGATGGTTGAAATAGGCTATAGAGTGACCCTTACGATTGCTGAGCTACAGACGGCAGGTAAGCTACAGACCAAGCGCCACCGAACCAATGCTCAAAACGGAGTAGTGAGCTGGTCAAGTGAGCTGATCAATAGATAAAGTCTTAACGAAGTCTCGATAAAGATTTCATTAGCTTGGTAATACCTACACAGACAACATGGCCTAATCCGAATAAATCTATTCCCTTTGATGCTGAGATTTTAAGGCGAAGAGCCGAATTATACTGCTTGAAAAAGTCAGGAATTAAGCCAGCTAGCTTTTTATAAATATTTACAATTTGCCATTTGCCACTTAGCACCGTCAACAGTCTTCCGCTCCCCGCTTAAATTCAGTAGCCCTACAGACACTATCCCCATATAGATTACCCAGTAATGAGACAAACGCTCATTCAATCCGCAATCTCACCAAGTAAAATTTACAAACCTAAAAAAACGACGCAATTTTTGGCAAAACTGCATCGTTCTTAAGCAATATATGCTAAATCCCTAGCTTTTGCCCTACGGCTCTATGGCCTTAGCGCATAGCTAGATCCCTGCGTGTCCTAGCGCCAGTGCCGTCACTAGCATCCCTAAGACCAAAAACGGCTGAGCACTCGCTTGATATTTAACGTCGTTTTTGAGGGGATCACGTAGAAAGTACATGTCTTGGAAGGTAATCTGCGGGATCACTAGCAAAATTAGCAAGACTGCATAGAAGTTCTGGCTAATGCTAATGAGGTACCCAGCCATCCCCGCCTGGAATACGTCGATCATCAATACGCAGATCCACGCAGCCGTACCGATGCCAAACATCACTGGGAGTGAATTTAGCCCAAGTTGGCGATCGCCCTCCACACTCTTAAAGTCGTTTACTATTGCGATCCCCAACCCGGCGAGGCTATAGAACAAGGTCAGTACCATAATGGTGGGCGTCAGCGTGCCAAACAGCGCCTGTCCGGCCCACCACGGCAGTGCAATATAGCTAGCGCCCAGCGCATAATTACCGAGCCAGCCATTTTTCTTTAACTTCAGCGGTGGAGCCGAGTAAATATACGAGATGAACGAGCCGCCCAACGCCAGCACTGTCAGAATCGGGAACGTATGCCCTGCCCACCGATCCAGTCCATAGGCAACTGCGAGCCCAGCCACTAACAGCACCACAACTTGTGTCGCCACCTGCGGCACCGAAATCGCCCCCGACGGAATCGGTCGGTAGGGTTCGTTAATCGCATCTAAATCGCGGTCATAAAAATCATTCATTGTCTGGGTATAGCCCGCTAGCAGGGGACCCGACATCAGCATACAGGCTGCCGAAATCAAGACATTTTCAAATGTCCAGATGTACTCTCCCGACGATGCCGCACCACATACGACCCCCCAAATTAAGGGAATCCAGGTGATCGGCTTCATCAGCTGCAGGCGAATTTTCCAAATGTTGGTTTCCCCTGCCTTTGCGCCCTTCATCCCCAGCAGTTGGCGGGTGGTGGAACTGCGGTTATCCGTAGCTGTTTCCAAGCCTGAGTCTAATGCCGCGTCTGGTGCCGCGCCTAATATCGCATCGGGGGTGGGGTCTGAAACAGGGGTGGACTCTGGCAGGGGTGCAGAAGACGGAGATGTCATGGTGGCGATCGCCTCAAAAACCTAAAACTAGCAGCCATTAACAGTTGTATCGTGATTCTGCCCTCTGTGCCCAACTGCAACGCTCAACTGCACTGCTCAACTGCAACGCTGAGGACGACCTGACCCTACTCAGTTCGCTTCACCCACTTAATCAACACGCTCATCCAGTGGCGGGTAGTGGGTTCAATTTGCAGTTTGCTCCAGTCGTTGACCTGGGCAAATCCTAGCCGATGTAGCGTGTGGATGATTAGCAGCACTGCCCAGCGCGATCCAATCACCATGATTTTTACAGGCTCGCGATCGGGACGAGAGGAGGCGATCGCTTTTTCGGACTGGGGTTCAGAGGGTTCTGTAGAGTCAGAGATTAATTCGTCAGCCATAGAGGTTGAGAGGCGAGTGTAGCCATAAGTGTGACATTCAAATCATACTTGATGTATCCACAAATGTGACATTTACTGACTTCTCATCCTCTGACAGGATTGGGACATGGGAATGGCGAGTCAGGCACTTCGGCAGGTTTTGGAGTCTTATGGAATCACTCAAAACAAGTTAGCCGTGGCGATGGGAATCAGTCGCGCCAATGTCGGGCGATGGTTTCACGGCTTAGATCCGAGTGCCGAAAATATTACCGAAATCACTAAAGCCCTCAAACAGCTCAATCCCGATGCTGCGCGGGCATTTGTGCAGCTTTATTTAGGTGAAATTTTGGATGGAGAATAGGAGTGGGGCGATCGCCACTATGATCATTCGCTTTATTCGCTTGCTTTAGCCCCCACATGCAGCGCCACCGCATCCATACTGGCGATCGCGACCGTGACTTGCCCAGTTTGATCCACCACTAGCGGCGAATCTGCGCAGCCCTGGCCTTTTGATAATTGGCCTGAGCGCATCACATTGCAGTAGGTGCCGGGGGGCAGTTGGGTTTGAAAGGTGTGAGTCAGAGGAGTATCGCTGCGGTTGATCACAACAAACCCGCGATCGCCTCGACCGAAGGCAATTTGGTTGCCGCCATCGCTCCACCAATCGCTCAGCGGCGCATCGCCAACGGCATTACGGAACCCAACCATGGGGGCGATCGCCTGCCGTCGATGTTCACAGATCCAAGCGTCAAAACAAGTAGACTTGCCGTTGACAAACACTGGCCGTGTCTTGCCTTGGGCATCCGCTGGAGGGCCTTGGTCACTAGAGTCAAAGGCATAGCTCGACATCACCTGCGGGTAACCATAGGGATGCGCCAGCATGAATACGGTAGCCAAGTCATACAGCTTGCCGTTTTTGTACGTCAGGTAGGTGCCGCCGCCGCCATGTCCACGCTGTTTATCGTGATTGTCAATAAAGACAACCGCCTTATCAGTAGGCACTAGCCCCCAACTTTCTCCCAAGGTTTCCAGTTGGGCTAGGTGTTGCCCCCCAACCCCCGTAAAAATTTCACCTAACCGCCTGCCATACTCAAACTCCGTCACCTTGCCGTTGTCGTAGTACTCAATTTTCTTTACCGCTTCCGTACCCGGATCAATTACTTCCTGGTAAATCAAGGGTTGGGTGGAAACCGCTTGCGTTAACCGCGCCAAAATAGCCTGCAAATCGGTGGCACTGATATGTTTAGCCGCATCAATCCGAAATCCGTCAATCCCCAGGCTCACCAGTTGCTTTAAATAGGCCGCAATCTGTTGCTGCACATGGGGAGAACTCGTGTTCAAATCAGCCAAGCCCACTAGCTCACAATTGGTTACATCTGCCCGGTCTTGGTAGCTTTTAATGTCTCGGCGGCAAGGATGAAAGTCTTGACTGGTGTAAATGCCTGGGTAGTTGTACTTGGTAAAGCTTGACCCAGCGCTGCCAATACCCTGACCTACACCGGCCATGTGGTTGATCACCGCGTCGGCATAGACCTTGACTCCAGCGGCATGGCAGCGGCGAATCATGTTGACCAGCTGAGTGCGATCGCCACTGCGACTGATCAACTGATAGCTAACGGGCTGATACCGTTGCCACCAAGGAAACTGGCGATCGGCTAAGACAACGTGCTCATTCGGTGGCGAAATTTGGACAGCGGCATAGCCATTCGGCCCCAAAAACGTCTCACACTCTTGAGCCACATCATTCCACGTCCACTCAAATAAGTGGACAAAGGCCGTTCGACTTGGAGTTAAGGCAGCTGTTGGCAGCGCCATGTCTGACCGCTGGCTGTCTGGGCGTTGAGTCAGTCCTACAATCACGAAAATCAGGAACGTAGCTAGAAAGAGCATGCCGAACGCCAATCGTTTTTGCCTGAGCATCAGTTGCCCTCAATGCTGATACTTATCACCACAATCGCCAATATCACCTAAGTTGAACAAATCTCCAGACTGATGCAGCTTGACTGCGACCTACAGGCGATCGCCCCGATTTAGAATAAGCGATCGCCTGTATGATATCGCCTATATAATACAAATGAACTAATTGTAGAAGTGTCGCTGCCACTCCAGACAGATGCAGTCGGAGCCACCCTGGGAAGAAGTAGATAGATCCACAAGCTGAATCTACAGTTCCCCAAACTGCCCCAGATGTTTTCAATTTAGATGTACCTAAATTTAGGTTTTAGCCAGAATCAATTCAGCATGGTCAAACCTACTGCCCCACCCATGACAAATTTGTTGAGCTGACAAGTTTATTTAAAGATTGGCTCAAGGCTGAAATCTATCGCACCGATTAGGGCATGATGGGTTCGACAGTTTTACTCAATTTCCAGAAAAACTACCTGCGCCTACACTTCCAACCCAAGTTCTAGAAAAACTATGTGTTTCAGACGTTTTTTTCTGATGTAGGATGTTGTCGGTTGAAGGATAAGGAGAACTAACTGCAATTTTGAACCGCCAAACATGAAACCCATCGCAATCAGTCTAGGTCGATGTTTGCTAGCAGTCGGAACGTGTCTGTCGATCCTAGTAGTGGTCGAAGCGCATCAAAAAATGGTTGAGGCCAGCTCTCTAAGCACAGTCTCAGCCAATGCCCTACGATCAGGCAGGTTTGCCCTGCGTGCCCAAACGCCAGCGGGGGGCACGCCATATCTGTTTCGATCGCCTGTTATATTGCCTACGGCCTCTCCCTCAGCTACAGTCTCCGCACCCTCGGCTACAGTCTCCGCACCCTCAACAGCGGCAGCCTCTGCCAAGCCCCAAGCCGAGCCTGACAATGCTCCTAAACTGGCAATTAGCGCGGGTGCTCCCGGTGCCCAAGCTAAGGACATCGCCCCTGCCAATGTTGCCCAGGTAGCCACGAACAGCTGGTCAGGCGTTTCCTTCCCGGTAGAGCAGTTTCAGGCATACACCTCGCCTTTTGGCTATCGCCGTTCAATTGAAGGCTACAGCTCTAACGAGTTTCATTACGGGTTAGATATGGCCGCGCCCAAAGGCAGCTATCTCCGCAATTGGTCAAGTGGCACGGTGGTAGAAGTCACAGATGATTCTAACTGTGGCACTTCAGTGGTCGTGGAAGCGGGGAACTGGCTCAGCATTTTTTGCCACATGGAAGGGCATGTAGAATCGTCTGGCGGCAAGCGTTACATGATTGATCGAGATGGCGGCCTCCAGATTTTTGAAGGGCAGCAAGTCTATGCTGGCCAGCGCGTGGGTCGAGTGGGGATGTCTGGCCGCACCACGGGGCCTCATTTGCACTGGGGACTTAAATACGACAATAATTGGGTAGACCCCGCCCTGGTTCTACGCGCCATGTATACCAGTCAACCAACCGCCGCAATTCCTCAGCAAGCACGGCAACAGGTGGCAGTCAACCCCAACTCGACCCCCCAAGAATAGCGGCGATAGTGGTTTTTTAGAGAAGCGGTATAAGATAGTAAAGTTGTCAAAAAATACTGAGCACCTGAGATCATGGCTGTTCCTAAGAAGAAAACCTCCAAATCTAAGCGCGATAAGCGCAAGGCCACCTGGAAGAGCAAAGCGGCTTTGCAAGCTCAGCGTGCACTCTCCCTAGGCAAGTCGATCCTAACTGGACGCTCTACAGGCTTTGTTTATCCTCAAGAAGAGGAAACTGAGGACGAAGAGTAAGCTCTGACGTTTAGAGTTAAGTTTGCAAAAAACTGAGGAGCAGCAACAAATTGGGGTTGCTCCTGCTTTTAGGCTTTTAACTGTTTTTGCTTTTCTACCCGTTTCCCCAATACGCCAACTATGCTGGGCAAATTTTTTCAGAAACCAGACCCCGATCAGCAAGACCGAGTTCCTCCAGGTCAACACTTGGCCAAAGGGTTTCCAGTATTGACCTACGGCCAGGCTCCCCAAGTTAGTTTAGAGAACTGGGAATTTCGCGTTTCGGGCTTAGCTACACCGATAACACTAAACTGGGCCGATATTCTGGCCATGCCCCAAAGTCACTTCACCGCAGATTTCCATTGCGTTACGACCTGGTCCAAGCTAGATGTGCAGTGGACTGGCATCAAGGTGATGGATTTTATGCAGCAGATTCAGCTAGACTCCAATGCAACTTACCTGGTGCAGCATTGCTATGGGGGCTACACCACCAATCTTGCCGTGGATGACTTTTTGCGGGAAGAAAACTTTTTTGCGCACACGCTGTTTGAAGAGCCACTTCCCATCGAGCATGGTGGTCCTCTGCGGCTAGTTGTGCCCCATCTCTATGCTTGGAAGAGCGCCAAATGGATTAATGGCCTGGAATTCTTAGACCATGAAGAACTAGGGTTTTGGGAGCGCAACGGCTACCATCGTCGCGGCGAACCTTGGGCAGAGGAACGCTACAGCGATTAATCGAGATTGATCCCAGCGCTAATACCCTCGACTCAGCACATAATCAGTCAAACTCATGAGTGCCTGACGAGACTCGGAAGCAGGCAACTTAGCCATATACTGACCTGCTAGCTGAGCGTGATGAGTCGCTAGTTCGCGCGATCGCTCAATGCCGTTGCTGGCCAATACGAGGGCGATCGCCTGTTCTAGGTCACCCTCTTGAGCAAACTCGCGCTCAATTAGCACCTCCAGGTACGGTTTTTCCTCAAGCGCATACAGGACGGGGGCAGTTAGATTTCCACTTTTGAGATCAGAACCCGCTGGTTTGCCTAGCACATCCATGGAAGCCGTAAAGTCTAGCAGGTCATCTACGATTTGAAACGCTAGGCCAATATGGCGGCCATAATTATATAGGCTTGTAGCAGTTGCCTCCGGCACTTCACTGAGGACACCTGCGGCCTGGGCACTGTTTGCCATCAGCGAGGCCGTTTTGTAGTAGCTCTTTTCTAAGTAGGCATCGAGTGTTGTACCCGTATCGAAGCGATTTAGGCCCTGTTGGATTTCGCCTTCTGCTAAATCCATGATCACCTGTGACAGCAGCTTGACAACTTCCAAATTGTCTAAGTTGGCCAGATACCAAGAAGACTGAGCAAACAAAAAATCTCCCGCTAGTACGGCAACTCGATTGCCAAAGCTGCTGTGAACAGTGGGGACACCGCGCCGTAGCTCGGACTCATCGACTACATCGTCATGCACCAGACTAGCGGTATGGATCATTTCTGTAATTTCTGCTAGCCGCCGATGGCGCGACGAAATCTCAAAGTCGGGTGCCGTCGCTCTAGAAATAAGCAGCACGATAGCGGGTCTCAACCGCTTCCCTCCTGCGCCAAAGAGGTGCTCTGCGGCGGCATACAGAATCGGGTGGCGGGCACCTACAAGCTGCTTAAGATTGTCTGTCAGCAGGCAGAGGTCTGCATCAACAGGGGCGAAGAGAGAGGTTGCTGAGGTCATGGACGGACTGCTTTACAGTTAAGTTACGAAATTTTACATATTTGCTCTTATTCTAAGCTAACCCCTTTGATCTTGGGATTAAATGCTCAAAGTTATCGTCAAGGCGTGATATCGCAACAGTAGAGGATTGCGGTTCTAGCATCTGAGGCGGCGGATTTTAGCCCTGGCTGGTCTGCCGATCGCTGTAGCCCAGTTGAGGCGATCGCCAAGATCTGAAGAAATATCCTCAACCCTTTCCAAATCAGCTACTTCAGACATTGAAAAAAATTCACATTGCTTGAAAATATTGATTACAGAATTTAAATTTTATATGTTAGGTTTATGTGTAATGGTATTTCAAAAATACATAAGGGCGGTTTTTAGGACACGCAGATATGCCCTGAGCCTGTTTTTTAAGGGTAAACTTTTGTCTTTTCAGGCGACAGTTTTTCTCAGAAATCAGTCCCTCGGGATCGAAGCATAGGATTCGGGTCTTGAAAACCTCTGCTAACCACCTTTGATATGGGCGTCTGGAAGTTATCTTAGCTGTCTGCTTGGAAAATCTCCAATCAGGAGATAGCCAAACAGCCCGCTTTTTAGGATGCCGATGATTGGTGGCCCTCTAATCGGGGTTGGGTAGACCGTTCTGCATGTCAGAGCTTTCTGTCTGCCCACGGCTATGCTGATGCACCGCGTTGCACTTGATAAAAGGTTCCTAGAAAGAATTTTTCTGTGCCTTCGCGTTTGAGTCGTTTACCTCTATAGATTCACCGTTGGAGAGCTAACGGCTAGGCTACTGGTGATTTTGCATGTTAGAGAGCTTGGAGACAATTGGGAGCGGGAGCGTTGCTGCCATCCTCAATTATCTCAAACCCTAATTTGCCGAAGGTCTGTTAATTATAATTATTGCTCACCTCAGAGATTAAACTAATTTTCTGAGGGTCAGTTATTTATCGTCTCACTAGGGTTCGAGTTGCCGCTATTCAGGCACACCTGAACCAACACAACATCTAAATCTACGTAAATCTAAATTTATAACGGTTGAAACTATGGCTTACTTTGCCGTTCCCCTCACGATTCCGATTCTGGCAGCCTTTTATCTCTTAGCAGTTTATGTGCTGCTGATGGTGGTACAGCGATCGCAAACCTAAGGGCAATGCTGCCAAGGCTGAAAAAGGTCTTCTAACCAGGGCAAGCTATCAAAAGGAATGGGCTTTTTGAACGTAAAGAAACCGTGGAAACCGCCAATTCAGGTGCTATATATTTAGAGCCAGTTTAGGCACAAACAGTCTGTTTCACCAGCGTTGAATCCTACTTAGCAGACTTACTCAACACATTGGCAATATCTACATGCTCCACCGTCGGCAGGTATCCCAACCACTGCATCGAAACAGTAGCAAAGGCTTCTGGGCTGCCACTGACCCCAAAACGAGTTGACAGAACCGACGGGTGCGTGTTGCGCAGTCCGAGTAAATCAAGCTCTTGGGCGATCGCCTGCACCAGATCGACAGCCGGATTCACCAGTTGCACCGAGCGGGGGAGAATCTGTCGCAAAACGGGTGCTAGATGAGGGTAGTGTGTACAACCATAGACCAGCGTATCAATCTGTTGTGCTACTAGAGGGGCGAGGTAGGTGCGCAGCACCTGGCTGGTATAGGGATCCATAATCCGATCTTGCTCAATCAACGGAACCAGCTCCGGGCACCCAACTTGCCAAACCTCAGCCGTCGGCTCAATTTCCTGAATGGCATGACGATAGGCATGACTGGCCGCTGTTGCAGGAGTGGCAATTACGCCAATTCGCTTACCTCGCTGTACCGCCGCCCTGGCTCCTGGCAAAATGATGCCTAAAATCGGTAAATTAAACTCCGAACGTACCGCATCCAACACCAAAGCAGAACTGGTATTACACGCCATCACCACCATTTTGACCTGCTCTGACTGCATCCAGGCCAAAATTTCACGCACAAAGCGGAGAATTTCTGCTTCTGAGCGAGTGCCATAGGGAACCCGAGCCGTATCGCCAAAATAAAGAATGGATTCAAGCGGCAGTTGGCGAGATAGCTCCTGTAAGACCGTTAGCCCCCCCACCCCGCTGTCAAATACACCGATGCGAGCGGGCTGAAGCGGTTCAGGTGGAGCAGTGGGCATCAAAGCTGGGGAGCAGGATGCAATATGGGAGGTGCTAAGGGGAGATCCAGGCAGACCATTGGGCAGAGGTTCGGTTGACTCTAAGGTGAAGGAATTAGACACAGGCTACTCAGGAGGGTTAAAAGTTTTGCTGAATATATTGCAGGATACCCTGAGCTATTGCAGTTGCCATCTGCGTACGCCAGCGGGAATCGGACAAACGAGCTGCATCTTGCGCCC
>Ga0163155_10003386_pt1 | contig 17190 bp, 15 predicted proteins | sample OliLakLV19SP4G1_FD_148611 | JGI IMG/M metagenome (GOLD analysis project Ga0163155, IMG submission 148611) | Freshwater microbial mat bacterial communities from Lake Vanda, McMurdo Dry Valleys, Antarctica - Oligotrophic Lake LV.19.SP4.G1 | ecosystem: Environmental > Aquatic > Freshwater > Lake >... | reverse complement strand
ACCATGCTGGCCACGGAATTTCTCGTGCGCGGGGCGGTGGAGTTCGGCGAGCCGGGCGTGTTCATGATGTTCGAAGAAAATGCGGAGGAGCTGACGGCCAATGTGCGCTCGCTCGGCTTCGACCTCGACCGGCTCGTGAAGGAAAAAAAGATCGTGCTCGATCATGTCTATATCGAGCGCAACGAGATAGAGGAGACGGGTGAGTATGACCTCGAGGGGCTCTTCATCCGGCTCGGCCACGCCATTGATGCCATCGGCGCGAAACGCGTGGTGCTCGACACCGTGGAGGCGCTCTTTGCCGGGCTGCCGAATCACGCCATTCTCCGCGCAGAATTGCGCCGGCTTTTCCGCTGGCTGAAGGATCGCGGCATGACGGCGGTCATCACCGGCGAAAAGGGCGATGGCAACTCGATCACGCGTTACGGACTGGAGGAATATGTGGCCGATTGCGTGGTCACGCTCGACCATCGCGTGCATGAGCAGATTTCCACCCGCCGGCTGCGCGTACTCAAGTATCGCGGCTCGGCGCACGGCACGAACGAATATCCTTTTCTCATCGGCGATCGCGGGTTCTCGGTGCTGCCGATTACTTCGCTGCGGCTCGATCATGCGGCGCCGGCCGAGCGCCTTTCCACGGGCATCGGGCGACTGGATGAAATGCTTGGCGGCAAGGGGGTCTTCCGCGGCAGCAGCGTCCTCGTGTCGGGTGCGCCGGGCACGGGCAAGTCCAGCATCGGCGCGACATTCGCCGAGGCCGCGTGCCGCCGCGGCGAGCGCGCGGTGCTTTTCGCCTACGAGGAATCGAGCCTGCAGATCTTGCGCAACATGCGCTCCATCGGCACCGATCTCGCACCGTGGGTAAAAAAGGGGCTGCTGCAAATTCACGCCTCGCGTCCCACGCTGCAGGGACTGGAGCAGCATCTCGTGGGGCTGTACGACACGGTGCAGGCCTTCCGCCCCGCGGTGGTCATTGTCGATCCGATCAACAATCTCACGATCGAGCGCAGCGACGCGGAGGTGAAGCCGACGCTGTTGCGGCTCATTGATTTTCTCAAGCATCAGCAGATCACCACGCTGTTCACCAGCCTGACTTCGGGCGGCGGCAGCACCAACACAGCGGAGGATTCGCAGGTCGGCGTGTCCTCGCTCATGGATACGTGGCTGCTGCTACGCAACGTGGAATCCAACGGCGAGCGCAACCGCATGATCTTCGTGCTGAAATCGCGCGGCATGGCGCACTCGAACCAGGTACGCGAGTTCGTCTTGAGCAATACGGGCATCGACCTCGTCAACGTGTCTGTCGTCGCGGACGGCGTTCTCACCGGCAGCGCGCGCGTGGCGCAGGGGGAACACGACCGCGCCGCCGCCGAGCTGCGCCGGCAGGATCACGAGCGCAAGCTGCGGCATCTCGCCAGCAGGCAAAAGGCGATAGAGGCGCAGATCGTCGCGCTCAAATCGCAAAGCGTCGCAGAGGAAGCAGAGGTGAAATTCGCCCTCGCGCAGGATACTTTGCAGGAAAAAACCGCGCAGCGAGCCGGCGCGGACATGGCGCAATGGCGTGGCGGCAGCAAAGCGAGCAACGGGAAAACGAAAGGAAAACCATGAGCACGATGACCCAGACCAAGACCAGAAGCAGGACCGGGGCCCGGACCACGGCAAAGACCTACGAACTGCGGCTCTACGTCGCCGGCCACAACGCGAGATCGCTCGCCGCCCTTGCCAATCTCAAGCGCATCTGCGAGACGCACCTCGCCGGGCTTTACCGCATCGAGGTCATCGACCTGCGCGAGACTCCCCGGCTCGCCGCGGGCGACCAGATCCTCGCCCTGCCGACGCTGGTGCGGCGGCTGCCCGAGCCGATCATAAAGATCATCGGCGATCTTTCCAACGAAGAACGCGTGCTCGTCGGCCTCGATGTGAAACCGGTGAAGGAGTGAGCGTTTTGAAAAAGAAGACGGCACCCCCAAATGACCTCGCTGCGCTTGAAGCCGCCGCGGCTGCGCGCGCCAACGCCCGCTACGTCCTGCGGCTCTACGTCACCGGCACCACGCGCCAATCCATGCGGGCCATCGTGAATATCCGCACTATCTGCGAGGAGCATCTGCAAGGACGCTACCAGCTGGAGGTGGTGGACATCTCGCAACAGCCGGCGCTGGCCAAGGGCGAGCAGATCATCGCCGCGCCGACATTGATCAAAAAGCTGCCGCTGCCGCTTCGCCGTTTCATCGGCGACATGTCGCAGACCGAGCGCATCCTGCTCGGGCTCGATCTGCGGGAGACGAAAAGCTCACATCATTCCCCCGCGTAACAGGCGATCGGCACCATGACCTCCCGTACCTCACCCGAAGCACAACTGCGCGCCGAAAATGCGGAGCTGCGCGCGCGGCTGGCGGAGGCAGAGGACACCTTGCGCGCCATCCGCAGCAACGAGGTGGACGCGCTCGTGATCGATACCGCAAACGGCCCGCAGATATTCTCGCTGCAAGGCCTTGACGCCGAATCGAACCGCATGCGCGGCGAGCTCCTCGCGCAGGTCGGGGACTCGGTGATCGCCGTCGATGGCGAAGAACGCATCACCTTTTTCAACGCTGCAGCCCAGCGGCAATACGGGTTGCGATCGGACGACGTGTTGGGGCGCAAACTCCCCGGGATATACACCCACCATTGGCCGGCCCCGGAAGCCGAGACCGCGAAATGCAAAGCGCTGCGCGATCATGGCGAATGGCACGGCGAGAGCGTCCAGCGCCTCCACGATGGCCGCGAAGTCCATGTCGAATCGAGCATAACCATATTGCGCCGGACCGATGGCGCGGATGCCGGGACGCTCATCGTCACCCGCGACATCAGTGCGCGCAAGCAGCAGGAGGACACGCTCCGCGAAAGCCAGCAGTTCGCCCGCAGTGTGCTGGAAAATCTCCCAGCCTTCGTCGGCGTGATGACGGTGGACGGAACCTTGACCGATGCGAACCGCGCGTCGATGGAGGCGGCCGGCATCCCGGCCAGCGAGGTGATCGGGAAAAAGTTCTGGGACTGCTACTGGTGGAGCTATTCTCCCGAGATCCAGGCGCAACTGCGCGACGCGTGCAAGCGTGCCGCCGGCGGCGAACGCGTCCGCTACGACGTGCCCGTGCGCATGGCGGGCGACACGCGGACGTGGATCGATTTCCAGATCTCGCCGCTGCGCGATACGAAAGGGCGCATCACGCATCTCATTCCATCGGCGATGGACCTGGCTTTGCGCCACGAAGCCGAGGGAAAACTGCGCGAAAGCGAGGAGCGTTTCCGCGTCGCCCTCAGCGCGGTGAGCGACATCATCTGGACCTACAATGCCGCCGGAGAGATGGACGGTGAGCAGCCCCTCTGGAGCGCGTTCACCGGCCAGCGCCCGGAGGATTTTCGGGGCTTCGGCTGGTCGAAAGCCGTGCATCCCGAGGACGCGCAGCCGACCATTGAGGCGTGGAATCTTGCCGTCGCGGAAAAGCGGATGTTTGAGTTTGAACACCGCGTGCGGCGGCACGATGGAGAGTGGCGGCTGTGTACGGTTCGGGCCAAGCCGGTGCGGTATCCGAGCGGGGAAATCCGCGAATGGGTCGGCGTCCACACAGACATCACCGCGAGCAGGCACAGTGCGACGGAACTGCAGCGTGTCAACTCCCTGCTCGACACCCTTCTCCACACCGCGCCCATCGGCTTTTGCTTCCTCGATCGGGATCTGCGCTTCGTGCGCATCAATGAACGCCTGGCGCAGATGAACGGCGTTCCCGTCGAGGCGCACCTGGGCCGGCATGCCTCCGAGATCGTGCCAGCACTCTTCGAATCCCTCCGCGACTTGACCGGCCGCATCCTGACAACGGGCGAAGCCGAATTGAATCACGAGTTCTCCGGCGAGACGCCGGCCACGCCCGGCGTGACGCGCTTCTGGAATGAAAGCTGGTATCCGGTGCGCGACGGGGCGGGTGAGGTCGTCGGTTTCGGCGCGGTGGTCGAGGAGATCACCGAGCGCAAGCGGGCCGAATCGGACCTGCGGGTAGCCAAGGCTCGCGCGGAAAAGGCCAATCGTGCAAAAACGGATTTTCTCTCCAGCATGAGCCATGAATTGCGCACGCCGCTCAATTCCATCCTCGGCTTCGCCCAGCTCCTGGAATCGGGCGCCTCGCCCCCGACGCCGTCGCAGAAGCGCAGCATCGACCAGATTCTCAGGGCCGGATGGCACCTGCTCGACCTGATCACCGAGATCCTCGATCTGGCGGTGATCGAATCAGGCAATGTGATGCTGTCGCTGGACCCGGTGTCGCTGACCGATGTGATGCTCGACTGCCGTGCCATGATCGAGCCGCAAGCGCAGCAGCGCGGCATAGGCATACAGTTTCCGCGCTTCGAAACGCTCCACTTTGTCAAAGCAGACCGGACCCGGCTCAAACAGGTGTTGGTCAACCTTGTGTTCAACGCCATCAAGTACAACAAGCCCGAAGGCACGGTTGCCGTGGAGGTCACGCTGAAGTCCCCGGGTTTGGTTCGTATTTGCGTGCGGGACACCGGCGCGGGACTGGCGCCGGCACAGCAGGCGCAATTGTTCCAGCCGTTCAACCGGCTCGGCCAGGAACGCGGCGCCGAGGAAGGCACCGGCATCGGTTTGGTGGTGACCAAGCGGCTGGTTGAACTGATGGGGGGCACCGTAGGCGTCGATAGCACGGTCGGGGTGGGTAGCACGTTCTGGATCGAATTGAGCCAGACGGCCGCACCGCAGTTCGCGGCTGCGGACCTCGCGTACATTGCGCAGGTGCAACCGCAACCACCCGATGGCGTGCCGCAGCACACGCTGCTCTATATAGAAGACAATTCGGCCAACCAGGCACTGATCGAACAACTGATTGCGCGCCGTCCCGACATGCGACTTCTGTGTGCGGCGGACGGCGAGGCCGGCATCGCGTTTGCACGCGATTATCAGCCGGCGCTGATTTTGATGGACATCACCCTGCCCGGCATCAGCGGGGTCGAAGTGTTGCAAATTCTGCAAAAAGACCCATCGACGGCGCATATCCCCATCGTCGCGCTCAGCGCCAACGCGATGCCAAGCGACATCGCGAAGGGCATGGACGCAGGCTTCCTCAACTACATCACCAAACCCATCAAGGTGGACCAGTTCATGGATGCGCTTGACCAGGCACTGAAATTTGCACAAACATCATCGCGCCGTGCGGTGCCGCAAAAAGCGAGCATATAGAATAAAAACGTAGAATAAACATATAGAACAAATACATAGAACAAATACATAGAACAAATACATAGAACAAACACATCGAATAATTACCCCGTCCGGTTTTCTCGATATCGCCAGTTCAGCTATTCAAACGCGGGCGCTTTCGCCATTTCGCCTGTTGGCGGCAGGCTGTCCGCCTGGGGTCGCAGTGCCGAATTCCCGGGATGAACATGGCTGGAAACCCGCGCCTGGCAAGGGTTTCCAGTCATTGTCTTCGTTCCTGCGGAGGGGTGAATCGATTCAAGTTCTTTTGGCGAAGCAACCAAGGCCAGGCTCGGTGACGCCTGCGCCGGCCCGGGCGATTGCGTAGCATGGCCGTCGCCTGGCGTACAGACGAGGGTAAATGCCGTCGTCTAAGCTTGGTTCCTTTGCCAAGGAGATCCACCATGTCAGCCATACGCACCGTGGTTGTCGCACGCCGCAACGCACTGGCACTACTCGTATGCGCCAGCGCGACACTGCTCGGCACGGGAGCTAATGCCGCCGATCACAACACGACCGCCGACGCGCAAGCGCGGTATCGCAACGACCGCGCCGCCTGCCTCAACGGCCAGTCCAATCAGGACCGCGCGACCTGCCTCAAGGAAGCCGGCGCGGCGCTGCAGGAGGCGCGGCGCGGGCGCCTCGACAACGGCCGCGACGGCGAGAGCCAGTTCGAGAAAAACCGCCTGCTGCGCTGTGACAGCCAGCCGGCGCAGGACCGCGCCGATTGCCTGCGCCGCATGAACGGCGAGGGCGTCACCCGAGGCAGCGTCGAGAGCGGCGGCATTTATCGCGAACTGACGACCACCGTGCCGGCGACAAGGTAAAACCCCGGGCGCGGCGCACAAAAAGCCGGCACACGCCGGCGCGCGACAAATGCATGAAAGAACGGCGGCATCACTGCGATGCCGCCGCTTCCATCGCTGGAGCGCCCGCTCAATAGCGGCGCGGATTATCCGGGCGCCGGTCCTGGCTGTTGCGCACGCCGTCACCGTCGCGATCGCGGTCGGCGCGATTCGGTATGCCGTCACCGTCACGGTCACCGCGGCGCCAGTTGCCGCGCTCCAGTTCCCAGCGGCCGTTGCGCTCATGCCATGTCGGCTGCACATACTGGTAGCCAACGCGTTCGCGCATCCAGGCGCCCTTCACCCAATGGTGCTTGTTCTTGCGCCAATCCCAGTGCCCGGCGATCCAGATATGGCCGTTGCGCGGCGGCGGCATGACTTCGTCTCGCGCCGGCGGCGGAGCCGTGCGCACGATGAGCACTGCGGAGGCGGGAACGGCGAATCCGCCAAACGACGTCGCGAGCACCGCGGCAAGAATGATTTTCCTGAGCATGGCTTTGTCCTGACTTTGAAGTTGTCGTTCGGGGCTGTATTGGTCGTTCGGGGCTATGTCAGTGGCGCGACCCGGTTTTTTTATAACCCTATCGATGCGCGGCGTATGTACGCCAACGCCCAAAACCAGCGCATTGCCGGCCGCTCAGCGCTTGCCTGCCAACCGCCACCCGGCGGGCGGCGGCGGTCGATGCCAAGACGCATCTGCGTGGCGATTTCACCCTTGCCTGAAGCGCGACCACACCGCACGGCCGACGGCCCGGGCGCCGACCCGAGTGCCATTTATGTTCGCTATCGTACGGAGCGAGACAGGGCAACTCGCCATAGTGGGCGACACCCTTCCAAGGAGCCCGTCATGAACCGAACCGCCCTTATGGCATGCGCCGCGCTGAGCGCAGGCCTTGGCCTTAACTTCAGCCTTGTCACCGCAGCGGCCGCCGGCACCATCACCGCCATCGCAGCCGGGACTAACCGCGTCGTGCTGAGCGAGGGCAAGGCGACAATACGTTTCGTCGTCTCCGGCCAGGTCAACGACGGCAGCGATTGCGGCATCTGGGTCAGTTACGGCGACAGCGATTCACCGGACACGCGCATCATGGGCCGCAGCGAGGGCAATTTCCCGCGCGAATTCTTGCACAGCTTCAACCGTGCCGGCCAGTTCACGGTCACCGCCAGGGGCGAGCGCGTGAAGCAGACATTCGGCTGCGACGGGCAGGCCTCGACGTTTGTGACCGTGGTTGACGCACCGGTGGCGCAAGCGCCGCGCGAGCGCGAGCGCAGGCGCGACTACGCTGCGTCATGTCCCGACGGCTGGCAGATGCGTGAAGGCTCATTCAACCGCGATACCGGCGCCTTTACCTGCGTCGCGAGTTATCCGGAGGAGCGTCTCGATTGCGGTCGCGGCCTGCGTTATTTCGAACGCGACGGCCAGATCGGCTGCCGCCCGCGGGACAATCGCTGACAGCGGCAAGCAGCGGCCTCGCGGCATGATGGTGCCGGCCGCCGGACCGCGGCGAGGTCACACACTGTGACGCCGGCCAGGCGCGGGAGAGCGGCATGTTGGTGATACGCGTGCTGGAAAAAATCTGGAATCTGCTGCGGCTGTCGGTGGCGGCCTGGATCGACGACTATGCGCCGAGCATGGGCGCGGCGCTCGCCTACTACACGCTGTTCTCGATCGCGCCGCTGTTCATCATCGCCATCGCCGTCGCCGGGCTCTTCTTCGGCGAGGAGGCGGCGCGCGGCGAAATTGTGGCGCAACTGCAGGACCTCATCGGGCGCGAGGGCGCGGTCGCGGTGCAGGCGCTGCTGACCAGCGCCAATGCGCCGGTCAAGGGATTGTTCGCCACGCTGGTCAGCGTGATCACGCTGTTCATAGGCGCGGCGACGGTGTTTGCCGAACTGCAAAGCGCTCTGGACCGCATCTGGCGCATTCCGGCACCGGCCGACGCGAACGGCATCTGGGCGCTGTTGCGCACGCGCCTTTTGTCCTTCGGCATCGTGCTGGGCCTGGGCTTCCTGCTGCTGGTGTCCTTGCTGTTCAGCGCCGCCCTCACGGCGCTGGGCAACTGGAGCAGTAACTGGTTCGCCGGCCGCGAGGGCATGTTGCAACTGATCAATTTCGGGCTGTCATTTGCCACTACGACATTCCTGTTCGCGATGATTTACAAGCTGATGCCGCGCGCCAGCATCGCCTGGCGCGACGTACTGGTAGGCGCCGCGGTCACCGCCTTGTTGTTCGAGGCGGGAAAATCGCTTATCGGTCTTTACCTCGGCACCACCGGCGTGGCCTCTGGCTTTGGCGCCGCCGGCTCGCTGGTGGTGCTGCTGGTGTGGGTGTATTTCTCGGCGCAGATTTTCCTCCTCGGCGCCGAATTCACCTGGATCTACTCGCATCAGTACGGCTCGCACGCCGTCAAGGCCAAGCCACCGGCCACGCCTGCGGTGCCCAGCCGCTCCGGCGGCGGGGGCGGCGGCCGTGACACCGATGCGAAAAGCACGCAAATCTGAATATGTGCGCCAGCGTACCGAGCACGCGCGACCGAGCGCGCATGATTGTCCGGCTTCACGGCATCCCATACCCATTTCCCGGAGACAGACATGACTCAATTTCGTAGCGCGATAACCAGCGGATTGCTGCTGGGTTTGCTCGGCCTTGGCGCCTGCGCCAGCGCGCCGACCAGCACCACCTCGACCTCAACCCTGACGACCGGCCGGCTCGCCGGCAATCACGAAGTGCCCTCGACCAAAAGCACCGGCAGCGGCGATGTCAGCGCGACACTGAACCGGCAGACCAACGTGTTGACCTGGCGTGTCAGCTACGCCGGCCTCACCGGCCCGGTCACCGGCGCACACTTCCACGGCCCGGCGCCGTGGGCGCAGAACGCCGGCGTGGCGCTGCCCTTTAGCGGCAGCCTCGCCAGTCCGATCACCGGATCGGCTACGCTCAGTCCGGCGCAAGCCAGCGATTTTCTCGCCGGCAGGTGGTATGTAAATCTGCACACCGCAGCTTATCCGGGCGGCGAAATCCGTACCCAGCTGGCGTTCTAACACCGCCCGCACGCATGAAGATGGCTGGAAAGCCCCGCCAGGCGCGGCTTTCCAGCCATTTCTTTTTCAGACAGCGCCGTGGCGCCCATTACCGGGAGAAGACGGCGTCGTGAGGTGGGATGCCTGGGAATCTCCCCCGGGGGGGAGCTGAACGAATTTTCCCGTCGTCATCCCCGCTCTGGTTCCCGCAGTGGGATTCGCGGAGATGACGGACTTATTCAGCCTTTTCCTGGATCACTTGTACTTGTCGGCGACCTTGAGCAGTTCGTCGTACTCGGCCTTGACCTGCGGGTTCTGCGACAGCAGCTTGGCGCCCAGCGCCTTGAGCTCGGCCATCATTTTCGCCTGCTCGGCCGGCGCCAGCTTGACGATCTCGCCGCCGTTCTTGACCCAGGCCTCGTCGGCGCGGGCGTTGATGCCGGCCGATTCGACGGCGATTTCCTTGTCGGCCTTGGCGCCGGCGGCAAGAATCGCCGCCTGCACATCGGCGGGCAGGCCATCGAACCAGCGCTTGTTCACCACCACCGCCGAGACCACGATGCCGGTGTGGATCTCGGTGACGGTCTTGGCGACGTCGTAGTACTTGAACGCGGTGAGGATGGGCATGCCGGCGAGCAGGCCATCGATGTTGCCGCTTTGCATCGCCGGCAGCACCTCGTTCAGCGCCATCGGCACCGGCGTCGCGCCGAGCAGTTTGATCGGTTCGATCTGCAGCGGCGTGGCGAACACGCGCAGCTTCTGGCCCTTGAAATCGGCCAGGGTGCGGATGGGTTTTTTCGACAACACGATGATCGGGCTGTTGTTGAACACGCCTATGGTCTTGAGGCCTTTTTGCTCGCCCATCGCCAGCACATGCTTGCGGTAGGCGTCGTCGGCAAGAATGCTGTTCAGGTGGCCGGCCGAACGAAACACCCCGACCGCGTCAAACACCTGGAAACGCGGGTCGGTGCCGACGAGAAAGGAATAAGGCGTGACGAACGCCTCGATCGAGCCGAGCACCACGCCCTCGACCATGCGCGGTATCGGGCCGAGCTGACTGGCGGGGTAGATTTCGATTTTCAGCTTGCCTGCGGTCTTGGGGGCGATTTCCGCCTCAAAGCGCTTCAGCCACTGGTGCTGCACGTCGTTGATGGTGGCGCTGGCCATTTTCATGGTGGCTTGCGCGCCGGCGGCACCGGACAGCGACAGCGCCAAGGCCCCCGCCGTTGCGGCGGCAAGCAGTTTTGCGAAAATTCGATTCATACCGGTACTCCCTCAGCAATGAAAAAAAAACGACCCTGTCGGGCATTGTGCCGCAAACCGGCCGTGCCGGGGTATCCCTAGCCGACGAACCGGGTCGCCCACAAGGACAGCGCCGGCACGTAACTGACAATCGCCAGCGCAATGATCTGCAGCACGATGAACGGCCCGAGTCCGGCGTAGATGGTCTTGAGCGGAATGCCCAGCACCGACTGGGCGACAAAGATATTCAAGCCGAAGGGCGGCGTGAACATGCCGATCGACAGGTTCACCGTCATGATGATGCCAAAGTGGACCGGATCGACGCCCGCCTGCGTGACAATGGGCAGCAGCAGCGGCGTCAGCACCAGGATCGCCGAGACCGGGTCGAGGAAGCAGCCGACGACGAGGAGCAGCACGTTGACTGCCATCAGCACGATCACCGGCGATCCGGTGAGTTCCTTGATGAAAGTGGCGGCGCTCGCCGCCGATCCGCTGATGGTCAGCATCCAGGAGAACACCGCGGCGGCGGCGACGATGACGAGGATTTGCGAGGTGCGGTACATCGCCTCGCCGGCCATGTCCCAGATCTGCCGCCAACTGACGTCGCGGTAGATGAAGCGCGACACCAGCACCGCATAGATGCTGGCCACGCCGGCCGATTCGGTGGCCGAGAAGAGGCCGGTATAGATGCCACCGAGAATGACAAAGGGCATGCCCAAGGCCCACACGCCGGCGAGGGTCGCCTTGGCAAAGCCGACCGCCTTGAAGGCGTTGCGCTCGGACACGCCGTGCGACCTGGCGTACCACATGACATACGCCGCGACGATCAGTGTGATCAGCAGGCCGGGCACGATGCCGGCGGCAACAGCCGCGGCACCGACTGCTCGGCCGAGGCGCCGAACAGGATCATGGCGATCGAGGGCGGAATGACGATCGCCACCGAACCGATGGAGACCACCAGGCCGGCGCTGAAGCGCGGGTCGTAACCGGCCTTGTCGAGCGAGGGCAGCAGCAGGCGGCCGACGGTGGCGGTGTCGGTGGCGCTGGTACCGGACATCGAACCGATGATGGCGGCGGTGCCGACGGTGGCAAGGGGCAGGCTGCCGCGCAACGAACCGATCATGGCAAGGACCCAGTCAACGATGCGCTTGGCGATGCCCCCTTGCGCCATGACTTCACCGGCGAACAGAAAAAACGGGATGGCCAACAACGAATAGTTGGCGACGCCGCCGAACATCACCTGCTGCAGCACCTCGGCCGGCACCTTGGCGAAAAACAGCACGAACACGGTGGCGGCGGACAGCAGCACGATAAAAATCGGGAAGCCGAGCAGCATCAGCACGACCGGCACGAGGACGAGGGCGATACCCATCTACTTGCCGCCTTTCTCTTCGTGCTGGAAGCGCGAGCTCAGGTCGATGCCCGCCAGCGTCAGGTAAAGACGCACCAGCATCGCGATGATGATCAGGCCGAAACCGATCAGCAGTGCGCTGTGCGGTATGGCCATCGGCATTTGCGCGGCCATGCTGCGCATGTCCACCTGCGCCATCGCCTGGATGAAACGCCAGGACTGCAGCATGACAAAACCGGTCACCCCTATGGTCACGGTTGCGATGAGCACCTCAAGCACCCGGCGCGCGCCGCGCGGCAGCGAAATGAACAGCAGATCCATGGACAGGTGGGCCTTGCGCAGGCTCACCGAAAACAGCCCGAGGGCGACGCCCCAGACCATGGCGAAAGTCATGACTTCGTCCGCCCAGGACAGCGTGTACCAGGGAAAATGGCGGCCGACCAGCGCCACCAGGTTGAGCGCAACGAGAAACACCATGATGAGCGCCAGCAGGTGGCGTACCCAGGCCTCGGCGGTGATCGCCAGCGACGCCACTCGTTCGGCTCTGTTCATTGCATGTGCCATGATCTAGGCCCGGTCCGGCGCCAGCTTGATATCGCTGTCGCCGAGTATCAGCCGGTTCCAGGTCGGCGTGATCACCAGGTCGTTGATGCATACATGCTTTGGCGACTCGGCGACAAAACGCACGGCGCGGCCGAGGTCTTCAGGTCTGAGCATGGTGTCCACCGCCGCCTGCGACGGCGGGATGGGCCGCGCCTTCAACAGCGGCGTGGCGACTTCGCCCGGGTAGATGCAGGTGCCGCGAATACCGTTGAGGCCTTCTTCGATGTTGATCTGGTGCGTCATCGTCACCATCGCCTGCTTGCTGGCGTTGTAGGCGGCGCCGCCGACATAGCCGGGCCAGCGCGCGAACCACGAGGCGATGTTGATGACAAGACCATCCTTTTTGGCGCGCATGGCGGGCAGCACCGCAGCGACGCAGTAGAACGCGCCGTTGAGGTTGATGGCGACGACCTTGTCCCAGTCATCGGGCACGAGGTCTTTCAAAAAACGCCTGGCGACGTTGGTGCCGGCGCTGTTGACGAGAATATCTACGCGGCCGTGGCGGGCGATCAGGTCGGCACCGGCCTTCGCCACCGCCGTCTTGTCGGTGGCGTCCATGGCGAGCGCCTCGGCCTTGCCGCCGGCGGCGACGATGGCCTTGACCGCAGCTTCGAGCACGTCCTTGCGCCGGCCGCTGACAATGACCGTGGCACCGGCTTGAGCGAGCTCACCCGCGGCTGCATTGCCTATGCCGGTGCCGGCGCCGGTGACCCAGGCGATCCTGCCCTCCAGACTCATTGCTTCCCCTCTCAATCAATGTTTATTCATGCAATCGGCTGGAAAGCCGCACCAGGCGGGCATTTCCAGTCAATCGTCCCGGGGAAAGCCATTGTCATTCCGAGCGCAGCGAGGAATGACAAATCAATTTGAAATGGGTTCGCACTCAACGCTTCTGGTACTGCGTCGCGCCGAACAGCATTTCACGCGCCTTGTCGTCGTGAACCGGAGGGCGCAGGCTGGCGAGCACCTCGACACCGCGCTGAACGGCCGGGCGCTTGGCGATTTCATCGAACCAGCGCACGAAGTGCGGGTAATCGGCCTTGTCCACGCCCTGGCGATCCGGATAACGCAGCCACGGCCAGATGGCCATGTCGGCGATGCTGTAGGTGTCACAGGCGATATAGGGACTCTCGGCGAGGCGCCGGTCAATGACGCCGTAGAGCCGGCTGGCCTCGTTGGTGTAACGGTCGATGGCGTACTGGATCTTTTCCTTGGCGTAATTGCGAAAGTGGTGGGCCTGGCCGAGCATCGGGCCGACGCCGCCCATCTGAAACATCAGCCACTGCAGCGTGCTCCAGCGCGCGCGAATCTCCTCCGGCAGGAACTTGCCGGTCTTGGCGGCGAGGTAGAGCAGGATCGCGCCTGACTCGAACATCGAAATGGGTTTGCCGCCGGGGCCATCGCGATCAACGATGGCCGGCATCTTGTTGTTGGGGCTTATCTTGAGGAACGCGGGCTTGAACTGGTCGCCGGCACCGATGTCGATGGCGTGCACCTTGTAGGGCAGGCCGCATTCCTCGAGCATGATGTGAACTTTGTGGCCGTTGGGCGTGGCCCATGAGTACAGGTCGATCATCGCAATTCCTTTTAGATAAAGTGAATGAGTGAAGGGGTGAAGCGCAAAAAAGTGAATGGGTGGCGCCGCAGCGTGCCGGTCAGCCCAACTTTACCAGTTGTTTGCCGAGATTTTCGCCCTTGAGCAGGCCGATGAAGGCGCGCGGTGCGGCGGCGATGCCGGAGGCCACGCTTTCGCGATATTTTATTTTCCCGCCGGCCACCCAGTCGCCCAACTCTTGCCGCGCCTGCGGCCACAAATCGAGGCGGTCAAAGCAAATGAAGCCCTGCAGGCGTATGCGGTTGACCAGAAACGAACGAAACTGTTTCACGCCGTAGGCCTCGGTCGCGCTGTATTGCGAAATGAGGCCGCACAGCGGAATGCGCGAAAAGGCGTTCATGTTGGGCAGCACCGCGTCGAGCACCTCGCCGCCGACGTTGTCGAAATACACGTCTATGCCCTTGGGCACCGCCGCGCGCAAATCGCCGGCAAGATTGCCAGCCTTGTAATCGACGCAGGCGTCAAAACCGAGGTCCTCGACCACATGGCGGCATTTGGCCGCGCCACCGGCAATGCCCACAGCGCGACAGCCCTTGAGCCTGGCAATCTGGCCGACCACCGAGCCGACGGCACCCGAAGCGGCCGATACCACCACGGTTTCGCCGGCCTTGGGCTGTCCGATATCGACGAGGCCTATCCAGGCGGTGATGCCGGGCATGCCGAGCACGCCAAGATAAGCGGGAAGCGGCGCCACCGGACTTTCTATTTTCATCAGTCCGACGCCGTCGGAGAGCCCGTAGCGCTGCCAGCCGAGCGCACCGACCACCTTGTCGCCGGTCTTGAATTTTGCATTACGCGAGGCGACCACCTCGCCGGCCGTGCCGCCGACCATGACCTCGCCGATGTCCACCGACTTGGCGTAGGACCTGGCGTCACTCATGCGTCCGCGCATGTACGGGTCGAGCGACAGCCAGTCGTTGCGCACCAGAACCTGCCCGTCGGCGGGTTCGGGCAGCGCTGTCTCGACGATGCGGAAATTCTCTTCGCTCACCGCGCCGGTGGGGCGGCTGGCGAGCAGGACCTGCATATTGGTGGTCATGGTGTTTTCTTTGAGTTCGGCAGGCCTGAGCATGTTGACCTGAAAGGCCGCGTCAACATGAATTGTCATTCCGAGACCGAAGGCCGGGGAATCTGCTTTTCAAAAGCCAAAGCAGATTCCCCGCTGCGCTCGGAATGACAAAACATCATGACATCGCGGCAAAGCGCGCAAGGTGATGATCGGCATCGCCCTGCATGAAGTCGAGCATGACCAGGCGCTTGGCGTAATGGCTGGCGGCAAGTTCGTCGGTGACGCCCATACCGCCGTGCAACTGGATGGCTTCTTCGGCGACGCGGCGTGCGGCGCGTCCGATATAGGCCTTGGCTGCGGCGACGGCAAGATGCGCGGCCCGCGCGTCGCCGTCGCCGGTCGCAGCGCCCGACAAGCGCATCGCCGCGAGATAGGCCATCGACTTGGACTGCTCGGCGTGGATCATCATATCGACGGCGCGGTGTTGCAGCGCCTGGAAGCGCCCTATGGGCTGGCCGAATTGCTGCCGCGTCTTGAGATATTCGAGCGTTGCCGCATTGAGGCTTTCCATCAGGCCGACGCCTTCGGCGCACAGCGCGGCAAGGCCCAGATCGCTGGCTTGATCAATGACGGCAAAAGCCTCTCCTGCCGCGCCAAGCAGCGCACTGGCGCCGACCTGCACATTTGCAAAGGTGACTTCGGCGGCGCGCAACCCGTCTATGGTGCGGTAATCACGCACCGCCACGCCAGCCGCCTTGCGATCGATGACGAACAGGCTGACGCCCTTGGCGTCGCGGGCTGCACCGGACGTACGCGCCGAGACGATCAGGCTGTCGGCCTGGGCGCCGAACAACACCACGGCTTTTGCGCCATCGAGCACGTAGCCGCCACCGACCGCCCGGGCGGCGGTCTCGACGTGGGCGAGGTCGTAGCGCGAACCGGGCTCGCCATGAGCCCAGGCAAAAATACGCTCGCCGGCGGCAATGCCCGGCAACAGCGCGGCTTTTTGTGCGTCATTGCCGGCGAGACGGATGGCGCTGCCGGCCATCACCACCGTGGCCCAGTAGGGCTCCACCACCAGACCGCGGCCAAGCGCCTGCATCACCAGCAGCGTGTCAACCGCACTGCCACCGAATCCGCCGTGCGCCTCGGCAAAGGGCAGGCCGAGAAGACCCATGTCGGCAAACGCCGCCCAGACTTCGCGGCTGAAGCCCTCCGCGCCGGCCTGTATCGTGCGGCGCGTTTCAAAACCGTACTCGCGCTCGATGAATTTTGCCAGTGACTCGCACAGCATGGTTTGTTCTTCGGTGAACCCAAAGTCCATGTCAGAGCCCCAGCACCATTTGCGCAATGATATTGCGCTGCACTTCGTTGGAACCGCCGTAGATGGTGGTCTTGCGCATGTTGAAATAGCGCGCGGCGAGCGGCGCGGCGTAAGCAGGGCCGACCGGCGTTTCGCCCTCCGCCTGATCGGGCAGAAAGGGCTGGGCGTAGGGGCCCAGCGCCTCCATCATCAGCGCCGTGAGCGTCTGCTGGATTTCGGTGCCCTTGATCTTGAGGATGGACGACTCGGCACCGGGGGCCTTGCCGCGCGCCGCGAGCACGCGCATCACCGTCACCTCCAGCGCCATCAGTTCGATTTCGACCAGCGCGATCTTTGCGGCAAATCCGGCGTCCTCGATCAGCGGCCGGCCGGCCCTGGTCTCGCTGCGCGCAATGGCCTTGAGCGTGGCAAGCTCGCGCTTGGACGCGCCGACGCCGGCGATGTTGGTGCGCTCGTGGCCGAGCAGGAACTTGGCGTAGGTCCAACCCTTGCCCTCTTCACCGACACGATTTTTCGCCGGCACACGCACATTGTCGAAGAACACCTCGTTCACCTCGTGGCCCTCGTCGAGCATGATGATGGGGCGCACGGTAATGCCGGGCGAATGCATGTCGATGAGCAGGAATGAAATACCCTCCTGCTTGCGTCCTTCGCTCGAGGTGCGCACCAGGCAAAAAATCATGTCGGCGTGCTGCGCCAGCGTGGTCCAGGCCTTCTGGCCGTTGACGACATAGTCCTCGCCATCGCGCTCCGCGCGTGTCTTGAGGCTGGCGAGGTCCGAGCCCGAGCCCGGTTCGGAGTAACCCTGGCACCACCAGTCGGTGTTCTCGCGGATGCGCGAGAGGTAATGCTGCTTTTGCCAGTCGCTGCCAAAAGCCATGATCACCGGCGCGACCATGTTGAGGCCGAAGGGAATCAACCGCGGCGCGCCGGTGATC
>Ga0163155_10003383_pt1 | contig 17200 bp, 23 predicted proteins | sample OliLakLV19SP4G1_FD_148611 | JGI IMG/M metagenome (GOLD analysis project Ga0163155, IMG submission 148611) | Freshwater microbial mat bacterial communities from Lake Vanda, McMurdo Dry Valleys, Antarctica - Oligotrophic Lake LV.19.SP4.G1 | ecosystem: Environmental > Aquatic > Freshwater > Lake >... | reverse complement strand
CGGATAATTCCTCAGTATTTCCTCATCGGATGCCCCCAGCTTGTAAAAAGAAACAATTGTCCAGACAGGAATTCGTGTATTGCGTATCCTAGCGTTACCTCCACAGACACCAGAGGTTTTTTGAATTCCAGCACGACTCAAAGCTAGAAATTGGTCAACAGAGGTTTTTTGAATTGTACTAATATCCCTCAATTCCACCATCGGTGTCGGTACCTCGATCTGTATATATTGAGTTGTACTCACTGTCAGCATCAGCGGCGGTAATTTTACTTCAGGAATGATGTTGGGCTCGGCGTTTGTACTCACTGTAAAAAATCTCCTCAGACTGTAATAAATTACTTGCGGAGGGAGAAGCCAAAGCAGGCACTCCTCTGTTCACATCTTAACATATTACTGTAAAAAACAATTAGACTTTATAGTGCTATACTGTAGAAAATTACAGAGATTTACAATGACTTTTGAAGAGTATCTAAAATCTAATTACGATCGCGGCATCATCGACTTTCAACTATGCTGCTACGATAATGGGGCGTCATTCTTTGTATGGACAATGAATGACCATGATGCCAATGAAGGTGAAATACTCTACTTTAAAGCCTCTGGAAATACACTCGATTCTCTTGAAGCTCTTCCAGATTTGAGTGATAAAGATGCTGCACCTGACTACAACGGCATCCCTTTCTAAATCTTAATAACCTAATCTTTACAGGAACATTAAGGACTTAACAGATATGACTAGAAAGAAGTCCTTAATGAGCTAATCATGGTAAAAATAACTTACGTACAGAATTGTTGTCAAAACAGCCAAAAAACCATCGGTAATTATTTCTATGTTCGTACTCATTCCCTTGATAAATTTGATTTCAAGGGTGAATGGCATTTACCAAACAATACGACTTTTAGCGTTTATCGTTCAGAACATCATAATTATCCGGTTTCTAAAGAGTTTTGGATTTGTGCAGTTAATGAAGATTTAGAAAATGAAAGAATCGGTACTTATCCTAGTGGCGATCTTGCTTCAATTGAAGGAAAATTCAGAATAATTACTGAAGCTAATCATGATCCTTACTCATCTCGATTAATGCAGTGGTGGAATGCCGGCGATGGTTCGATCGCTTATGCCGAACTTTGCGCCAAGTATCTCAAGCCTCGCATTATGCAAATTCCGCAGTTTGAACTTGACAACTTGCAGAACTTAGACCTCAACATCCAGTCGAGAAAAATTCCTGAAGCTAAAACTCACTTAGACGAGACTGAGCTTCAGGAATTCGTAGACAAACTAGAATGAAACACATTACTCTTGATGAAACAGAAAAACTATTTCACTGGTTGTACAGTTTAAAAACAGGCTACGGCCTACGCAACGCTTGCCTGTTATGGCTATCGTTTCATCACGGTTTACGCTCGTCTGAGTGCTTAAGTCTCAAATGGTCAAATTTTTCTAGCAATTCAGGAGGTGATTACGATCGCATTTTTATCGAAAGAGCGAAAGGCTCACTCAGCGGTACGCACGATTTGGACGAGAGAGAGAAATTTGTGCTTTCCAAGCTTCGTGCGTACTATATAAAACTCAACTGGTACGCAGGTTCTGGATTCCTCGCTCTGCCTAAGAATAGTAAATCTCCCTACAAAGCAATGTCTAGAAATAACTGGGCATATCACCTTAGAGAAGAAAGTACATTAAAGTTTGGAAGTGTGAGAGCTAAACAAATCACACCCCATTCCTTGAGGCATGGCTGTGGGGTCTACATGGCCTTAAAAGGCATTGAAACACAACTCATTCAGCAATGGCTAGGCCATGCCTCTATCAGTTCGACACTGATTTATACAGGCATCAATCCACAACAATCAATGGTATTTGAGTTTACATAACTTAGTACCCTAATCTTCGCAGTAATATTGTGTACCCAAAATGAAGCTACCTCTCTATACCCGTGATATCACTAAGATTTTGACTGCTGCTAGTGGTACAACAGAGCAAATACTAACTTTAGACGCGGTCACCCCTGAAAAATATAATTTTGATATTGCCAAAGCAGAAGCAAATCGCAGCGTTAACAATTTATTTCTTGAGTGCCAACTGTATAGCCTGCCTGAGACAAATTGGCCAGAAGAGTTAACAACCCAGATATTGAATGAGTACGAAAAAAACTTAATTCTTAGAAATAATGAATGGAAGTCACCGAATCGATTCCATCTTGAGATGCTTGCTAGAGATTCTCCTAGCGATGGTTGGCAAAGCCGGGGATTAATTTCGATTGTAAATCGCGGTAGCATCCCTTATATTCACCCTGGTTTTGTTAGGGGATTCAAAGCGGAAAACGGTGTTTTGTATTTATCTAATACAGGGCAATTAGCGGTAAGAATGATAAATGTCGGTGGCGGCATTCTTACCGGAAATGATAAATTAATTATTACTGCTACTTACAGAGAATCGCCTGAAGTCTCTGAACTTAGTGCGGTTGTTGGCTTGGTCTTGAATCTTAGTTTTTTAGTAGACGATATCGGGGAAAAACTTTTCACAATAGGAAGCGATGTCGCTTTTTTCGACATCCACAATAACGGGAACGCAAGAATCTGGCTAAACTTCCAAACACTTCAAGGAATTGGTACAGGCAAGCCGATACAACCAGGTGGCCACTTTTTCTGGACTAACGACCCCTCAGGAGATTTTCGTTTTTTAGGCGATATTTATGCAATTTCAGAAACACTTCAAAATGTCCCTCTATCAGCCGTAGTAGCCTACAGAAATGCCTAAAGATTACGAAGACTTAAACCCCCCTAGCATTCCTTTTAATGACCTTGAGCCATACTCACCAGACTGGGAGCAAAGAGTAGAAAACTTTAACGAAAACAACATTAGTAGTATTGATGAGTCACCAGATGGCTGTGAAATTTGTATTACCTATAAAATAGATACACCTGACAAATTCCCTCAACTGCCTTACATTCCTGATATTCCCGACTTACCTGGACGCGGTAGACCAACCCCTAACCCAGGTCTGCCGGAGATACCCAACCCCATAGATATTATTGAAGAAGAATTTGAAGAAAGATTTGGGGGAGGACAATATACAGTTTGTGTAAGAAAAAGAAACTGCCCACCAGAGCCCCTGCCGCCACCGCCAGACTTACCAATTGATGACGAATCGCCTTATGTAGAATTGCCTGGGTTACCGCCAGACCGAGACCCACAGGTTTTGCGATGTCCTAGAAATGAATGGGTACGATTTAATTTTTCTGGCAATTATTATGACATTGGTTTATGGAACCGGAGCCGTCATGCCGGGAGTGCTTTTCCTTTTTCACACACCGAAGTACGTACCCGTCATTTTTTTGCTTGGAATCCGACTGCTATGCGGAGAATAAGCAGAATAAGAATAAGTAGGTTGGGCTGTCATCTATTTCATAGTACCTGGCAGGTGAAGGCGTGGGGTGTTTACGATCCTAGTATTAATTATGTCTACGGCCCTAACGCTGAAGGATGGTGTAGTACTAATATTGTTGTGTATGCAGAAAGAGGCTCCTTTTGGGCTTGTTCAGCAGGCAGTGGCGGCAACGGGCACGAGCAGAGTCTTCTTTTCGGGCTGATGGGAGAAATTGACCCGCCTTGCCCGGTCGATGATTCTGATAATGAAAACAGACCACCGATAAACCAACCAGAGAAAAGTATGAACTGCTGCGAAGAAATTTTAAAGCGATTAGCCAGAATTGAAGAAAAGCTAGAAAGAATGGAAAAGTGGGTAGGTTCCGATAAAGGGGGTATGCAAGTTCCTGAACACTTGCAAGATAATTCACCTGGCGGTAGTTGGCTGGGCAATGCTTGGGATGCAATAACCCCAGACAAAAAACGCCAAATAAAATCAATACCAGAGTTTTTCCAGTGGTATGTTGAAAAATTTCAAGAAACCTTTGGAATTTTACCTCTGGTAGTTAAAGATGAATCAGATGCCGAGTTAGGTTTTCCTAATTTTAAATATGCGATTGAAGGAATAATAAACAAGCTTGTAATGCAAGATAAAGCATTAGGAACACTGCAATTAGGACTAGCCAAAACTTTGGTCGAAATTGCATTAGCCAGGCAAGGAACAATACTAGGTAACAGTTTGAGCGATGCTATTTGTACTTTTCTTGATATAGATTTGGAAGAGGGTTTAGTCGAAATCTCTCATCAATTAACAATTCCCGAAGATAATGACATTGCGCCAGAAGATGTAGATACTGATAAAGAAATGCTTGATTTCTTAAAATCATCTAAGTTTTTGGCGAAAGAATGGAAATTTGACCCACGAAAGAAATTGGCGAATGGTAAAACGCCAATTACTTTCGGAACAACTGCTTTTACTATCCAACAAATGTGGGAAGCTTATCAAACGCAGAACGGAGTAGGTATTGACAAAAACAATATCCACAACGGATTAAGAAAAGCTTTAACTGCTATTAAACTGTTTTCTGAAGGGAAAGACTTGCTAGGTAAACCCATAGAAGATAGAGACGCGCCAGGCTGGGAAAACGATTTATCACTTTGGGCAAACGAAGTAGAGCGCGCATTCTCAACGATTGACAATCCACCAGAAGGAAGTGCCGAACAACCTTGGGGAAACAACCCTGAGGAACGACCTAGAATCATTATTCGAGGCAACCCAGCGATTGAGGGGAATGATATCTAATGCCATTACCAGCCGTTGTTATTGCGTTCGGCTCTACTCTTTTAGCGAACGCAGCAAGAGTAATTGGGATAAGTGCTTTAAAAACTGCGTTTATATCTGGCGGTTTTAGGGCATTAGGAAAAGCTCTTTTAATAAAAGCCGGAACTTTTGCAGTTACTTATTTTACGGTTTCCAAAAGCATTCAATTAGGATTTTCTGCCCTTGAATATTTGTGGCGATTTGACTGGAATATGAGCGATACCGCGATTGATACAAGAGTTCAAAGTAGTTTAGTCAGTTTAGCGTCGATCGCAGGAGGAGCATTAGGAAGTACATTAGGCATGGTAGGATGTTCGACGGGTATGGCGTTTTTGAATCCTACGGCTTTTGCTTGGGCAATGAAAGATATTACAGAAGAGGTCTTTGAAGAGATAGCAGCTAATTTTCAGGTGTTGTTAACGGAATCTGTGCGAACAGCTGCTAACGCAGCTGTATTGTTGGGGTACAAATCTTTAAGAAGCTGGTTAAAATCTAGTGGAATAGCTACCGCTCTTTTAGGTCCTGAAAAAGCTAAAAAGTGGGGTGATGGGAAGGTAGTAGTTAGTTTAGCTAAGGCTTGGGAAGACAAAATAGAAGCTATTCCTAATACTGCGCTAAGAGCTTTCGTTGAAGAACTCTTTGAAGAGGGGTATGAAGCCTGTAAAGAGATTACCTTATTCATTGCTGGTAGATTTGACCAATTTCTAGCTTTGAGTCGTGCTGGAATGCGTAGCGCGGTATTAGGTAGTAACGTTGTACTTGAAGTTACTCCCAATAGAGTGGTTGATTCTGAACCCATTGTTTTAGCTGGTAGGGAACAGCTTGTTAGAGCGCAGGTACCGTCAATACTGTCTACCAATCAATTAATAGATAACCGTGATATTGGCGTCATGATAGGAGGTGATTCTTATCAAGAATTATCTCAGCGGCGTGACCCCAGAGTTATAACGGTTATTTTTGAGTTTTCGACTAACAATCAACGTCCTTTTTATAAACCCGTAAATGGTTTCTTAGGAATAATTAAGCCTAAAATTACTGTATCTAATGTAGAACGCAGCAAGCTTAATTGGAGTCGATTAAAGCTTGCTGCGGGGGATGCTAACGGCTATATGTACGGTCGCTGGTATTGCCTTTATAAGCTAGTTTCAGCACAAGGTGCTAACAGAGGAACTATTAAAGCTTTTGCCGACACAGCAGACAACGCAATAGATAGATGTCGGGCGATGCTCGAATTAACAGATAGTGAATTGGCTACATTTGATACTAATGAAGAAAATATTGGAGGCAATCGGACTAGAAACAACAGCAAACCAACAGTTAGAATTTATCCTTACCGCGTCACGATCGCGGTTGCTATTGACACCACAATGACCGATGAAGGTCGTCGCCGCTTGAATAGCAACCGCGCTAAGTTTGTTACTCGACGGGCTGTTATCCCGCTACATACCGAGCTAGAGCCTGTCGATTTTCCACGACAAATCGATGCCCTTTTCAGAACCTACAACAGAGGTTAGTAACTAGATACCTAATCTTAGTACTAAGATTAGGTATCTAGTTACTAACCTCTGTTTTCACTTTACCCCAAACATCTAAAAACAACTGCAAATTAGCATTAGTAGATGCCTGTTCAGACTCTACAAGCCAGCAATAATAAGCGTCTTTCTGCTGTTCGCATTCAAATTTTGAGTAGTAAAAGCTTCCTTTATAGCTCAATTTCCATTTTTGCCATTCGATATCATGCAAAACCGCGATCGCAGGGGATAAATTACTAAGATTTAACAATTTAAAACCATGTTTAAGCACAGCATAATAATATCCTGTATTAATTTTATTTTGGGTGTGTAAAGTCTCTAGCCTAGCTCGATGGATAAAATGATGGCAGAAATGACATAAAGGCCATATATTTTGTAACTCTATAATCCCAGTATTAAAGTTAATCTTGTAACTTTCGTGAGCTTCCAACCATTGACGATGAGATGCTTGAGACTTGTGAATCCCACAGGCGGCACAATGGTAATTGGTGGAGCGATAAATTTGCTCCCTAGTGCGGTTCCACCAATTACTCCCTTCTATAGAGCGAGGATTGACACCTGTTAAAGCAGCAGGCCGCTCTACTTCAGTGATTATTTCAGGATTTATTAACTTCATTGTTATTAATACAACATTTTCTACATGAATTAAAGCTTCTAAACCACATTCTCCCGCATAATACTGATATAATGATATGGCTGATTGTATTTGTTGTGTCTCCTGATGTGTGTTAAATGCCTAATCTTAGTATTAAGATTAGGCATTTTATTTAACTAACTTTAGTAGCGCTTAAATATTTTCTAGCAATTGATTCAGCTAGAGAGATATGACCGTTATTAGTCCGTAATAATGAAAGCTTTTTCAAGTTATGCTCCTTTTCGTGACTTAAGCACTCTATGTAAGCTTGCTCTCCATATTCAAAATACTTTATTAATTTTATTTTATTTGTAGGTTCATCAAAAACTTGTTTATAATTCCACAAACAAATTGAATCGTGTTTGAGAGGATTTAAATAAGGTAACGCATTAAAATACTCATATCCAGGCATTAGGCTGGCCAATTGTTTTGATAATCTAATGCTTTCAGTATTATGGTGTTCTGAAATAGTGAGTACAAAAACCGAGTGCTCACCTTTTATTTTTCCTGTGATTTCAGCTTTAAATACACACTCATAAGGGTTAACTTTTTGATAGAATAGCCTTTCAATTGCATTTTTCCAGTTAGTTAAGCTATCGTTTCGTAGAAACAATCTTATTAGACGGTTGCCGAAACATCCGTCCAAAGTATAAGCAAACAATGAATAAAACATTGAATCTCTTATCAATTTTCCAAGATTTCCAAAGCAATGGGCTTGAGAAAGAAATAAAAACGAGATGTGATTACCTGGTAGTAAAGTATTTTCACCAAGTTTAAATTTTCCCAATTTTCCATCAAAGCGAGTGTCGCTTTCCTCTAGTTCCGAGATTTCTGGAAAAACAAACTCTTGTAAATTATTAGGCTCTGTAGGTATATACATTGGTTGAACTATCGTGTTAGAATGTAACTGTCAATATCTTAACACTAAAGATGATGAAATACGACGATTTTAGCCAATTAATTAAGCTTAAATTACTTCAGCGACAAATGAAGCAAAAAGAGCTCGCTTTATTACTTAATCGTAAAGAGTCGAGTTTATCAAGGGCTATCGCTTCGTGGTCGCCTATTTTATTAAAGCAATTAGTTGCGGTAGGATTTCTGTCAGAGTCTGAAGCTTATAAATTAAGTAAGTAATCTTGAAGCTAACATTAGGCAACCAAACCATGAAACAAACAAACGCAAAACAAACTTGGGTAAGCAAAGATACACTACGAATAAGTCGCTATTCACCACTAAAAGAAGACAAATCAAATTATTGGCGTTGTGATTCAGGATTAGAGGCATATGTGCTTACGAGGCTTATGCAAACACTCCACAAGCCTTGGGAAATATATTTACACCCAACAATAACAGTTGCGGCCTTCAATCATTCCGAGCGCTTAGAAGGTTACGATCTTAATAAGTGGAAACCCGATTTCATTTTAAAAAATGGAACTAATAAAATAATAGTAGAAGTTAAAGGCAGAATATTTTATCCTTTCCCATATCAATACGCTCTATGCAGACGGAGTTATCCTCAAATTCCAATTTTTATAATAAAAAACGTGAAAGGAGTTGATGATGGATTAACGTTAATCCATCATCAACTCCTTTCATTTTCTAATCAATAAACAAAAATACTCCTTAAATCAACCCCTAACCATGCCCAGCCTGTTCCTGTGTCATTATCGCTAAACCTTAAAGAAACTATAGTTGTAATATAAGCAGAAGTACTTATATTTACAGGACGTAAACCATCAGAGTTTATTCCGATTAAAGTACTTAATTGATAAGTTGCTAAAACTGTGCCTGCCAAAGATATTAATGCTAACGCTTTTAAATTTCCATTCGTATCCCCACCACCAGCTATTGATAAAGATAAGGTATTTTTCAGTTTAAAATACCCAAAATCTAGATGACCGGTACCACTTTGACCATCACTATTTTGGCGACTCCGAAAATAGCAATCATTTGTACCGGCTCCTTGCACATATGCCCAATTACTGTCCGAGTAAAGTATTTCGGCTCTAGCGGTATCCTGACTAAGAGTGCCGCTAGAGCCGCTAGAGCCGCGAATAACAGAGGTCATTTAATCCATTCCCATACTATTACACCACCTGTACCCCAGCTTTTCCAGGCAAGTTGAGCGCTGCTGTAGCCTCCCTCCTCTATAAAAGCCTCACCTCCCAAAAAGTCATATCCATTAAAGAAAGTTTCCGCACCTGTTACTGGCGCAATTGTTACGCTACCTGTGTTGGTTTTTGCAAATCTAAAAAGCAACTTTACTCTATTTGGATTTGCAGCGAGTAAAGTTTGCCCAGCAGTAGTCGCGACTACTGCTGAAATTATCATTGTTGCTGGTAAAACTGGCAGCGAGATAACAGCAACAGGGGGGGTATACGTCGTAATATTTGTCATGTTGTCTTACTCGCTTAATGTTCAAATGAAGATTAGGTTATTTAGAGTACTGCACAATTAAAGATAATCGTTTAATCCCCTGCCCATTTAATTCTTCTAGGCGGTCGCAGAACTTGTCGAATGAATCCCTTCGGATGATGCCAATGCAGCCAGCAGTGCCAGGAGCATTGGCATCATGGTGGATACCAAGCTGCGATCGCCGCCCTTTTTCGGAAATCGGGTCTGGTTGAATGTGAAAGAAATACCCCTGAATCCCAGGCACGTTAGAAACGTAGCCGATAGTAGGTATTGAATATTCGCCCTCTGGAAGCGCCCCTAGTTTTCCTTGCTCCCATAACAATTCTTTTGTTTGCCGTCCCCTAGCGCCACTGGTAGCTAGATAATTAATAATTTGCCCATTCCCGTAATCCAGCGCTAGATTGCCTGTAATTAAGTTTTCTGAATAACCCAAGTTCATTGAAAAGATTAGTTTAGAATTAGTCATTTTTTTTGCTTCCTATGCTTACGTTTGAGGCTGTTACTTGAATCAATACTTGCTGGGTTAGCGCAATCCCTATATCGAGTTTTCTATGTATCTCATTAGTATCCGCAGTAAAGTTTTCAAAAGTCCTACGTTCGTGCCTCTCCACTGTATCCAATATAGCATTTATTTGTTTAACTATTTCATCTTGGTTTTTAATTAATTGGAGGTAGCTTTGTTCGGCAGCAAACTTTTTCCCTTCAGCGGCTTTCCACCAAGCGTATACGGTGCATAAATAAGAAAAGATACCCAACAATACAGCAATTCGTTCAAGTGTAATAATACGTACTGCATTGTTTGTAGCCGCTAACACAATTGGAGCAAATATCAACACAATTAAAATTGTCCCTATGAACACTTGAGATTTTTTCATGATTCTAAAAGCGTAACAGCATAAGCAGAGTTATATTTCTTGGAGGCAATTTTTACAGCCCAATTAGCAGAAGTTAGTCCCATATCTGTATATTGCGGCGGTATGGGGTCATAAAAAACAAACGGGCTGGGGTCGGGATAAATAAAATATTCTTTTTCTCTGATTATGCCCAAAAATGACGACACAAATTGCCTCCGAAGCATTAGATAAGAAAAATATTTTGGTACGTCAACTGGTAAATCAAAGGCTAGTAAAAATACTGCTCCAGAAGTAGGGGTAAGAAAAGCTTGCCACATCCCCGCCCCTGGAACAATAGTGCCCAAAGTTGTCCATACAGATGAAATTTCGGGCATGAGAATTATATGCCTGCGGGCACGTAATAAGTTAGATTCAATCGAGTTCTGATAGCAGCAAGGTCGGTAGAAGCAAAAGTATCTTCTCGCGATGTTGCCTCTGATACTGACATAATTGAATGCCTTACTCCGGTGGGCAAAATGAAGTAAGGAAAAATATCAGCAGCAGTAGGAGTAGCTTTCATTTTGCTAGCGGGAATTATGGAGCCTAATACGTCCGAGATTTCTACCACCGACAAAAATCCAGGTGCTCGAAAAGAAACTGTTTTATACCAGTAGCCCCGTCTTGGTGCGGTTGCTGCTGTTCTAGCACCAGTAACGAGTTTTATGGTTTTGCTTCCTTGATTTCGATAATTCCAAGGAACCAAAGTGTTAGCGTATGCTCCAGTACCAGCTAGAGTAGCGCCGCCGACTAGAACTAAGCTTCTAGTCCCACCTGTTCTTTCTGTAAAAAGGTCACCGGTTAATGATTTGTCTTCAATGTCGAAAAATGCCCCGACATTCCGGCGACAAGAAATTACACCTTTGTATCTTCGGACTTCTCCAGCGGCAGGATTCTCCCTGTCTTCGAGGCCGAAATAAAGTCTGTCTAGAGGGATGTTTGCCATGTTGCTATTGTTTCCTTTGATGAAGATTTTAGGTACTTAATTTAAATGAGAAGATTAGATATCTAAATTAAGTACCATTAAATTAAGCGCTGATTCCAATAACAGTGTCTAATTCAGGGATGACCACTCGGACAAAAATACCTGCGCGTTGATTGTAGAAAGTCAAGCGAGTGGTCGGGTCTACACCTGGTGCAGACCCGACGGGTAGCTCATAAGCCCCGACTCGACTACCCACCGGCTGACCGACGTTATAGGCCGCTTGAGCGTCGAATGCACCCTTGAGCACATTCAAAAGTAATTCAGCCAGTTCAACACCTGCTGGCAGTGCACCTGTGGCATCCCACCAATCCTTGATAGTGCCTGGCGGCAGTGCGGCGGATAATTGTGCTTTTGTGATATCAGGCATCTATTGCACTATTGAATTTTTGATGTCTTAGTCTTAGCACATACTCCGCTGAAAGTATTGGTAAATAAAGCTTGTAACGACTTATCATCACATTTTCAATCCTTAGGATTGAAAATGTGATGATAAGTCGATAGTTACAAATTGTTAAGCAATAAACTTAGGTATGAGTAAAAATACTCATCTAGCGATTAGTTACCTAATCTTAATAATAAGATTAGGTAACTAAGTACTATATCATTTCTTCATCACTAATTTTAGCTATCTTGATTAGCTCCCTAGCTAACTCTAATCTTTGATGAGCGCGTGCCCCTCTTTGTAAGTCCATCTCCCGCCGTAGTCGGGTTAAGTATCTCAACCTTTTGCCCTCGAACGCAACAGTAGGATAATCCCAGCGCCCTTTTTCAACAAGTCCTAATCCTTGAAGAATTGCCTGAGCTTCTTCAAGTTCGCATTTTAGGTATTCAATTAGTAAGCCGCGATCCATTGTGTTTGTCTGAGTGTGTACATTAGGCAAAGAATGAGAATCATTCTCATTCTTTGCCGCAAAACTTAAGAATGATTCTCATTGTTTGCCACAAGCGGCAAAACTAAATTTTGAGTAAGCGCTGCAATCTGTTTTTTGCGTTCAGCTTCAAGAGACTTTTCCAGATATGTTATATCCATACCTGGAAAAGTGTCGGATACACTTAGCAGCGTCGAGCGCTTGTATTCTTCAAAAGTCTCTTCACTTTCTGCGATTGCATCGACTACAATCTCAACCGCTTTTAAAAAAGTGGCTTTATCTCCCCACAAGCTTAATCCCTCAGCACACCAGCGCGATAAAACTTGACTCGGTGCATTAGCAAGTTTTATCAAATGACTGCCTGTATTTGTTTTTTTTGTTTTTAATTCACCTTCAGGCATAGGCACGGCTTGAATTTGCTGGTCTAGAACTGCTTTTGGCATACCTTGAATTGCTCCTAACTTTATTAAGTATGAGCATAGCATAGCAAGTGAGGTAAAGTCTCCACAAAAGTTTTTCGCTTTCGCCTTGCGTGCTTGTATGCCTTTAATTCGGTTAATGGCTTTACCATCCCCCCCATCTTGGTAAATCTGTATCAAAATCTCAGCAAGTGGAGTATGGCGCTCCCCGTCAATGAAAAGTAGCCAGGGGCTGTCACCGTAATGCGGACAGCCTTTGTTGTTCAGCGGAAATAGCTCTTTTGGGAACACCTCTTGAATATGCTTTGCTTCATATCCTATAGGTAAGGAAGCGATAATGGCTCTGTCACTTTTTCTTAATCCTGGCACTGTGTTGTCTCCTTAGTTACCTAATCATCACCACAATATTAGGTAACTAAGGGGTGTGTCAAGCTATATACAATAGGATATTCTGATTAAATAAAGGATTTTAATAAAAAATCCTTATCAATAATGACTTGACAGTGTTAAGAAATTAACAGTAGTGTGATGGAAGTTGGCTAAACCCTCGACAAACTAAAGGATTTGATACCATGAACACTTTGCTAAAGGCATTAAAAGCTTTGACCGCTTCACAACCTGACCGCTTCTCTTTTACTGGTAGTGAGATTGCCGCACAATACGAAATCGATATGGGTGCGGCAATCTCAGCGGTATCCATAGGGCAAGCGAAAGCTTGGGGATACGAGTCTTGGGTGCAGCAGAATGACATTGAGAAAACAAAAAGTGACGGAAAAGTCACTTATCAATTAGTTTCAGACCAAGCCACGAGTGAATCGTCTGTGACTTTATCTGAATACTTGCAAGTCGAGTTGCCCTCATCTCATTTAAATAAAGAGTTGAGCGCAACACTAGAAAAACTAGAAAAGGACAATGGACTAGACAATTTATGGATTGAAAGCGAAAACGAAGATTTCGAGCTAAAAGACGAATCACTGGTTTTTTTATCTGGGCATATTAGCGATGATGATATTCCAGACGAGCCGGGAAGCGGCGAAGTCCTTTCTAAACAAGCTACAGGCAACCGCACACCACGCTGGAAATTAATCTTTGGGGAGTTAGATGAAATTAACCCAATAGCTGCTCGGATTGCCGCTTTAATGTCGTGCTGGTGGCATCCTTCCTTTGACTCTACGGAACAAAACTGGATATGTGATTTAGTCAGTCAGGGGTTAGAAGCATTAGCGATAGGTGATGAAGCTAAGGTAGTTAATCTTCGTAGTAAGATTAAGGACTTTAATCCTAATTTTGATAAGTACGGCTGGGTAATTGCTGCATTGATTCAGGTGACCTCACCTAAACCGCTGCTAAAGAATCCGCTGTGTGAGTTCAATGATGTACAGGGCACATACTCTTTCAAGGGAGGACAGCGCCAGCCAAAGATAGCAATAATCAGCAAGTCTGGTGCAAGTGGTAGCGGTAAATCTGAGTTTGAAAAGTGGTTAGGGTTACTTTGTGACGATAAGATGTCCCTTGGTGAAAAACCTATGGCCGCAGCAGCGGCGGTTTCCAGTCGTAAAGATGTTTCTAGCAACCCAGGACAAGAGGGACGCATGGGAAACGAGCCATACACTACAGGGTGGAAGGGGCAACCTGTAGAGGGCTGGAATAAACAACAACAGGGCTATGAAAATACGCTTTTTTGCTTCAGTGACCTTCGTGGTACAGGAACTGATTTACCAAGTTTGACATCGATTTTGAAAGCTTTTTGTGAGGCTGAAGTAGTAATTACCAGGCAAGATGCTAGCTTGTCAAAAGCTAACAAATCTTGGCTCCTTTATGGTGGTAATGCAAGCTTCAGCTCTACACGACCATTCTCTTTCGATAAAGATGACCCGTTAGCTGAAATAATCCGACGCTCTTTCATGGTATTTTGCAAAAACCCAGCAACAGATGCTGCTGGGCGGAAAATAATCCCAGCTTTAAGTAAATTTCAAAACTTTAATTGGGATGGTTTCTCGCTATCATACGTCTGGCAGGAGCAATTTATTAAGCAGGGGCAACAAAATTCAGCTAACCGTTTTCAGGTAACGAAAGATAGCAAAAACGGCAAGCCTGAAAACGGTTGGCTTGTTTATCATATTCAGCGTGAGCTAGAGAGGTGTTTTCAATGGGAAAAAGACTATAATTTTCCCATTGAACGCTGGGATTTTATTGCTAGTGCAGCAGCATACGGGAGTGTCGCTTATGTGCGCTCTAAGAAATGGCTAAGCGAAGCAGAGTTAATTGCCTGCTATCAGAATTATTTCGCTGTTTTGCAAGGGAATATGCAAAAGAGTAGTACTACTACTACTGAACTAAAGCGCTGGTTTCAGACATACATTAATGGTCGTCTCGCAGAGCATAAGAAGCGTAATCCTGGTTTTGATATAAAAAAAATGGGTTTAAGCGGGGAAGAGGTACGAATAGGCTACGATGCAGCCGTGAAATACCTCAATCCCAAAAGAGCCGATCGTATCCCGTTAATCGAATTGATGGCGGGCATGGGATACATGGCTGAAACTGCTAACCCAGATGGTACACCCCTGACTGAAATTCACGGCAATAGCTCAGATATTCATGTTAGATTTTTCCCTGTACCCGAAGAGTCGGAAGCATAGACTCTAGTAGCCTAATGTTAATGCTAACATTAAGCAGCAAATAAAAAGGGTGAGAATATTCTCACCCTTGGAAACCCTTCAGAAATTGCGCTTACTACATTATGACATCTTGGAAACGTTTTAGAAAATGCCCAGTCTGCAATGCAGAGAAAAATGTCCGTTGTCAATATACAGACAGCCTAGATTTCTTTCAGTGCAAGGGTGGCATCCATTACAAAGGGGCAGAAATTGAGTTGTTTCAACCCGCTGAGATACTCTCAGGTAAGTGGTTTTGTATTGGAGAATCCCCTAGAGAGAGGTTAATCAACTACAAGCACGAGAGTGTATATCAATTGCCTAAAAGCGGTAACAGTGACAAGCTGAATAGAGAATTCCGACCTTTTCCTGATACAAGCGTACTATTGGATGCTCACAGAAAGCATTTATCAAAGCGCGGTCTGTCAGAAGAACAAATTAATCGCGGCCGCTTTCGGAGTCTTACCGAAAGTTACCTAACTACTTATCGCTGTAGCGATAAAAGCGGGTTTGATATCCCTTGTTGGGTTGCCAGCCGACCTGGAAAGGTGAATTATCAAACGAAATGGCTTAGCTCAGACACCCCATATACTTGGGGTGTGCCAGGTGCTAAGTACGAAGGAGAAATGCCGTTAACTTACGTCGATTTTCTCTTTAATGAACGCGCCACTCATGATACTGTATGGGCTTGCGAGGGGATGCTTAAGCCGTACATAACTCATTCCCTTATGCTTGACTTGTTTCCTGTTTTGGGAGCATCTGGAGGGATGTTCGCAGCAAGTTCTAAAATACTGCAAACACTTGTCAGGCAGTTTGGCATAAAGGAAGTTGTTTATTGCCCCGACGCTGGATGGCGACACTTTGGGGATAAAAGCGAAAATGGCGTCTTTAGAACGGTAGATGCGTCTATCCGATGTTTTAAACGCTTAGGATTGTCCGTAAAAATAGCCGACTGGGGGCAATGGGATGATAAACAGTCGTGTGACATCGATGAGCTTCTCACTGAGTATGGTGGAATAGATGTAATAGAAAAGATTAAGCTATACTCTATTTAGTACCTTTTTAATGTACAAAGCTCGCAGTAAATTACTGCGAGCTTTTCTTAATTGCTTAATCTTCCTATTACAATTAATTAACCAATATTAGGTATTGTCTTGCTCGTAATTCTTGATAGCTAATTCCAAATCACCTACATGACTTTGAATCAGCCCGTGTCGTGGTCGAATTACCCGTTTTAAAGCTGATTCAAAGTCAGCCATCGCCTCCAACCAAAGTCGCCTTTGCCCGACAAAATATTTGTATTCTGCATCATTCTCGATTTTGATGCCCCTAGGTAATCCTTCAAAACCTAGAATTACCCAGCCCTCTCCCTCTGGTAAGAATGATAAATGCGTCTCAACCCATGAGATTCGTTTTAAGAAGGATTGAAAGCAATATTCTTTATCGGTTTCGTTATTTACCTTGCGAATCTCAACACATTGCGATACGCGATACTCTCCAGATAATTTGAGGCACAAAAAACTTTGATGACCGCTAAAGATGCGATCGTAAGTATTGGGCGGGCAATCTATTGTATGGTCAGGCATTAGTAATTTCCTTTTGTTTCTTTAGTAAGTAAGGCTAAATCTTTCTGGCTTTACGTTTCAAAAAGTCACGTGCTACTCGTATGCAGTCGCTTACGTAATCATTCCCTATTGCGCTATCTAATTCTAGTTCCTCAGCCATGCGAGTAACTGTAATAGGCGTCCCATTCCAATTCGTTAATACCGTATCAGTCGGCAATTCTTTAATTAAATCTAAAAAAATGCTCATCTTTTCGCTCGGCATTGTTAACATCCTTAATCATTGTACTAAGATTAGGCAAGCTCTTTGGCTGAATAGATTGTTAGCGGTAAAGGCTAGCTATCTTCATCATCGTCATCATCTTGGGCGGCAATTACTCGATCGATTTCATCTTGATTCTGTTCGTAGTATGACGAAGCTAATTTTAAATCTGCGGGAGTTAACCCCGGATAATTCCTCAGTATTTCCTCATCGGATGCCCCCAGCTTGTAAAAAGAAACAATTGTCCAGACAGGAATTCGTGTATTGCGTATCCTAGCGTTACCTCCACA